>Ga0116223_10002185_pt1 | contig 18709 bp, 14 predicted proteins | sample Sb_taG_3_FD_90092 | JGI IMG/M metagenome (GOLD analysis project Ga0116223, IMG submission 90092) | Peat soil microbial communities from Weissenstadt, Germany - Sb_50d_a_PC metaG | ecosystem: Environmental > Terrestrial > Soil > Wetlands > Peat | place: Germany: Weissenstadt | collected 2010-09-21 | reverse complement strand
TCTCCCCCCCACCACCGTCTGCACCACCTTCGTATTCAAGATCTCCTTCGCCGTCGCCTTCGTGATGTCCTGCGACAATATCAAGAAGTCCGCGTACTCCCCCACCTTCAACTCCCCCTTCTTTCCCTCCTCAAACTGCGCGTACGCCGACCCGCTCGTATATGCCCGCAGGCAATCCTCCAGCGAAATCTTCTCTTGCGGTTCCCAGCCACCTGCCGACCCGCCCTCGGCCGCTTCCCGCGTCACGCACGCATACAACCCGCGCAGCGGATTGATCGGTTCCACTGGATAGTCCGTCCCAAACGCCAGCCGCGCCCCCGATTTCTCCAGCGAATTCCACGCGTACGCTCCCTTCGAGCGTTCCGGCCCCAGCCGCTGCTCCGCCCACCGCAAATCATTCATTTCGTGCGACGGCTGCATCGAAGCGATCACCTTCAGCTTTGCGAAGCGCGGCAGATCCTCCGGCGCCAGCACCTGCGCGTGCTCCACACGGTCCCGGCGGTCGCGCGTCCCATTCACGCGTTCCACGGACTCGAACACATCCAGCGCCACGCGGTTGGCCTTATCCCCAATCGCGTGAAACGCAATCTGAAATCCCAGTTTGTCCCGCTCCAGCGCCATGGCCCGCAGCTTCTCCTCATCCATGGCCATGATTCCGCTCGTTTCAGCATCGTCCGAATACGGCGCCAGCATCGCCGCCGTCCGCGAACCCAGCGCCCCGTCGCTCACAAACTTTAGCGCGCCCGTCTTCAACCAGGGGTCCGTCGTTCCTCCCTGCGCCCGCCGGTCCTGCAATTCATTCAACGGCGCCGCAAATGGCAACCACTCCGTAATCCGCACCGTCAGTTTTTTTTCTTCCTTCAAATCGCCGTACACCAGAAAATCGTCCCACTCGGAATTGTCCTGTACCGAAGTCACGCCGTTCCGCGCCACTTCCTCCAGCACCATCTCGATGCCCTTACGGCGTTCCTCCGCCGTGGGATCTGGAATCCGCTGCGTCACCATCTCCATCGCGCTTTCTTTCAGCAACCCCGTCGCTTCTCCATCCTCGAACCGGTCAATCTGTCCGCCCTGCGGATCTTTCGTTTCCGGGCTAATTTCCGCGTGCTTCAACGCCAGCGAATTCGCCACGCCCACGTGTCCCGAAATGTGCGTCAGAAACACCGGATTGTCCGGCGAAACTTCATCCAACTGCAGCCGCGTCGGAAATTTCTGGTCCGCCCATCGCGACTGGTCCCACCCCGCTCCCACAATCCACTCCCCTGCTTTGTGCTTCGCCACCGCGTCCTTCACGCGCTGCTGCACTTCCGCAATGGACGCCGTCCCATTTAGCGACAGCGTCAGCTTGTCGCGCCCCGCCGCACCCATATGTACGTGCGCGTCGTTGAATCCCGGCATCATGAAGCTACCCTTCAATTGCAGCGTGTCGCCCATGTTGTCCGCTCCGCCGCAATCCAGCAGGATGTGCTCCAGCGTTCCCACGCAATAAACCTTGCCGTCCCGCACCGCCATCGCCGCCGCCCACGGCTCTTTCGCATCGTTGGTATAAATTCGCCCGTGCAGGTAGTACGTCGTCTTGTGCAGTGCCGCATCGCTCTGCGCCGTCGCCCGCCCCGCCATTCCACAGCACACCACGATCATCACCAGCCCAATCCCCAATCTCATAGCGCCCCGCTCCATCCTCTCCCGCATCGCTCTTCTCTTGCCTTTCTCTGTGCTCTCTGTGTTCCGCTCTCTGTGAACTCTGTGTTAACGTCCCTCTTCTCTTGCTTCTTTCAACTTTCAACTCTCAACTTTTAACTTTCAACCGTCCCCCGCTTCCCGGTCACTGGTCGCTGGCCGCTGGTCGCTACCTTCCTGATCGCTGATACCGAGTTCCCGCTGTCGGCTGTTGGCTAACGGCTGTCGGCTCCTGGCTGTCTGCCCACTCCCGCCACTCCCGAAACTCCCAGCACCGTCAACAGCGCCCGTTTCAGCCCAAACTCCCGCCCCGCTGGCTCATACCACTCCTGCAATGAGTGCGAGCCGCCGCCAGTTCCTCCTGCCCCAATTGCAATCGCGTCAATCCCCAGCGACAACGGAATGTTCGCATCCGTGCTCGAACGCTCGATCCGCGACTCGTTTCCCACCGCCTCATCCGCCACGCGCAACGCCGCCAGCAGCGCCGAGCCCACCGCCAACTCTCCGCCCGGCCGGCTCCCAATCAATTCCACTCTCCATTCCAGCTTCCCTTTGCTGGGCTCTCTCGCGTTGTCCATTTCATCCCGCACGCCCGCCGCCACGCACTCACGTAGCGCTGCCTCCAGCCGCGTAATTTCTCCTTCCTCCTCCGAGCGCAAATCCACCTTCACTTTCGCCTCGTGCGGAATCGAGTTCACCGACGTGCCCCCTTCAATCTGCCCCAGGTTAAACGTCGTCCGCGGCGCCGCCGGCACCTTCGTATTGATGAAGCGCACCGCTCCGCGTACCAGCGCACTGATCGGGTTCACCATCCCAAAATCCGACCAGCTATGCCCCCCCGGTCCCGTTATCGTCACTTCCAGCCGCCGCGATGCCAGCGCCTTCGTCGTCACAAAGTCCGTTCCCGAACCGTCCAGCACCACCACCGCACGCAATTTCGTCCGGTAGACATCAATCATCGCGCGCATCCCGCGCAAATTCCCTTCGCCCTCTTCCCCTACGTTCGCGGCGAACAGAATCGTCCGCTGCGGCCGTATCTTCCCCGCGCGCATCGCGCGAACCAGCGCAACCAGCGCCGCCAATCCCGTTCCGTTGTCTGAAATCCCCGGCGCCACCATCCGCTCGCCCTCGCGCACCACCTTGATTTCCGTCCCTGCCGGAAACACCGTGTCCAGGTGCGCCGTCACCAGCACAATCTCCTTCTCATTCGCGCCCGGCAACTCCCCAATCACATTTCCTATTTTGTCGCTGTGGACCTTCAACCCTTCATCCGCAAGCAGCGCTTTCACCGCCGCCGCTCTCTTCTCTTCCTGGAACGACGGTGCAGGGATCTCCGTCAAGCGCCCTTGTTCGTCATTAATCCATTTAAGGTTTTTCTCAAACCACTCCAGCGCAACGCGCACCGCAGGTTGTCCCGTCAGGGGGGGCGTGGCGTTAGGTCGTGTCACTTGTGCGAACACCACGGAGCGAATCGGCATGCTCAAAAGAATAACGCAAACCGCCACTCGTTTCATCGTGCCTTCGTCCAGTCTCATTCTCCCCTTCTAACCCTCGCCGAAATCCCCACCCATCATTCCGAACGGAGTCCGCGCAGTGAGGAATCACTCTTTCACTCTTTCACTCTTTCACTCTTTCACTCTTTCACTTCCTTTACTTCATTTATCTCCTGCACCTCATTCACCTCACCTCGCCGATATCCCTCACCCAACCTCCGCCGTCTCCTACCCTGCCACGCAGATCGCCTTAACCTCTTCCTCCGTCAACATCCGCGACGACGCCTTCGCCGCCTCATATATCCGGTTCACCAGCTCATCCTCCGCCGGAATGTTGTGCCGCGCCAGCCAGTACAGCACATTCGATTTTCCGCTCATCGGCCCGATATCCACAATCTGTTCCAGTCCAAAAAGGTGCGCCGGCACTCCGCTATACACCGCATCCGCCAATTCCCGGTCATGTTTCCGCAGCGCCTTGATAATCGCCGACGCGTGCACCCCCGTCCCGGTCCGGAACGCATCTCGTCCGAACACCGGATAATTCGGTGGAATCACCGTATGCGTTGCCTTCGCCACCTTTTCGCAATACGCCTTCAAATACGTCAGATCATTCTGAATCAATCCCATCAACCGGAAATTTACCAGCAGCAACTCCAGTGGCGTATTCCCCACTCTCTCCCCCAGCGACAGCGCCACCCCATGGATTTGGTGCGCCCCCGCCGCCACCGCCGCCAGCGAATTCGCCACCGACAGCCCGCGATCCCGGTGCCCGTGCCAATCCACGCGAATCTTCTCTCCCGACGGTTTCACTACCTTTTCAAACGCGAACTTCACCAAGTTGAACGCGCCTTGCGGCGTCGCATGTCCCACCGTGTCGCACAGCACAATCGCCCGCGCCCCGCTGCGGATCGCCGTCGTGTACAGCCGCTGCACCGTATCCGGATCCGTCCGCACTGTATCCTCGGTCACGTACATCGCCGGCAGCCCGTGCGCCACCGCGAACTTCACCGCCTTCTCCGTGGTCCTTTCCAGATGCTCCACCGTCCAGTTTTCCACCAGCCGCCGGATCGGGCTGGACCCCAGAAACGTCGCCGCCTCAATCGCAATGCCGGCCTTCTGCGATATCTCCACGATCGGCTGGATGTCCGCTTCCACCGTCCGCGCCGCGCAATTCGGCCGAATCCTCATCCGGTTCGTGGCAATCTCCCGCGCCAGCCGCTCCACGGTCTCGGCCACGCGCGGCCCGGCCCCCGGCAAACCGAGATTCACCGAATCGATATGCAGCGCTTCCATCAAATGCAATATTTCGATTTTTTCGTCAATGGTAGGATCGGTGACCGAGGGCGTCTGCAGTCCGTCCCGCAGCGTCTCGTCGTTCACCATCACGCGCGTGCCCGGCGGAATGGTCATCGCCCCGCCGGCATTCCAGTCGTAAATCCATTCGTTCCGCGACACGCCGAATCTCCTCCCCCACCTCAATCAACTCGCCGTCCCGCCTACCCTTCCCCGCTCTTTTCTTCTCCCGTCTTACCTCTGTGCCCTCTGTGTTCCTATCTCTGTGACCTCTGTGTTACCGTCCCTCATTCTCTCTTCCGCCTCATCCCCGCAATCGCCTAGCGCTTTCTGGCTTCCTGATCGCTGATATCTGATCGCTGATATCCCTTTCCGCTTCTCGAAAAACTGTCACTCAATATCGGACGGTATAGCTATTCGGCATCTGTCCCGGGTCCGGCCTATACAGCGTCTTGCAAAACTCGCACCGGTAAATCTCTGCCCCTTTCCCCACCAACTTCTCAATCTCCGCCGGATACTCGAACCACCTCTTCAAGTGTCCCGCGCACACTTTCCCCTTCGCATCTTTCTCATCGCAAGCTCGTTGCTTCGTCTTCCGCGTCTTAACCTTTGGCGCGCTTACCGCCTCCGCCGCGCCCTCCGCCGCCGCATTCGTCACCGCTCCCGTTTCCTCCGCCACAATCCCTCCTCTTCTTTTCCTCTCTTGCCTTTCTCTGTGACCTCTGTGTTCTGACCTCTGTGATCTCCGTGTTACCGTCCCTCTTCTCTACTCCAACCTCCAACCTCTAACTTCTGACTTCTGCCTCTCCCTACCAATGCCTCCGCATCATCGTCTTCATCGCCACCCTTGCATTCTTCACCTTCTCCCTCACTCCCCCAAACTCAAACTTCAAAAACGCCTCCGCTGCCTTCTCCAACTCACTCCCATACCGGTACCACCACGGCTTCTCCACGCCCTTCAGCCAGTCCACATCCACGTACTTCACATTCACCATCTCCTGCAATCCCGCTTTCCCGTGCGTACGTCCCCATCCGCTCAACCCGCACCCGCCGTGCGGAGCCTCCGCAATCGCAAACCCGCTCATTACATCGTTCACCATCACCGTCCCCGCCTTCAGCCGCCTCGCCAGCTCTTTCCCCCGGTCCGCGTCCCGCGTCCACACACTCGCCGCCAGCGCAAACTCCGAATCATTCGCCCGCGCCACCGCCTCTTCCGCGTCTTTCACCACCTGAATCGGCATGATCGGCCCAAACGTCTCCTCCTGAAACAACTTCATGGACGCATCCACTCCCGTAATCACTGTCGGCTCGAAAAAGTTCGCTCCCAAATCCGGCCGCGCTCTTCCGCCCCAAACCACTTTCGCACCCTTGGCCACCGCGTCTGCAAGCAAATCCTTCATCCGCTGCACGTGCTGCGGCCGGATCAACGGCCCAATCTCGGTCCCCGGCTCGCTTCCCGGTCCAATCCGCAATTTTTGCGTCTTCTCCACGCACCGCCGGATAAATTCTTCGCTGACGCTTTCCTCTACAAATAGCCGCTCCACCGAGAGGCACACCTGCCCGCAATTCGAGTAACTCCCCCACACCGCCGCGCTCGACGCCACATCCAAATCCGCGTCCCCCAGCACCACCATCGCATCCTTCCCGCCCAATTCCAGAACGCTTGGCACCAGGAACCGCGCGCACGCCTCGGCCACTCGTTTCCCCGTCAACACGCTCCCGGTGAAAAACACCTTGTCCGGACGCGCCTCAATCAACGCCTGCCCCACCTCGCCGCCGCCCTGCACAATCGTCACCAGGTCCGCCGGGAATCCCGCCTCGCCAAATAGTTTTCCGATCAGCGCTCCGCACTCCGGCGTGAAGTCGCTCGTCTTGCACAACACCCCATTCCCCGCCGCCACCGCCGGAATGATCTGGCTCAGCGGAATCGCCAGCGGATAATTCCACGAACTGATAATCCCCACCACGCCCAGCGGTTCGTACAGCAGCGTCCCAGACTTCGCCTTCGCCGCTGTGCTGTGATGTTTGACCTTCTCCGCACGCAGCAATCTCTGCCCCTGCTTGGCAAGATACTCTGCGGTGTCCAGCGACACGAACACATCCGCGAACAGCGCCTCCACCCGCGGCTTCCCCGATTCGCGCACCACCGCGTCCGCCATCGCCTCGCGCGCCTCCAGCATTGTCTTTTTCAGTTTGCCAATCAGTGCGCAGCGTTCCTCTATCGGTCTCTTCGCCCACTCCAACTGCACCGCCCGCGCGCGCGCCATCAACCCCGCCACGGCCCCTGGAGACGTCCTCTTAAACTGCGCACGCACCTGTCCTGTAGCCGGATCGATGGATGGGATGGTATCCACCGCAACTTGTGTCGCTACCATACCCGGCATTCTAGCCGAAAACCCAACCCCGCATCACCCCGTCTTCTCTCATCCCCCTCTAACTCCCAGCCCCGTTATTTCGAACGGAGCGGCTCGATCTTTTCTTTCGCGCTGCACTTTGGCGCGTCGGGCCGCGCAGTGAGGAATCCCTCTTCTCTTCACTCTGTGACTCCCTTGTTCTTCCCTCTTCGAACTCTGTTCCACCGCCCCTCTTCCGCTTCTCCGCGAATCTCAACCTGGGCCGCTTACGACGAACCCGCGCTCAACCAGCTTTTTCCTTGCCTCCTGATCTCTACTATCTGTTCGCTGATAACCGTCCTGGTTTTACTTAGGACTAAATACCTAAAACTGAATCCCCATGCACCCAAGTCCAGCCCGCCACCCTGGCCTTTCGTACCACTCTGGAACATCACTTTCCCTGCGACTCTTTCCCTTCCCCCGGGTTTCTTCCAGTATTCGGGCCGGAAAAATCCTCACTGGCCCGCGGTGGTAAGGCAGAAGTACTTTCGGCTGACAACTCAAAATTTTCGGAGGCTCGTCCCCTCCCTAGGAGAGTAACGATGAAGTCCTATGTTTCTCGTCTGACGCTCGGCTTGGCTTCGGCTGCCCTGATGCTCTTTTCCGTAGGTTGCGGCAGCGGTTCCAACTCCACTCCCACAAATCCCAATCCGCAGCCGCAAAATGGTACCGTGAACCTGCTAATCAGCGACGCTTCCACCGAAGACTGGGCCACCATCTGCGTGAAGGTAATTTCCATCACCCTCACTCCGCAAGGTGGCGGCAACGACGTCACCCTCTACACGGCGCCCTCTCCCGCACCCAGCATCAATCTTCTGCAACTCGACCAGCTTTCTGAAATCATCGGCAATATGTCCGTTCCCGTGGGCACCTACACTGCCGCAACTATCACCGTCAGCGGCAATCCCGGCGACGTTCTTCTGACCGCCTCTGCCGACCCCGAAGCTGGCTTCGCCGCCAGTGCCGGTTCCACCATCCCTACCAGCCAGATTCAAATCAAGGGCACACAAGGCAGCTCCGGCAGCCTCACTGTTCCCATCAAGGTTACTCTCGCTTCTCCGCTCGTCGTGACAGCGAACCAGAGCAATGCTCTCGACCTCGAATTTGATCTCTCCCATCCCGCGTTCATCGTGGCCCACGTTCCGCCGGCCGCCGGCACCACCATGTGGGCGGTGGATTTCAACCCTTGTCTGCGGCATCGTCGCATCTTTGACCTGACGCGCCTGATTCTCCGTCACCACTACGGAACTGTGACCGCGGTCTCGAGCGATAATTCCACGCTGACGTTTGATAAGGATTATCCCGTGTATCCGCCAACCAATCCCGAGACCGAAATCACATCCTCACAAACTCTTACTGTCCTCGCCGATAATGCCAACGGCACGCTGTACTACGATGTGGACGCCAAGACCCACTCCACCATCCACGACTTCAGCACCATCGCCTCTTCCATCCTTGGCAAATACATTCGCGTCGCCGCTCGCTATCAAGTGGACGGCTCGCTCGTCGCCGTGCGCCTCTGGGCCAGCAGCTCCTTCAACAGCGTCTGGATCAGCCCTGAAGGCCACGTCCTCCACGTGAACGCCGGCACCGGGACCCTGGTCGTCGAAAACGAACTCGGTTTCCCCGTCGCCTTGTCCATCGGCCCCACCACCAACTTCTACTTCCGCACTCCCTACAGCGCGGAAGCCGACACCAAGCCCATCGGCCAGGGGCCCGCGTTCCTCTCCAATCTCGTTCGCGGCTTCAAGGTCCATGCCAATGTCGTCGATCCTTTGGCGGCCTCGTTCGCGGCTGAGTCAGTTGACATCGAAATCGCACGCTACGACGGCACCATCGGCACTGTGCAGGCCGCCAACCCCGTCAATGGCATCACCTACACGCACCACTTCCACACTTCCAGCGACGACTACACCGTCCTTCTCCCCTTCATCAATTCCGCCACCGCCAACGGCACCGATCCGCAATCCGGCGCCCCCATCTCTGGCTTCAAGTGGTGGAATTTCACCTTCCCCACCCTCGTGGATAGCGGCGCCAAGGCCATCTCCGACTTCAACACAGCCACCGACGGCACCGTCAGCTTCGGCGGCACTGCCGCCCCGTTCTATGCCGCGGGCGAAACCTACGCCATCTGGGGTGACCCCAACGCTCCCACGGGCTGGTCCGCGCCCTGGTCCGTCCTCATTCCCACCAACGTTCCTCTTGGCACGGCCTCCACGGGCTATTCCATGGCCAATGCCAACTTCTCCATGATCGTTCCCGGCGGCAACAAGGCCATCATCGTGGACCTCAACACCACTTCCGGCTCCGCCACACTCGTCTACCAGGTGGATTTCACCAACGGTATCTTCACCATCAGCCCGGTTGATATTTCGACCACGGCTGGCCAAAACACTCTGGCCACAAACCTCCTGGCCAATACGCCGGTCAAGGCTTACGGCATCCCGCAAGCCGACGGCTCCATCAAGGACTACGTCCTCTTCTACTTCACCGGCATAGCCCCGGCCCCGGCTTCCATGGTCAACTAACAACCGTCGCGGAGGCGCCTTCCCCTCGCGCCTCCGCGATGCATCATTTCCCCTGAAACACCAGCGCCGCCAACAAGGGCAACCTCGCTGGCGGCGCATCTCTTTCACTCTTACACCCTTAAACTCTTCTACTCTTTCTCTGCCCTCACCTCTCCCCCACCCGCCACGCCTCCTCATGCTCCACCCTCACCATCCACAATCCTTGTGCCGGCACCGTCGGCCCCGACTTCGACCGGTCTTTCAACTCGTAGAGCTTGTCAATATCTTCCGGCTGCAATCTTCCCCGTCCCACTTCCAGCAGCGTTCCCACCATCTTCCGCACCATGTAGCGCAAAAACGACCGCCCATGCACCGTGAACCACAATTCTTCCCCATCCTGCGTGCGCTGCAATTCCGTCGCAAAAATCTCCCGCACCATATTCCGCTCCCGGTCGTCGTCTTCCGATCCCGTCGAAGCCGCAAACGCCGCAAAATCGTGCACTCCCACAAACCGCGCCGCTGCTCCTTTCATCGCCTCTTCATCCAGCGGAAATGGATAGTGCAGCACATACCGCCACAACGTTGGCGGCACCACCTTCCCGCGATAAATCCGATACCGGTACACTTTCCCTTTCGCCGACCAGCGCGCATTAAAATCAGGCCCCGTCTCCTCTGCTCCCACGATTCGGATCGTCGGCGGCAGCAGCGCATTCAACGCCCGCTGAAACTCCTCCGCCGAAAGCGCCGACTGTGTGCGGAAGCTCCCCACCTGCCCCAGGGCATGCACGCCCGCATCCGTCCGCCCCGCGCCGTGCAGTTGAACATCCTCCTGCGTCAACCGCCGCAACACGGACACCAATTCGCCCTGCACTGTCGGTTTATTTGCCTGGATTTGCCAGCCGTGGAAATCCGTCCCGTCGTACGCAATCGTCAGCTTAAAATGTCGCACCGCCGCCGCACCCTAATCCCGCCTTCCCGTTCTCCGCTCTTCTCTGCGAACTCTGTGCCCTCGGCGACCTCTGTGCAATCTCTTTCTTGCTTCCTGATCGCTGATAACCTTCTTCGCCTTACTCAAAACTTAAAACTGAAAACTGATAACTTCCCTCACCCCGCGCTCCTCACAAACCGGCTCCCCGGTTTCACCGCCACGTTCCCCTGCCGGCACAGCGGGCATTCATCTTCTTCGTAACTTTCGATCTTCAACTCCAGCAGCGCCTGCGACTCCACATCAAACTCGGTCGTTCCGCCGCTCCGGTCAATCAAGGCGCCCGCCGCCACCACGCGTGCTCCCGCCTCTTCCACCACGCGTATTGTTTCCCTCGTGGATCCGCCCGTGGTCCACACATCCTCCACCACCAGCACGTGCATGTCCGGCTGCAGCTCAAACCCTCTCCGCAGCGTCAGCAACCCGCTTGCATCCCGCTCCACAAACATCGCTGGCACGCCGCCGCCCACGGCATCCCTCACGGCCGGCAACGCGCGAGCCACTTCATGCCCGATCACCACCCCGCCCAGCGCCGGAGACACCACGGCGTCAATGCGCGCATCGGAAAACAACCCTGCCAGCGCCCGCCCCAACTTCTCCGCAAAGCGCGGGTATTTCAACACCAGTGCGCACTGCACATACGTGCCGCTGTGCCGCCCGCTGGACAGCTCAAAGTGCCCGCGCCGGATCGCCCCTGCCGTCTCAAATATTCGCAACAACTCTTCTCTTGTCAGCATATTGGCCCCTAACCTCTGGGCGGCTCAAACGTCGAATCGTCTGCAGCCTAGCCGCCTGCACACCTCATTGTCAAGGAAGGAACTCCCTGTGCTAAACTGCAGAATCCCGGTTCGGTGCCCGGGACCCTCTGGCAAGGGCCCTCTCGGCATACACGGCCGTGAAACAATTTGCCTCCCGCGAGCGTTCTATATAGTGATGCACCCCGAATCGCGGGTTTTGCGAACCATGTTCCATCTCTAATTGTGAGGATCCTATGAAGACGCCGTTCCGCAGACCGCTGCTCGCCTCTATCTTGGCTGGTGTTTTGGCTGGCTCGCCCATCTCCACCACTCTTGCTCAGGAGCCTCCCGCCCCTCCTGTTCCCCACAATGTCGCGCAAGGGGCCGTGCCCATCTCTTTGGGCGTCACTAAACACGACTATACCCACGCTCCTAAGCCCTTCCCCAACCTTTTCGCGCCCTACACCAGTCAGTATGTCGATCCCGGCGTCTTGACCAATTCCCCGCGCCTCGAGCAGCTTATCCACGACGGCAAGCTCAGCCTCAGCCTAGAGGACGCCATCGCCCTCGCTCTCGAAAACAGCATGGACATCGTCGTCTCGCGCTACAACCCCTGGATGGCCGACGTTAGCCTCCTCAAAACGCGCGCTGGCGGCTATAGCTACGGCACGCCCGGAAGCATCTCCGTGGGCTCTACCGCCAACCTCCCCTCGCTCCTTTACGACCCCATCATTTCCCAATCCATCCAAATCGCCGATGCCACCACCCCAATCAACAACCCCTTCACTTCCGGTGTCGGCACCGCAGCTTCTGGAGTCTTCGGCGTGGTCAGCCACAGCGCCATTTACAACACCCAATATCAGCAGAGCTTCGTTACCGGCACGTCTCTCACCGTGGCTTGGGACAATACCCGCTCCTCTTCCAACGCGGACAACTTCTTCAATCCGTACGTGTCATCCTCTCTTGCCGTCACCCTCTCGCAGCCTCTCTTGGCCGGCGCGGGCCGCTTCGTGAATCGCCGCAACATCATCATCGCCGAAAACAACCGCAAGATCGCCGATCTCGCCTTCGCCCAGCAAGCCATCACCACCACCACCAACGCCGTCAACGCCTACTGGGAACTCGCCTACGCCCGCGAATACGTCAAGGTCACCCAGCAAGCCGTCACCGTCGCCGAAAAGCTCTATAGCGACAACAAGAAGCAGCTCGACATCGGCACCATGGCTCCCCTCGACGTGACCCGCGCCGAATCCGAACTCGCCACCGACCGCCAGAATCTCATCGTCGCCCAGACCATCAAGCTCCAGGACGAGCTCGTCCTCAAGAACTTCATCTCCAAGGACCCTCTCGCTTCCAATCTCCTCTCCGTCGAAATCATCCCCACCGACAAGCCCGATTCGCCGGAGTCCATCACCACCTCCTCCTTCGACGACGCCGTCAAGGAAGCCTTCGCCAAGCGCCCCGATCTCCAGGAGCAGTATCTCAACCTCAAGAACGCCGATGTGGACGTCCGCGCCACGAAGAATGCGCTTCTCCCGACGGCTACTCTCTCCGCTTATTATTCTTCCCAGGGTCTCGCCGGCAACTCGTTCATCACCGGCACGCCCAGCGTCATCGCTAACCTGCAACAGCAGATCGTCAACGCTAGCGGTGTCCCCGTGGCTGGCCTCTACATTCCAGAAACCGTTCCCACCATCACCGGCACCGCCAAAGACGGCTTCGGCACCGCGCAGTCGCAGATCTTCCACAATGATTTCCCCATCTACGCCGCACAGCTCACTTTGACTCTGCCCTTGCGCAATCGCGCGGCCCAGGCGGACAACGTCCACGCACAGCTCGTCAAGCGCCAGATGGAAGCGCAGACGCAGCAGATCAAGAACAACGCCCTCCTCGACGTTCGCAACACCACCATCGCCGTCGAGCAGGGCCGCGCCCAGGTGCAAGCCGCCAGCAAGGCGCGCGAGCTACAGCAGCAGACCTTCGACGCCGAGCGCAAAAAATACGAACTCGGCGCGTCCACCGTGTACCAAGTCATTCTCACCCAGCGCGACCTCATCACCGCTCAGGGCACCGAACTGCGCGCCTTGGCCAACCTCGCCGAAGCCAAAGCCAATTACGAGCGCGCCCTCGGCCGCACCCTCGAAGTCAACAGCGTCACCATCGCTGGCGCACAAAAAGGGGTAATCGAGCGCGACACCTTGATCCCCGGCACTCTCAACGGTCAGGTCGTCGGCACCGATCAACTTTTCAAGTCCCTCGACCAATCCAACGCCCACGGCCAGCGCTAACCCGCAGCCTCCATTCAAGTGCTTGAGGGTGCCCCACCCTTCGCGTTCCTCAGCGAAGGGTGGGCTCTTACGATCGGACGTCTCGGTCCCCTTCTCTGTGCCCTCCATGTCCTCTGTGGTGAATCTTCCTCTCCCTCTCCCTCGCCCTTGTCGTCTCCGCTTCCTCTGCGGCTCCTCTACTAACTCTGTGGTTCGCTTTTCTCTTCCCCGCTTTTCTCTGTGACCTCTGTGTTCTTCCCTCTGTGAACTCTGTGTTACCGTCCCTCTTCTCTGCGAACCTCTGCGTTCTCCGCGTCTCTGCGTTATCTTTTCTTTTTCCGTACTCTTCAACTTTCAACTTTTAACTCTTCACCTCCTCTTCTCTAGCCTCCTGATCGCTGATAACCTCTTCTCTTCAACTGGCAACTGAAATCCGAAAACTGTAAACTCTTCCTCATGTCCGCTCCGACCCGCAAATCCCCCGAGCGCCAATCCGATTTCACCACTGTCTCCGGCTACCCCATTCGCCGCCTCTACACTGAAGCCGACCTCTCCAATTGGGATCCTGCCCGCGATCTCTCTTCCCCGGGCGAGCCTCCCTACACCCGCGGCATTCACCCCACCATGTATCGCACGCGCCTCTGGACCATGCGCCAGTTTGCCGGCTTCGGCGCCGCCGAGGACACCAACCAGCGCTTCCGCTATCTCCTCGCCCACGGCCAAACCGGCCTCTCCACGGCCTTCGATCTCCCCACCCTTATGGGCTACGACTCCGACCATCCCCTCGCCGAAGGCGAAGTCGGCAAGTGCGGCGTCGCTATCTCCTCCCTCGCCGACATGGAAGTCCTCTTCGATCAAATCCCCCTCGCCGATGTCACCACCAGCATGACCATCAACTCCCCCGCCGCGGTCATCTGGGCCATGTACCTCGCCGTCGCCGAAAAGCAGGGCGCGGACTGGGGAAAAATCTCCGGCACGCTGCAAAACGACATCCTCAAGGAATATATCGCGCAAAAGGAATACATCTACCCGCCCGAACCCTCCATGCGCCTGGTCATTGACACCTTCGAATTCGGCATGAAGCACACGCCCAAATTCAATGTCATCTCCATCAGCGGCTATCACATCCGCGAAGCCGGTTCCACCGCCGTCCAGGAACTCGCCTTCACCCTCCGCGACGGCATGGAATACGTCGAATGGGGCATCCGCCGCGGCCTTCCCGTGGACGAGTTCGTTCCCCAGCTCTCATTCTTCTTCAACGCTCACAACGATTTCTTCGAGGAAATCGCCAAGTACCGCGCCGCTCGCCGCATCTGGTACAAAGCGATGTCTGAGCGCTACAAGTCCACCAACCCGCGTTGCCTTGCCCTGCGCTTCCACACGCAAACCGCCGGCTGTTCCCTCACCGCGCAGCAGCCCATGAACAACGTCGTCCGCACCGCCATCCAAGCCCTCGCCGGAGTTCTCGGGGGCACACAATCCCTCCACACCAATTCCCTGGACGAAGCCTGGGCTCTCCCCACCGAATTCGCTGCCACTCTCGCCCTGCGCACGCAACAAATCATCGCCCACGAAACTGGCGTCACCAACACGGTTGATCCCCTCGGAGGTTCCTATTTCGTCGAGACCCTCACCAACGAAGTCGAGCAAGGCGCCTGGGAATACATCCGCCGCATCGATGCCATGGGCGGCATGGTCGTCGCCATCGAAAAGAGCTACCCGCAGCGCGAAATCGCCGAAGCCAGCTACCGCTATCAAATGTCCGTGGACAAAAAAGAAAAAATCATCGTCGGCGTGAACGGCTACGTCGCCCAGGAAAAGCCCCTCGAAATCCTGCATATCGACGAAACGGTCGGCCGTCGCCAAGCCGCCCGCCTCGCCAAACTCCGCAACGATCGCTCCGCCGCCGAAGTCGCTCGCCACCTCTCCGCCCTCCGCAAAACCGCAGAAGGCTCCGCCAACCTCATGCCCTTCATCTATGACGCCGTAAAAGCCTACGCCACCCTCGGCGAAATCTGCGACTCCCTCCGCGCCGTCTTCGGCCCCTACCAGGAAGTCCCGGTTACCTAGTCCCGCGCCAGCGGCTTTCTCCCCGCCATTTAATACTTACGCGTAATAATACACTGTGGTAACGTCTTCTCTGTGACCTCTGCGTCCTCTGCGATCTCTGTGTAAGTCTTTATTCTTTGGTTTTTTGCAATGACCTACAACGAACTAACCCATCAAATAATCGGCGCCGCCATAGAAGTACATCGCCTCTTAGGTCCAGGCCTGCTCGAATCAGCCTACGAAGAATGCCTGGCTCACGAGTTGACCTTGCGAAACATTAAATATCGCCGCCAAGTCCCTGTTCCCGTCGTGTATAAAGGCATCAAACTAGAGTGCGGTTATCGCATGGACATTGTCGTCGAGGAGTGTGTAGTGCTGGAGTTGAAGTCCATCGAATCAATCGCCCCGGTTCACGAGGCGACTGTTCTTACCTACCTCCGCCTATCGGACAAGAAGCTGGGGTTGCTCATTAACTTCAATGTCTCGATTCTAAAAGACGGTGTGAGGCGTTTCGTGCTACAACATCCTTCGGAACAAAAAGAATTGCGCAGAGTTCGCTGAGAGCGCAGAGGTCACAGAGAAATGCCTGAAAAGAAAATTCGCATCCTAATCGCCAAGCCCGGCCTCGACGGCCACGACCGCGGCGCCAAGATCATCGCCCGCGCCCTGCGCGATGCCGGCATGGAGGTCATCTACACCGGCCTCCGCCAAACCCCCGAAATGATCGCCTCCGCCGCCCTCCAGGAAGATGTGGACATCATCGGCCTCTCCATCCTCTCCGGCGCCCACAACACTCTCTGCCCCCAACTCATGAAGCTCCTCCATGAAAAGGGCATGCACGACGTCACCGTCCTCGTCGGCGGCATCATCCCCGAAGCCGACATCCCCGCCCTAAAACAATCCGGCATCGCCGCCGTCTTCCTCCCCGGCACCTCCACCCAGGACATCATCTCCTTCATCCACTCCCGCCTAGCCCAGCCCAGCTAGCCCCTGCATCATTCACCCGGCTCTCGATCCCTTCATTCCGAGCGGAGTCTGCGCAGCGAGGAATCTCTCTTCCGCTTCCTCTTCTCTGTGCCCTCTGCGACCTCTGCGTTCAGTTTCTCTTTCTTCTTGTCCCGCCGTCTTCCTCCGTGCCCTATGTGGCGAAACTCCTCCCTCACTTCCTTTACCTCCTCTACTTCCTTCACTTCCTCTACTTCCTCGCCTCCCTCTCAAACTTCACTCTCGTATACAACACCCGAAACCCTTGCCTCATGATATTCCTCTGCGACACGCTCCCCGGCTGTGCCAGGCTCACCACCATCGTGCATCCCGCCTCCGCAGCCCGCCGCAACCGCGCCTGCAGCAGCGCCGTCTGCACTCCGCGTTTCCGGAAATCCGGCAGCGTGCTCGCCCCAAATAATCCCGCCACCTTCTCCCTCAGTGCCAGCGTCGCCCCGCCCGCCACCCGCCCATCAATCCGCGCCAGATAGCACTCCGAATTCTTTCCCAGCGCGAACATCTTCATCACGCTCAGCATTTCCGCCGTCACCGGAAAATATTCCGCGAACCCCTGTGCCACGGTCAGCGTCCACAAATCCATCTCACCCGGCGCCGCCTTCCGCACCTCCACCCCGTCCGGCGGCTTCCACCGTTCGTCACTCGCAATCCCCCGTACCATCACATTCGAGAATTCGCTGACGTGATACCCCCGCTCCTTGTAATGTTCCAGCAGCGTCGCGTCCGCCAGCGGACACGTCTCCACGCGCACCGCCTCTTTCCTCGAAAAATAAAACTCTTCCAGCCGGTCAAACTCCTCTTTGCTCACCGGCCCGTTCAATCCTAACCCCACCGCCTGCGTCACCGGCGAGTTCGCCCCGCAATACACGGCATACCCGCCTGCAATGGCTTCCACCGCGCTATCGGACTCTGCCTGCAGCGCCTTCCTCATCTTCGCGCAAGCCACCGCCGCCTCGCCTTCCGCCAGCTCAATCTCCCGCGCCAACGCCAAATCCAACAAAGGAATGTCCATCTTTTGAGTGTACCTCACTCGTTTCTTCCCCCGCCCTCTCCCAATCACCAATTCTTCCCTCCGCATGCTTCTTCCTTCCGCATCTATCTTGGTTACGCCTTATCTTCTATGTCTTCCAACTTCTATCTTCTAACTTCTGCCTTCTGCCATCTGTGACCCCCGTTCCCTTCCCCTGTGTCCCCCATCGGTCTTCTTGTTCTTCCCCACCTTTCGCGCCCCGACCCCTTGATTTGATTGTCATTCCGACCAGAGCGGCCCGATTTCTTCTTCTGCGCCGAATTCCGGCGCGTCGGGCCGCGCAGCGGAGGAATCGCTAGACAATCCCTTCCGATCATCGAGGTTCGTCATTCCGAGCGGAGGCCGCGAAGAGAGGGATCCCTCTTCCGCCCCCTCTTCTTTGCGAACTCCGCGCCCTCCGCGATCTCTGCGGTAAGCCTTTCTTTGCTTCTTTGCTTCTTTGCCTCGTATACTGTCCTGTCTCTAGTCTCCATCCGAGGTCCCCTGTGCCCGTCCTAAAATCCTCCATCAACACCAATTCCCCCGAATTCCAAAAAAACTCCCAGCGCCTCGTCGAACTCCTCACCCCCTACAAAAACGAAGAAGAGCAAATCCTCCAGGCCGGCGGCCCCAAAGCCATCGAGGCCCAGCACAAAAAATCCCGCCTCACCGCCCGCGAACGCATCGCCGCCCTCATCGATCCCGGCACGCACTTCTTCGAGCTTGGCCTCTACGCCGCCCACGAAATGTACGAGGAATGGGGCGGCGCGCCCGCCGCTGGCACCATCACCGGCCTCGGCCGCGTTTCCGACCGCATGTTCATGCTCATCGCCAATGACGCCACTGTGAAAGCTGGCGCCTTCTTCCCCATGACCGCCAAGAAAGTCATCCGCGCGCAAAACATCGCCATCGACAATCGCATTCCCACCATCTATCTCGTCGATTCCGCCGGCGTTTTTCTCCCTCTCCAGGAAGACGTCTTCCCCGACACCGACGATTTCGGCCGCGTCTTCCGCAACAACGCCGTCATGAGCGCCCTCGGCATCCCCCAACTCACCGCCATCATGGGCATGTGCGTGGCTGGCGGCGCCTATCTCCCCGTCATGTGCGATCACATCCTCATGACCGAAGGCTCCGGCCTCTTCCTAGCCGGCCCCGCATTGGTCCAAGCCGCCATCGGCCAAAAATCCACCGCCGAAGAATTAGGCGGCGCCAAAATGCACTCCCAAATCAGCGGCACCGTGGACTTCCGCGAACCCGACGACGAATCCTGCATCAAGCGCATCCGCGCCCT
>Ga0116223_10002178_pt1 | contig 18803 bp, 15 predicted proteins | sample Sb_taG_3_FD_90092 | JGI IMG/M metagenome (GOLD analysis project Ga0116223, IMG submission 90092) | Peat soil microbial communities from Weissenstadt, Germany - Sb_50d_a_PC metaG | ecosystem: Environmental > Terrestrial > Soil > Wetlands > Peat | place: Germany: Weissenstadt | collected 2010-09-21 | reverse complement strand
GGGATGTCAGGCAGCGCCAGGGTCATGCTCCATTCTACGCAGCAGAAAGCCCGGCGCAGCTGCTCTCCCCCAGACTTATTGGGCTGATACCTTGGCTCACCTCCGCGGGATAAGTGAGCCAAGTGGTCGAGGTGAGCAAAGTGTCCCCGGGGCAGAACGTCGTCTTCCGCGACCTGGACGCCGCGGTCGAGGGGGCCTACTTCGGCCTGTTCTTCAACCAGGGGCCGTGCTGCTGCGCCGGCAGGCGTCTGTTCGTCGAGGAGCGCATCTACGATCAGTTCGTCGAGTCATTGTTGCCGAGGGCGTGAAGAATCCGGGCTAAGGCCCGGCGACTCGCCGACGTCGATGAACACGTCGAGCTGCTGGCCGACGTAAATCGGCTTGTCGGAGACGTCGAGGGCGTAGATCGCCTGCAAGACCCGGGTATCGACGCGCTCGGTGTTGTCGCCGGTCAGCGACTTCTTGGGGATCACGTAGGGCTCGACGCGCAGGAACGTCAGCGGGTACTTGATCTGCGGCGTGCCGCGCAGGCTGGCCTGGGCCGGGGCGTTCTTCTTGAAGCGCGGGATGTCGTGCTCGTCGATGTCCACGCGGACGTGGACCACCTTGTTGACGTCGCCGAGGACCACCAGCGCCTGCGACGGCGGCAGGCCGATGTACTCCCCCTCGCGCACGTTGACCTGCAGCACCACCCCGTCCTTCGGTGCCCGCATCAGCAGGCGGTCCAGGTCGGTCTTCGTCTGCTCGATCAGCTCGCGGGCCAGATCCACCTGGGCCTGGGCGATGTCCAGGTCCGGCTTCCAAGCCCCGGCCTTGAGCAGGTCGTAGTCGGTCTGCGCCTGCGCCAACTGCTTCTTCGCCACCTCGGCGGCCAGCACGCGCTGGCTGGCGTCCTCCTCGGCGATCGAGCGCGTGGCCAGCATGCGGCGGGCGCGGTCGGCGAGGTCTTGCTGCACCGCCACGTTGGCCTCGGCCACCTTGACGGCCGCCTCCTTGGGTGGCAGCTCCTCCTTGCGCGGCTGCAACTTCAACTTGGTGAGTTGGGCCTCGGCCGCCTTGAGGTTGGCCTCCTGGTAGCGCAGCTGGGCCTTCAGCGCCCGGCTGTCCACGAGGAACAGCGGGTCGCCCTTCTTGACCACCTTGCCGACGTCCTCGACCGGCACGTACACCTTCTCGACCAGGCCGGGCAGCGAGGCGCCGACCGAGACGTTTTCGTTGACCGCCTCGACGATGCCGGCGCCGGCGACGGTCCGCCCGAACGGCGTCCGCGACGGCTCGACCGGCGGCGCCGGCCTCGGCGGCTCCTGCTGCGCCCGCACCACGTGAAACACGGCGAAGAGCAGCAGGCCCGCCGCCAGCACCGGCAGAAAGAATCGACCAACGATTTTACGCATGGTATTATTCCTTATATTCCCCGGCCGCGTTGTTCGCCCGTGCCGGCGGCACCTCGACCCTCTCGACGCGGCCGTCGCCCATGAAGACGATGCGGTCGCCGAACTCGAAGACGCGGCTGTCGTGCGTGACCACGATGACCGCCCGGCCCGGCTGCACCGCCACCTCGCGCAGCAATTTCATCACCGTGTGCCCCGACTGGGCGTCCAGCGCCGCCGTCGGCTCGTCGCAGACCAGCAGCTTCGGCTGGTGGACCAGCGCCCGGGCGATGGCCACACGCTGCTGCTGCCCGCCGGACAGCTGCGACGGCAGGGCGTCGGCACGGTGTCCCAACCCGACCGACTCCAGCACCTTGCGGGCGCGGGCGACGGCGTCGCCGCGGCGGCGCCCCTGGATGATCAGCGGCACGGCGGCGTTCTCGGCCGCGGTCAGGGCCGGCAGCAGGTTGTACTGCTGGAAGACGAAGCCGATGTTGTCGCCGCGGAAGCCCACCAACCGCGACCCCCGCAGCCGCCGCAGGTCCTCCCCCAGCACCGACACTGCGCCGTCGCTCGGGTCGAGCAGCCCGGCGATGATCGAGATCAGTGTCGTCTTGCCGCAGCCGGACGGGCCGACCAGCAAGGTCATCTCGCCGCCGGACACCTTCATGTCCACGCCGCGCAGCGCCCAGACCCGCGACTCGCCGTCGCCGAACGCCTTGGTCAAGGCACGGCAGACAACCGCCGGAGCCGCGCTCCTCGGTTCTGCATCTGCCAGAGCGTACGACGTCGCAGTCATCGTTCTCACCCCCGAAAGACCACGGCCGGCTCCAGGACCAGCACCTTGCGGATGCTCAGCAGGCTCGCCAGCGCGACGATGAGCAGCACCGCAACCAGGGTTCCCGCCAGGATCGTCCAGTGCATGAAGAAGGCCAGGCGCGTGAAGCGCGGCACCACCTCGCCGAACAGGGCCGCCAGCCCCGCCCCGATGCCGAAGCCGAGCAGGCCCACCACCAGGGCCTGGAAGAGCACCATGCCGACGATGCGCCGGTTGGTGACGCCCATCGCCTTGAGCGCCCCGAACTGGTTGAGGTTTTCCACCGTGAAGGTGTAAAACGTCTGCCCGGCGATGGCGCAGCCGACGACGAAGCCCAGGGCGGTCGTGATCGAGAAGTTCAGCAGGATGCCGGTGTTCTTCATGAAGTAGTCGATGGTCGTGCGCTTGAAGCCGTTGCGCGTCAGCGCCTTCAGCGCCCGGCCGCCGCCGCTGGCCTTGCCGGCGCGCTCCTCGATGCGGCGGCACACCTCCTCCGGGCTCACCCCCTCCTCGGCCCCGACCAGGACCGCCGACATGACCCGCCGCTCCTGCGGCACGAATTGCAGCGCCTGGTGATAGCGCGTGTACAGGATCGGGAACGTCATGAACGTGTCCGACGCCTTGCACAGCCCGACGATGACGGCCCGGTGGTCGTTCATCTCCAACACCCGGCCGAGGGCGCTTTCGAGCGGCTCGCCGGGCCAGAGGTACTGGAAGCCGGCCACGTCCATGACGACGGCGTCCGGCTCGCGCAGGGCGGCCAGCGAGCCGAGGACCATCTCGCGCGGCGCCCCGACCAGGGTCGCGTCGTCCAGGCCGAGCACGATGACCTGCTGGTAGAGTCCGGGCCCGTCGCGTCGGCCGACGTCGAGCTTGAGGCGGCCCTGCCCCTTGTAGAAGGGCACCGCCCAGGCCACGCCCGCCACCCCTTGCACCCGGTACAGGTCGTTGTCGGTCAACGGCTTCAGGTCGTCGATGTACTCCACGTCGGGGTCCATGACGAAGACGTCCACGTCGGCGATGTCCTGGATGGTGGACGTCGTGCGCAGCAGCAGACCCAGGGCGATCGACACCTGCTGGGCGATCAGCAGCGCCGCGAAGGTCACGCCGGCGACGATGCCGATGTACTTGGCCCGGTCGCCGGTCAGCATCTTCCACGCGATCCAGTTCATGACGTCCCCCACCGCAGCCGCTTGCGGCTTAGCGCTAAGCCGCAAGCGGCCGGGTCCTCAGCGGAACACCGACGCGGGCTCCAGTCGCATCACCCGCCGCAGGCTGAACAGGGCGGCGGCGACCATGATCAGCGAGGCGGCCCCGGCCGACGCCAGCGGCAGCTGCCAGGCCATGTACGACGCCAGCGGAATCCCCTTCACCTTCGCCGCCAGGATTTCCTCGGCCAGCGACGCCAGGCCGATGCCGACCGCGTAGCCCAGGGCGCCCACCACCAGCGCCTGGAACAGCACCATGCCGACGATGCGCGCGTTACTCACGCCCATCGCCTTGAGTGCGCCGTATTGCTTGAGGTTGTCGAGCGTGAACAGGTAGAACGTCTGCCCCGCGATGGCCGCGCCGATGATGAAGCCGAGCAGCATCGTGATGCCGAAGTTGACCGGAATGCCGGTCCGCTGCATGTAGTACTTGACCGTCATCCGCGAGAACGCCTCTCCGCTCAGGGCCTGAAGCCCGGTGCGGTCGTGGATGCGCTCGGCGACCTCCGACGGCGAAACCCCCTCCTCGCACTGCGCCAGGATGAACGACATCAGCCGCCGTTCCTGCGGGGCGTAGAGCGTGGCCCGGCTGTAGAGGGTGTAGGCGATGGGAAACGTCTGGAAAGACGGCGAACTCTTGCAGATGCCGACCACCTCCGCCCGCCGGTCGTTCATCTCCACCACCCAGCCGGCCCGGGGCGCCTGGCCGGGGAAGAGCATCTGGAAGCCGCGCAGGTCGAGGATGATGGCGTCGGGGCGGCGCAGGTCGCCGACGGAGCCGACGAGCATTTCCGCCGGCGCCCCGATCAGGGTCTGGTCGTCCAGGCCGATGACGCTGAACTGCTTGAAGTTGCCCTTCTCCAGCAGGGCCCGCGCCTGCCCCTTGTACAGCCGCACCGCCCACGCCACCCCCGGCACGCCGCGGACGCGATACAGGTCGTTCTCGGTCAGCGGCTTGACGTCGTCGATGAACTGCACGCTGGGGTCCATCACCCAGACGTCGGCCCCCTGGATGTCGCGGATCTGGCTGGAGGTGTTGCGCATCAGGCCGACGAAGATCGACGCCTGCTGCGTCATCAGCATACTGGCGAAGGCCACGCCGAAGATGATGGCGTAGTACTTGGCCCGGTTGCCGGTCAGCATCTTCAGGGCAATCCAGATCATGCGCCCCCCCCGCCGTCCGCGTTAACGGTCTCCCGGCTGGCGCGCCCCAGCGGCGGCCGCAGCCCCAGGGCGGCGAAGCTGAACTCAATGATGTGCTCGGCCAGTCGGGCCGTGTCGTAGGTGCGGTACTCCTCCTCGCCGACGAGCAGCGCCACGATCGGCTGGGCCAGGCGGTGGAAGACGCATTGACCGACGATGCTGTGAGCGATGAGGTTGCGCCGGTCGGCGGGCACCTCGGGCAGCAGCTCGCGCAGGAGACCGCCGAGCAACTCGGCCCGGGGCCGGATCCGCCCGGCGACCAGCTCCGCACAGGCTGGCGTCGGGTTGGCCAGCTCCAGCATCATCAGCCGGCGGTGCCACGGATGCGCGCGGTTGCCCAGGACGGTGCGAACCTCGGCGCGGATGAAGTCGGCCAGTTTCACCGCCGGGGAAGTGTCCGGCGACCACTCGGGCAAGCGAAACTCGTCCGACGCGCCGCAGCAGGACGCCTTGACTGCCTCCTGGTATAGCCCCTCCTTGTCGCGGAAGTAATAGTTGACGGCCGCAAGGTTCAGCCCGGCGCGCTGCACGATCTCGCGGACCGTCGCGCCCTTGAAACCCTTCTCGGCGAAAGTTTGACCTGCCGCCTCCAGCAGCCGCGTCCGGGGATCGTCAGAGGACATGGAGAGGTCTTCCAAAACAAGTGTATGAAACGATCTTATCAAACAAGTGTATCGGCACAAGGGGGTGAAGTCAACAGGAAATGAGCGAAGAATGTTTCGGGCGGGGGAAGCGGAGTGGTCCGGGGCCGGGCCTGTGATGGCGTGCTGGCACCATCCCCACACCAGCAGTGTTACCCCGACCGCTCTTTTCCGGAAGCAGGCCGTAGTTCGCCAATTCCTCTTGGTGTTACACACGGGTGCGTAGTACCTTAGTAGAAGAGCAGGTTGTGCCTCCGGAGCGGCACGAAGACGGCGAGCGGCGCTCGGAACGCGCCTCCCTCGGATGGGTCGGGTTCTTTTTCGTTTTCCCTCAATCCCGGCAGCGCCGCCGGACTCGGTCGCGACCGCACTAGCGTTACTGCGGCACTGGCCAGGATCGTGCGATGTCAGCCCAACCACTCACGCCCGGGACGCGGTTCGGCCGTTACGAGGTCGTCGCCCACCTTGCCACCGGCGGGATGGGCGAGGTGTACCGCGCGCGCGACGTGGAGCTGCAGCGCGACGTCGCCCTGAAGGTCCTGCCGGCCGACATGGTGGACAACGCCTCGGCGGTCGAGCGCTTCCGCCGCGAGGCCCGGCACGCCGCCCGGCTGTCGCACAAGAACATCGTCACGCTCTACGACTGGGGGCAGGACGGCGGCACCTGGTTCTTGGCCCTGGAGTTCATCGACGGCACCGACCTGGCCACCCGCATCAGCGTCAAGGGTCGCCTTGACCCGCGAGAGGCCTGGGTCGTCACCGTGCAAGCCGCCCGGGCGCTGGAACACGCCCACCAGCAAGGCATCGTCCACCGCGACGTCAAGCCGTCCAATTTCCTCCTCACCCGCCAGGGCGGCAAACTGCGCGTCAAGCTCACCGACCTCGGCCTGGCTCGCGCCCGGTCCGACGAGCAGTTCCGCGTCACCCGCGACGGCACCACGGTCGGCACCATCGACTACCTGGCGCCGGAGCAGGCGCGCGACAGCGCCCTGGCCGACATCCGCAGCGACATTTACTCGCTGGGATGTACTCTGTACCACATGCTGGCCGGCCACCCGCCCTTCCCCGACGGCGGCCTTGGCGAGCGCCTCCTGAAGCACCTGCAGGCCGACCCGCCCGACGTGCGTCAGTTCAACCCCGACGTGCCCGACACCCTCTGGGCGGTGCTGCAGCGCATGCTGGCCAAGGAGCCCGAAGACCGCTACCAAACGCCGGCCGAATTACTCGACGCCCTGCGTCCGGTCAGCACCACCGGCCCGGCGGACCGCTCCGCCCTCGCGGAGTTAGAATCGGGGCCGGCCACGCCCCGGCCGATCCTTCCTCCCCCGGCGACCGACGCCGGGGCCCCGACCTTGCTGGAAGTGCTTGGCCTCAGCGCCGAGGATCGCCGGGCGGCCGCCGCCCAGTACCAGCGCGCCCGGGCGGCCCTGGCCGGCGGCGGGACGGACATGAGGCATGCCTACGGCTTGCTCGTGAGCAGTTGTACGCTCGACCCGACGAACACGGTCTACCGCCGCGCCGTGCGGCGGATCGGGAAGAAACTAGGTCGCCCGCGGGGTGCGGCGGCCGCGCGCGCCCGAGAGCAGTTAACGGCCGCCCAGGTCGCCGGCGATCACCGCAAGATGCTCGAGTACGGCGAGGCGGTCCTCGTCGAAGCCCCGGACGACATGCCGACGCACCTGGCGATGGCCGAGGCCGCCGCCGCGCTGGGCCTGGCGCAGCTGCAGGTCTGGCTGCTGGAGCAAGCCTGCAAGGAGGCCCCGAACAACCCCGAGCCGGCGCGGCTCTTGGCACGGGCTCACGAGAAGCAGAAGCACCTGGGTAAGGCCATCGCGGTCTGGCAGGCGCTGCGCAAGGCCCGGCCCAACGACACCGAGGCGCCGCGCAAGCTCGAGACCCTGCTGCGCCTGCTGGCCCGCGCCTACGAACGGAAGAACGACCGCCCGGGAGCCATCGCGGTCTGGCGGGCGGTCCTCAAGCTGCGGCCGCAGGACAGCGAGGCGTCCCGGCAGATCACCGCCCTGTCCGGCGACGACACCGGCGCCGGCCGCAAGGCCGATGCCTGACCGCTCGCCCCTCTTCCCCCGATTTTCCCTCTTCAGGCTGCACTTCGCCGCACCCGCCCGCCGATAGTTCTCTCCGACCACTGGGAGGACCTGTCGATGGGTTTCTTCTCCGGCCGGCTCACCTTCGCCCGTTATCGCGTCAACGGTCCGTCGCCCGGCCTCTTCGGCCCCGAGTATCTGGAACGGTTGGCGGCTCACGCCATCGGCAGCCAGCGCGTCGCCTCGGCGGACGGCGTCGAGGTCGGCTGGACCGCCGGCGACCACATCCTGGATACGTGGTTCGATCTGGCCAAGAACGTCGTCAACGAGACCCTGAACTTCTGCCTGCGCGTCGATCAGCAGAAGGTCCCCGCCGACCTGCTGCGGGCCTACGCGGCGGTCGAGTTGCGGGCGGCGGCCGAGAAGAACCCGAGCGGCCGGCCCAGCGCCCGCCAGAAGCGCGAGGCCCGCGACGCCGCCCGCGAACGCCTCGAAGAGGAGGGGAAGGACGGCCGTTTCCTCAAGCGCAAGGCGTACCCCGTGCTCTGGGACGCGCTGTCCAACGAATTGCTCGTCGGCACCACGGCGATGAGCGTCGTGGACCGGTTGCACACGCACTTTCAGCAGACATTTGGCCTCAACTTCGAGCCGCTCACGGCGGGGCGGCAGGCGTTCCGCCTGGCGGAATTGCGGCAGCAGACGCGCGGCATCGACGACGCGGCCCCGGCGGCCTTCATCCCCGGCGTGACGCCCGGCGAAATGGCCTGGGCCCCCGACGAGGCCAACCGCGACTTCCTCGGCAACGAGTTCCTGCTGTGGCTGTGGTACACGCTCGACAGTGACAACGACACGATTTCCCTCGCCGACCGGTCCGAGGTGGCGGTGATGCTGACGCGGACGCTGACGCTGGAGTGCCCGCGCGCCCAGACCGGCAAGGAGACGATCCAGAGCGGCGGCCCGACGCGCCTGCCCGAGGCCCGGCGGGCGATCCAGGCCGGCAAGCTGCCGCGCAAGGTCGGCCTGACCCTGGCGCGGCACGACAACCAGTATGACTTCACCCTTCAGGCCGAGACGTTGGCCGTCAGCGGGGCGAAGCTCCCGGCGCCCGAGGGGAATGACGAGCGCGTGCGCCTGGAGGAGCGCGTTGGCCTGCTGCGCCACTTCCTGGAAACGCTGGACCTGCTCTATGACGCCTTCGGCCGAGTACGCTTCTCGGAGAACTGGTCGAAAGAACTGACGAAAGTGCAGAAGTGGCTCCAGCGCGAGGAGCGCGGCCGGCTTGCCGTGTGAGGACGCCGTAGTTGCTTGCGGCTTTCGTTCTCGCTCTCCCTTGCACAGGTCACGCCGGAGTTAGACAATAGGGAAGGCGTGGCCGGGTGCGCCAGTAATGTGCGGTGTAGTTGTTCCAGAAGCGAGCGCAGGGATGGTGTCTTTTCTCTTCTGGAACCTGGACGGCAAGCCGTTGCAGGAGCCCGTCGCCCGCTTGGTGTCAGCCTGTGCCGTGGACATCGTGATCCTGGCCGAGAGTGAGATCGAGCAGAGCGCGATGATCGCAACCCTGCAAGACCACGGCCGCACCGGATTCCACTACCCGTTCAGCGCGAGCCGGAAGATCCAGGTTTTCAGCCGGCTGCCGAAGGGGCGAGTCGTTGATCGGCGCAACGACTTCCTCGCCGGCCTCAACGTGCGCAACCTCAAGGTGGGGCCGCCGCCCGGCATCCTCCTTGCTGTCGTTCACTTCCCGGGAAAGCCGGGGTGGCACGACAAGGATCAAGAGGAGGCGGCGGGCCAATTGATGGACACCCTTGGGAAGATCGAGACAGAATTGAAAAACGATCGGATCGTCCTGGTGGGCGACCTCAACATGAATCCGTTCGATCCAGGGATGACTTCCTCGTACAAGTTGCACGCGGTGATGTCCCGCACCGTCGCCCGGGCGGGGCAGAGGAAGGTGCAGGGTAAGGTGTGCCGCTACTTCTACAACCCGATGTGGTCCTGTTTCGGTGACCGCAATCCAGGGCCTCCGGGGACGTACTACTACGCGGCGTCAACGCCCGTTTCGTACTTCTGGCACATGTGGGATCAGGTACTCTTGCGGCCGAGCATCATGGACGCGCTGATGGAAGTGCGGATACTCGACAGCCTCGACGATGACGGGAGGGGCTCTCTACTGGACGGCAACGGCCGTCCCACCCTCTCTGACCACCTCCCAATCCTTTTTCGCTTGAACCTGTAGCGGAGAGTTGCCCATGCCTCATTCGACCCCGAACCTTTGGCCCGAGGCGATTCGGCTAGACGTGAAGACGCCATACGCCATGCTCAAAGAGCAGGTCGAGACCCTCTCGACGACGACCAAAGGCGTGCTGGAAGGATCCATCGAGCGCACCCTGACCCGCCCGGATCATGTCCAACTCAAGCTCTGGGTGGCAGCCCCGGCGCTCAACTACAAGCATCTCGTGTTATCCGCGACCTACCGGAAGAGGCTCCCCTACCCGGTGACGGTGGCCGCTGAGTGCTACAAGGTGCAGGGACTGGTGGGGGAGAACCTCCATGGATCTCGGACAGCAGCAAACCCTGAGGCGTTTCAGAAGTTACTGAGGGAAATCCTCGTCTCGCCGGAAGTCGAAGCAGTGCTCCTGTCGCTCATCGCTCGCAGTAACGACCCATCCGACACCGAGTTCACAGATTCAGGACCGGAGGGTGGCCCGGATGCAGAGCCGGGAATGCCGGAGAGTCCCTCACCGGAGCCTCCCTCGGCGGGGCAATGATGTACACCTGTGTAGGTAGACTGCCGGCCTGCCGTGAATTCACGGCAGGCCGGCGGCCTGCCCCACGGCTCACGGCTTGACCGGCGGCTTCGGCTTGTCGTCCGGCTTCTTCTCGCCGGGTTTCTTCTCGTCGGGCTTCTTCTCGGGCTCGGCCGGTTTCTCCGGCGGCGGCACGTCGCTCTTGTCCAGCGGGCGGACGGTCGAGTCATCCAGGCCCTTGTAGAGGGTATTGTGCGGCGGGGAAGTGGAGCTGAGCCAAACCTTGAGATCGCCGGCGTCGCCTTTCTCGTTCAGTTCGATGCCCGCTTTCAGGACGCGGAGCGATTGCGTCACCATCTTCTCGACGTAATCCCCCGCCTTGTCGGGCGCACCCTTGGTGTCGGCGCGCATCGCCTCCAGGGCGTCGGCCAGGCGCGCCGCATGCACCCTCCACGGGACTTTCCTGTCCTTCGGGACGGCCCCGCGAGCCATCTCCACCACGATGTAGCCGAGTTGCTGCGCCGCGTAGTCGGGCTGGGACAACGGCACCGTCTTCGACCGGAGCCGTGCGAGGCCCCACGCCGCCTCGATCTGCTCGTCCAGGCGCGCCGGCGGGGTCAGGCCGTCGTTGTTGAGCACCTTCAGCAGCGTCAGGGCGGAGCGCACCTTGATCGCTCCCTTGTCATCGACCACGGCGGGGGTGCGGTACTGGGCCAGCGCTCGCACCGCCTCGCGGCGGAAGACCTGCAACCCTCTCTCCTCTTCCGACGACGACCAGGTCAGACCGGCCGGCAGTTTGCCGTCACGCGGGATGAACTGCTCGATCACCTTGACCAGGGCCGCCACGTACTTCGCCTCGCGCTCCTTGCGCCCCGCGGGCACCGGCGGCGCGTCGGCACCGGCCGGCGCCTCGGCCCATCGGCCGAGCAGGTTGCCGAGGCCCTGGAGCGCCCAGTACTGAACGCCGGCCCGCGCCAGGGGGTCGAGGAAGTCCGTCTCAGGCGCAATCGCCTCCAGGCAGGCGTCGCCGGCCTCGTCGGAGCCGGCCCGGGCCAGTCGGGCCAGCATGCGCGCCCCGTTGACGGCCGCCAGCGGCTGGCTCGTCTGGATCACGTCCCGCGCCCGCAGCGCCAGTGCCTTGAGGTACATCTCGGTGAAGACCGGGTTGGCCCTGCGCAGGTTGTCCGCCTCCGCGGTGTTCACCTCCTTGAAGAACTCCGCCATCAACTTGTCCACTTCGCCGTAGTCGGTGAGGAGCTTGTCCGAGCCCTTGTCCGGCTTGTCCCAGGTGAGGCGGTAGGTGTAGTACTGCGCCGTCACGTCGATGGCCTTCTGGTGTTCCGGGTTCTCCTTGTTCGCCTGCTGTGCCGGGTCGGGCTTGCTGATGCTGCTGAAAAGCGGCGTATTGCTCTTGTACAGCCTCAGGAAGGCGGTTTCGCCGTCGGCCGGGAGGATGCTGGCGCGGTTCTGGGCTTGCGCCGACCCGGCGGCAAGGAAGATCACGGAGAGGAGCGTTGAAACACGGCAAATGAGCGACAGCGGGGAAAGCCGGCGCGGCATGGCGGATTCCTCGGGGTGGAACGAAGACCGGAGCGCGTCCGCCCAGCGGACGGCAGAGGGCGCGATTGCCGCGGGGACGCTAGATGAGGCTATCACCCCCGCGTTTGCCCTGTCAAGGGAACGCCCCCACAGGCAATAACCCCACGGGGGGGAGCGGCGTTGGCGGATCGTCGAGATGAGGGGAGGCGGAGACGACTCAGCGGGGTCGCCGCAGTTCCGCGTCGCGACCGAGGCAAGCGATGGCCAGGTCGCGCTTCTCGGCCGGCGTCAGGTCGCTGAACGGCGCCAGCGACTCGGCCTCGCGCAGGTGCCTCAGCGCCGGTTGCCGCTGCTCCAGGCGCGACCAGACCGCGAAGAGATACCACGACGGTCGGGCCTCATCGCGCCGCGCCATCCGCGCCATCGTCAGCTCCCCGGCCGCCTCGCACAGTACGCTCTCGACCGACAGGTCCCCTTCCTCCGGGTCGGGTAAGTCGGCCCGCTCGCGCGCCAGCAGGTAGAGGCCGATGCCGCGGTGCAGGTGCTCGCCGTACTCGTCGCCCTCCGCCTTGGCGATCTCCATCAGCCGGCTGTGGCATGGGACCAGGTACTTTGCCGCCAACTCGGGGGTATCCTGAACGTCGGCGATGAAGCGCTCGAACTGCCCGCGTGCCTCGCGCGGCTGGCCGAGGCGCAGCAGCAACTCGGCGTAGTGTTTCCGGACGACGTGGTGTTCCGGAAAGGCGGCGAGGTACTCGGCCAAGTGCCGGGCGGCCCCGACCTCGTCGCCGCACTGGACGTACGCGGCGGCCACGCTCAGGTGGGCGCGTTTTTGCCCCTCGTCGGCCGCCAGGCTCTGCTCGTAATACTGGACGGCCTCGGCCGGCTTCCCCTGCCGCATCGCCTCCTGCCCGAGCGCCCACAGCTGCCGCGCTCGCGCCTCCGGCTCCTGCGCCGGGGCGTACACGGCCAACGACGGGCCGACAAGGACGACGCACAGCCACAGCCAGCCAGGACGCACGGCCATTGGCGCAACCTCATCGCGAGGATTGGGATTGGGAGGAGCCGCCGGGCGTGGCGGCGCGGGGAAAGTCGCGGTGACGATGTGGTTATCGCCCGTCAGACCGTGATGGATTGAATCAAAGTAACGGATTGAAGGGACGTGCCGGCCGCTTGCGGCTTGGCGTTCGCGCGAACGCCAAGCCGCAAGCGGGCAACGGCGTTTATTCCGCTTCCATGCTTTCGCGCAGCGCGCTGAGCGCCTCGCTCTCGATCTGACGGACGCGCTCGCGCGTCAGGCCGAGGCACTCGCCGATCTCCTTGAGCGTCTTCGGCTCCTCGTTATCCAGCCCGAAGCGCATGCGCAGCACCGTCGCCTCGCGCTTGTCCATCTTCGCCAGAAGTGCCAGGACGTGGTGCAGGTCGTCGGCCTCGACCATCTCGGTGTCGGGCGTCTTGGTGTGGCCGTCCATCAGCATCTCGTCCAGCGACCAGCCGGATTCCGCCTGGTCGCTCTGCGGCGTCGAGTTGTAGACGCGGATCGCCTTCTTGATGATGGCCAGCTTCTTCTTCGGCAGGTTGAGCGCGCGCGCGATCTCCTCCTGCGTCGGCACGCGCCCGAATTCTTCCTGCAGCTTGCTCATCGCCCGCCGCCACTTGGCCAGCAGTTCGACCATGTAGGCGGGGATGCGGATTGTCTTGGCGGTGTTGACCAGGGCGCGCTTGATCGACTGCTTGATCCAGTAGCTGGCGTAGGTGCTGAAGCGCGTGTTCATCCCCGGGTCGAAGCCCTCGACGGCTCGCAGCAACCCCAGGTTGCCTTCCTCGATCAGGTCTTGCAGCCCCAGCCCCTTACCGGTGTAGCTGCGGGCGATGTTGACGACCAGGCGGAGGTTGGCGCGCACCATCCGGTCGCGGGCTTCGCCATCGCCATCCTCGATGCGGTAGGCGAGTTCCTTTTCCTCGGCGGCGGTAAGGAGCGGTGTCTCGTTGATCTCGCGGAGATACGTCTCCAGCGGCGATTGCACCGTCTCGCTTCTTTGTCGGCGGGCTCGTGTCATGACGAAGTGTTCCGGCGCGGGTGGGTAAGCCAGTCAACTCAGGAAAAAGCCTCTCAGAAGGAATAACCGGAAAGCCCGGCGCCGCCCGCCAACAGTCCCCGAGAATTCGTCCGCGTTTGCGAACCCGGGGGAGCTGTCCGCAGGCCGCTTCCACGTCCGGCCGTTCCTCCCCTGGTATCGTCCGCGCCGCGCTTGCGCCTCCAGTCCCCGGCACGCCCCTTGCCCATCTCCCGCCTCCCGCGGGCGGCACGGAACGACCAACCGGAGCGAACAGAAGGCAGAAGTCAGAAGGCAGAAGACAGAAGGGGGAAGGCACCACGCGGGCACCCTCCCCCTTCTGACTTCTGACTTCTGACTTCTGACTTCTTTACTTCTTTTCTTCCGCGCCGCCAGTGCTGGGCATCTGGAAGAGTTGGCCGGAGCCCGCGCCGGTGCCGCCGCGCAGCTCGCGCTTCTCGCGCGCCGGCGCGCCCGCCGCCCCCGGGGTCGTGTCCTCGACCTCTTCATCCGGCCCCTGTGTCAGGCGCTTGCGGCTCAGACCGATCTTGCGGTCGGCCGTGTCCACCCGCAGCACCTTGACCTCGACCTCGTCGCCCACCTTGACGACCTCCTCGGGGCTGTCCACCTTGTGGTCGGCCAGCTCCGAGATGTGCAGCAAGCCTTCCAGGCCCGGCTCCAGCTCCACGAAGACGCCGAAGTTCGTCAGCTTCGTCACCTTGCCCTTGACGATCTGCCCGGGGTGGTAGCGGCCGGGGATGTCGCCCTCCCACGGGTCGTTGGCCATCTGCTTCAGGCCCAGGGCGATGCGCTTGCGGTCCTGGTCCACGTTGAGCACCACGCAGCGGACCCGGTCGCCCTTGTTGACGACCTCGCTGGGATGGACCACCTTGCGCACCCAGCTCATGTCGCTAACGTGCAGCAGGCCGTCGATGCCCTCCTCGATCTCGACGAAGGCCCCGTAGTTGGTGAGGTTGCGCACCACGCCCTCGACGATGGTGCCCGGCGGGTACTTCTCGGCAACCTTGTCCCACGGGTTGGGCTGGACCTGCTTCATGCCCAGCGAGATTTCCTGCTTGTCCTTGTTGATGTTCAGGACCTGGACCTCGATCTTGTCGCCGATGGCGACCAGTTCGTTGGGGTGGTTGATGCGCTTGGTCCAGGACATCTCGCTGATGTGGACCAGGCCCTCGAGGCCGGGCTCCAATTTGACGAAGGCGCCGTAGCTCATGACGTTGACGACCTCGCCGGTGTGGCGACTGCTGACCGGGTACTTGTCGGCCACGTTGGTCCACGGGCTCGGCGTCTTGTGCTTGAGCGACAGGGCGATCTTCTCCTTGTCCTTATCGACGTGCAGGATGTACACCTCGAGCTGCTGGTCGATGTGGACCTTCTCGCGCGGGTCGCTGACGCGGCCCCAGTCCATGTCGGTGATGTGCAACAGGCCGTCGATGCCGCCGAGGTCCACGAAGGCGCCGAACTCGGCGATGTTCTTGACGATGCCCTTGCGGACCTGGCCGACCTCGATCTCCGACAGGAGGTTCTTCTTGGCCGTCTCGCGCAGGTCCTCGAGCAGCTTGCGTCGGCTGACGACGATGTTGCGCCGGGCCTCGTCGATCTTGAGGATCTTGCACTCGATGGTCTTGCCGATGTAGTCGGCGATGTCGGGCGGTCGGCGGATGTCCACCTGGCTGGCCGGCAGGAAGACGTTGACGCCGATGTTGACCAGCAGGCCGCCCTTGATCTTGCGGGTGACCTGGCCAGAGACGACGTCGCCTTCGCGGTGCTTGGCGATGACCGCCTCCCACTCCGCCTGTCGCTTGGCCTTGCGGTAGGACAGGACGATGGCGCCCGACTCGTCCTCGACGGCGTCGAGCAGGACCAGGATTTCGTCGCCGGGCTGCGGCGGCACCACCTTGTCCTGTCCCTCGTCGTACCATTCGTTGAGGGGGATGATGCCCTCGGACTTGTAGCCGACGTCCACCAGCACGTCGTCGCCGACGATGTTGATGACGCGACCCTTGACGATTTTGTTGGTCTCGAACTCCTGCTCCGCGGGCGGCAGCCAGTCCTCAACGCCTTTGCCGAGATCGGGCTGGTCGAAGATGATCTCCAGCTCGCGCTGGAGTTCGTCGGCCGAAAGGTCGTACTGGCGGAGCAAGTTGCGGTTGGCCATGAAAATGCTTCCTCTGCGACCCCACGAGCGCCGTTGCCGCGGCACGCACCGCGGCCGCCGCGTGAGGCATCCACTGAAAAGAGGTTACGCCCCGTGCCCCGCCCGCCGACATGGCGGACAACCCGGGAACGGGAACTGTGAATTATAAGGGGGTGGAGGAAGCCGAACCAGAGGCGTTTCTAGTTGCTGCCGTGGCGAGCGGCGGGGCTTGTCCCCGCTGTGCCGGCAAACGGCGGGGGCAAGCCCCGCCGCTCGCTGAAGTTAGCCGGTTCGGCGCCTGGCAGGGCCTTCGCCCAGCCCTCGCCGATGCGGTGGCGGAAGCAGACAGGTCTCCTTCTTCCGCCTCCGGTTGCGCCGCCCGAGGTCAGGTGCGGGCCACCGTGCCGAACACGGCCGCGCGGCCTGCCCGGCCGATTCGTTTCACCGGCGGTGAAACGAATCGCGTTTCCCCATGTCCTTAGCAATCGCCGTCTTACGGCCGGCGGTCGCCATTCGTTTCACGCCTTTGGCAGACACCTCGCAGGGGGGGCAATGAAACGATTCGTCAGGGAGAAAATTGCGGCTCCTGCGGAGCTTGCCGATTTTTTCGCTTGCCTTGGGGGAACAATTCGCGTGCCAGCGCACCCGTCAAGAGAAAAGGTTAATGACATCTTTTCTCTCTTTTTTATCTGGATGACCCCTTCATGAGATGAATACGAGCGGGTTGGCGGGACGCCGCGCCGCGCCCGTGAGTTATGGCAGCCGGCTCGTAAACCAGCGGCGGAGTTCCTCCTCCCGCGGCGGCTTCAGCGCCATGAGCCGCGCGAACGCCGCGCGCGCCTGGTCCTCCTGGCCGTTGTTGATCAGGCACGCGACCTGAAGGATCCGGGCGTTGACATCGGCCGGGTTGAGGCGGAGGGCGGTGTCCAGCTCGGCCAGCGCGTCCGCCCAGCGCCGCCGGTCCCAGAGGAGCTGTCCCAGCTCGTAATGGTAACGCCAGCGGCGGGGACTGACGGCCACCGCCCGCCGCCAGTGGTCCATCGCGTCCTCGGCCCGGCCGAGTTGACCGGCGGCCGTCGCCGCTTCCGCCAGGGCGACCTCGCGCCTGGGGGTCAGGGCCAGGGCCTTCTCGCACGCCTCCAGGGCCTCGCGCGGCTGGTGGAGCGAGCGCAGCGCGACCGCGCGCGCTTCCCAGGCGCGCACGTCGTCCGGGGCGGCCCAGGTCGCCTCCTCGAGCAAAGGCAGGGCCGCCTGGCTGAAGTGGACGCGCACGGCTCCCGGGGGCGCCTGGTCGGCCAGGTCTGTGAGCGCCACGCCCAGGTCGCGCCCGTCGTCCCGGCCGCGCCCGGGCCCAGCACGCCCGCGGAAGGAGAGCAATGGCGGCCCCCGCGGCGCCCCTGCCGGATCGGCCTGGCGCGGCTCGTGCTCGGGGTCGCGCAAGATGCGATGGTCCGTGGCGGCCACGTGGGCGATGTCGGTCGCCGAGAGCTGCGGCATGTGACAGGCGACGCAGTCATCCCCCCAGGCCCGGCGGGCCGGGGCCGGCAGCGAGCAGCCGGCCCGCGTGCGATGACAGTCCAGGCAGCGGCCGCGGTAAAACGCCGTCTTCTCCGCCGCGGGCGGCAGCCTGTGCGGATCGTGGCACGAGGTACACCCCAGATCCCCCGCGCTGGCCTGGTAGCAGCGGCTCTGGTGCATCTGCTCCACCTGCCCGACCGCCTTGGGGTCGGCGACGGCCCCGGGCGGGAAAACGAACACCGACCAGAACAGGTCGAGCGGCAGACCGGGGCGGTAGTCGAACACCCCCCGCCCGCGCCGCAGCACCCGCGCTTGACCCTGAAGGTGACACTGCTCGCACACCGCTTCGCGCAGGGCCGGCTCCAGGCGGCGCGGGTTGACGATGGTGTCAGCGTCCTCGGCCGGCTCGTCCGGCTTCTCCTGCTCCCGGACGTGCAGCTCGCCCGGCCCGTGGCAGCGCTCGCAGCCGATCGCCGCGCCGCGAAAGACGGGCACCTGGTAGCGGTTGGCGGTGTGCTCGACCGGCTCGACCCGGTTGCTGTGACAGAACAGGCACTCGGCGGTGACCGGCCGGTCGAAGTGCTCGTTCCGCTCGCGGTAGCCCGGAGACAGGTCCCAGACTCCCTTCTGGGGATACCAGCTGATGGGTGACTGGAAGACGTAGCCGTCCTCCACGACCAGGTAGCCGGCCCCGCGCCGGCCGGAGCCGATGACGTAGCCGACCTCCGCCTCGACGGCGGCCACGACCTCACCGCCCGGGCCGCTCACCGTTTCGCGGTGGAAGAGACGGTCGCCGCGCCGCTCGGCGACGTAGCCCAGGCCGAGGGCTTCAAACGCGGCGCGCCCACCTTCGCCCAGGTGCTCCGCCCCGCGCGGGCCGGGGGCCGGGGCGAGTGACCGACCCATCGGGTGCTGCCGGTACGACTTGCTCAGCGACGCGTGGCAGCGGCTACACTCCGCGTCCCCGACGTAGCCCACACCCGGGCGGACGTTCCGGTAACGGGTGTCGAACGTCAGGCGCGGATCGTCGGGCTGGTTGGCGGCCGGGGGGGCGACCTCGGGAGCCGGCCGGCCGCGCAGACACCACCAGACGCCGGCGACTGCCGACCCCGACAGGAGGGCGATCAGCACGACGAGCCGCCCGCGCCGCCGTGAGGGCGGGCCGCGGTGAGATGACGTTGGCGGGGTGTGGTCCATCATCGTTGCCGGGGGAGCGGGCCATCGATCGTCGGCGCACCCGCGGTCTTGCGACGACGGCTCGCGCCGCGCTGCGCGGGATACCCCTCATCTTGCCGCGCGGCGCCCGCACGTCAACCCCCCGAGAAAGAAAAGAGGACGGAGCAAGAAAAGAGAGGAGGAAAGGGGTCGGGAGTCGCTTCTTCCCCTTTACCTGTCTGGAAACGACTCCCGACCCTATGCCGTTGCAGTTTTCCGGGCGATTCGGCCGTAACCGCTGACGGATCAAGGCGTTGCGCCGCTGACGGCTGCGCGCAGCCGCGGCCG
>Ga0116223_10002173_pt1 | contig 18843 bp, 17 predicted proteins | sample Sb_taG_3_FD_90092 | JGI IMG/M metagenome (GOLD analysis project Ga0116223, IMG submission 90092) | Peat soil microbial communities from Weissenstadt, Germany - Sb_50d_a_PC metaG | ecosystem: Environmental > Terrestrial > Soil > Wetlands > Peat | place: Germany: Weissenstadt | collected 2010-09-21 | reverse complement strand
GTTCTGCACCGACGTCACTCCCGGCAATGCCCGCAGCCGCTCTTCCCAATCGGCCGGCGGATGCTCGAATTGCGCCTCAATCACGTTCGTTCCCGGCACGCTCGCCTTCAACGCCTCCGGAGTATCCAGCGCCACCAGTTTTCCGTGATCCACGATCGCAATCCGATTGCACAGCCGGTCGGCTTCGTCCATGTAGTGCGTAGTGATTAGGATCGTCAGCTTGCGCTTTGCCTTGATGCTCGTCAACATCTCCCACACCGCCACGCGCGATACCGGATCTAGTCCCGTGGTCGGCTCGTCCAGAAAAAAAATCTTCGGACTATGCACCAGTCCCCGCGCAATCTCCAGACGCCGCCGCATCCCGCCCGATAGCGTTTTCGTCTGCGCTCCCCGCCACTTCGTCAGGTCCACCGTCTCCAACAATTCCGCAATCGCCTCTTTGCGCCGCTTCGCCGGAACGTCATACAGCTTCGCGTAAATACTCAGATTCTCTTCCACCGTCAAATCCAGATCGCTGGTCAGCGCCTGCGGAATCACTCCAATCGTCCGCCGCACCGCTTCCGGATCAGAAGCCACATCATGCCCCGCCACTTGCGCCGTCCCAGCCGTGATCGGAATCAGCGTTGTCATCATCCGGATCAATGTGGATTTCCCCGCCCCATTCGGCCCCAGCAGCCCGAAAATTTCGCCCTCCTTCACCGCAAACGAAACATCGTCCACCGCCGTGAAGTCTCCGTACTTCTTCACGATGTGCGAAACCTCAATCGTATTCGGAGCGTCCGCCGCTACCTCGCTCTTACTGAACTCCGAAGCCGAAACCGGCGCGCCATTCGTCTTATTCCCATCCGCGCTCATGGTTTCCCCGCCGCTTCCGCGCTCTTCGGCGCCGTCCCCTTCAACTGCTCCGGACTCACCAGTACCTCCGCCGTCATCCCCGGTACATAAGCTCCTTTCGGATTCTCCAACCGCACCTTCAAAGCAATCGTCCGTATGTCCCGCTTCCGCCGCCCCACATCCCGCTGCGTAGCAAAGTCCGCTTCCGCCGCCTTGTAAAAAACTTTCCCCGGAATTACCGTGCCCCCCGGCAGCCGCACCCGTAGCGTGTCCCCAATTCCAATATGATCGGCGTCCGTCTCCGGAATCGCCGCGAACACCCACGTGTCGCTGAAATCCACCACCGTAACGATCGCCTGCCCCGCGTTTACCACTTCGCCTTCGCGCGCCGCCCGCACCAGCACCGTCCCCGTCACTGGCGCATAAATCTTCGTATAACCCAGCCGCACTTCCGCTTCTTTCAACTGCGCCACCGCGTTCTCCACCTGCGCCCGCGTCGACTCCACGGTACTCTTCGCCGCCGTAGCCTGATTCGTGCGCGCGATTGCCGAATTCAAATCCGCCTGCGCCGCCGTCACCTGGTCCTTCAGCGACTGCACGCTCGCCTCTTGCGCCTTCAGATTCATCTCCGCTTGCACCCGGTCCTGATCCGACGCCACACCCGCCTGCGCCAGTGCAATCGTTCGCCGGCTGTCGCTCTCGACCCGCGTCAGCATGGCCTCCGCCTGCGCCAGTTGCGCCCGCGCCGATTGCAGCTTGGCCTGCGCATTCGACACGTCGCTCGACGTCGATCCCTTGGTCGACTGCCGCGTGTATTCGTTCGCGCTCATCTGCGACCGCATGCTCGCAATCGTCGCCGCCGACGCACGCTCTTCCGCCTCCAACTCCGACGGATCCAGCAACGCGATCAGATCCCCTTGCTTCACCTGCGTCCCTTCCTCTACCAGCAGCTTCAAGATCCGCCCCTGAATCTGCGGACTCACCACGATCTGATTAGCATCCACCGTCCCCACCAAAACCAGGTCATTCCCCCTCGGCGTAGAAAAAAAGTAGTAGCCCGAAGCGACCGCCAGAATGACCCCCAGCAGAATCAAGAACTTATTCCGCGCACTCATCGAAAATCTCCTAGCATCCAGACTCCAGCGCTTGTTGAAAAACTAGAGGGTGGGTTTTCGTGTGCAGTATCACAGCCCTCATGTTTGATTCCCTCGGTGCCCGCCCTGGTTGAAGCCCTTAAGGTTTTCTCCGCGTCCTCGGCGTCTCGGCGGTGATCAGACAAACAGCGCCGCCGAAATAAAATCCAGAACAAACGCCCGCCGCTCCCGAATCCGCTCCACCGACAACGGATCCACCTTCATCAGTGTCTTCATCAACGGCGCCGCGCTGAAATAAAACACAATCACTGCCGCCACCGAAGGCAGAAGATCCATCGGATTCACCGCCCGGAATTCCCCCGCCTCCATCCCCTCCCGCAACACCTCGACCAGTTTCCCGAATATCGGCCGGAAATATTCTTTAGCAACCCGCTGCATGCGAGCGCTGCCTGCGCTCGAACGCATCCATTCCCCCTGCACCACCCGCGGAAATCGCGGATTCGCCGCGATGTAATCGAAATACGCCCCCAGATATTCCAGCATCTTCTGCTGCGGCGGCAGTTCGCTCTCAAGCACCGGCATCACCCGCTCGCGCAGTCCGCTGAACACATGGTCCAGCACCGCTTCGTACAATGCATCCTTGTCCTTGAAGTAGTAATAAAGCAGCGCCTTGTTGACGTGCGCCGCCCGCGCGATCGCATCCGTCCGAGCCCCGGCAATCCCATGCTCGGCAAATTCCGCCACCGCCGCCTTCAAAATCGCCGCTCGGCTCTCCGCCGGCCGCCCCCGAGTTCCCAAACGAGGAGTCAGCCGCCCAGCCTCAGCGCGACCTGTGGAACGACGTGACCGAACCGGACGACGCTCAGAAGCTTTCATATAATTAACCAGTTAGTTAGATTCTACCCAAACCCATCCCCCGAAGGAAGCTGGAACTCACGTAGGCACAGCCGCCCTCGGCTGTCCAGCCAAACGCAGCTCGGCAGTGCCGTTGGCACGACCACGCAAGCCGCGTTCGAAGGAGAAAGACGGCAACAACAGAGAAGAGAACAAGGACGACAGGAAACAAGCAAAGGCAAAGACAGCAAAAGACGAGACTCCCGGGGCCCCGTAAATCTCAAAGCCACCGCCGAGGACCTTACCCCACCCCGCCCGCGATCGAAGGCACCAGCAGTACCTCATCGCCATCCCGGAACGAATACGAAGCGCCGCCCAGGAAGCGAATATCTTCCTCATTCACATAAATATTCAGGAAACGCCGCGTCTCCCCCGCTTCATCCCGCAAATGGGGCTTCAAGTCGGGGAACTGCTGGTCGAGCTCCGAGAACAGCTCAGCGAGATTCGCAACCGAGCACACAACGCGCGGTGTCCCAGAAGTTAGCCGCCGCAAAGCCGTAGGAATTTGAACGGTAATGCTCATGAAAAAACCTCCCGGGCAAAAAGCCCGAATAAAATTATGTGGTCATTCGCTGTTCGCTATTCGTCGTTCCCTCTTCGCTGAACGTTGATGTTCAGTAAATTAGGTCAAGGCGCAAGCCATGACGGAAAGGTTCAGCAAAAAGCCAACAGCGAATAGCGAACGACTAACGACCAGCAAACACCGCCGTCGATGCCGTCTCTTCGAACGTCCCCGGCAAACTCTCCGCCTTCGCCGCCAGGTAGGCTTCGAACTCGGCGAGCTTCGGAGCGATCGGAGTTTCGGCCTCGTACGCGTGCGCCAGCACGTCGGTGGTTTTGAGTCCGTTGCCCGTAATGCAGAGCACGGTCGTCTCATCAGGCAGAATACGGTCCTGCTGGATCAGCTTGCGCGCGGTTCCAACCGTTACGCCGCCCGCGGTCTCGGTGAAGATGCCCTCGGTCTCCGCCAGCAATTGGATCGAGCTGACAACTTCGGGATCGGAAATGTCTTCCGACCATCCACCGCTTTTGGTGATGGCCTTCAACGCGTAATGTCCATCGGCCGGATTGCCGATCGCCAGCGACCGCGCAATCGTCTTCGGACGCTGCGGTTCGATCTCGCTGCTGTACTGCTTGATCGCCGTGGAAATCGGCGAGCACCCAGTCGCTTGCGCGCCAAAAAACTTCACCGGTTTCGGATCGACCAGTCCCAGGAGAATCAGTTCATCAAACGCTTTCTTGATTTTCGTGATCAGCGATCCGCCCGCCATCGGCACCACGATGTTATCGGGCAATCTCCAGCCCAGTTGCTCGGCGATCTCATAGCCCACCGTCTTCGAGCCTTCGGCGTAATACGGACGAAGATTGACGTTCACGAATCCCCAGCGATGTTCGTCGGCGATCTGCGAGCACAGGCGATTGACATGGTCGTAGCTGCCGTTGATGCGCACCAGCTCCGCGCCAAACACTTGCGTGCCCAGAATCTTCGCGGGTTCAAGATCCGAAGGAATAAAAATCCACGCCTTCAAACCTTCGCGAGCCGCTTGCGCCGCCACCGAATTCGCCAGATTGCCCGTCGACGAGCAAGCCACGGTATCGAACCCGAACCTGCGCGCATTCGCCAAAGCGACCGCAACCACACGGTCCTTAAAGCTCAAAGTGGGCAGGCACACCGCATCATTCTTAACGAGCAGCCGCCGCGATCCAATCCTCTCGCCGAGTCGCGGAGCGCTCACCAGCGGCGTGAATCCCACCGGCAGCGACGGTTGAAATCCCGCCGGCAGCGGCAGCAGTTCGCGATAGCGCCACATGTTCGGCGCGCGCGAGGCGAACAGTTCGCGCGAAAGGCGCGCGCGAAGCGAATCGTAATCGTAGGTAATTTCCAGCGGCGAGAAACAGTCTTCGCAGATACTGCGCGGCTGGTTGCCCCAGGTCTTGCCGCATTCGCGACAGCGGAGCTGGTAGGTGCTCGTCTCCATTGTGCAACTTCTTTCCGTGACTGCGGGACGAGCCGGGAAAATTTCCCATTTACGACAAAACCCCTTTTCCGGATTGGAAAAGAGGCTCGGGAGATGCGAACAATTCGCTTTCACCCCGAATCTCATGGTCCCCGTTGCCGGGCGAGAGTTGGCACCTGACGATCAACAGATCCGGTTGCCGTGGCGTCCTAGGGCTCGTCCCTCAGCCACTCTGCATGAAATTCCCATTTGCTCAATTTAAGAGCAAACTGGCGAGAGAATACTACAACCGACCGGGCGGTTGTCAAGCGGAATTTTCTCCGCCAAGACGCCAGTAAACGCTTCTAGCCCGGTCGTTGTTTGTTGCTGCGCTTATTGCTGCTGAGTTTATTGCTGCTGAAGTCTTGCCGCTTAGAGGCGAAACAGTGAATCCTCAGCAGGATGCCACAGGGCCGTTAGCTTCCCGCACCAACAAAACTTATTGCACTGCTCACTGCCTATTTACTCGAAAGCTATTAACCCGTGTTTACTGCTACCCCCCTCCCCCAGTCTATTGGAATCATAGGCTTAGGGCGCATCATCCCGCCAACATCTAGAGCGCAAAGGACTTAATATGGAAAATATTTCGGAATAAGGACTTAGGTGGGATTTTCGCTTCGCGCGGGGTTCCGCGGCGGGCTGACGTCCGCTTGTTGCCTCAACTTACGGTTATCAAAGAAGTAACTGACCGATGGGCCAAGCCGGCTTCGAGGCGCCATCTCCTGGGAGACGACACACCTCGGCCTGACACAAGTCGATCGCTATTGTCGCCGACGGCCGGTTGGAAGTCTGTGACCCATGGCCCGCGTGTTGGTGATGAAAAAGGGTAGAGGTTAAATTGCAGAAGTGTACGCGCGATAAACAGAGAAAATGCAGCCTGCCACTTCTCGAAAACCGCGAAGTTCCACTCCGCGTTGAAACCCCGTCTTCGATTACCAACTCGTTCTCACGATCTGGTCGGTGAGTGTAATGCGGTAGAGGCCGCACCGTCTGTGCAATGAAAAGCGTTTCAGGTTCGTTCTTGCTCAGCACGACGATTGAAATACCTGGCGAGCAAAAAACCGATTCCGGCTCCAATGAATCCACCGAGAAGTGTCCTGACACGAGCAGGATCCGGTTCTTTGGCAGTGACCAGTACTCCCGCAAACGCCACTAGTAAGGTCCACACTACGGAGCGGAGGGTCCGCAGTACTAGGCCGCGATTCATGGCGCTTCACCTCGCTGCAACGGCGCAGCCCTTCCATTCCCTAGCTTTTGCATGGAGCCGGGTGGGACAAACGCCACCTGCAGAAGCAGACTTCTTAGCCTGCTTCTTTTTCTTGACCGGAGCCTGTAGAATCGCGGTCGCAAGACGCTTGAAGTTCTCCAGTGCTTCCGGGCCTTCTGTATATTCAGGTTGCTTCATATATGAGCAACATTACTACCGATTTCGTCGCTACAACTAAGAAAATCGTAGTGGAGGTGCGGTCTATCCTCACCGCGCTCCACTTGATTCGGGAAGACGTTAAAGTTATCCGTGACCAAGTCGTAAGCGAGGCCAATAAACAGAAACCCTATCAGCAGACAGACCAGTCCGATACAGAGCATAGCAATGGAGCTGCGAGCAGGGGCAAGGTATTGAATGTGAACGACGCCCACGGCAAAAAAGAAAATGGCTCCAAGAAAACAAGAGCCTGGTATCAAGACTTTAAGACAAATGCTTTTAAAGCCGCTAGAAAACCTAGGTTTTTTGTTGAGCTTATTGCCTTGCTCGGACTCGGCCTCTACACCTGTGAGACGCACCGAACCAATAATCTTACGGAAGAATCCGAGAGACCATGGATGGGGGCAGCCGGGATGAACGTTAAGGATTTTGAGGCTAGCAAAGTTCCAGCCTATGCCATAACTTGGATCAATAGCGGACGAAGTCCAGCTAAAGTCACATTCACCGGCTCTAACTGTAAGGCCTATGCAATCTTCCCCAAGGAGCCCGAGTATACCTTTGATACTGTACCTAGCACTAGCGTTGTAGTTCCCGGCCAACCGCTTCAAAGCGCTCGGAACGGAAAGATCACAGACTCCGACAGTGCCCAACTGGAGACGGAGACCTTCTATGTCTATGGGGACATTGAATATTTTGATATTCGCACTACTAAAACTTATTGGACGCACGTATGTTACAGGTACATACCCAAGATGAGTAAAGTTGCAAATAATGGATTCCTTAGCTGTCCGGAATACAATGATGCTAAGTAGCAGCCCTGTCACGGCAATCAATAATAGCAGAAACACATGTGCGCTTACTAGTTTAGTGCCATATTTCTTCATCGGATCTTGCCATCTTAAACAAACTCCAATTGAAAGTTCCGGCCATCGGATGCGGGAAGAAGTAATTCACGAGCAGGCGGCAGAAAAGGCGCGCAAAGTGGGAATATACGTGGTGATGGATCGCTGCATTCTGCAGGAGCACCGGGCTCGATTCGGATGAGCCGCCGAAGGACTAAGGACTAATGAGAACTAAGGTAGACTTTTGCCACGCGAGGAAGGCCATTGAATCTCGACGCAACGGTGACACTCACCGAACCAATCGCACCCGTGCCGCCGTCGACTCTCCGCAAGATCTTCATCGGCAAAGACGGCCTCCGCTCCAGCTCGAGCTTGCTCATCTTCATCGCTCTCTTCGCGGCCGTTGCCGTCTGTATCAACGTCATCGCCCACAAGATCTACCCGCCTGCGGCAAAGACCGCGAAAGCTGCCTCGGACACGGCCACCACGCCACACTCCGTGTTCGTCTCCGAGTCCATCGGGTTCCGCGTGACCCTACTCGTCACTTGGATCATGTCGAAGATCGAGCGACGCCCTAACTCTGTCTACGGCTTCGGGGGCAGCCGCAAGCTCTCGCACTTCGTCGCGGGCCTGGCCGGGGAGTGATCTGCATCTCCCTCCTCGCCCTGACCCTCTGGAAGACCGGACTCCTCATCATCGACAGCCGCCTACTCTTTGGCAGCGACATTCTCCGCTACGGATCAATCTGGCTGTTCAACTTCCTCCTGGTCGGCCTGTTCGAGGAGTACAACACGCGTGGCTACCTCCAGTACACCCTAACCCGCGGCCTCGCCGGCCTCTACCAGTGGGCCTTCAAGACCCGCCACAGCGTAACCTTAGGCTTCTGGACCTCAGCCGTCATTTTCTCCATCCTCTTCGGCCTCGGCCACGGCAAGAACCCGGGCGAATCACCCATCGGGCTGCTCTCCGCTGGCCTGACCGCCATGGTCTTCTGCCTCAGCCTCTGGCGCACCGGTTCTCTCTGGTGGGCCATCGGCTTCCACACCTCATGGAACTGGGGCCAATCCTTCCTCTATGGCGTCGCCGACAGCGGGACCATGGTTCAGCACCATCTCTTGGCTACGCGCCCAGTAGGCAAGCCCATTCTCAGCGGCGGAGCTACCGGCCCCGAAGGCAGTATCTTCATCGTCGCCATCCTGGCCCTCGCCAGCCTCATCATTCTCTTCACACTACCCCGCGCTCACTATGGCGACACGCCGGGGCGCTCCACCTAACTCCGCGCATTTGGCAGCATTTAGAGTTGATGACGATTCTTCCCGAGCTGAGGGTGTCTCATTATGTATGTAAACATGCCTAAACGGTTAAGCAGGATAGCGAAGCGGTACGACTTCCCCCGCTAACCTGAGTACCAAGCGGCTAATCGGTTCATCTTCATTGAAATCGATTTCACTTCCCGCATAGCGCAGGCGACCGTCCTTGTCCCCTGCGTCAGATCAGTGGGTTCGCGACATCGCCTTCTGGAAATCGTCTGCGGTGGTGCGATAACAGGGCAGCATTGCGTTTAGATCTGAGGAACGCAACGCGGCTGGGAGTTTTGGGTACTCTGTGACTGGAAGAGTTGGGTCGGGGTGAGGCTGTATCATCTGCCCCAATGACTCGTCACAGCTCGGATCTGGTATTACGCGCAGCTTGATAACCCGCGGCGGCAGGTTGTTGAGATCATATTCAGACAGCCGCCGTTGATAAGGAAGAAATTCATAAACCAGCTTTATGAGTTGCAGTTGGTCCTTGCCAACCCGTCTCTTGGCGACGAAGACTTCGAAATTGGAAAAAAAGGAGGTACCCGGCGCGGCGAACACCACCCCAAGCAAACCGACAGGCAATTCTTCGACGGTAGGTTTGTTTTCGTTATTGACGGCCGGTGTGGCCGAAGCGTCGTCCACCGGCAGCGGATCCATTGGCTCTAACGTTCCACTCGCGCCAGAGTTGCCGGCACCCTCCGCCGATGAAGGAGGCGGCACGATCGGTGCGCCATCTCCCGACAACGAGCCTAAGCGTCCACCCGCGCCAGAGTTGCCCGCACCCTCAATTGACGGAGGAGGGGGGACGACTTCCGAACCCGCACCGGAAAGCGAGCCCAACCTAGTACCTCCAGCAGGGCCGCCTGAACCCTGAACTGAAGGAGGAGGCGGCACCACTTGCGAACCCGCACCAGCCATCGAACCCATCCGTCCAGCTCCTGCAGTATTGTCCGCACCCTGAACGGACGGGGGAGGGGGCACGACATTTGGCCGCGCGCCGGACAACGAACTCAACCGCCCAGCTCTAGCCGAGTTGCCTGCGCCCTGAACCGAAGGAGGCGGCGGCACCACCTGCGAACCCGCACCAGCCATCGAACCCATCCGTGCGTCTCCAGCAGCATTGCGCGCACCCTGAACCGACGGGGGAGGGGGCACGACATTTGGCCGCGCGCCGGACAACGAACTCAACCGCCCAGCTCTAGCCGAGTTGTCTGCGTTCTGAACTGACGGAGGAGGCGGCACAACTCGCAAGCCACCCGAATTGGGCGCCTTCATAGCCCGTCCTGCGGAAGGCCCACCAAGCTCGGGCGCAGGAGCAACCGCAGAAGCTTGAGGCAGCGCCAGTCGGCGAGCTGTAGCTTGGTCAATGTGTTGGTCAACTTGGGGCGGCGGGGCCACCGCCCCAGACGGTCCCGCCAACGCGTTTCGCCGCAGGCCCGCGGTGGCTGAGAACGGAACCATAGGTGCAATGGCATGGGAACCCGGGAAATTCGGCAACTTGGCCGTGGCCTGCTTGATATCAGGTGGTGTGACAATGCTCGGTTTGTGCTCCGGCGTCACTGGAATCGCCGGTTGATGTGGCGGTGTATGCTTCACTCGCGACCGCGCCCGAACGCTCGGCGCTCTGCCCTCAGCTGCTCGAAAGGACTGAGTAGGTGGGTAGTAGGTGATAGACCTGTGGAACGCATCTCGCTGCTGGAACAGTTTTACCGGCACCCATACTCTGGATTGGCCCCATACGAACAAAACCATTAGCAGCACATGCCATAGCATTGACTCCAGAAACGAGGACCAGGGGGCGCCGGAGGGGACGAAAACGTCGTGCCAGAAAGGTGCAGGCCGCGAGGTGATAGGGATCTGCGGGACTCGCCGCGACAGGAGCAGGTCCGCCAGATTGCGGAAGAACACACGATGGCGCGGTTCCAGTTCGATCAGCAGCCGGAGACGGGGTGCGGGCCCTGAGCGCTGAACTCTCTGGTTTGCGATCAAAACCCCAGGGGCTTTGTCCATGGATTCACGTTGAAGGGGGGAGAAAAACTAACCCGATTATAGCGCCATTTCACAGCAACCCGAACGCCAGAATCGCTCTCCAGCCTTGGATGCTGGGATTTGGCTTGTTGATGTTGTCAGCGCTTGAACTAACTACCCTGCAGGCCATTGTGAGACTGGGTTTGATAACCGCTGCCGCAGGCGCTGAGGTGTGTGCGTGCGAACTCGGTCGTCCCCCGGGAATTGAATCATTTTCCCGACTTTTCCCAGCGCTGAATAGCCGGCTTTAGCTCGTTCGCCCCCCCGGGGCTTGGGTCTGGGTCTGGTGTGTAGTTCGGCTCTTATTTCCGAAGACGGGCGCTCCGCACACACTTCAGCGGCTGTACTGATTCCGCTTCTTGTCTTCGTGCCGCTCGATGCCCAACTGGATCAGGCGGTCAATCAACTCAGAATACGTCACTCCCGATGCCACCCACATCTTCGGATACATGCTGATGGCGGTGAAACCTGGCATGGTGTTGATCTCGTTGACGAAGATCCGTCTCGACTTGGGGTCCATCAGAAAATCGACGCGCGCCAGGCCCGTGCAATCGACCGCTTGAAACGCCGCGATGGCGAGCCTCTGCACGGTTCTCATTTCCGCCTTCGTGATCTTCGCGGGGATCACCGCTTCGGAGCCTTCGACCAGATACTTCGCGTCGTAGTCGTAGAACTCCTTGCAGGGAACGATTTCTCCCGCGATCGACGCTTTCGGATCGTCGTTGCCGAGCACTGCGCACTCAATCTCGCGCGCCCTATTCTTCTTTCCGCCGACGCCTTCCTCAATCACGATCTTGCGATCAAACTTCGCGGCTTCTGCGATGGCAGGACCGAGTTCCCTGCGATCGTGCGCTTTCGAGATTCCCACCGACGATCCCAGGTTCGCCGGCTTCACGAAGACGGGATACTTCAGCTTGCTCTCCACCAGCTTTTGCACTTTTTTGAGCTCGTGCTCGAATTGACTGCGCAACACGGTCACGTGTTTCACGATGGGCAATCTCGCCGCGCGGAACAAAGACTTCATGATGTCTTTATCCATGCCCGCGGAAGAGCCGAGCACACCGGCACCAACGTAGGCGATGTCGGCCAGTTCGAGCAGGCCTTGAATCGTTCCGTCTTCGCCGAAGGTTCCGTGCAGCACGGGGAAAATGACATCCACGTTAATCGCGCGATCCGAAGCGCGCCGCAGATTCGCATCGGTCTGGAAGAGCGCGAGTCCAGCATCGCGCCGCGCCGGTTCCGGAGGAACAACCACCGACTCGCCCGTCGCCAGCACCGCCGCCCCCGGAGTCGCCTCTGGATCGCCCGCCCGCAAATGCTTCTCCGGCGCGGCGCGGGCGCCCTCGCCCGCGTTGCCCTTCAGCATACGTTCGGCGTGTTCCGCGGTGAGCCAGCGCCCATCTTTCGTAATGCCGATGGGAACCACTTCGTATTTCGTTTTGTCGATTGCGTTCAGAACGGACGCCGCCGACAGCAACGACACTTCATGCTCGCCGCTGCGCCCGCCAAAGAGGATGCCAACCCGAAGCTTTGCCATTTCATTTCAGTCTGGCTCCGCGCGTGTTTCCCGTCAATCCCAGCTTTGGTTCCGGTTGGGACGGATCGCACCGCAGAGCCGCCGAGTTCCGAAACCACAGAGGGCACAGAGGAACAGGGGAACCCTCACTTAGTGTTTCCCCTGGTTTCCCCTGTGCCCACTGTGGCTAGAAAAGGTCAGGATGACAAAGTCGGCCGAGTTGACAAGCTCGTGCTCTCGCCACCGCAGACTCGATTATTCCCGGCTGCTCAGCGCCAGCGAAGTATCTACGGGGCGATGCGGCTAGTCATTGAGTTGATCCTCGATGTGTTTCTGGATGAGTTCCCATTGCGAGCGCAGCGTCATTTCCTTGATGGCGAACTTGGATTCGTGGCGAGCATCATCCACGCGGATCGCCAATTCCCTGTGCTGGAAACGGAAATCGATGATTTCCGCGAGCGGCACCAGTTGATTGGACGACTTGCCCACGATGAGAAACACGACCTTATCGGTCACCAGGGTGTATTCCGGGCAGCTTTCCTCGGTCGCGGCGGCTTGCGGCGGGCCGAACGCGGTCATGAAGCCTCGATGCATGAGCACGCAGTCGCCCATGCGCATCCGCACCACGGTTCCATGTTGATAGATACCGAGCGGCGCGGCCACGGCAACCGAAACGCCAGTCGATACTAGTACAAGCGCCAATAGCAATGTGGATTTCATAAGTCTCCAATCATGGGTCTCCAATCAGTGACCGCTGGGTTCGTAGTCGTAGCCATTTCGGCTGTGGAATTTGAGGTTGAGGTTGTGGGTGGGCAAAAGGCGAAGAGCATGAAATCCAGCCTGGTGGCTGGGCAGATCATAGGCCACCACGTAGGAGGCGCGCAGATCCTCCAGCACAGCGTTCAGTACTGTGGCGGCGCCGTCTTGCTGGGAGAAGCGCAGGGAGAAATAGCGTCCACCGGTAGCATCCGAAACTTGCCGCAAGAAGGTGCTGCCCGACGTTTGGATCTCGGAAGTCAACATATCAACGGAGTAGACCAGGGCGGCACCGGCCACCACCGCCTCCAGCGCCTCGCGTGGAGAATGCAGGCTGATGGTGTCGTTCCCGTCGGAGAACAGAATCAGGACAGGCCGGACCCCGGCGCGGCGATGATGCGAGATGAAATCGGCTCCGAATATCAGAGCGTCGAACAGCGGCGTTGTGCCGCCGCTCTTCACCGCCAGGAGTCTGCTCACAGAATCCGAAGCACGGCAACCGCTCGCGCAGAGGACGGCGGGACGTATGCCACCAGACATTCCTCCAGACGTCCCTCCAAAAGACAGAACGGCGACGTTGTCGTTGGGGATCGACTGCTCCCGTGCGACCAGTTGCAGCACATCGTTCATGGCAACTCGAAAGCGCGGCGCTACCGATTCGCTCAGGTCGACCAGCGCAACCACGTCGAGCGCGGTTTCATCGGAATGCTTGAAGCTCCGGAAATTGCGGACCACAAGTTCGTTGTCGACTACCGCAAAGTCCGACTTCGTCAGGGTTGCGACCGGATGATTGTTCTCGTCGGTGGCGAAGAATGTAACCCGGACTTCAGAGACGGTACTGCGATACGTAGGCAGGCCAGAGAAACGGTTCGTGTCGTCGGCAGCCGAAACGTAGGCCAAGGCAAATAGAGCCAGGAGTACCGACCGAGTGTGCCAATGCGTTAACATCGCTGTCCATTGGTCCCATCGGCAAACGACGGAACACTCCCAATTACCGTGGTCACCCCTGGAGGTGACTAGAAGGTTGTTAGGGCTCGCGCAAGCCGAGGCGAGCAATTCGCGATCGCTCTGATGCTGCGGACTTAGTTCTGGTTGGCGCAAAAAGAAAAGCGAAGCCGTTAAACGGCTTCGCCCCCTTAGATCGATCTCCTCTTTTCGTCGATCGACAACCGAGAAACTTTGAGGTCACTGCACGGTAAGGTTAATCGTGGTCGTGTGTGTTAGAGCGCCCGCTTGTGCCGTGACCACGATGGACGCAGTTCCGAGACTCATCTGGCTGCTGCTGCCCGAGCTGCCGCATCCCGTCGAAGCGAGCAGCGTTCCCGCCACCAGCAGGCTGGCGAATCCACCTAGCAGCAGCGAGAACAAGCGCCGTCGAGTCGCGCCCGCTCCCCCAAGAAAGCAGCCAAAAACGCCCAGTCCGGTGAAGGCCATCCCCATCACCTTGAGCGCGCCATAATGTTGAATGCCCGAGGAGGCGGTCAGGGTCAGTGTGGAAGTCGCCGCGCCGCCCGCGGGAGTCACCGCAGTCGGATTGAAACTGCACGTGATCCCCGTCGAAGCTGCACACGAAAGGCTCACCATATTCGAGAAGCCATTGGCCGGCGTAACCGTGAGCGTGAAGTTCATCGATCCACCGGCGGTAACGGTCCCGGATTGGGGCGAAGCGGCGAGCGAGTAGTCCGCGGTTCCTCCGGTGCTGGCAACAAGTGCGCCGAACAAACCATGTCCTTCGTTAGCCAGACCGGCTGTGAAGTAGAGCGAGTTGGGGTCGCCGGTTCCGCCCGCGCCGAACACCAGCGCCCAGAGCGAGCCATTCGAAATGACCGCGCCGGTCTGATCTTTGAGTTGGCCGAGGAAATTTCCCGTAGCAGGATCGAAGGCGCTGATGGTGCCGTCGCCAAAATTGCCGATGAGCAGGTCGTTGCTGAACATGCCGAAGCTCGACGAAGCCTGCACCGTTCCCCACGGCGCGTTCAAACTGCCGTTGGAAGCGAAGCGATTCACGAAGTCTCCGTTCACATCGAATACGCTGACGAAGCCATTTCCGGCTCCGGAGAGGGGATCGTGCTTAGCCGCATCCTGCAACGCGTAGGTCACGAAGACCTGGCTGCCGATGGGCTGAATTCCAAACGGAACATACCCAGCGGGCAGCGAGGGATCGGTGAATGATCCGGCGAGGGTCGTGAGGTTGAAGTTGCTGTCGAAGACCTCGACCTGTCCACTATGAAAGTTGGTGGCCAGAAGGAATGATCCCGTGGCATTGGTGATCATCGCCAGGCCCTTGTAAACGGCACCGGTCGTCGAACGATCGACGAGCAGAACCGCATTGCCTGAGTTGTACCAGCCCGAGATGGTTCCATCCTCGGTATCGAAGAGAAACTGACTCGGAAAGCCTCCGACCTTGAATCCGCTGGTCTGGTTGATGACGGTGCCCGTGGGAGTCGCGGGCGAAGCGTCGCCGGGAGGAGCCGGAATCAGAACGGAAAACTGCGAAACGCCATTGGCGTCGTAGATGGTCGAGTAGCCGCTGTTGTTGTCGGCGACCCAGAAAGGCTGGCCGGGGAAGAAGGAAATTCCCCAGGGATTGATGAGTTTGGGGTCGGTGTTGTTGGCCACACCGGCCATGTCAGAAACCAGATTCGTCTGCTGATAGGAATTGGTCTGCGCTACGACACTGGTGATGCCGAACGAAACAACCAAGCCCAGAATTGAGGGGAACAGAAACTTGGCCTTCAGAGATTTGCCTTTAAATGTTTTGCGTTTCACAGCTTGCCTCCAATCTTGGTTTGTACTGAGGGCAGCTTACGGAAACGGAAGGGAGCTGTTGTCAGGCGGACGTAAACAAGTGGTCAAAAGATCAACGATTCCGACGGAGGCTAACGATTGGTTCAGGACGGCAAATTAAAATTCGCAGGAGTGCGCTTGACACGGTGTCGAAACAGGTGTGAAACTGGCGATACTTCGAAGGCCGGTGCCGGCAGTTCCCCCATGGCACTTGGACCCAGAAGCTCTCGTTGAAGAAGCCCATGAGCGGGATTGAAGGCTGGATGAAATTTTCTGGCCGCTTATGTTTCCTGCTGATGGATTTATGAGGAAAGCGCTTCGCATCTCACAGGAGAAGCTATGAATTCGAGCAACCGAGGAAAGAACGTCCTGCCGAAATGGTCTGTATTGCTAATGCTTCTCGCAGCAACCGCAGTGGCTTGGGCTCAAAAGAAGACAAGCGCACCTGCACCCCACGCATCCGCTCCGAGCAGGCCGGCTGCGAGCGCGCACGCAGCCCCAGCGCAGCACCCGGGGGGCGCGAACAATCGCGGACCGGGCGGAGTGAACGCCAACAACCGCGGACCCGGCGGCGCTAACGCGAATAATCGCGCGCAGACGGGGGCGAACAAAGGCGGCCAGATGGGGGCGAACAATCGCGGCCAGACGGGAGCGAACAAAGGCGGCCAGATGGGAGCGAACAAAGGCGGCCAGATGGGAGCGAACAAAGGCGGCCAGATGGGGGCGAACAAAGGCGGCCAGATGGGAGCGAACAAAGGCGGCCAGATGGGGGCGAACAAAGGCGGCCAGATGGGGGCGAACAAAGGCGGCCAGACGGGGGCGAACAAAGGCGGCCAGACGGGGGCGAACAAAGGCGGCCAGACGGGAGCGAACAAAGGCGGCCAGATGGGGGCGAACAATCGCGGAAATGCCGGAGCCAACGCCAACCGGCATCAGCCAGCAGGAACCAGGTCCGTTGCCCTGAAGAACGGCGGGAGCGCGACTTTCCGTAAGAATGGCCAGGTTCGTACGATCCAAGCTCACGGGATGACGATCAATCACGGGATGCACGGTGGCCGGCGAATTGAGGGCATGCACAACGGGCGTCGGGTGGTGAGCTACGGAAGACACGGGGGATACAGCCAGCGCGCCTACTATCGCCATGGCGGCCGGGAGTATAGCCAGCGAACCTATTACAGGGGTGGCCACTACTACGCGTACGGGTATCGCAACTACTACTATGGAGGCCATGCATATTACGGTTACGCGCCTTCCTATTACTATGGTCCCGCATACTACGGATGGGCTTACAATCCGTGGCCGGCGCCGGTTGTTTACGGATGGGGTTGGGGCGGGGCGCCGTGGTACGGCTACTACGGTCCTTACTTCGCGCCGTATCCGGTATATCCGACGGCTGCATTCTGGCTGACGGATTATTTGATTGCGGCGAACTTGCAAGCTGCCTATGCGGCGCAGCAGGACGCCGCTGCCGACACTGGGGAATTAGAGCCGCAACCGCTTGGACCGCAATCGACAGACGAAATCGCTTCGTTGTGGACGACCGATCCGCTGATTGCCGCGAGCCTCGAGGCTGCTTATGGGGCATACATGTTGGGTGGGGGAGCACCGGCAGCGGCCACGAAGGGCGGGGCAACACAGCTCAGTCCTGAGGTGAAGCAGGCGATTGCCGACGAAATGAAGAACGAGATCGCGGCGGAAAAGGATGCGGCGGCAAGGGGTCAGAAGGATACTCCGAGCGGGGACCAAGTGCCAGCGGCGCTCGATCCCAAAATCCGCATTTTCGTGGTATCCACCGACGAGGATCTGACCACGTCGGATGGCGCGGAATGCGCGCTTACTCCTGGCGATGTGGTCTACCGTACCGGCGACAAGCCGGACGATGACAACATGGTCGACGCCACCGTAAAGAGCAGCAAGAAAGATGAGTGTGCCGTGGGCGTTACCGTAGGAATCTCCGTCGACGACCTGCAGGAGATGCACAATCAACTGCGGATACAGATGGATGCCGGGCTTAAGGAGCTGGCCGACAAGCAGGGTAAGAACGGTCTACCGGCCGCTCCCGATACTAAGACTCAGGCTGGTGAAGTCCCACCGCCTTCGCCAGACACGAGCGTAAGCAGCGATCTGGAGCAGCAGCAAAAGGATGCTGACCAGGCGGAGGCGGAAGCCAAGCAATCAAATTAGTGCCGTGACCGCGTGATAAGTCACATGGTGGAGGGACGGGCGTCTCGCCCGGCTCACCACCAGCATTGCGGAGAAAGCCACAAAGAACGCTCCTGCCCGCTTGGGGAACGGGAGCAGCAGCTTCACAGGAGGAAGGTTGCAATGCGGCAGAAAATCGGAATGGCCGTCCTGGTTGTCGCTTTGATCGCCGTCGGAATCACACCCTGCCTGGTCTTGGCGCAAGACGCTCCCGCGATTCCGCTGGAAGACCAGCTCAAAGCGCAATATACGCTGGCGAAGATGGGTGCGGACTCGGGCGGACCTGCCGTAGTGGAGCAGGGCACCATCCTGGTCATCAAGAAGGGTGGGATCCTCAGCGTGCCCTACGGGGATCAGCCCGTTGCCACCAAATACCAGGACGGAACGGTGCACACTCCCAGCGCCTTGATGATGGGGGCAAGAGGCGGCCTCATGGGAAAACTTGGAAAGCAGCAAACGACCCAGTTTTTCCAGGTGGGCACAAAGGTATATCCCTCCAAGATCGCCGTCAATTTGCCGAAAGACCAGGTTATCATCGGCATCGTCGCCTGCGATTCCTGTAACAACGTCAGTCCCACTACGTTCTACAAGGCCGACGTGGTTTTCCAGTTCGCCAAAGGATCGCTGGCCAACACCAACCCCTCACAGGTAGAAGATATGATCGCCGGACTCCTCGCCCTCGATGACAGCGGCGGCGATCAAGGCGGCAACGGGCAGCAGGGCGGCAATGACCAGCAAGGGAACAACCAGGGCGGTGGAGGACAAGCGCAACAACAAGCGCCCCCGCCGGAACCTCAGCAGATAGAAAAAGGCCAGACGCCCGATCAAGTGAAAGCCGCGCTCGGCACGCCCGACAAAATCGTCAATCTTGGCGCCAAGCAGATTTATGTTTACAAGGACCTCAAGGTGACGTTTCTGAACGGAAAAGTGTCCGACGTGCAGTGAGCGGGGGGTTCGCTAGTGTAGTGTCCAACAAATAACTGGACAATAAGAGTAGATGCCGCTATGGGGAGGACCAGTGCGGAAGCGGAACGTGGCATGACTTCAGCCAGAAGCCGACCAACAGCAACTTCGCCAATGGATCTCGGCCTTCGGAACACCGCAGCAGGTCGCCTTACGGAGTCAGATTGTGTTAGCCGCCGCCGCAGGGCAATCCGACAATGCCATTG
>Ga0116223_10002169_pt1 | contig 18873 bp, 14 predicted proteins | sample Sb_taG_3_FD_90092 | JGI IMG/M metagenome (GOLD analysis project Ga0116223, IMG submission 90092) | Peat soil microbial communities from Weissenstadt, Germany - Sb_50d_a_PC metaG | ecosystem: Environmental > Terrestrial > Soil > Wetlands > Peat | place: Germany: Weissenstadt | collected 2010-09-21 | reverse complement strand
CTGGACGGGCGCAGCCCCAAAATGTTCTCTTCTGCCGCGCTCCGGAATGGACGCGCACAGCACGACAGGCGGTAAAGCGGCTGGTGCCGGACCGAATCCTGGCGGCCTACGAAGCGCGCCAGGAACAGGCTCGCATAGCGGCGTTCGACCACCAGGAGCGGACCATACCAGCCAATCCGGTATCGCTGCCGTGGGTCCGGACGGCGCTTTCGGGATGTTACTTTCACTCTCCGCTGCCGAAGGTTTGGCCGCGGATCCGCGATCGCTACCGACTCCAGTCTTCGGCTCCGGGAAGCAGGCCGAAGGTTCGATTACAGCGGCGAGGCGAGCCCAGCGCACGGATCATCTACTTCCACAGGGTCAACGATGAAGGCGATCCGTTTATCGGCGGACTCTCCACAGCTTCGTTCGAGCGACAAATGCAGTTCGTAGCGCGCCACTACCGGGTGGTCAGCCTGGCGGAGGCGAGGCAAAGGCTATCGCAGGGAGGCCCCGCCGAACCGGTGATTGCCATCACGTTCGACGATGGCTACGAAGACAATTACCGGAATGCGTTTCCGATTCTGCAGCGTTACGGCTTGCCGGCAACCATTTTCTTGACCACGGGATCGATCGACTCCCGAGAGCGGCCCTGGTTTGAACAACTGTCGCTCGCGATAAAGACGACTACCCAGCCGTCGCTGGACCTCGAAATTGATGTGCCGCGGCGCATGTGGATGCGCACCGAAGCAGAGCGCTTGGAGTCCAAGAGCCGGATCATTGCATTGCTCAGGGAGTTGCCCGATTCCCAACGCCGCGAGTGGGTCCACAGAATTTTAGAGACATTGGGTCCCATGGATAGCTGGGGAGACACGATGCTGAGCTGGGACCAGATCCGGCTCATGAAACAGAATGGCGTCGATTTCGGAGGCCATACAGTCACCCATCCGTTCGTTTCAAAGCTGACGCCGAAGGACGCTGCGTGGGAAGTTTCAGAATGCAAAAGACGAATTGAAGAGGAGTTACAGGCACCCGTGGATCAGTTCGCTTATCCCAATGGACGCGAAGGGGATTTTGAAGCCTGGAACAAGGAAATACTCCAAGAAGTTGGCTATAAGACCGCGGTGTCCACGCTATGGGGGGTAAACTACCCATCGACTGATCCAATGGAATTGAGACGGGGCCAACCTTGGGAGGAGAAAGCGGCCGTATTCGCGGCGAAGATGGACTGGTATCAGTTCGCGGACATTTAAGAGCAGGCTTGGAAAGGAACGGAATGTTCAGACAAAAGGATCGGCTGAAATGCGAGCAATTGTGCGAGAAGTATTACGCAGGGCGTAAATTCAGCCGCGGCCTCTACCGGGACTTGATTCACAAGTATGTTTCTCCCGGGGACCGACTGCTCGACGCGGGGTGCGGGCGGCATCTGGAGTTTTCCAAAGAGTTTTCGGATAACGTTCAGGTAGTGGGAATTGACCTCGAGGAGACCCTGGAAACCCGCAACCGCCGCTCCCCGTACGCAGTCCGCGGTGATCTGGGACGGCTTCCGTTTCCGTCCGGCTATTTTAACCTGGTAATATCCCGAAGCGTAGTTGAGCACCTTACGGACCCTGCTCTGGTGTTTCGGGAATTTGAACGGGTTTTGAAGCCTGGAGGCCGCGTGATTCTCTCCACCCCGAACCGGTATGACTACGTCTCGGTTGTGGCCAGTATCACGCCGTATCGCTGGCATCGCTCGATGGTGAGCAAGGTTGTGGGAGTCTCCGAGGATGATGTATTTCCCACCTTGTACCGGGCGAACACATTATCCAAGCTCGGCAAAGAGCTAAGAGCGGTGGGATTGTGCGAACGGCAACTGCTGGCAATCAACCACTATCCTGTGTATCTGATGTTTTCCCCGGTTCTGTTTCGCTTGGGAGTGCTGTATGAGAAGCTGACGTCTCTTCCCATCTTACGGAACTTACGCGGCACATTACTGGCGGTGTTTGAGAAACCCGTCGCACCGGGCGGGGGACGAACCACCGCGGCGGGCAACCAGCGGACGGAGGAAGTGGGATCGCTTAAATAGGCGTGACATGCGCGACATTATCTTTCTTCCGATTTTCGTGCTGTGCCTGCCGGTGTGTTTCTTCAGCCCGTTCTTCGGCACGATCATGTGGACCGTGGTGTCTTTCCTCAATCCACAAAAATTGATGTGGGGAATAGCTCATTATATCCCGGTCGCGGAGTGGGTAGCAATTCCAACCGTCGCGGGTGTCGTCCCGTTCGGTCGCGGCTGGAAGTATTTCTTCACTAGAGATACCGCCCTGGTGGTGCTGTTGTGGCTTTGGTTCACCTTCACAACGATGTACAACACTCACCTGCCGATGTTCATGCCTTTTGCCCCGGCCACCTGGTTCCGCTGGACGTTCGTCTCGAAGGTCATCCTGATGGCCATGCTGACCGCCGCCATGGTGAACACCTGGTTCCGATTCCGATGGCTGTTGTTGGCAATTGCCGGATCGCTCGGATTCCTGGTGGCAAAGTCGATCCCATTCATGATCGTGAGCGGAGGCGCGAGCCGTATTTATGGTCCTGCAGGCTCCATGCTGGCGGATAACAACGATATGGGACTGGCGTTAAACATGACCCTGCCGTTTTTCTTCTTTCTGGCCCAGACGGAAACCGACAAGCGCATCAAATGGGTAATGGCCATTCTTTTCCTGGCGACGATTCCCGCCGTGTTTTTCACGTATTCGCGGGGAGCTCTGGTTGGAATGGCCGTGATCGTGACTTTGATGGTGATGAGGCTGCGGCAGAGGCTGATATTGATTCCCGTTCTCCTGTTGGGGGTTGTCTTTGCCGTTTATTTTACGCCGGAAAAATGGCAAGAGAGAATGGATTTCCGGAGAGAGGGCGCGGTCATGGATACCTCGGCAATGGAGCGCCTCAGCGCCTGGGAGTTTTCCTGGAAACTGGCGCTCGATCATCCGCTCGCCGGCGGCGGCTTTGAAGCATTTACGCAATCTCTCTATATGATCTATGAACCCCAGGTCCATGAGGCTTATGGGCCGCACAGCATCTATTTCGGTGTGTTAGCGGAGCACGGCTTCTCAGGCCTCTTTCTGTATCTGACACTGATCGGCTCGTGTTTCTTAAGTTTGAGAAAGATTCGGAAATACGGACAGTACTGGGAAAATGAATTGGCGGCCAGTTATGCTTCCATGCTGCAACTCAGCTTGATCGCCTTTCTCGTGACCGGCGCATTTCTGGGAAGAGCGTATTTCGATTATTTTTTCACTCTGGTCGCCTGTGTCGTCATTCTGACGCGACTCTGCAAAATGGAAGCCGAAGACCGGTCAGCAGGCAGGCTGGATGAGGCAGAAGAAGAAGCGGTACCGGAAGTTCCGGGTGAAGAGCCTGTTCATCCGTATTCCGGCCCGCAGTGGTCGCACTCTCAGCCAGGAATTGCGGGATGGCGATAGACAGGCTGGAAGGATCGGTTGTGGAAGCGGTCGAGGAACCAAGGGTCGTAAATCTCGAGATCCGGAAAGCCGTCCGGCATGGGATGGTATACGGGATAGGGAATGTACTGACGAAAGCGCTCGGCTTTTTGATGCTTCCCTTCTACACGCATTACCTGAATCCCACGGATTACGGCATTCTGGAGATCCTCGATCTCGTGATCTCGCTGTTCGGGATGTTCCTCAACATGGGGATGACGGCGGCTCTGGTGCGATGCTATGCTTCGGCGCAATCGACTGAGGAGAAGCGGAAGGTGGCAAGCACTGCGTTTCTGTTCGTCGCGACCACGGGCGTGATTACGTTCTGCGGGGCGTTGGGGGTAATCAAGCCGGTGTCCAGATTGCTCCTCGGGCCGAAGGTCCCATCCATGTACCTTTTGCTCGCCTTCTCTTCTTTTATTCTGGCGTACATCGCGGGGCTTCCCCGTACCTACCTTCTCGCGCGGGAGGCCTCGACGGCCTTCACGGTCATCGATTTCAGCACCGTATTCGTGCAACTGGTGCTGAATGTGATCTTCATCGCCGTGATGAAGATCGGATTGGTCGGGATTCTGCTCAGTTCCTTATTCGCAGTTGGTGTCCAGGTTCTCCTTCTTTCCGTCTGGTTGCTGCGGCGGGTCGGCATTGGCTTCAGTTATCCCCGATTAAAGGAAATGGTCAGGTTTGGCCTGCCCCTTGTGTTCTCGAACCTGGCGCTGTTCACATTGAATTTCTCCGACCGGTTCTTTCTGCAACATGTACGGTCTCTGGAAGAGGTGGGAATCTACGCAGTGGGGTACAAATTCGGTTTCATGATGAACTTTGTATTGGTGCAGCCATTCTATATCATGTGGCAATCGCGCATGTACCCGATTCACGCCCAACCCGATCACGGGAATATCTTTAGGCAGGTGTTTGTTCTCTATTCGTTGACTTTGATTTTCTGCGGCCTGGCCTTATCGATGTTCAGCCCGGAAATCGTCACGATCATGGCGGATCGAAAGTTTTGGTCGAGCCACCAGGTGATTCCGATCGTGACGCTGGCCTACGTGTTTTATGGTCTTGGTTATTACGCGCAACTGGGTATGTTCTTGACGAGCAAGACGAAGCTTATCGGAGTGGTCAGCTCGGTAGCGGCTCTTATGAATCTCGGTCTCAATTATGTTCTGATCTCCCGGTTCGGGATGATGGGCGCGGCTTGGGCTACCTTCCTGAGTTTCTTCGCTATCGCGGTGGGCAGTTACTGGGGATCGCAACGGGTGTTTCCGCTGTCTCTGGGTGTGAAGCGCGTGGCAATTGCTATGGGCTTGGCCGTGGGATTCTATCTTACTTCCCAGTCGTTCCAACCGAGGTCGTTGGGGCTGGGGCTGCTGTTTAAAGGGCTGCTTCTGGGTGTATTTCCTCTGGTGCTATGGAATGTCAAGGTTCTGGCCCCGGATGAGGTCGAGATGGTGCTGTCCGCCAGGAATAACGCCTTGGCGCTGGCGTGCCGGGTTCTCGGCATGCCTTCGAGCAAAGCTGTGGGTGCATGACGAAACAAGAAGAAGAGCTATTGCCGAGGACCTGGGAGCGGACGTCGCCCCCAGCCGCCATCGTCGTGAATATGTTTTACACGGGGCTGGGGATCGCGCGAAGCCTGGGCGAGCAGGGGATTCGGGTAATCGGACTGAGCGCCCACCGGGAAGCATACGGCAATTTCACGCGTTACGCCGAGGTGCGATCCTGTCCCGACTCGCGCGAACAGCCGGAGGCGTTGTTGGAGTATCTCCTCCAGCTAGGTGAGGAATTGCCCGAGGGGGGCGTGATCTTTCCCACGCGAGACCACGATCTCCGTTTTCTGAGTCGATTCCGGGAACAGCTCCGGCAATCGTACGCGCTGGTCATGCCGGATAGGAACGCGCTAGAGACGTCCTTAAATAAGTGGGAGACCTACCGGGCAGCGCAGTCGGCCGGCGTGCCCGTGCCGAAGTGCTGGTCGATTACCGGGAAAGAGGACCTGCTGCGAGTCGAGCGGGAATTGAGATTTCCCTCCGTGTTGAAACCGGTTTCGGCACACCACTGGCGGGAAGGCGCCAATTGGAAACTGGTCGGCAGCCGGAAGGCGATTGCTGTCCGTTCGTTCGAGGAATTGCTCGGAGAATACGAGAAGATTGCCACGGTGGAGAGCCGGGCGTTGCTTCAGGAGATGGTGCCCGGGGGCGATGACGCTTTGTTTATTGCGGCGTGTTATCTCGATCGCCAATCGACTCTTATCGCCGGCTTCACCGCACAGAAGCTGGTTCAGGTTCCAGCGGGCTTTGGGACCGGATGCATCGTGCAGACGGTGGACCGCCCGGAATTGCTCCAATCCGCCGCAAAGCTTCTGCGGACGATCGGATTTAGCGGCATCGCAGAAGTGGAATTCAAATGGGACGAGGATGCCCGGAATTATAAGCTCATCGAGATCAATCCGCGTCCATGGGATCAGCACCGCTTAGGCCAGGCTTGCGGCGTGGACCTTATTCCGATCGCGTACCGGGATAGCGCGGGCCTCGCCGTGGCGCCCGTTGCCAAGCAAAAAACAGGCCAGAAGTGGATCGCTGAAGATGTATACTGGCTACTCCTGATACGGACGCTTTGGAAACGGGAGGGAAACCTTCGTTCGCTGCGGCGCCTGTCGCGCGGCCCGCGCGTTTACGCGATCTGGTCCGTGAAATATCCGCTCCCTTTGCTCGGCTACCTCGTTACTCAGTTTGTGCCTGGACTGGCGATCACGTTCTTCCGGCATGTCCGGTCCCTGCTCCGCCGTCCCGTCGCTGATCATGGTTACGTATAACACAGGGGATCGTCGTATGAGAGTTATTTGGAGAGAGCGAACTGAACAATTGGCGCTGTTACTGCTGGCGGGCAGTTGGGCCATGACTCTGCACGCCGCGGAATGGCACTACGAAACGGTGAGCCAGGCCGGCGGCGGGAAGTTCTCGTCGATGCGGGTGGATGCCAGCGGAAACGTTCATGTGAGCTACGTGAACGATGCGACGAATCAGCTCAACTACAGTTTCTGGGACCACACGATCCACAAGTGGTTTACGACGACCTTGGACGCCAGCGGCGGTTTCTGCTCGCTGGCGCTCGATTCGCACCAGCGCCCACGAATCTCTTACACCGACTACGGAACGGGAAGACTGAAGTATACTTACTGGGATGGCGCCACGTGGCATAAGGAAACAATCCAGATCCGCGCCAAGGAGATTTTCTTCTACACTTCGCTGACCCTGGATGCGCAGGATAACCCGAGCATCAGTTATTACGAATATTGGGGCACTGGGGACAATTACGAGCTGCATCTTCGCTTGGTCGCGTGGAATGGTAAGTACTGGGAGGTTCGCACAGTGGACCCCACGCCAGGGAGCGGCAAATTCAATTCGATGGCGCTTGACTCGGCAGGGAATCTGCACGTGGCCTATGCCAACGTCGCAAGCGAGACCGCCAGCCTGAGGTACGCAACCTGGAACGGGAAGTCGTGGAACGTCGAGATACTGGAAGGCGACGGCCCAATGAACTTACCGGTGTTTTCCGTGGCGCTGATTGTCGACAAATACGACATACCGCACATCACGTATACCGATGTGCGGAATCACCTGGTCAAGTATGCGACCCGGAAAGACGGTAAATGGCAGATGGAAGTTGTGGATGCGCTGGTGCGAGAGGCGTATCCCGATAAGAATGGCCTTGTCATAGACGATCGCGGTATTCCTTACATGAGCTACTATGACTCCGGCGCGGGGGTTCTAAAGTTGGCGTACCGGAAGAACGGTAAGTGGATTGCAGAGGTTGTAGACCAGCAGGGTGCCGGGTTGAATAGCTCGCTGCAAATCGATCACGATACAATTTGGCTGACTTACGCGGATGAAAGTGGCCGTGGATTGAAGTGTGCACGACGGCCGTTGGATTAAATGTATTCGGTAGGCCTGATGCGTCACGAGTTTCATCAGAACGAGAGATCCAAGGAGTATGAATATGCCAGAGTCGATTAGTCGCGGAACAACCGTCTTAGGGGCGGAGAATACCGATAAATTACTTCAGTGGGATGCGGGAAAGTTCGACGAATCTTCCCCCGATGCGCTGTTAGGTCATCATCGGTTGCGGGAGATGGATTTGTTCAACGATCAGGCGCTAGTGGATTTGCTTGATAATTATCCGCGCAACCGCCTTCAGGCGTGGACCATGGGAACGGATCTCTGCCGGCGGGAAGAGTGGAAGCCTGTCGATACGGCGGGCGTGTCGGGTAAGGACTTGCTCGCAGCCGTCAAGACTGGCCGGATCTGGTATAACATCGTCAGGTTGGATCTGTTTGACCGCCAGTATCGGGAGGTTATCGACCGGCTTTATGCGGAAATGGCTGCCGATTGTCCGCGATTCAAGCCTATATGCGCTTTTGGAACGCTTCTCCTGTCATCGCCGAATGCATTGGTGTATTACCATGCGGATGGTCCGCCAACCACCCTGTTTCACATACGTGGGGAGAAACGCATGTGGGTGTATCCGGCGGGCGACCAGCGTTTCGTTTCTCAATTCTTCATGGAAGAGATTTATGGGTCGGCCATGGACGAGGAAGTTCCGTATTCCCCGGAGTTCGACAACTATGCCAGCGTGTTTGAACTCGCGCCGGGAACGGCTCTTTGGTGGCCCCACAACGCCCCCCATCGGATAACCAATGCCGACACATTTAATGTTTCCCTTTCCACGCGCTACCAGACCGAAGAATCGGAGCGGCGCAAGCTCGTCTATAACGCGAACCGCTTCTTCCGGAAAAAGGTAGGATTGCAGTCGCTGTCGGTCGCGGAGACCGGGTTGGTTCCTTGGGCCAAGTGCTTTACCTATCGTGTGTGCCGGCGGGCGGGATTCGACCGAAATCCTCCGGGATACGTCTACACGACCAATTTGCGGATCGACCCGACTGCCCCTCTGGGCTACTCGGTAATGCCGGAAATGAGGAAACCCCCGTTTTCTCACTAGGAGCGCGCGCCGGAGGATAGGCGGTTGGTCCGGAAAATTCAATGACTGAAACCAAGCTGACGAACATGGAGTATTGGGAGCGGTACGGGAAATACGTACTGATGGCGATGCCCTACGCCGATCAGGTCCTGGTCGAAGCGCGGGGCTGTACGCTTCGCGATGCCGACGGCAATGAACTCCTGGACCTGGCTTCGGGCATGTTCTGTTCCGTTCTCGGACATAACCATCCCAAGTTTATCGAGAGGATCTCGCGGCAGACGGAAGCCTTGCTTCATACCGGCACTCAATTCCTTTCGCCAGCAGTACTCGAGGCCGGTTATAAGCTGGCGCAGGTGGCCCCGGGAAAGTTGGAGAAATCCATTTTTCTTTCCACGGGAACAGAAGCCAATGAATTCGCGTTCCGTCTGGCGAAGGCTTACACCGGGCGAACCGGGATCGTAGGTTTTTCGCGAGGCTATTATGGAACATCGCTGGCTACGAAGAGCTGTTCCGGCCTGTTCTCGCATAGTCTGAGAGATTCTCTTCCCACGGTCCCCGAGAGTTCCCGCCTGCCGATCACGCCTGCATGCACGGCCTGTTTCACCGACGCAACGCGGCCGCCGTGCGGTTTCCCGTGTCTACAATCGTTCGACAGTTGGATTGGCGACTGGAGCAATGTGGCCGCCGTAATTGTCGAGCCGCTGCTGTCAGCCGGCGGCATGCTGCTTCCGCCGCCGGGGTATCTAAAGGTGCTCAAGGAAATGGCGCAGGAACGCGGGGCTTTGTTGATTGTGGATGAAGCCCAGACCGGGTTTGGCCGGACCGGAAAATGGTTTGCCATTGAGCATCACGGAGTGGAGCCGGACATTCTGACGTTGTCGAAGTCGGTGGGTAACGGGTTTCCCGTGGCGGCGGTCATCACCACTGCGGAGATCGCTGACAGGGTGGTTGGCGACGGGCTGTGGAATCTATCGAGTCATCAGTCCGATCCCGTGCCGGCGGCGGCGGTTGGCGCGGTGATTGATATCGTCCGGGCGGAAGGCCTGGCGGACCGTGCACGGGAGAACGGTGGCTATTTTATGGAGCGGCTAAGAGACTTGTCGGCCCGCTTCCCTGCGATCGCGAATGTAAGAGGGCTGGGGCTGATGATCGGATTTGATCTGATCCCTCCCAACTCCGCATCGACGGTGGAAGCCGCGAACGCATTCATGTACGGCTGCCGCAAGCGGGGCGTCCATCTCACGTATGGTTACGGCAACGTGAACATCAGAATCATCCCGCCTCTGGTTATCACTCGCGCTCAAATCGATTTTGCAATGGAAGCGATCGAGCAATCCCTGCGCGAGGTCCAGGCAAAAGGAGGATCCGGAAAAGAAGGGTGGCCTTCCAATCGGTATACCCGGCGCCTGCTGGAGCAACGCCCGGTAGCTCGCCTGGTGAATCACTGGTGGCGGTCGTCGCCTCAGGAGTGGGTCGAAAAAGGCACGGAACTGATTCGAAGACGGTTGACGGGAGCGAAGGATGAAACAGACACGGCAGTCGATGAAACAGCGAAGCATCCTGTTAATCGGGCCTAAAGTGCCTCCTTATGGAGGGATGGCGCTACAAGGGCAGCTCATGCAGGAACTGATGAACGCGGAGGGGATCTCCGCCAATTTCCTGGCTTCCAATCTGCCGTTTCCGCGGCCGCTGCGGTTCATGGAGCGGCTGCGGGGGGCGCGGCCGTTTTTGCGTTCCACGGTCTTTTGTTGGGAGCTCTGGAAAATGCTCGGGAAGGCGGAGGTGGTACACATCTTGGCGTGCTCGTGGCTGTATTTTTTCTTGATCGTTTGCCCCGCAGTGGTAATCAGCCGGATCCGCGGCAAACGAGTGATCCTCAACTATCGGGGCGGCCAGGCAGACGACTTTTTCCGCTGGTCGGCTCCTGTTCTAAAGCCATTCTTCCGGATGGCCCACGTGGTGACTGCGCCTTCGGACTTTCTAGTCGAAGTCATCGGCCGGCGCATCGGGGTTTCCGTTCAGATCGTTCCGAATATCGTGAATTTTTCGAGATTTCCTTACCGGGAGAGAAAGCCGCTGGGGCCCAAGATGGTGGTGACACGGCACCTGCTCAAGCTTTACGATGTCGAATCGGTAATCCGCGCGTTCCGCGAAGTGCAGGGCCGCTACCCCGATGCATCCCTGGACATCGTTGGCACTGGGGATCGGGAGAGCCATCTTCGGGGCTTGGTCGCCGAATGGAACTTGCAGAACGTGCGCTTTGTGGGATACGTTCCTCAGGCGGATCTACCGGCTGTTTATGAGCGGAGCGACATTCTGCTCAACGCGTCTCGAGCCGATAACTTTCCCGGGTCGCTGGTGGAAGCTGCCGCCGCGGGCCTGGTTGTAATTTCGACGGGGGTCGGCGGCATCCCCTACATTTTTGAAAACGAGAAAAGCGCGCTGCTGGTTCCACCCGGCGATTGGGCAGGGTTGGCAGCGGGCGTCCTCCGTGTGCTTGAACACCCCGAACTGGCGACGCGGCTGGCTCATGAAGCGCTCCGGCAATGCAGACAGTATGACTGGAAGAACGTGAGCCGCGTGCTCTATCGCCTGTACGGGTTTCAGAACCAGTCGGCAGATTCATCGGGTTACGAGGAATCGGATGGCCGGGAGAGAGTCACGGTCGGGAGAGCCGGCGGGCAATGATTCCGGCAAGGAACGGATTTTAGGAGGATTGTTATGCATCGTTGGCTGGTTTGGAACGTTTTTTTCCCCCTCCATGAATGGGTCAAGGGCCATCCGAGTTTTCGGATTTTGAAGGAAATGGAGAGCGCTGATTTTCTTACCAGGGGAGAGGTCGAACAACTGCGCGCGGCTAAGCTGCAACAACTCCTGAAGTATGCCTACGCTCACGTTCCCTACATTCACAATGTGATCCGGCAAGCCGGGCTGGAGCCGTCTGACATTCAGGGGCCCGCCGACCTGGCACGGCTGCCGTTGATGCGAAAGGCCGACGTACGGAAAAACCGCGAGCAGATGCGCTCCTCGCTCGCAGGAAAACTTACTTCCTTTTCGACCGGCGGTTCCACCGGAGAGCCACTTCTGTTTGATCTTCCGCAAGAGCGCATCGCTTCCTGGATCGCATGCCGGCAGCGCGCGATGCGCTGGTATGGTCTTTCCGCGGGGGACAAAGAATATGCCATTTGGGGATCGCCGGTGGAAGTAACTCGTCAGGACCGCTTGCGGAACCTGAGAGACCGGCTCCTGGCGACGCAACTGCTATCGGCGTTCGACATGAGTGAATCCGTAATGAATCGATACCTGGACCTGCTGGAAAAGGGCGACTGCCGAACGATCTTTGCCTACCCGAGTTCTATTTATCTGCTGTGCATGCACGCGCGCAAGACAGGTAGAAATCTCCGGCGGGCGGGAGTCAAGACGGTTTTTGTCACGGGAGAGATTCTCTACCCCCATCAACGTGAGTTGATTGCGGAAACGTTTAATTGTCCCGTTGGGAACGGCTACGGAGGGCGCGACAGCGGCTTTGTCTCGCATGAATGTCCGCAAGGCGGAATGCACATCATGGCGGATGCCACGATCGTCGAGATCCTGGATCCGCAGGGCCGTCCGGTGCCGGAGGGAGAAGTGGGCGAGATTGTGGTGACGGATCTTTATTCGCGGGAAGTGCCGTTCGTCCGTTACGCGACGGGAGACATGGCCGCTTTTACCTCCCGAAAGTGCCCTTGCGGACGCCCTTTGCCGCTTCTCGAAAAGATCGAAGGGCGCACTACGGATTTCATTCTTGCTCCCGACGGGACGATCCTGCATGCACTCTCGGTGATCTACATCCTACGGGAGATCGATGGTATTGAGCAGTTCAAAATCCGGCAGAAGGCCGTAGATCGTTTTCACGTGCAATTGGTGCGGAACGAACGTTACAAGGTCGAGAGCGAGGCCCGGATTCGGGAGGGGCTACGGCAACGTTTGCGGGCCCCCGTAGAAGTCACGGTTGAGTACTTGCCAGCCCTCTCCGCGGAGCGTTCCGGCAAGTTCCGCCATGTCATCTCCGAGGTGCCGATGGGCTTGGAAGCGCAGATTGCGGAGGCGGCTGCGTCTCCAGCCGGCCGGTGACGAAAGATGCGCGGAAATTCAAACGGATCAGGAAGGATTAGATGATGAAGATCGCAGTGATTGGCGCAGGTTATTGGGGCGAAAACCTGATACGGGTATTCCGCCAGATGTTGGTACTCCATCGGGTCTGCGATATCCACGCTGCGCGGCTGGAGCAGCTAACCGCGAAGTTCCCCGATATCCCCCTCGGCACGTCCGTGGAGACCGTCCTCCACGATCGGGAAATCGACGGTGTGGTGATCGCCACTCCCGCCGAGACTCACTACGCGATTGCCAGAACCGCGCTGGAGGCAGGGAAGGATGTTTTCGTCGAAAAGCCCCTGGTTCTGCGGTGCGAAGATGCCGAGAAGCTTACAGCCTTGGCAGACGACCGGAAGCGCATTCTCATGGTGGGGCACTTACTGGAGTTTCATCCCGCCATCACGCGCCTGAAAGAACTGGTGGACAGCGGCGAGCTGGGCCGCGTCGAATACATTTACTCGAATCGGCTGAATCTTGGCAAAGTGCGGCGGGAAGAAAATGCGCTTTGGAGTTTTGCTCCTCACGATATTTCGGTCATCCTTCTCCTGCTCAATCAACTGCCAATTCAGGTTACGGCTACGGGCGGCGCATATCTACAGCCCAACATTGCAGATGTCACCGTTTCCACCATGCTTTTCGACCGCGGCGTGCGGGCTCACCTGTTTGTCAGTTGGCTGCATCCGCATAAAGAGCAGAAACTCGTGGTTGTTGGTGAACGGCGGATGGCGGTTTTCGACGATGTACGCAAGACGGAAAAGCTTCAGTTATTCGACAAGAAGATCGATCTGGTGAATGGCCAGTTCGTCGTAGAGCGGCCGACTCCGGAGCCGGTCACCATCTCCACGAACGAGCCATTGCTTCTGGAATGCCAGCATTTCCTGGAATGCATGGAAACCCGGCGGCGGCCGAAAACCGACGGGGCTGACGCCTGGAGGGTTCTAAAGGTCCTGGAGGCCAGCCAGCGTTCCTTGAACATGAATGGAGAACCTGTGCAACTGGAATTGCACCGCTCGCTGGAGGTCGTTCGTGTCTGACCGATTGAGAAAGGAAGAACTGGCGGTGAACCCCCCAGAGAAGAACACACTCGTACAGGCTGCGGAGCGCGGCCCTGAAAAGACGGCGGCATCGACCGCACCCACGTGGGATCACACGACTCACAAGAACTTCTATGAGTATTATGCGGCTGAGAGCGTCAGTGACGAAGCCCAAGTGCGCTTTCGCCGCGTCAGGGATCATATCTTAAGAGTCATGTTGAACGGATCGTCGCCCGACCGGCCCCTGGACGTGGCTGACATCGGTTGCGGGGCCGGAACTCACGGTATGGTGTGGGCGGAACTGGGCCATAGCGTCCACGGGCTTGACGTAAATGGCCCGCTGGTAGAGCTGGGACGGCAGCGTGCAGCCGACGCAGGGCGCACTATCGATTTCCGGGTGGGCTCCGCCACCAAATTGCCCTGGGCGGATGGATCCATGGACATCTGCATTGCGCTCGAACTTCTTGAACACGTCGAGGACTGGGAGGCGTGCATGCGTGAGTTCACGCGGGTGCTGCGCCCGGGAGGCGCCCTGTTCGTTTCCACGACGAATCGCCTGTGTCCGCGCCAGGCGGAATTCGAATTGCCGCTTTACAGTTGGTATCCGGGGTTCTTGAAACGTTATTATGTGAATCTGGCCATGACCGCCCGCCCTGAGCTCGCGAACTTCGCCAAGTATCCGGCGTTCCATTGGTTCACTTTTTATGGCCTCCGAAAGTGGCTGAGTGTTCGCGGCTTTAGGAGCTTGGATCGTTTCGACATTATGGACCTCGAAGAGAAGAGTCCATTCGCGCGACGGCTGGTCTCGGTGGCGCGCGCCGTGCCCGCTGTCCGATGCCTGGGGCAGATCTGTACAGCGAGCACGATCTTATTGGCGATCAGAGAAACCGGCCGGCAACACACACCTTAAAAAACTCGATAGCCTCTATGTCTCCGGTCCCTAACACCGCGTCAGCCGCACCGCCCTGCCATCTGGTGCCTCCGGCCAGGCGTGCCCTCGCAGGCAAGCGGATGGCTCCCCTGGACGGTCTTCGGGGTATCTCTATCGCCCTCGTGTTACTGGGCCATCTAGATGGAACATTCGGTTTCCCCGAGAACGATCTCACATACTTCATCGGCGACTACGCCAATCTCGGGGTCATCGTATTCTTTGTAATTTCCGGGTTCCTGATTTCTTCTCTACTCATGGAAGAGCAGCAAGAGTTCGGGAATATCTCACTTCGCCTTTTCTACGGGCGGCGATTCCTGCGCCTGGCTCCGGCGTTTCTCTGCTTTCTGGGTTTCATTTTGATGATCCAATGGGCCGGGTGGATCAGACTCAATCCTGGGGACACTTTGGCTTCTCTCACGTACACGGTAAACTTCCGGAGAACGAACAGTTGGTATATCGGCCATCTTTGGTCGCTTTCGGTCGAAGAGCAATTCTATCTGCTCTGGCCCGCGGCCTTAGTGCTGGCGGGACTCCGCAGAGCGCGCTGGGTGATCTGCGGAGTGATGGCGGTTTCTCCGATCGCTCGTTACCTGGCTATGGGCCACGTTCCCGGTACAATTTTTCCTTGCGTGGCGGATTCGCTGGCGTGGGGCTGCTTCCTTGCCCTATGTGGGGCCGATCTTCGCAGCCAGAAGTGGTACGAACGACTCACTTCTGCGAAGCTGTTTGTTCCCGGAGCCGTTCTCGTGATTCTCGCATGCAACGGGCTGCGATCTTCCGTTATTGGCATTGTGTTCGGTGTATCCCTGATCAACGTTCTGATTGCCTGTATCATCCATCGGTGCATCGTGGCAAAGTCTAGAATGACCGCCGTGTTATCGTTGCGTCCCATGGTGGGTGTCGGGGTACTCAGCTACTCGCTCTATCTTTGGCAACAGTTCTTCTTAAACCGGGAGTCGGTCTGGCCGATCTGCGAATTCCCAGCGAATTTGCTCTTGGCGATCGCGGCGGCGGTGGGGTCATATTACCTGGTGGAACGCCCCCTGAACGGGTTGCGCAGGAACTTGCGGAGGACGTAACAAGGAGGCTAAGCCACAGGACGCCTTAGTTCGGGACTGTCAGAGATAAAGTCAAAAGCCATGGAAGGAAGAACCGCTTCGGTCGATTAAGGCGGTTACGTCGTTCTTAGTCCTGATCTCGTTGCGGAGGATACCCCCTACCAATTCCGGCGTGATCACCGTGTTGAAGGTCTTGACGCACAAGGCTCCGTCCCGGCTTCCGGCGAGCTTCACCATGAAGGGGACCCGCCGATCCCGCTCGTGACCGTCGAAGGCCTGGGAACTGCGATAGGAATGATCCGCGCTGACGACCACGTCAGTGGAGTCCCAAAGGGACTTTTGTTCCATGGCGGCCCGGATTTGTCCAAGGATGGAATCGGCCAATTCGAGGCTGTCGAGATAGCCTTGTACCGGAGAGTTGGCGAGGCTGAAGTCGTGCTTCTCTCTGCTATACGCGTGGGGCGCGTGCGGCGGCTGGATGTGGAGAAAAACGAGACTTAGGGACGGGTCCGCGGCGGCCTGCCGGGCTTGCGCGGTCAGTTCCTGGATTCGCCGGGCAGCTTCTTCGACAGAGAGCGACTGGCCAAATGGCGAGAGGAGAGACGTCTCGAAAAGGCTGCGCAGGTACTTCGGCACGGAATCTCCAAACGTGCGGCCGACGCTATCGAACTGTAGCGGGATAGCGGTCCACCAGCAAGAAGTCAAATCGCGGTTCAGCACTCGACAATAGGGGTGATACCAACCGACCAAGGCCGTATCGTAACCCATCGCACGAACCTGCGAGAACACGTTCGGCTCGTCGCCCCACCTGACCTCTTTATCCGAATTTACATAAGTAATCCGCAAATCGTCGGAAGCAACGGCCCGAACTGTCTTGACCATCCGGCCCGTCAGAAGCGAAGGTAGACTCGAAAGTGTCGAGGAGGAAGGCGAGTACGCCGCAGTGGCGTAAACAGCGGTCTCCCTCAGCTTCTGGAACTCCGGCAAGTTCACCGCGGCCGGCTGCTTCTCGAAGGCAATCCGCTGGTCCATTTCGTCGAATATCATCCACAGCACGCGCCGCCCGCCAGTGTGGCCAAGTTTGGGAGCGGTGGGCTTATCCCGAAGCGCTGCCTCGTGGTTGTGGGTTGCGGTCCAGATGTCCTGAAACACGGTGACGGGAATCAAAGGCGCTACGATCGCGCCACAGGCAAGAGCGATGCGATAGGCTGTGCTCAATCCTTTTAGCAGCACGACCGCGCCAACGATCCCGATCAGCGCGGTGATGGAGAGAACGCCGGTTGTACCAATGGCCCGGATTAGTCCACCTCTTAAATAGGGCGAGTACGTCGAGCCGAGCTCACGGACGGCATTGGCCGGAATAATCATCGAAACGAGAAATGCAAGCTTGCCGGAGCGTGAATGTTCAGCCCACGCAATCAGCAGCCAAAACGCCGCCGAAAGCAACGCCAGCGCCGCTAATATCGCACCGTATTGAGCGGTCGAAGGCGGAAGCTTCATGATATAGGTATCCGGCCGCGTGTAGGTTAGAGCCTCGTTCCAGACTCGCAACAGCGATAGGTTTGCCAACGAACCTGCAGCCAGAAGATGTTTCGAGTTGCTGAGTGGCAAGCCTGGTTTACCCTTTCTTCTTTTGAAGCAGGTAAATCGATCTATGGGCGCCCGGCAAACGCATGGACCGAACGATCTGGAATTCCCTCTGACAGACCTGTTCAAAATGAGCGGGCGTAAGATCGCGGTGCAGATGGTCACGCCCCCGCGCCAGTTGGCGGAACATCGAATCTTCCGGCTCAATAAACTCTACAATCACAAGATTGGTGGTAAGCTGGGCGGCCATGCTCATAATTTCGGGGAGCGGCACTCGCTCGGTTACAAGCATGTGGTGAATGACCGCCAGCATCAAGACCGTATCGAATCTACCGGATGCCCTTTCGAGGAACGACGGCCATTCGTTGTTCCGCCAACCGACGGCGGGGGTCGGGCGGGTAAGGTCAACGACCAGCGGCAGGATGTTCAGTTTGTCCGCCCGGGCGCGGCGCCAGACTTGGCCTGTGACGACGGGATCATAATCGATGGCCACGACCGAGGCGCCTTGTCGCGCCGCAAGAGTGCTAAATACGCCCGTGTTGCACCCGACATCGAGAACTGTCGAGGGAGGGAACTCCTTCAGCACATCGGAAACGAAAAGCTGTTTGGCCTCGAACTGCTGCTGAGAATAGTTATTATTCCCCGTCATGTAGCCGGACCATGTCGACCGCTGCTCGTTCGGAGGCGCGACGCTCCGGAGTGTCTTTTGAAGCCTGCGAAGCAGGCTGTCCACAATGAAGCGAGCCTTTTCCGGATCGTCGACTCGTTTTCCCTCGTAGATCGTAGTGTCGTGCCGATTGTGTCGCGCCCCGAGCCACACCGGAATGGAGACGTTGCTCAGAAATCGAGGACGGAGCCGGTCCACCGGCCCGAGCCAGCGGTAAAGCTCTTCCGGTTCGAGACCGTCGCGGCGCGTAAGTAGTGACTGCGCGATGGGGAGGCCGAAATGCCGGCTGGCCATCAGCGGCAAAAGGAAAGTCCGGACAAATTGAGCGTATGGCAACCACCTTGGATCCCCCGGTTCGCGGCGCTCAAACGACAGTACGTCGATGAAGACCGGCTCGGTCCCGCGGAACAGAACATTCAACGGAGTGGCGTCCTTTAAGCCGAGGTCCTCGCTGAGACACTTCCGAGCCAGAGATAAAGTGAGATGTCCAGCAGCCTCGAGCATCTCAGGCGCCCACTCATAAGGAAAGCTCGGAAAGGGAATTCGCTCATGTTCGAGAATTTCCGCTACCTCGCCGAGATCCTCTGATACGGCGCGCAACGCAGGATCGCGCAGCAATTCGCGCTTTTCCTGCTCCGAAAGCACGGTTGTGCGCACCACGCCGCCATTCGCGGTGTAGAAATCGCCCGCTTTGGAGTTCAAGAACGCGTGAAGATCTTCTAGCCCAGAGCCATTCACCAGGCGCAAAATGCGGCCCTGGTACGGGAGTAAAATTCCTCCGGGATCGCGAAAAGATGAGCGCGCTCGTACTCCACCGTGCTCCTCTGTGGATAGGCGGGAATCAGGATTCATCGGCGCTGGATGCCTTCCTGCGGCGCCTGAACCAAGTCAATATTCGACGAAAGTAGAAGCTCAGGCCAACGAAGGCCGCCATCAGCGTCTGCCAAATCAGTGCGCCAGAACCCGGATCTGTATATCCGTACGCTGGCCGTTCGGCTAAAGGCAGGAGGGCGAATAACGTCAG
>Ga0116223_10002165_pt1 | contig 18889 bp, 14 predicted proteins | sample Sb_taG_3_FD_90092 | JGI IMG/M metagenome (GOLD analysis project Ga0116223, IMG submission 90092) | Peat soil microbial communities from Weissenstadt, Germany - Sb_50d_a_PC metaG | ecosystem: Environmental > Terrestrial > Soil > Wetlands > Peat | place: Germany: Weissenstadt | collected 2010-09-21 | reverse complement strand
GGGGTTGAACGGCTCGCACCGGGAGCTCCATTCCACAGATTAAACATGTTCTGGAAGTACGGGATCTGGGCGCCCTGCCCGATCGCAGTCAAGTTTAACAGGGTCGAGGCCTGGAATTGCGGGCTGGGCAAGGTGACCGTCTGGGTCACTGGAACCAGCACGCGCAGGCCTTCATAGTTGGCGAAGAAGAACGCTTTGTCTTTCTTGATCGGTCCACCGAACGACGCTGCCCACTGGTTGGCATTGTCGAACGTCTTCGGAGTTACCGGGACGGTGTTGTTGTGGAACCAGTCATTGGCGTTCATGACCGCGCCGTTCCACCAGTAAGCCGCGTTACCGTGGAATTGGTTCGAGCCTGACTTAGTCACGTAGTTCACAGTCGCGCCGGCGAAGCCGCCGAACTGGCCGGAGTAGCCGTTGCTGGTGACCGATGCTTCCTGAATTTCGTTGTTGCCGAGCAGCAGGTTGGTGGCGCCCGAGTTGTTCAGGTTCAGGAACGGATCGTTGTCATACATGCCGTTCATGGTGAACAAATTCGAAGTTGCCGAAATGCCGAAGCTGGAGAAGTTTCCGTAGCCGCTCTCGGTATTCATCACGGAACCGGGTGCGGTCTGGGCGATGAAGCTCAGGTCGTTGCCGGGGTTCGGCAAGCTCTTAACGGCGAGCTCGTTCATCGTAGTGGAAATTTCGGAGCTGTCTGCTTGCAGAAGCGGGGCTTCTCCGCTTACCTCGACGGTGATTCCGGTGGTGCCGAGTTCCATCTTGATGTTGGTGATGGCAACCGCGCCGACGGATACTGGTTGAGTTACTGTGGTTGTCTTGAAGCTAGGCGCCGTAGCGGAAACCGAGTAGTTGCCCGGAGCCAACAGCGAAAATCGATACGCACCTTGATCGTTGGTGTTTGCGCTCTGACTGAATCCCTTATCGATGCTCTTTAATGTAACCGCGACGTTGGGCAATACCGCACCAGAGGGATCGGCTACGGTACCGCTGATTTCGCCGGTTGTTGCTGATTGAGCGAACATCAGAGTGCTGGCCAGCAGGCTAACTACAGCGACCAGCCCGAGAGCAAATAGCAGAACACGTCGAAAATGCATTTGGCTTTCCTCCTTAAGAGTTAAGAACCGGCGGTAACCGATTCGGGAGTCACCGGGCCAACGTCGGTTGGGCGAGTGTCTTGTAAGCAGTTACTTCCGAAACGATCGGTTCCTCCGATCCTCGAACTCAGGACCGCACGAAAGCTGCCAACGAACTAGTGGTAGGTGCTTCGAGCAGGGAAACAGGGACAAGAACATCGGCTGACAAGACAGGTGCATTGCCAGTAGAAACAGAATCTGTGTATTAGTTTTCCATTACATGTCGGGGGAATCCATAAAGACATAGTCGCGGTTCAGAAGCGAAAAGCACTTTAGCTGTGTGAAAGCGCAATTTCGTCCCAGGAAACGATGCACTCATGTCCCTGCGGCCGCAGCTATGATTTTCCGTTAACGACGCAGGGCCGGCTACGGAAATCCGTATCTCTCCAGGGCCCACCGCGAGAAGACATTTGTTCACACGAGACTTTGCGGGCAACTCTGGGCTACAAGAACGATCCCGCTGCACGCTAGAACTGCTCACCAAATAACCGGGTACGACATTGTAGCGGACGAGAGTGTCGCAATTTCCAGTCCGGCGGCTTCTTGGTCGCAGGAGTATTTGCGGAGCACAGAACATCCCTTGAGCGGCTAGACGAGAGTTGGATTGGGACGAAGAACCATTTTGCAGGTACGGATACACCAGAATGTGAGCCTATCTTCGCCCATTGCGTCACCACAACATGGTCTAATACGATCCGGCAACATATATTACTGAGGATGAGCCGACCAAGCAATGTCAAGCAATGCCCAGCAATTGTCGCGCGCGGCGCCCGGGAGAATGGACCGTTTGTGCGCATGCGAATCGCAGAATCCAAAGTTCTTGTCTCGCATTGCGGAGGCGAAGTGATTGCACATAGAAACGGCGTGAAGGCGAACTCGGAGAATCGCGAAGCGCCTATGCCGAAAAAAACTGTCTGGTTGATCTGGGCAGTGAGCTTTGGTGTGTGGACGTTCATTACGCTCGCCTCTGCCGGCTCGATTTACGAGTTGTACGGTTCGACTGGCGGCTCCATCAGAATCGTGGATCTTCTGGGCATGGAGTGCAGCCAGATTCTCACCTATTTTCCACTCACGCCTTTCGTCTTCGTCTTCGCCATCCGCTACCCAGTTCAACGGGGCAATTGGATGCGGCGTTCGCTATTGCATCTAGCCGGAGGTCTCATTTTTTCCCTCGCACATATCACTCTCCGGGGCTTGACTCACTATGCGTACTTCGACCCACAGATTCGCGGCTGGATGTCCGCCATTGGGGGCTCGCAGGCCCATGCGTTCACAGTCCAGTGGCACGTTCTTGAGCAGTTGTTTTTTCGGAACGTCGTTGATGACATTACCGGAACCTACGTGCCGATTGTTCTGGTTGCACATGCTGTGTCTTATTACAGGCGCTTCCGTGAAAGAGAGTTGCGTACGTCGCAGCTCGAAACGCAACTGGCCAACGCGCATTTGCGAGCACTGAAGAGTCAGTTACAGCCGCATTTTCTCTTTAACACCCTGCATTCGATCTCCTCACTGATGCTGTCCGACATCCCTGCCGCGGATAGGATGATGTCCCGTCTCAGCGATCTCTTGCGCATGAGTTTGGAAGACAATGAGACTCAGGTCACCACTCTAAGCCGTGAGCTCGAATTTGTGAATGGATATCTCGGAATCGAAAGCATTCGATTTGAGGACCGTCTCAACATTATCCTCGACATTGCTCCGGACACGCTTGACGCGGAGGTTCCACATTTGCTACTGCAACCCCTTGTAGAGAACGCGGTGCTGCACGGCACTTCGAGGCGGTCATCGGGAGGCGAAATCCGGATTACTGCCAGGCGAGATGAGCACAACCTCCATGTGCGGGTCGAGGACAATGGCCCTGGACTCGGCAACGAAGACAACCCTCGGTCGAAAACGGGACTGGGATTGAAAGCAACCAGGAAAAGACTCGAAACACTGTTCGGAAGTGCTCAGACCTTTGAGGTGCGAGCACCTGCCGGAGGCGGAGTGGAAGCTAATGTGCGAATTCCGTTTCGCGTGCACCCGGCATCACAAACGAATGAAATCGCTTCAACAGATTCCACAATGCGGTGATGACATCAGTGGAGGGGGAACTTAATGATGCGTACCATAATTGCCGATGACGAGCGTTTGGCACGCAAGAAGTTACGGATCCTGTTGGGTTCAGAGCCAGGAATTGAAATTGTTGCGGAATGCTCCGATGGCAAGCAGACCATAGCGGCAGTCCATGCCAACAAGCCTGACCTCTTGCTACTCGACGTACAGCTGCCGGACATTGACGGGTTTGGAGTCTTGCGCGCGATCCAGGTCGACGAGATGCCGGTCGTTATCTTTACGACGGCGTACGACCAGTATGCCGTCAAAGCCTTCCAGGCGCACGCGCTGGACTACCTGCTGAAACCATTTGACCATGGGCGGCTTCATCATGCGATTGATAGAGCTCGTGCGGAGTTTCTCAAGGCACAAGACCGCGAAACGACTTGCCGTATCCTCGATTTCCTTGCCAAGACCAAGTATGAGTCCCCGCGAGACGGTCGTTTGGCATTCAAAACTGGAGGCCGGGTGGTCTTCCTGCCATTGGACGATATTGACTGGCTCTCCGCAGCCGCGAACTACGTGACTGTGAAAGTGGGCGCGGAGTCTTATCTGCTGCGCGAAGGCATCGGTCACATTTTCGACAGACTCGATCCTGACAAGTTCGTCCGCATTCACCGCTCGACAATTGTGAACGTACAAAAAATAAAAGAACTGCAACCTGTAAACAGCGGAGAATACATTGTACTTCTCAAAGACGGCAAGGAACTGTCTTGCAGCCGTGGCTATCGTGCTGGGCTGCAACGACTGATCGACAAGAATCTGTGAAACGAATCTTTCCCGGAGTGCTCAAACAAAGAAACTAGAGGCAGGAGCAACGCGGCGGAGGATGGTGTGGTGGTGAAACTGGCTTTTCCATTCCGGCTAATGCCACTCCAAGCGAATGTCTCAAATAAAGATAGGGGGCCCCAGTTGAAAGTCCGAACTCTCATCGTGGATGACGAACCTCTGGGCCGGGAACGCATTCGAACTCTCCTGGGCGACGATGCGGAGATTGAAGTTGTGAGCGAGTGTTCGGACGGAAAGCAAGCGGTTGCCGCCATCGAGCGAACCGGGCCCGACCTCGTCTATCTTGATGTGCAAATGCCGGAAATGGACGGGTTCGCGGTTCTCGACGCCATTGCCGGCGAGCGCATGCCCATTATCATTTTTGTAACGGCCTATGATCGTTATGCGGTGCAGGCTTTCGAAGTGCACGCTCTGGATTACCTTCTGAAGTCCTTTGACCGCGACCGCTTTCAAGCTGCCTTGCGGCGAGCCAAAGAGCAAATCCGTCGTTCGCAAGAGGGTCTTTGGAACGAACGACTGACGGGTTTGCTCGAAGACCTGCAGGCGCGGCAGAAGCATTTGACGCGCCTAGTCATCAGGTCCGCGGGCCGAATATTCTTTCTCCGCGTGGAAGAGATTGATTGGTTGGAAGCAGCCGATAACTACGTGCGCATCCACGTGGGACGCGAGTCCCATTTGGTCCGCGAGACCCTGCAATCGCTCGAAGGCCGCCTTGATCCTTCCAACTTCCTACGCATCCACCGCTCGACGCTGGTCAACTTGGATCGCATCCTGGAGTTGCACCCACTGTTCCATGGTGACTACCTCGTCAAGCTATCGGACGGCACGGAGCTTAGCCTCAGCCGCAGCTACCGAGAAAAGCTGGCCGGGCCACTGGGCCAATTTCTCTGAACCTTTGTCACTTCGACCGCCAACTGACCGTCGCCACATCCTTCTTGCCCTTGCTACCAGGCATTTTGCCCCAAATTTATTGGTATTTTCCGTCAAGCCCATTAAATAACCTATGGCTGCGTGGCGACAAGAAGACTCCTGCTGTTCCAACCGCGGTTGGCCGAATAGGTCTCAGGGGGCACGCTCACATCACGGCGCGGAAGAGATCGGGCAGTTCGACTCACGATTCGAAAGGGTGGTGCAAAATGAGGATTCTTTTCAAAGCGTTTGCGATCCTGGCGCTCATGGCTGGAATTTGCGGCCTTCGTCCGGCCGAGGCTGCTGCGGCAACCAAGCACTATGTTGTTACTAACGACGACGTGAACGGTCCGAACACAGTCACACTCTACCTGGCTGGAGGCACCGCTTCTGTGCCAAAACTGAGCCGGTTGAAAACCATTCAGACAGGCGGGGATGGGCTGGGCGGCGGATATTTCGGATTGGTCCGGCAGGTGCTCGTCCAGGACGGCAACGATGAGTGCATTCTTGCTGCCGACGGTGCGAGCAATGACGTTGCTGCAATAGTCCTCCAATCTCGAAAAGTTGTGAGCAACTATAAGGGGTCCAGCACTGACAGTGACGGCCCCGGGGGCATGGGCCTGGCCGTAAGTCCAAATGACAAGTATTTGTATGCGGCTTTTTCAGCCTCGGACACCATCGCGACATTTCGGATTGGCTCAGGCTGCACGCTGACTTTTGTAAACGATGTCAGCGCAGTGGGACTGAACGACGGCTTTCCTCACGGGATGGCCGCGAAAGGGCCCATGTTGGTTATCGCTTACGGGGACGGTTCCATCGAATCTTTTAACATCTCGGGCGATTCACCGGTTTCAAACAACGACCTGCAACTCTCAACCGGCTTCATCAAGGATGGGGAATTCCCCGATGGAGTCGACATTACCAAGGACGGACATTACGCAATCTTCGGCGACGCCTCAGGAGGTTTCAGCGAGGTGGAAGTTTCTGACATTTCCTCTGGCAAGCTGGCAACGACGGTGAAATACGGTGGGCCCGGCGGAGGCCTTGGCAGCGGCCTCGGCGCAAACAATGTGTGGTTAAGCCCGGACGAGACGCTGCTGTATGTGAGTGACAACTTGTCGGGTCAAGTCACAGCCGCTCATTTCAACAAAACAGCAGGCACGCTCCACTTCGGGTGCATCTCAAAACCACTGCGCGGCCACGGAACCAAGTGGACCTTCTCCAGCGCCATTGCGACGGAAGCAACGACTGGCACCGGGTCGGTGCTGTGGGTTGCCGAAGACGGCTTCGGTTCTGCTCCGTCCTCCATCGGTATCGTCGACGTGAACTCGACAGGTGGGAAATGCACTCTCACCGAATCGACAAAATCGCCGGCTGCGGATCCGGGCAGCATGAATCTGTGTTGGCTGAACGCTTTGCCACAGCGGCCGTTTTAAATCCTGAAATGAATGACCTGAGAATTCAGTCCCGCTTCCGCAACTGGTTCTTGGTCGTCGTGCTCCTGCGCACTTGCGTTTTGTCGCAGGAAGTTCCACATCCGCCTACGGTAGGCGACCCAGAGGTTGACCGCTATGTGTGGGACCTTTCTCCTGCATATCGAGATCGGGCTGCATGGGACGCCGAGCGGGATTACATCCTGCGCCGAATCACGACCATCGGCCAAGTTAGAGGCACCGGCAAACTGAGCGCAAAAGCTCTGGCCGATGAGTTGGATGCAGTGGCTGACCTCCGCACCCGAGGTGCAAGACTGGCGCTCTACGGCGAGGCGGTTTCTTCTGTTGACTCCTCGGAAACCGCAAGCATGCAATACGATGTGGGTGCGGCACTGCGCGCGCAGGCGGAGGCGGCCGTAGCCTTTCTCCCGCAGGATGTTCTGTTCATCGGCAAAACCCAAGTCATGGAATGGCTTCGCAATGAGCCACGCTTGGCCAGGCACCGTGTCCGCCTAGTGCGAATTTTTCTTGAAGCGCCCCACACGCTCTCCACTGATCAGGAAGCCACCGTCGCAAGCATGGTGCGCTGGCCTAGAGGATCGCTCGACCTCTGGCGATCTCTGAATCACGCGGACCTGGGCTGGCCAACGCTGAAGAACGCAGATGGCAAAGATGTCACCGTCACGCTGAATTCGGTTCTCACCGAGTTTCAGGGAAAAGACCAAGTCAACGCCTTTGAAGTTCTGCTGCAGAAAATGCAGTCGCTGCAGGCAGTCGACGGAACCCTGTACACGCACCGCATTGAAGCCGACCTGACTGTCGCTCGCCAGCGCAAGTTTAACGATGGCATGGATGCGCTTTGGTACACGCACGACGGCATGCCGGAAGGCAGCCACCACACTATGATTGAAGTAGCCCGGTCGAACATTGCGTTGCTGCGGCGGTACATGAAAGCGCGCAATCGCTCCGTTGGCCTTGATCGCGTTTCTTACGCGGACCTCGGGCTCGACCCGCCAAAGATAGACCGCCGTTTTCCAATTGCCGACGCGATGGAAATTGCGGTGAAATCCTCAGCACTCTTTGGGCCAGCCTATCAGCAACGGCTGCGCCAACTCTTGCAACAAGAGTGGATGCACCTTCCGCCCTGGCCGGAGAAAGCCCAATCGCTTGGGATTTATCCGCCCGTCGGCGGGATGGCTCCCTACTTCGTCATGAGCTACCGGGGGACTATCACAGCTCCAAGGACTTCGCCGGTGGTGCCATGCTGATGATGTCGGACGCCGATATCCCCAGAGATCAGGTTCCGGAAAACTGGGATGACGCCGGCATTTACGCCAACGGCGTGATCTACGTCGGCGAAATGCTGCGTGATGACTATCGCGCCGCCCACACTGCCAACCGCCAGGAGAAGATCGCATTCCTGGTGAATGCTCTGGATTTCGATTTGGCCCAATACTTTCAATATGTCGTGTGGGCCGAACTCGATGAGAAAGTGCAGCAGTTGATCATCGAGGGAAAGACTCCGACAGGAGCACAGATTTCACAAATCTACCTTGATTTGTTGCGCCAGTATTACGGCCACGATCAGCCGCAAGCCGTGGAGGACGTCTTCTCCACGGAGTGGACAACCATCATCTATCCCTTCAACTCGTACGAGTATCAGTTCTGGCCGCCCGGGCTGGCCATGGCCGCTCAGGTTGTGGAAGGGATGCGGGCAGGGAACGATATCGGGCTCAAGGTAGTCGACGAACTGCTCGGTCGCAGCGACTTTGATCGCACCTATCCGATGTTGAAAGAGGTAGGCATCGACATGACCAAGCCCGAACCCTACCAGGCACTCATTCGGCGGACGAATCGACAGTTGGATGAACTCGAGGCTCAACTCGACCCAAAGCAATAGTCGATTTCTTCTGCAGGAGGCTCGTTCTCCTGAGATCCATTAGTCCGGGAGTGCTATGCGCAACTTTTTTGTGGGCTTCGGGGCAGGAATTCTGGCACTTCCAGTCGTGCTGCTGGCAGCAGCGGGACTGGGAATGTTGCCGACTAACGCGAATACCGCTCCTAATAAAATGGAAAGAGCCTTCGCGCATTTGGCCCTTGACTCAGCCGCGGCGCGGTGTGCACCGCACTTGGCGAATGCGGTTCCACCCACTGCACTCCGCGAAAACGTTCAAGCCGACCTCAAAGAGCTGCGCAGTTTGGCGGTGCCCGTGCGCTCGATTGATCTTTCGGACGAAGACTTTTCGGACTTAGTGCCCCTCAAGGATGCCTTGACCGGCGTAACCGTCCTAGGTCTGGGCGAGGCCACACATGCCGATGGCGCTGCATATCGCGCCAAGGTTCGCCTCGCAAAATTTCTCCATCAGATCATGGGGTTCGATGTTCTCATCTGGGAAGCCGGATTCTTGGATGCTTACTATATGAACCAGGAGTTGCGTGACCCAGCCATCAGCCTTGCGTCCGCGAAAGCGAAGCTGATGAACGATACTTGGGCGGCCAGCGAAAACGTTGATGGGCTGTTTGCCTACGCCAGATCGAGCTGGCAGGCGTCGCATCCACTTCAAATGGCGGGGATGAATGGAGGACATCCCGATCTCGGCTTCGACAACTTCGGGCATCTGCTGGATGGTATCGTTCGCAATCTTCCTGAGCATACCGTTAATCGTCAGCAGCGAGAGAGAATCGACGCACTCTCACGACGTGTGCTTGGAGATCCCAGGCAAGCTGCAGCCCTGAGTCCGCCCGAACGCTATCTACAACGCCACGCTTTGGAAGACTTGCTGAGTATCGTCCATCGAAGACGCCATGAGGGTCCGCTAGCGAGTGGAGAGCGGGAAGAAGCCGACTTCGCGGAGGAAGCTCTCCATGCGACCCTGCTGGACGAATCAGTGAAATATTACTATGGCAAGTACTTAAGTACGCGGCGAGGAATGTGGGCGAGGAGATCCAATGCCATTCGTGAAAAAAACATGGCTGAGTTGTTTTTTTGGCTTCGTGTACATCGTTTTGCAGGCAAGAAAATCATAATTTGGGCAGCCACGGATCATCTAGCCAGGAAAACTAGCTCAAACCGTCCCAAAGACCCGGGCGACGGTTCCACGCTGGGTGACTATGTCTGGGAACGCATCGGCAGGCAGTTTTACACGGTTGCTTTTACTACTAACTCCGGGAAGATCGGGATCGTGGATACTGGCTCGAAGGAGCACATTGGCGACCTCGCTCCCGCAGCGACAGGCGGATTCGAAGACGTGGCAACAAAGCTTGCCCTGCCCTTTTTCTTTGTCGATCTAAGGCACACCCCACCTTGCGCTTGGCTCAAGGGCAAATATAGCGCGCGGCCGATCGGATACTCTCCGCAGAAGAAGCAATGGAGCCAGTTGGTGGATTCATTTTTCTATTTCGCAGCGGCCGAACCAGATCTCATTCGCTGCAGCCCATCCTGTCCATAGCATTTTAAATGAATGGGGGCGTTGTTTCCGCCGTGACCCCCTCAAGAGGCATGGACGTGCCTAGCTAGCCCCGCGTCGCTTACTGCTGTCGCCGCCGGCGTCGAAGTCGTGCAGCCCTCAAGAAATAAATCCCCTTTTAATTTGCCGAAGTTCTTGGAGGAGAGATGCTGCTCTGCCAGAAGCGTGCGTAACCTGTGACGACAGTGACTCGCAGTCGTCGCTCTATTGAGCCTAACGTCGATCATTCCCTGCTGGTCGCCTTCCGAAGCGCGTCAAATCCGCTTTTCTGATTACTCTAACGCTGCGGCTTGACTATCCTGCCGAACTGCGAGAAGCTGTCACCATTTTGGGGCGCTATCACCAGGTGGCCGGCAGCCCTTGGAGGCAGACGTGGGGTCGGCAATTCCTTCTCTTATTGTCGCAGCCGAACAAGGAGACATCCAAGCCGGGGAAGCATTGTTTGCTGCCCTGTACGCCGAGTTGCATCGGCTGGCCAAGCGTCAACTCGCTCGGCATGGCTCAGAGGTAAGTATCAGTGCCACAACCCTCCTGCATGAGGCCTATCTGGACATGGCTGCGCGCGACGGCCCGTCATTTCCCGACCAGGCACGATTCATGGGATATGCGGCTCGAGTGATGCGGGGGCTGATCATCGATCATGCCCGAGAGCGGCACGCGCAGAAGCGCGGCGGTCTCTTTCAGATTACCTCCCTCGACACCGACGCGATGGAGAATGCGGTGAACCACCAAGAGCTGGTCCGAATCAGCGAAACCTTAGATGAGCTCGGCAAAGTTGAGCCTGCCCTCGCCGCGATCGTCGACTTGAAGTTTTTCTGCGGCTTCTCCTTCGTGGAAATCGCCGCCATGCAGGACGTCTCGGAACGAACCGTGCAACGCAACTGGGAGAAAGCTCGCATTTATCTTCATCGAAAAATTCGCACGGATTTGTCGCTCTGAGGAATCTATGTCCACACTCAGCCCCGATCAGTGGCAGGCATTAAGCCCGTATCTGGATGAGGCGCTTGCTATGTCCGACGATGCGCGTGCCGCGTGGCTGTCCTCGCTCCACGAGCGAGATCCAGCACTGGCCGCGCAGTTGGGAGAATTTCTCGACGAACACCGCTTGCTGGTGCAAGAAGGTTTTCTGGAAAAGGGCTCGCCCGCCTTGCCTGGGCCAGGCCTTGCCGGCCAGACCGTTGGGCCCTATACGCTGATCTCGCAGATCGGCCAAGGTGGAATGGGAAGCGTCTGGCTCGCCCAACGCAGTGATGGCAGGTTCGAGCGGCGTGTGGCTGTGAAGTTTGTCAACTTAGCTCTGGCGGGGAAAGGTGGAGAAGAACGCTTCAAACGAGAGGGCAGCATTCTCGGGCGATTGGCGCATGAACACATTGCGGAGCTGGTGGATGCGGGCGTCTCTCCAGCTGGACAGGCATATTTGGTTTTGGAATATGTCCAGGGCGACCCCATCGATCAGTATTGTGACCAGCACAAGCTCGACGTCGATGCACGCGTTCGCCTGTTTCTGGATGTGTTGGCGGCAGTGGCGCACGCCCATGCGAATCTGATCGTCCATCGCGATATCAAACCTTCGAACGTGATGGTCACCACCGGCGGTGAAGTCAAGCTGTTGGACTTCGGGATTGCCAAACTTTTGGAAGGCGAAGGCCAGCTGGGCGCCGCAACCCTGCTGACTCACGAAGCTGGCTCGGCCCTCACTCCCCAGTACGCTGCGCCAGAGCAACTCACCGGCCGGCCAGTCACGACTGCTACCGACGTCTATGCGTTGGGCGTGTTGCTCTACGTGCTGTTGTCTGGCCAACATCCCGCGGGCTCAGGACCGCACTCGCCCGCAGAACTGGTAAAGGCTGTGCTCGAGATTGAGCCGCCGCGCGCCTCGGACGCAATTCCTGCGGACAACAGCAATCTCATCGCTGAAAGACGGGGCACCACCCCAGATAAACTGCGCCGTGGACTTCGTGGAGATCTGGACACGATTGTTGGCAAAGCTCTGAAGAAGAATCCGCAGGAGCGATACGCCTCGGTCACTGGATTTGCCGACGATCTTCGGCGTTATCTGAAGCACGAACCGATTACCACACGACCTGATACGCTTGCCTATCGAAGCGCCAAATTTCTGCGCCGCAACCGCGCCGTGGTGGCATTCAGCGCCGCCGCCATTGCACTCGTGATTGGAAGCTTGGCAACCGGGTTGCTGATTGCGAATCGCCAGCGGAAGGCTGCCGAACGGAGATTTGAGCAGGTGCGCCAATTAGCCAATAAATTCATAGCACTCGACAATGACATCCGAGGTCTGCCCGGTTCGACGAAGGTCAGGATGGAGATTGTTTCTGACTCGCTCCAATATTTGACTTCGCTGGGCAGCGACGTTCATCGCGACAAGGACCTCGCGCTCGAGATCGCATACGCCTATGTACGCGTGGCCCATGTTCAAGGCGATCCGACCTCGCCGAACCTCGGCCAGTTCCCCGAAGCCGAAGCAAGTCTTGAAAAAGCTGAGAACTTCGTCGATTCCGTACTCAGTGTCGATCCCAGCAACAGAAGAGGATTGTTCATCGCGGCGACAATCGCCCATGATCGCATGGTCCTGGCCGACGAGCAGGATCGCAGGGACGAGTTGGTGGCTTGGGCTGATAAAGCCTCGGAGCGAGTCGAGCGTTTCATGAGTCTCGGCAATGTCGACCCAAAAGATGTCTACAGCATGGCGTATTTTGAGCAGAACATTGCCTACGGCTATGACAATGCGAGGCATTTTCAGCGAGCCTTACAGGCCAGTCGACGCGCCCTGGAAATTTCGGAGCCGGTCGCATCAGCCCACCGAGTTCATGGCAGCATCCTTGGCGCGTTGACAATCGCGCGCTGGCAGTCCGGAGATCTGGACGGAGCATTGCAGACGGCTCAAGAGGCGATTCAACTCGATGAGAAGCAAGCCGCTGGCGGGCACGCATCCCTGCGTATCAACCTGGCCAATTCTTTGTACACCAAGGCAATGATTCTGGGAAAGCAGGATGCGGAACCGAGTCTCGGCCGAAGTCGAGACGCACTTGCCGTCTTGCAACGAGGGCTAGACATCGGTGAAGAACTGGCAAAAATGGACTCTATCGATTATCTGAGCCGCCGTTCGGTTGCAACCACCGGCCTGGAGATCGCTAATATTCTCCGCCACAACGAACCGCAAAAGGCTCTGGTCGTCTATGACCACGCTCTCGCCCGCATACGAGAGGCGAAAACCAATGTCAGCACGCAGCTCACTGCAGCGGACTTGCTGGCTGGTTCTTCTTACGCCCTGCGCTGGCTGGGCCGGGACGAGGAAGCCAGACGGCGCATAGAGGATGCGTTTCAGTTGCTGCGTGACGCTCGCCAATATCCCGCCGATACCGTCGAACCGATGAGTAGAGCCGATCACGTTATCAGAGCAGAGGCCGATGACTATGCCGAAACCGGACAACTCGACAAGGCCATTTCAGCCTATACGAAACTGCTCGACAAACTGATGGCATGGAAGCCCGATCCGCTGAATGACCTGCGCGACGCCACTTGTCTTTCCCGTACCTGGACGGCGCTTGCCAATCTTCTCCGCCGAAGCGGGCGGAAAGATGAGGCCCTGCAGCTTGAGGCACAGCGAACAGAACTCTGGAACCATTGGAATAGCAAGCTTCCCAATGCTCAGTTTCTTCTTCGCCAATCGTTGAGCCAGATTACCCTTGGCGCTCGTTTGCGGCCCCCGGAGACGCTGGGACAAATAGGACCTGATCCAGCCGCTCTTCGATGAGGTTGCCGCCGTCGAAGCTTTGTCTTCACGATTTTTTTCCCCTTTCCTGTCGTCTTTTCCCCGCCATTTGCGATTCCTTGTTTAGAGGCCAAGAACGGTCGACGTTCTTCCTGTTCCATAAGGTCTCTAAATTCGCTCGCGGAGGGTCTCTATGTGCAACACTCTAAAATCGCTTCGTGCCTGCATCGTGATCGTTCTGTTTTGCTCTCTTGTAGGCGCTCAGTCCACGAACTCGACACAATCGCCAGTCGTGCCGCCACTCGTAAAATTCAGCGGAGTACTAACTGATGTAAACAGCAAAGCTTTGGCCGGTACGGTCGGTGTAACGTTTTCTCTCTACAACGAAGCCCAAGGTGGCGCCCCGCTCTGGGTTGAAACTCAGAATGTAACCCCCGATAAAGCTGGTCACTATTCGGTAATGCTCGGGTCTACAACCACGGCAGGAATTCCTGCCAGCCTGTTTGGAAGCGGCGAAGCCCGTTGGTTAGGAGTACAAGCGCAGGGGCAGACTGAGCAGCCCCGCACTCTGTTGATCAGCGTCCCCTATGCCCTCAAGGCGGCGGACGCGGAGACCATCGGCGGTCTGCCACCGTCGGCCTTCGTGCAGGCCTCGGCGGCTGGATCTTCAGCTGCGGGTGTCACGAACCCGGGCGCGCCGGCAATCAGCGGCAGTGGCACGACGGGCCATATTACCAAGTGGCTGAGCGCCTCCAAGCTGGGCAACTCCAATATCTTCGACAGTGCATCTGGCGAAGTAGGCATCGCAACTACGTCGCCGGGGGCCGCTCTAGATGTTAACGGTTCGGCCATCGTGCGGGACAATGCAACGGTGAACGGCAACCTGACTGCGACCGGGGTGGTGACCGGCAGCAGCTACCAGATCGGTAGCAATCTGTTTGCCTGGGGCTCATTCAGCAACTTCAATGCATTCCTGGGCTTCGGCGGGAATAGCGCGACGACGGGCACAGGCAACACGGCCAGCGGAGTGGCCGCGCTCCAAACCAACACGACGGGGTCCAACAACACAGCCAGCGGCGCCTATGCGCTCGACGGCAACTCCGGGTCCAACAACACTGTGATCGGCTTCCAGGCGATCTACGGAAGCGGCACTGGGTCCTTCAACACGGCTCTAGGCGCGCTCTCCGGCCTGACCAACGACTCGTCAGATATGACCGGTACGAACAACACTTTCTTAGGGATCGGAACCGCTATCGGCACCGGAACCGTCAGCAACGCGACGGCTGTCGGCGCCAATGCCGACGTGACGGAGAGTAACGCCCTGGTGCTGGGCAGCATTAACGGCGTGAACGGCGCCACCGCCAGCACCAATGTCGGCATTGGCACAACGGCTCCCTTGGCCGCGCTGGATGTCGCCGGCGGAGGGGCTGTGCATACCTTCATCGGCAATCCCAACTGTGGTAGCTTCGCCGGAGTCGGCTTCGGCGCCAGCGGCTTCGTCGATTGCCAAAACTACTCCATGGTGGGCGACGGCACGAACACTTTTATTGCCGCGCCAACCGGACAGATTCTTTTCCGTGTGGATAAAAACTCGTACACAGCTATGTTCATTGGATCTAGTGGCGCGGTTGGAATCGGAACCCTCTCGCCTGACAACAGTCTTTCCGTGAATGGCAACGCCGACAAGACTGGCGGCGGTTCCTGGGGAACGTTTTCCGATGGCCGGCTCAAGAATCTGAACGGCAGCTTCAAGACCGGCTTGAGTCAGGTCTTGAAGATCAATCCCGTGCGCTATCGCTACAAGGCCGACAATGCGCTGGGCCTCCACGATACGGACGAACATATCGGAGTGGTCGCCCAGGAAGTCCAGAAGGTCATCCCCGAGGCGGTGACGGAAAACAGCAAAGGCTATTTGATGGTGAACAACGATCCGATCATCTGGACGATGCTGAATGCGATCAAAGAGCAGCAAGGGCTGATCCACAAGCAGCAAGTGCAGGTTCAGCTCCAGCAGGCGAAGATCGATCGGCTCAGTCGGCAAGTGCGCGCCGTTCAAGCCGTCCTCAAGGCAAGCCAGCGCGCGGACGCAGGTGTCCAGACTGCGAGCGCGATGGTACCGCCGATCCATCATTAAAACAGAGCGGGCGGGCGCATTGCCGGCCTGCGCCTCTTCTTGGAGCCGCTCGCTCGACGGGCGGCTTTTTCGCATTCTCGCCGCAGGTAAGTGCGCCCGCTCCAATTGGGCAGCTGATAGGACAGCCAGCTCCAATGGAGTAATCGCGACCGTTGGGTTTGGGGACGGAGCAGCCGTCCCCGCCCCCGCCCGTCCCAAGGACTGTACCGGAACAGATCAGGTGTCGTTGCCCGCGACGCCTTTTACGCTCGCGCCCCATGAATTTTCTCGGCACGACTGTCGTCTTTTGCCATCCGTTTCCGATTTCATAAGTAGAGGGGAAATTCGTTAGGGGTGAAGAGGAGGATGGCATGCAAAAACAACTTTGGAAAACCGTGGGACTTCTGGCAGCAATACTGGCAACTTCAACTGCCTTGGGTCAAAGCAACCGAGGTGACACGACTGCGGATATCCCATTCGCGTTTACGGTGGCGAATCACACACTGCCAGCGGGACGCTACAACGTCACACGCCTGGGCGAGACGACTCTCCGGATATCCAGTCCCCATAACCAAGGTGCAGTCGTGTTGACTCACGCGGTAGAAGGTAAAGCGCCCGAGACTCAGGGCGCGATGGTCTTCCATCGCTATGGCGAATCCTATTTTCTCTCCGAGGTGTGGGTCGCCGCCGGCGGGATTGGCCGCAAGGTTTTCCCGTCTCGGGCCGAAGAGGAACTAGACGTAAAAGGAGCCAAGATGCAGATCGCAGTTCTGCAAATTATCCGATAGCCAACTGGTAACGAGGAATCTGCAGTTGTCAGAAATCTAAGAATCAAGGAGGTAGTCTATGGCTGCTAATCCGAGTATCGGCAACCTCAACTTGAGCATGAATGCGCCGCAAACCCAGAATCTGGTTAGGGAGCAAAGGGCAACTGAAAGCTGGACGTCACTCACCCTGAAACAGAGGCTCGGAAAGCTGCTGTGCGAAATATTCGAAGGACACGAAGAATACCTTGGGGTCACTCCGGATTAGCACCCCTGCCTTCAGCGCGCTAGGGCTGAGGGACAGAAAGCGGATAAGGGGAGGCGCGTTCTGCTAATCCGAGGACGAGGCCTGCTGCGGCCAGGAGCACGAACAGCGTCCGTCGAATCTCACTCGTGGTCTCGTCCGTGAGGTAGGCTCCGTAGGAGCGGTGGTTGTCTTCTGGTCCAGGGTCGCTGAGAGCCAGGCGCTGCATGATGGCGTCAAGGCTCGTGAGTGCCTGGGTGAGAGTGATTCCAGGTTTCAGAAGACCTAAGGCTTGCATGTCTTGATGATCACTGCGCTGAACCGTGGAGGAAGCGAAAAGGCCAAGCGGTAAGTAGAGGTCCAGCGGAGGCGAGAGGAATTTCAGGCCGGGTTGCAGTATTTCGATAGTCTGATACGACTTGCCGTTCAAGTCGAGTGGAGTGCCGAGCACTTTGGGATCGCCGAACCGGAAGTTATCGGTTGGTCCGTCGGATTAGCATCGACAAACGCCCTTGTGTCCACGAATGGAGTAGTTCCCGGTTGTCCGCATACCGGAAACTGGGATCTCAAGCTCAGAATGTTGCTCGGTGTCCGATAAGCTGTGACTCATCCCCCACGAGTCGTTAGGATCGAGTTCAGACTATTACAGCTGGGACGGCGAGTGTAGGGTTGGTGAGGGGGTATGCGATTCAATCACTCGCATCGTTCCGCGTAGCTGCTCTTCAGAAAATCATCGGCAAATCTGCTGCCTTTCATCGACGCCGCGAGCAGAAGCATGTGTGCCTGTTCGCAGTTCTGGGGGACTGCCTCTCCCTTCACGTAAAGGTTGGCCAGTGCGACTTCAGCGGGTACGCTTCCCCGCTTGACAGCATTCCACAACTCGGCAGGATCATCCTCTTTCGCTGAGTGGACTGCCTGGGCGGCTCCTTGCTTTGCCGTGACGAGGTGCTGAACTCCTCTGGCTGAATTGGTGACGATGTGTCGTGGGCCAGCGCTTCCGAGCTTAGGCTGCTCTAGGGCCCCGGTAAGTTCAGCCGCTGGGCCGGATTCTTTGCCTTCTCGGGCCTCATGGAAAAACCACGCAAAAAACATCATCGCTATTGAGGCAACGATGATAGGGATCAGTCTCCTGATCCCCGGTTTGGAAGGCTTTTGTTGGCTATCTGAACTCGACACGGCGATATCGTCGTCGGCTCCGCTGAATTCGTCATGAATTGCTGAAAGCGCCTGGAGGGGTTCAATCGCTGGTGCGGGCGTCCCGCACATCACACAGACTGTTTCACTTCGGTGGTACCGATATTCACACGAGGCACAGGTGATGGGTTCGTCGTCTATAGTGTCGGACACGGTCATCTCCTTGGGGCGGGAGTTTATCGTCGTGGCAATTAGATTTTATCCAGCTTTGTGAATAGTACCGAGTGACGGAGGTAACGCCTAAGCATGCTCAATAGCCGCTCCCTGTCCTGGTTGCGTAGGTTCGGTGCCTTCGCACGTGAAGGCCAGAACTGAGTGGACAAGAGGCCTCAGCGATTGTCTTGGGAACATCCCTTTAAATCTGTGGCACTCTGTCGCAATTCCTGGCACTTCGTACAAGTTGCTGATTCTTGGTGCGGCCAATCTTCGGGACCAGCGGAACCAATTTGTTTCCGCCTTCGTTTCCGCTATTTACGTTGTGCCGTTAGGTCCACTTGGGTCCAATCACCAGAGGCCTTCGTCACCTAAAGAAAAAGTCAAAACGTGTAATGGTCTGATAGCAACAGTTGGTGTTGTGACGCTACAATCTTTTCGTGCGGAGAAGAGGAAAAACTCCGATTAACTTCAGGCACGGGACCCGTTCGGGAGCCATTCGGAAGGATGAACTTACTTACTGGCGGTTGCAGCGCAGTTTTTTTTGGATGAATCCAAACACGTCATTAAACCAAATTGAACTTCCGAGCCACGTGAAGCTGTGACCATCAAAATTGGTTTTACCATAAGGCGGATAAATCTTAATTTCGGCTGTCTTTCCTGAAGCAAGCATTTCCTTGTAGAGGACTTGACTTGGTTCGAGGGTATAGTCGTTCTCAGCTTGAAAAAAGAAAGTCGGTGACTTTGAAGACCGAGCATTCTCCTTCATGACTTCTTGAAGGGCTGGTTCTTCTTTCCAACTCATCGCTCCACCCGATGCATCGACGGCTGCGCAAAAGGAATAGCTAGCGGCACCAAGAATT
>Ga0116223_10002160_pt1 | contig 18902 bp, 20 predicted proteins | sample Sb_taG_3_FD_90092 | JGI IMG/M metagenome (GOLD analysis project Ga0116223, IMG submission 90092) | Peat soil microbial communities from Weissenstadt, Germany - Sb_50d_a_PC metaG | ecosystem: Environmental > Terrestrial > Soil > Wetlands > Peat | place: Germany: Weissenstadt | collected 2010-09-21 | reverse complement strand
TCAACAGGCTAAAGGACTTCCGCCGCATCGCAACGCGTTATGACAGACTGGCTCGAAACTACTTGGCCTCTGTCTGTCTGGTAGCCGCTCTTGTATGGTGGATCTAATGAGTCTGGACCCTAGAACGTTCGTTTTGACCCGTCAGCGTGCGCATGGCGATCCCGAGCGCCAGCAGCAGTAGCGCGGCGGCGAGCAGGAACGGCGCACCGGGCAATTGCACCGGCGCCTGCGCGCCGATGAAATAGGCAAAGGTCAGCGTAAACAGGAACGGCCCAAGGAGCTGGGACACGCTTTGCACGCTCGAGGTGGCGCCTTGCAACTGGCCCTGCTGCTCCGGTTTGACCAATTGGGTGTTGAGCGCCTGCAGCGCCGCCCCCGACACACCCCATAACGCCATCACGGGAATGCCGAGCCAGGAGAGCGGGCCGGTCGGCGCGGTGCCGAAAATCAGAAAGCCGGCGGCGCCGCATCCAAGTCCGAGCATTAGCGCCCGGCGCTCGCCGAGACGCTGGACGATCGGTCCGATCCCGGCACCCTGCACGGCCATCGCACAAATGCCGACCATCGCCAGCGTCAGGCCGACGGTGGTTGCATCCCAGCCATATCGATAGGTCGCGTACAGCACGAAGGTCGAGGGCAGGACCACATGGGCGAGCTGGGCAAAGAAATTCACCACCGACAGACCGGCGAGCACCCGGTTCGAGCGCAACAGATGCAACGCGCCGACCGGATTTGCGCTTTTCCAGCGGAACGGGGAACGGCGATCATGCGGCAGCGACTCCGGCAGGATCAGCAGGCCATAGAGCGTATTGGCAAAGCTTAAAGCCGCCGCGGCCCAGAACGGCAGCCGCGGATCGATACCGCCGAGCAGGCCGCCGATCGCCGGACCCAGAATGAAACCGGCGCCAAAAGCCGCGCCGACCTTGCCGAACACGGCGGCGCGCTGCTGCGGAGGCGTCATGTCGGCGATATAGGCAAAGGCGGTTGAAACGCTCGCCGAGGTGATGCCCGAAATCACCCGGCCGACGAACAGCCAGATCAGTGACGGCGCCAGCGCCATCAGGACGTAATCGAGCCCAAGCCCGAAATTCGACAACAGCACCACGGGCCTTCGGCCGAACCGGTCCGACAGGGCGCCGAGGATCGGCGAGGAGAAGAACTGCATCAACGCCCATGCCGTCCCGAACAGGCCGAAGATGCGGGCCGCGCGCGCGGTGTCGTTATCGACGAAGCTTTCCACGAGCTTCGGCAGGATCGGCATGATCAGGCCGAGCGCGAGCATGTCGAGCAGGATCGTGACGAAGATGAATGCCACGGCGGCGCGACGCGACGTCGACGCGGCTCGCGAAACTTCGACCGTGCCGACGTCCGCCTGTTCGCTCATGACGGCCGCTTGCGTTTGTGCGCGAAGGGATTGGCCTTTTCACGCAGCGAAATCCGCACCGGCGTGCCCGGCAGCTCGAAAAATTCGCGCAAGGAGTTGACGAGATAACGCAGATAGGATTGCGGCACGGCATCCGCGCGCGAGCAGAACAAGATGAAACTCGGCGGCCGCGCCTTGGCTTGCGTGATGTAGTTCAGCTTCAGCCGCCGTCCTGAGACCGCGGGCGGCGGGTTTGCATCCACCGCCTGCTCGAACCAGCGATTGAGGGCGGCGGTGGGCACGCGCCGGTTCCATATCGCGTAGGCCTCCTCGATGGCAGTCATCAGCCGATCGATACCCTCGCCCATCAACCCAGACACGGCCACCACGGGTGCGCCCTTGACCTGCGGAAGCCAGTGATCCACCTCGGTGCGGAGCGCGGAGATCGCGCCGGGCCTTGTTGCCATCAAATCCCATTTGTTGACCGTGATCACAAGCGCCCGGCCCTCGCGCTCGATCAGGTCGGCGATGCGCAGGTCCTGTTCCTCGAACTTGTTCTGTGCGTCCATCATCAGCACCACGACCTCGGCGAAGCGTACGGCGCGGAGCGCGTCGGCGACCGAAAGCTTCTCGAGCTTTTCCTCGATCCGCGAACGCCGGCGCAGGCCCGCCGTATCGAATACCCGAAAGTTGCGGCCATTCCAGTTGACTTCCACGGAGATGGAATCGCGCGTGGTGCCGGCTTCAGCGCTGGTCAACAGCCGCTCCTCGCCGAGCAGACGATTGATCAGCGTGGACTTGCCGGCATTGGGACGGCCGACAACGGCCACGCGTATGGGGCGTTTCGCCAGCTCCTCATCGCTCTCGATGATGTCGTCATCGTCGAACGCCTCGCCCTCCTCCGCAGGCTCCGGCATCAAGGCACGGAGCGCATCGTAGAGATCGCTCATGCCCTCGCCATGCTCGGCGGAAATCTGGATCGGCTCGCCAAGGCCGAGCGCGTAGGCTTCCACCGCGCCGACATCGCCTTGCTTGCCCTCGCTCTTGTTGGCGACCAGAATCACAGGCTTGTTGGCGCGACGCGCGAAATCGGCAAAGGCGCGGTCATTGGGGGTCAGCCCCGCGCGCGCGTCGACGACAAACATCAGGGCGTCGGCAAGCGCGATGGCGGTTTCGGTCTGTTCCTGCATCCGCGCAGTCAGGGAGCCCTTGGCGCCTTCATCGAGGCCCGCGGTGTCGATCACGGTGAATTCGAGATCGCCAAGCCGCGCGGCGCCTTCGCGGCGGTCGCGGGTGACGCCGGGCTCGTCGTCGACCAGCGCCAGTTTCTGCCCGACCAGCCGATTGAACAGCGTCGATTTTCCGACATTGGGCCGGCCGATGATGGCGATCGTAAAAGACATGAGCGATCCAGGCGCGCGGGGAGTCTATTGGAGCATCTTCTTGCGATAAACCGCACTCAACTTTGCCCGAAAATGCTCTGCTCGAGGCGCGTATCAAACGAAGCGAGAGGTCGATACTAGCGCTGGAACGTACCGCCCGGCAGCGGCGCCGGGAATGGCGCGGCGGATTGTTGCGCAGGCTGAGCGGTCTGCTGCGCCGGCTGGGCGGCAGCAGGTTGCCCGGCAACTGGCGGCTGATCGGGCGGCGGCGCGGTGGTGCGCTGACGCACGATCTTCTTGGGCTTTGGAGCCTCCGGCGCGGCGGGGGTTGCATCCTCTTCAGGCGGGGTTGCAGCATCCGTGCTGGCGGTCGTGGACTGCTTGCTCTTCGATTTCGCGGCGCGTTTCGACTTTGCGTCCTGGGGAGGTGGCGCGGCGGCGGCTGCCGCGGCTTGCGCATTGTTCTGGTCGATCTCCTGCTGCGAGGCGCCCTTGTAAAGCGATTTCGGCACGCCCTGTTCAAGACCCGGCACACCCTCGGGGAAAACCGGCTTGCGGTCGCCCGGCAACTTCTTCTTGGTGTCGATCCAGTCGAGCATGTCCATGGGATCCCAGCTGCTGAAGCTGGAGGAGCAGCCCGCCACCGCGCCCGACAGCGCGATGAGGACCGAAGCCGAGATCAGACGTTGCAAACGGCGCATGGTCATTTCCCCGCCGTCAGCTCTTCGCAACCGGTGGAAGCAACGCCTGCAACGCCTCGGCGCGCGAACGCATCGCCTGCGGCGTCTCGCCGTCAAGAGCAATCAGGTCCAGCCACTGCCGCGCGGCGGCGGTGTCGTTGGCGCGCCAGGCCGACAAGGCCAGCAATTCGCGCGCGGTATGGCGAAAGGTCGAGTCCGGTTTGGTCGCAGGCTCAAGACGCTCGAGCATGCTGGGATAGCTCGCGGTATTCAACAGCAAACCGGCCGCACGCACCCTCGCCAGATCCTGCTCGACCGGCCCGACGCTGCGATCGGAAGCTATGTCGTCATAGATTTTCGCGCCCGCCTGCGGGTCGCGGGTCGCGGTTTCCGCTGCCGCGCGGAGCCGCGCCAGCAAACGGTATCCCGACGGCGCGGTCGCGGCCAGCTTCTCAAACGCCGCTTCGGCCTCGGCATGTTTTTTCTGCTCGGAGAGGTCGAGGGCCGCATCGAAGGCGGCGCCCGCCTCGGCCGCCTTCTTGGCCTCCAAATATTGGTAGCCGCGCCAGCCACCCACCGCAGCAATGATCAGGAGCGCGCCGGCGATGATATAGATCGAATATTGGTCCCACAGCTTTTTGAGCTGATCGCGGCGGACCTCCTCGTCTACTTCGTCAAATAATTCAGACACTTAGAGAAATCCCATCCCCGATAGGCCGAAGAGCCGGAACCGGCAAGGCCAAACCCATCCTGCGTGGCGGCGGCGTTACCCTAGCCGTATGGCGGTGGCAAGGCAAAGCTAGTCCCATTCAAAGCGTTAACGTCGCGGTCCTGAAGGGTTATCCACCATTGCCGAGGCCTTACTCTTTGCCGCCGTCGCCCGTTCCCTCGCTGTGGCGTAGCCCCGCCGGCCTCTCCGATCAGTTCTTCGCCTTCATGCCGTAGACATGTTCAGGCCCCGGAAACGCGCGCGAGCGCACGTCGGCGGCGTAGCCCTCGATCGCGGCCTCAATCATCGGGCCGAGATTGCCATAGCGGCGGACGAATTTCGGTGCCCGGGGCGACAACCCCAGCATGTCTTCCAGCACCAGGACCTGATCGTCGCAGGCCGCGCTGGCGCCGATGCCGATGGTCGGAATGTCGATGGTCTCGGTGATCTTGCGCGCCAGCGGCTCGGCGACCGCCTCGACCACAACCGAGAAGGCACCGGCCTGCGCGACCGCGCGGGCGTCATTCTCGATCGGCCCCCAACTCTCCTCCTCGCGGCCCTGGGCGCGGAACGAGCCGAGCGTATTGATCGACTGCGGCGTCAACCCGATATGGCCCATCACGGGAATGCCGCGCTCGGCGAGAAACGCGATGGTTTCGGCCATCCGCACGCCGCCCTCGAGCTTGACCGCGCCGCAGAGGGTCTCTTTCAGGATTCTCGCCGCCGAGTGGAAGGCCTGCTCCTTCGAGGCTTCATAGGAGCCAAAGGGCATGTCGACCACAACGAGCGCGCGCTGAGAGCCCCGCATCACGGCGTTGCCCTGCAGGATCATCATGTCGAGCGTGACCGGCACGGTGGTCTCGAAGCCGTGCATCACATTGCCAAGGGAATCGCCGACCAGGATGACGTCGCAGTAGCGATCGACCAGCGCCGCGGTATGGGCGTGATACGACGTCAGCATCACGATCGGCTCGCCATTCTTGCGCGAGCGGATATCCGGTGCGGTCTTGCGCTTGATCGCGGACTGGACTGACATTTTTCAAACTCCTACGACGGGAACGCCGATCACGACGGGATGAAACGCGAAAGCCAGCGCCAGATACGCGACGATTCCGACCGCTACCGCAATCAGGTCGTTGCCCCCACCGCCGACCGGAATCGGAGGCGCGCCGGCGTCGGTGCGGCGTTTGAGCGAGATGCGGTCGAGCACCGCCCACCCCAGGAACGAGCCGAACAGGATGATCGCGCCGAGATCGCCATTGGCGAGGAGATGCGCGGCAGCCCACAGCTTGACGCCTGCCAGCATCGGATGTTTCAACGCGGTGTAGATGCGGCCGCGAATGTAGGCCGCCACCACGAGAATGACGGCCGGCAGCATCAGCGCGACGGTGATGTGTTTGAAGGCTTTTGGCGGATGCCAGACGTCGATCAAGCCGGTCGCGCGGTAGTGAGCAAACCCCCACGCGATGAGCACGATCCCCGCCAATGAAACCAGCGTGTAACCGATCTTGTAGCCGCCTTCGCCCAATGCAGCGATGGTCTGAGCGCGCAGGCCGCGTCGCGTCGGCAATGTGTGGACGCCGAGAAACAGGACCAGCCCCAGGATCATCACCGCCAGTCCCATGATCTCTTCCTTCCCCAAATTGCTCGTGGCATCGGGTATCACTTTAGGGGCGCCGGCGGCAATGCGCTATAATCGATGGTCGTCCCATACCGCGGTCATGTCGGGATGGCGCCAACGGGTCCGCGCGAAGCGCGGCCCGATGACAGGCTCTGGGCCTGACCCGGAGCGACGGGAGCTAACTCACGGCGTTGGCGGCTGTTTGGCCAGCTCGCGGTTATCGACATAGCGGATCGCGATCGGCCGCCCGGCCACCGCGCCGCCGAGCCCGCCGGTGAACTTCAGCGGCACGCAGGCGTCGAGCGAGCTATTGATCGCCTTGAAATAGGTGTCGCGGACGTCCGCGGGCACCCCGGCGGTGGCAAAGGTCACACGCGGCGGCCCGATCATGTCGCCGGATCGCTTGAAACTGAAACGCACCGTCATCTGCATGCCCTCTTTCGCGGCCTCCGCCTGTGGCGGTGTCCAGCAGGATCGCAGGGCGGCAAAGAGGTCGCCGATATTATCGAGATCGTGGTCGGGCTTCTGGTATTTGGCCTCGTCATCCTTCGGCGGCACGCTCTCGATCGTCAGCTGCAGGTTCTCGCCATAGGGATAGTCGATCTCGGGAATGCAGGGGCCGCGATTGAACACGCTGCAGAAATACGGCGTGCACGGCCGCCCGGATAACACGCTGCAAGGCGCATGCGAAAACGGGGTGGCATCGATGTGTTGCCGCCGCCTGGCGTCGGCGGTTCCCGCAATCATTGATCCGGTGACGACAACGATGAGACCGATCGCGATGCGACGGAGCATGCAAGGAGCCCTCGGAAGCAACACAGAGCGGAATATATAACGAAACGAAACGTTGGTGAGCCGTATCGGCGCCCGCGCCATTCACAACCGCGCGTTCATGGGTGGTTCCTCGTCATCACATTGTCATCGCCCGGCATAGCCGTCCGAAGGACGGCGTCGCTTCCGCTCGCCTATCCGGGCGATCCAGTATTCCGCGGCGACAGCGATAGAACAGCCGAGCCGCGGCGTACTGGATACCCCGCTGGAGCCTGTCATCGGGCTCGCCGAAGGCGAGACCCGGTGGCGGGGCATGACGATCAGGGGTGTAGCGTCGCCATCGACGGCGCTGTCTCACGCCTTGTTCTTCACGTCCTTGACGTTGGAGAAAATGATGCCTTCCGCGCGTTCCCTGGTGTAGCCGAGATAGAACTCGTTCTTGGCCAGGAACACCGGATCGCCGTCGACGTCGTCGGCGACACCCGAACCGTTGGCGGCGATGAAGGCGTCGAGCTTCTTGCGGTCGTCGGAGGAAATCCAGCGCGCGAGCTGGAACTCGGATACCTCGAATTCCACCGGCAGCGCGTATTCGGCCTCAAGCCGCGCCTTCAACACGTCGAGCTGCAACGGCCCGACCACGCCGACCAGCGCTGGCGCGCCGTCACGCGGACGAAATACCTGGACGACGCCCTCTTCCGACATCTGCTGCAGCGCCTCTTTGAGCTTCTTGGCCTTCATCGCGTCCGTCAGCCGCACGCGGCGGACGATTTCCGGCGCGAAGGAGGGAACGCCGACGAAAGTGAGGTCTTCGCCTTCGGTCAGGGTATCGCCGATCCGCAGCGTGCCGTGATTGGGAATGCCGACGACGTCGCCGGCGAAGGCTTCGTCGGCCAGCGCGCGATCCTGCGCGAAAAAGAATTGCGGACTGGAGAGCGACATGTTCTTGCCGGTGCGCACCAGCTTCACCTTCATGCCGCGGGTAAGTTTACCCGAACACAGCCGCGCAAAGGCGATGCGGTCGCGGTGGTTCGGATCCATATTGGCCTGGATCTTGAACACGAAGGCGCTCATGCGCGGCTCGGCCGCTTCCACCTTGCGCAGATTGCTTTTCTGCGCGCGCGGCGGCGGCGCGAAACGGCCGAGACCTTCCAGCAAATCGCCGACGCCGAAATTGCGCAGCGCGCTGCCGAAATAGACCGGCGTCAGATGCCCCTCGCGAAACGCCTCCAGCTCGAACGGCTTGCAGGCCTCCGACACCAGCGCGAGTTCGTCCTTGATCGTGGCGACGTCGAGATTGGCGTTGCGGCCCGCAAGCTCGGCGATGTCGATCTGTTGCGCCGCGCCGGTTTTGGCGCCGCCGCCTTCCAGGAGACGCACGCCGCCGCTGGCGAGATCGTAAGTGCCGAGAAAATCGCGGCCGCGGCCGACCGGCCAGGTCATCGGGGCGGTGTCGAGCGCCAGCGTCTTTTCGATCTCGTCCAGCAGCTCGAACGTGTCGCGGCTCTCGCGGTCCATCTTGTTGATGAAGGTAATGATGGGAATGTCGCGCAGCCGGCACACCTCGAACAGCTTTCGCGTCCGCGCCTCGATGCCCTTGGCGGCGTCGATCACCATGACGGCGGAATCGACCGCCGTCAGCGTGCGGTAGGTGTCTTCGGAGAAATCCTCGTGGCCCGGCGTATCCAGGAGGTTGAAGACCAGGCCCTCGAATTCGAACGTCATCACCGAGGTGACGACCGAGATACCGCGCTCGCGCTCGATCTTCATCCAGTCGGAACGGGTGTTGCGCCGCTCGCCCTTGGCCTTGACCTGCCCGGCCAGATTGATCGCGCCGCCGAACAGCAGGAGCTTCTCGGTCAGCGTGGTCTTGCCAGCGTCCGGGTGCGAGATGATCGCAAAAGTCCGCCGGCGCGCCACCTCGGTGGCGAGCGGCGAGCAAAATGGAGAATCGGCAGCGAGTGCAAGGTCGGACATCGGGCTTGAGCGTTTGGCAGGGAAACCGGGCCGGATCAAGGAGGATTGATGCCAATCCATATAGGGATTGCGCGGCCTTCCGCCAATGCGGGACCAACTAGCGCAACAATAGCACCGACCAATAGGCCAGCGCCGCGACACCGGCCGAGGCCGGTATGGTAATCACCCAGGCGTAGACGATCGAACTCGCCACGCTCCAGCGTACCGCCGAGACCCGTCGTGCGGCACCGACGCCGACAATGGCGCCGGTGATGGTGTGGGTTGTCGACACGGGAACCCCGAGAAAGGTCGCGATGAACAGCGTCGCGGCGCCCCCGGTCTCGGCGCAGAAGCCCTGCATCGGCGTCAGCTTGGTGATTCTCAAGCCCATGGTGCGCACGATACGCCAGCCGCCCATCAAGGTGCCCAACGCCATCGCCGCCTGACACGCCAGTACCACCCAGAACGGCACCGAAAATTCCGCGCCAAGCTTGCCTTGCGAGAACAAGAGAACGGCGATGATGCCCATGGTCTTTTGCGCGTCGTTGCCGCCATGCCCGAGCGAATAGAGCGAGGCGGAAGCAAATTGCAGGATACGAAAGGCGCGATCGACCGCGAACGGCGTCGAGCGCACCGACGCCCAGGACACGATGGCGACCAGCGCCAGCGCCAGCAGAAATCCGATCACCGGCGACAGCACGATCGCCAGCAATGTCTTGGACAGGCCGCTCCAGACCGCGGCTGAAAGTCCGGCTTTCGCCATTCCGCCCCCGACCAATCCGCCGATCAGCGCGTGCGAGCTCGAGGAAGGTATGCCCAGCGCCCAGGTGATCAGGTTCCAGACGATCGCGCCGATCAGGGCTGCAAAAATCACCTGCACATCCATCACGCTCGGGTCGATGATCCCGGTGCCGATGGTCTGGGCAACGTTGAGGCCGAACACCAGGAAGGCGACAAAATTGAAGAACGCCGCCCAGAACACCGCGTATTGCGGCCGCAGCACGCGGGTCGATACGATCGTTGCGATCGAGTTGGCGGCGTCGTGCAACCCATTGAGAAAGTCGAACAGCAGCGCGACGGCGATTAATCCGACCAGAAGGGGAAGACCAAGCGTGGCATCCACTGCGCGGCCCTGCCCTATACCTGTTCGATCACGATGCTGTTGATCTCGTTCGCGACGTCGTCGAACCGATCGGCGACCTTCTCCAGATGATCGTAGATCTCCGCGCCGACGATGAAGTCCATCGCGTTGGCGTCGCGGTGCTTGAGAAAAAGCTCCTTCAGGCCGATGTCGTGGAGATCGTCGACGCGCCCCTCGAGCTTGGTGAGTTCCTCGGTGATCGTCGCCAGCAGCGAGACGTTGCTGCCGATCGATTGCATCAATGGCAGCGCGCGGCCGACGAGATTGGCGCATTCGACCAGAAGCGTCCCCATTTCGCGCATCGGCGGCTCGAAGGTGCGCACCTCGAACAGCACCACCGCCTTCGCGGTCTGCTGCATCTGATCGATCGCATCGTCCATCGAGGTGATCAGGTTCTTGATGTCGCCACGATCGAACGGCGTGATGAAGGTCCGGCGCACCGCGGTCAACACCTCGCGCGTGATGTTGTCGGCGTCATTTTCGAACTGGTTGACGCGCTGGCAGAAAATCGGCGTTTCATCGCCGCCGCGCAGCATGCCCTGCAACGCCAGCGCGCCCTGCAGGACGGCCTGTGAGTGCCGGGCAAACAGATCGAAAAACCGTTCCTCCTTGGGAAGAAAAACGCGAAACCAACGCATCAGCATAGGTTGTGTCCATTACCGTAGTATTGGCCGGCCACGGTGGCCTGTCACACAATTGTCATAGACCATTTCTTCCAAAAAGCGCATGGCGGCGGACGCCTGGGCCGGATCATCCACCGCTTTATAGGGTCATGAAATGTTCCGGATTTCGCTTCGCCCACCGTATGTTAGGGCGAAGACCGGCTCCGAACAGGGCCCGGCACGGGTTCCCGCAAAAATGCAACTCTAGAGCGACCGCCGGAAAAAGTGCGCGATCTCACCAATGACGCCGCGACGGAAGGTCAGCACGCAGACCACGAAGATCACGCCCTGGATCACCGTCACCCATTGCCCGAACCCGGCCAGATATTGCTGCATGGCAATGATGACGAAGGCCCCGACCACCGGGCCAAATACGGTACCGAGACCGCCAACGAGCGTCATCAGCACGATCTCGCCGGACATGCTCCAATGTACGTCGGTCAACGAGGCATTCTGCGCCACGAACACTTTCAACGCGCCGGCAAATCCCGCCAGCGTTCCCGACAGGATAAAGGCAACCAGCTTGTATTGGTCGGTCTTGTAACCGAGCGAGATCGCGCGCTGCTCATTCTCGCGGATCGATTTCAGCACCTCGCCGAACGGCGAATTGATGGCGCGGAAGATGACCAGAAAGCCGAACAGGAATCCGGCGACGATGACGTAATAAAGCACCGTCGGCCTGGCGAGGTTGAGGACGCCGAACAGGTATCCTTGCGGAATGCCCTGAATGCCATCCTCGCCATGGGTGAACGGCGTCTGCAGATAGATGAAGTAAAGAAGTTGCGACAACGCCAGCGTGATCATGGCGAAGTAGATACCCTGGCGCCGGATCGCGACGACACCGGTGATAACGCCGAGCGCTGCGGCGCCCGCGGTGCCAATCACAATGCCGAGCTCGGGCGTAACACCCCACACCTTCAGCGCGTGCGCCGTGATATAGCCCGCCGTCCCCAGGAACATTGCGTGGCCGAACGACAAAAGGCCGCCATAGCCGATCAGCAGATTGAAGGCGCAGGCCAGGAGCGCAAAGCACAGGGCCTGCATCACGAAGAAGGGGTAAATGCCGGTGAACGGCACGACCAACAGCAGCGCGGTCATGATGCCGAACGCAACCATCTCGTCGCGGATCGTGCGCGGGGTTACCGGTAGACTATCGTCGGTCATAGCCGTCATCTTTAGGTCGCCCGCCCCGTCAGTCCTGAAGGTTTCACCAGCAACACCAGCACCATCAGAACGAAGACCACGGTGTTGGAGGCCTCCGGATAAAAGTATTTGGTCAGTCCCTCGATCACCCCAAGCGCAAATCCCGTGATGATCGATCCCATGATCGAACCCATGCCGCCGATCACCACCACTGCGAACACGACGATGATCAGATCCGCACCCATCAGCGGCCGTACCTGGTTGATCGGGGCCGACAGCACGCCGGCGAGCGCGGCAAGACCGACGCCGAGGCCGTAGGTCAGCGTGATCATCCGAGGCACGTTGATGCCGAAGGCGCGCACCAGCGTCGGATTTTCGGTCGCGGCGCGCAAATAGGCGCCGAGCCGGGTTCGCTCGATCAGATACCAGGTGAGCAGACACACGACGAGCGAAAACACCACCACCCAGCCCCGGTAGACGGGTAAGAACATGAAGCCGAGATTCATGCCGCCCTTCAGCTCATCGGGGATTGCGTAAGGCAAACCGGAGGAACCAAAGTAGTTCTGGAACACACCCTGCACGATCAGCGCGATGCCGAAGGTCAACAACAGTCCATAGAGGTGGTCGAGGCCGGAAAGCCATTGCAGCATGGTCCGTTCGAGAATCATGCCGAAGATGCCGACGATAATTGGCGCGATGAGCAGCGCCCACCAATAGCCGATGCCGATCAAATTGAGCAGGAAATACGCGCAGAACGCACCCATCATGTAGAGCGCGCCATGGGCGAAATTGATGATGTTGAGCATCCCGAAGATAACGGCGAGCCCAAGGCTGAGCAGCGCGTAGAACGAGCCGTTGATCAATCCCACCAGGAGCTGTGCGTAGAGAGCTTGCATATCGGCCGATCTTTCACACTCAATCTCGTTGTCACGCAGCCCCGCCGGCATGAAGCCAGCGGGCAATCGAGGTTACATCTTCACCAGCGGACAGCTACTTTCCGAAAGCGGCCGGAAAGCCTGATCGGCCGGGGTCGTTCCAACCAGCTTGTAATAGTCCCACGGTCCCTTGGATTCTTCGGGTTTCTTGACTTCGAACAGATAGGCCGGGTGGATCTTGCGGCCGTCAGGCCGGATCGAGCCCTTGCCGAACAGCGGATCGTCGGTCGGCATTTCCTTCATTTTCGCCACCACCTTGGCGCCGTCATGGGGATTGCCGCCCATCGCTTCGAGCGCCTTGAAGTAGTGGATCAAACCGGAATAGACGCCGGCCTGGATCATGCTCGGCTCCGCCTTGTTCTTCGTGCGATCGGAAAAGCGTTTTGAAAACGCGCGGGTTCCGTCATTCAGATCCCAATAGAAGGTTTCTGTGAAATTCAGGCCCTGCGCCACCTTCAAGCCGAGCGCATGAACGTCGGTAATAAACAGCAGGAGCCCTGCAAGCTTCTGGCCGCCGGCGACGATGCCAAATTCCGCCGCCTGTTTGATCGAGTTGGTGGTGTCGCCGCCGGCATTGGCCAATCCAATAATCTTGGCCTTGGATGCCTGCGCCTGCAGCAGGAACGAGGAGAAGTCAGCCGTGTTCAGCGGGTGCTTGACGGAACCAATGACCTTTCCACCCGATTTGACCACGACCGCGGATGTGTCACGTTCCAGCGCGTGACCGAAGGCGTAGTCAGCGGTCAGAAAGAACCAGGTGTCGCCGCCGGCCTTCACCAGCGCCTGACCAGTGCTGTTGGCAAGCATGTAGGTATCATAAACCCAATGAATCGTGTTCGGCGAGCACTGGGCGTTGGTGAGATCCGACGACGCCGCGCCGGTATTGATCATGATGGCGTTTTTCTCCTTCACGACGTTGTTGACCGCAAGCGCGACACCGGAGTTCAGCACGTCCATGAAGATATCGACCTTCTCGACGTCGATCCATTGCCGCGCGATAGCGGTGCCGATATCGGGCTTGTTCTGATGATCCGCGGAGATCAGATCGATCTTCCAGCCTTTGGTGGCCATGCCGGAATCCTCGATCGCCATCTGGGCCGCCAGAGTAGAGCCCGCGCCGCCGAGGTCGGAGTAAAGCCCCGAATTATCGGTCAGCACGCCGATCTTGACGTTCTTGTCCTGGGCAACAGCGAAGCTTCCGCACGACAAGCCAAGCGCCGCGCCGACTAACAAGGAAGCAATCATTCTGATTTTCATGTTGGTACCTCTTTGTATCCTTCGCGGTCTTCTTCAGACGCCGAGATAGGTGTGAAGCTTGTCCATATTGGACTGCAGCTCCGCGTTGGCGAAGCCGTCGATGATCTTGCCATGCTCAACGATGTAGAAACGGTCCGCAACGGTTGCCGCGAAACGGAAGTTCTGCTCGACCAGAAGGATGGTGAAACCTTCATTCTTGAGACGTTTGATGGTTTGGCCGATTTGCTGGATGATGACGGGCGCAAGGCCTTCGGTCGGTTCATCCAGCATCAGAAAACGCGCGCCGGTGCGCAAGATTCGTCCGATCGCCAGCATCTGCTGCTCGCCGCCCGACAATTTGGTGCCCTGGCTGTTCAGCCGCTCCTTGAGATTGGGGAACAGTTCGAAAACCTGGTCCAGCGACAGGCCGCCGCTGCGCACAACCGGCGGCAGCAGCAAATTTTCACGCACATCGAGGCTTGCGAAAATTCCGCGCTCCTCCGGACAGAAGGCGATACCCATGCGCGCAATCCTGTCCGAGGAGGCGCGGGTGATGTCCTGGCCCGCGAAGCGGACCGAACCGGTGCGCTTGCCGATGATCCCCATCACCGATTTCAGCGTGGTCGTCTTGCCGGCGCCGTTCCGTCCAAGCAGGGTGACCACCTCGCCGGGGTTCACGTCGAAATTGACGCCGTGCAGGACGTGGGACTCGCCGTACCAGGCTTCGAGATTCTGAACCGAGAGCACAGGCGTGCCGGATGCCGGTGCTGGCTTGGCTGCGACGGCATCGGCCATTTTCGCGTCAATCATGGCCGGCCCCCAGGTAGGCTTCCTTCACCCGCTCGTCCCTGGATAGCTCGGCATAATTACCCTCCGCCAGCACGTGACCGCGCGTCAGCACAGTGATGATATCGGACAGATTGGCCACAACGCTCAGATTATGTTCCACCATCAGGATGGTGTATTTGGCGGAGATGCGCTTGATGAGCGCTGCGATCTTGTCGATGTCTTCGTGCCCCATGCCCGCCATCGGCTCATCGAGCAGCATCATTTCCGGATCGAGCGCGAGCGTGGTTGCAATTTCGAGCGCTCGCTTGCGCCCGTAAGGCATTTCGACAGCAGCTGTCTTGGCAAATTCGCTGAGGCCGACATCGTCAAGCAATTCGAGCGCGCGGCTGTTGAAGCGATCGAGCACGCTCTTGGAGCGCCAGAAGTCGAAGGAGTGGCCGTGCTGGCGTTGCAGGGCGACCCGCACATTTTCAAGCGCCGTCAGATGCGGAAATACGGCCGAGATCTGAAACGAGCGCACCAGGCCGAGTCGCGCGACGTCTGCCGGCGCCATCGCCGTGATATCTTTTCCCTTGTAGAGGATTTGGCCTGCCGACGGCTTGAGGAACTTGGTCAGCAAATTAAAGCACGTCGTCTTGCCGGCCCCGTTCGGGCCGATCAACGCATGGATACTGCCACGGCGGACCCGCAGGTCAACGTCGCGAACGGCGAAGAAACCCGCAAATTCCTTGGTCAATCCGTGGGTTTCGAGAATGAACTCATCAGCCAATCAAAATTCCCCCATCGGCCATCACCGCGACGCCCCACCGCGGTTGGCCGATCTCTTAATCTCCGGCAGGTTCTCCCAGGCGTCTTGGAATTCGCGCTGGACCGGCCGCCTCCGGGCCGGAATATGCCGTCAACGCCCCTCCTTGCGCAAGGCGGAAAGCTGGGCAAATCAGCAAGCGAGAAAGGGTCCGCTTCGCCATTAGTCGAATGGCGAGAGCGGTCAAGGGGCACGATTGAGCGCCCTGCCGCATGCAACCCGAAAGCATTCGTTAACGGTGTTTCGTGGCAAGCACGGGTTTTCATCAAATATTTCCGCTAAGGAACGATGGTTGGCTGCTTTGCATCGGGCCCGGGACGGATCAGAACCTTGGAATTCGAAAGCGCCAATCCGACAATCGTCAAATCGATCAAGCAGCGTGATCTCCTCAACACGTGGCTGCGGCTTTATGCCCGCGCACAGATGTTGCCGCGCATGCAGGAATACCAGCCCGAACGGTTCGGGGAAGAACTGCCCGATCTGGTATTTCTGACAGTCGAAGATGCGCAGCCCCCGCGTCTGATCATCGAAAGCGACGGCACGCGAATGTCGGTTGCTTACGGCAACAGCGGCAAGGGCCGATATCTCGACGAATATCTCGGGACCAAGCTGGCCCCCTTGATCATGCCGATCTACCACGAGTGCCTCAAGCGCGCGCTCCCCGTGTACACCGTCGCCAACGTCGACGACAGCTACGGCCGGATCGTCGCCTATGAACGGATGTTGCTGCCGTTCTCGGACGGCGGCGGCGTCACGCATGTGATCGCGTCGTTGAAGACCATCAGCGAGGACGGTGGTTTCGAGATCAAGAATCTGATGCGCGGAAATCGCTCGTTACCGGCGACAAAGCGCCGCGCCGTCATCGATCGCGACCTCTTCCACCGCACCCCCGGCCGCATCCCGGCCAGCGACCAGATCGTGTTCGGCTAGCAGTCTCGCGACGCACTTCTGTCAGGCCGACTTAGGCCCTTGCTCGCCGCGACCCGGCAACTTCCTTGGCGTAGATCTCCGGCTTGAAGCCGACAAGCAATTTGCCGCCGACCTCGAGCACCGGCCGTTTGATCATCGAAGGCTGCGCCAGCATCAACGCCAGCGCCTTGCGCTCGTTGAGGCCCTCCTTGTCGGCATCGGGCAATTGGCGAAACGTGGTGCCGGCGCGATTGAGCAGTATCTCCCACCCGAGTTCGTCGCTCCAATGCTTCAGCTTGTCCCTGGCGATGCCTTCGGTCTTGTAGTCATGAAAGCCGTAAGCCACGCCGTGGCTGTCGAGCCAGGCGCGGGCCTTCTTCATGGTGTCGCAGTTCTTGATGCCGTAGATGGTGATGGATTTTGTCATCGCACAATTTGCCTGAGTTGAAACACGGTGGCCGCGGACACTATAGCTTCAGAATACGGCTTCAGGCCGTAGGCGGAGTCGAACCGGAAGGGCGTCCGGCTCTAGAGGCGAGATCTCTGGCTTAGGCGTCATAGCCGGCCGAGATAAGGCAACAGGCGACCGACGCGGCGAGCGTAGGCTTGATAGGCCTCGCCGTAGCTGCGCCGAAGATACGCCTCCTCGGCGCGGATTTGCAGGCGAACCGAGAGATAGGCGCCGACCCACATCAAGAGCGATAGCAGTGTCGGCAGCATGGCAACATAGCCGGCGACGATGACCAGCAACGCCAGATAGATCGGATTGCGGCAGAAGCGAAACAGACCGCCGTCGATCAGGCCCGGCTTTGCATTTTCGTCGATCCCAATCCGCCACGACGCCCCCATCTGCAATTGCGCCGCCACCAGCAATCCGAGTCCGCCGACGAGGACGATCGCGCCGGCGATCGACAGGGCCAGTGCGCCTTCAGGCGGTAGCCAGGCCGCCGCGCGAGCCCCAGCCGGCCGCCTTGCCGCATCAAGCGCCTGTACCGCAAGCACGCCGAAAAAGAGAACAAACCCCGCTGCCCGCGCGGCCTGTGCCGGCGCTTTCAAGTCAAAGCGAACGATCCCCAACGTCCCATAGCGCATTCGCTGCACCAGGGCCCGCCCGATGACCCCGATGAGTAACACCGAGATGATGCCGGCGAACGGCACAAAGTGCAGGATCGATGTTACTGTCGCCGACATCTTCGCAACTGTACCAAGCTCAAGTCAGCTCCCCATAAAGAATGCAGCTCACGAAGGCACGAAACGAAATCGAGCTACGTTGTCCCGCCATTGCGGATCGAGTCGAGATTGTTGAGCACGTTGAGAATCTTCTGGTCCTTGGCAGCGTTCGCCGTGTCGCCAAAATACTGATCGGCCGAGAGCGACTGCTGGAAGCGCTGGACGACATCGTATTGCGGCCCACCCGGCGGATCGTTGCCGATGATGGTTCCGGGCGGGCTGGGCGTGGTCGCGACCATTTGACCGTTGATGATCCGATAATGTTGGCTGTTGAACGCATCGGCAAGAACCGTGCGCGAAAAGAACGTCAAGCCATCGTTTTGTGACAAGGCTCCCGACGAAACGAGCTCCCCTTGCAACTGCTCCTCCTGTTGATGAGTCAGATGATGAACGTCGAATTCGCCGGCGATCTGCTGCAAAGTCGGCGGATTTGAGGGCTCGGCGGGTGTCGCTGTCTTGCTGCCCTCCGAAGCCGGCGCCGGCGGCGCGCCAGCGAGGTTTGTACTCGAAGCAGCGCCAGTCGACTCCTGGGATTGGCTGTTGATCAAGGCAGACACGACATCAGCGGAAAGCCTCGGCGTAGCGGTGAACCCCGTCGTCGGCGCATTGGTCCCGACGCTCACTCCGGAAGCGGAGCTGCCGGCAGCGCCGGACGTGCTGGTTGCCTTCACCCGCTGCAACGCGGCATTAATCGCGTCGGATACCTGTACCTTGGGTTCCTGTATCTTGGGAAGATTCGTAGTGGAGAGAACGTTCAAGCCGGTAATCAAATTCATGACGTGACCTACTCGTTTTCTTGCGATCGGGCTTTGCGCCGACGCAACCCGGGATGCAAACGAGATGCCAATGAGAGGTGCTTGATTTTCATGCACCTTTTGGTTGTGAGACTCAAAGTGATAGGAAATTTCTTCCCGCGCCTCCCAACCGCTGCGGTCGAATTTACCCAGTCTCTCACGACCTACCCCGCCATGCCGTCGTCGAGACTGACGATCACGGCGGCATTGGCAATGATGATCGAATCTCCACCGCTCTCGGCGGGAATTTCCAGGCCGCCCTTGACCGCGGTCACGGTCACGGTTCCGTACGGCAGCTCCTTGGCGACCACTGAGGTATCGACCGCGCCGGGATCCGGCACGGCGATCGTGACATCGACGAACATGTCGCTGGAAGTCTTGCCCACCATGCGGAAGAAGCCGAGGCTGGAATGACGGATGGCATCCGAGACCGCGCGCCTCGCCGCCTTGGTCGCGTCCTTGCCGTGAACATCGACGCCCATGCCCATCTCGGTGATACAGCGCACGCGTGTCATGGGGTTCCTGCCGTAGGTTTGGGTAAAGCGGATATTCACTCGATAGTTGGGACGTGCCACCGGAGTCAACCGGACATGCGAATTCGCTCCCGCGGCGCGCACAAGCGCCCGAGTGATGCATGGACTTTGCCCCTCCGAAGACAGAGGGCGCAGGGAAAGCCGGGCGTCTGATGCACCCGCAGCCTCGTATGCAACAATGGAAAGCATACGAGTAAGTCACCACAGGTTCACCGGATCGATCCGGCCTTCCCTGCGCAATGGTTT
>Ga0116223_10002152_pt1 | contig 18923 bp, 42 predicted proteins | sample Sb_taG_3_FD_90092 | JGI IMG/M metagenome (GOLD analysis project Ga0116223, IMG submission 90092) | Peat soil microbial communities from Weissenstadt, Germany - Sb_50d_a_PC metaG | ecosystem: Environmental > Terrestrial > Soil > Wetlands > Peat | place: Germany: Weissenstadt | collected 2010-09-21 | reverse complement strand
GCGACTGGTTTCTCGACCGCTACGGCTCACTAGCGTACGACGCGCTCGCACAGATGAGCAAAGAAACCATCGTCGCGTTGCTCGACATACGGAAACAGCAAGGGCCGCCGCACATCAAGAACATACTCGCCGAACTCACGCCGCCGGAGCGCGTACTAGAGTTCGTCGTCGAGTTCCAGTCGGACACTGACGCGCCCGAAGATGAAGACGAAAGCGGGACCGAGCCGCCCGCGGCCGCAACGTCACCAACAGCGGGCCGGGCGCCCAACGAGTTCTAGCATGCCAGTACTTAAACCCTGTAAGTGCCGCCACTGTCAGAAAGTATTCTACGGACCCGACGAGGGGCTCGGCGGCGCCCTCATCGTGAACGAAGCCGCGCAGCGTCGAGCAATGCGTTATGTGCAATCGCTCACGCAGCATCTACAGAAGCATCACCCCGAGCACCTTAAGGCCGCTCAGATATTCGGTAGCGAATACGCCGGTATGCTCGCGCTCAGTAACTTTGAAACCGAAGACGAACTCGTCGCCGAGCAACGCGACTTCGTTCGATGGAAGGTTCACAACGCCACGCGCCGGGCAGTCGTGACCGACGAGCGCATCATCGAGAAGGTTAGCTCAGTGCTCGATAGTTTTCTCGTGACCGACCCCGACCGCGTGCGGAAACTTAACGATTCTATGGCCGAGGGACTCGGCGCGAAGATCGTCGAAGTTATGATGCACATGCGCGACGTGCTCGAAGAACGCGGCCGGTACAACGTAACCCCGATGACACCGGCCGGAATGGTCGATAACGGGTCGCCGGAAGCCCAAACAGCGGAGAAATAGAGTCCGTCCCGCGCATGGCGCGCATTCGCCGGGCGCATGGGGTAGAATTTCGGGTAGGTGGACACACAGGAACAGCAAGCGACGCCCGGCGCCGTCGGCGGCAACCCGCCGGAACTGAAGCGGCTACGCTGTCTCAATTGCCCGAAAGTCTTCACGCAGTCGAAGCCGTGGCAGAAATTTCATTCGGATAAGTGCCGCCGGGAGTTCCATCGAAACGAAGGCGCGTTCGGCACGCTGAAAGAAAAGTTCCCGAAGTGGATCGCGAAAGAAGTCGCGAAGCAACTAACGGCCGCGCTCGCGAAATTGCCGGTCGGAGTCACCGCGGCCGAAGTGAACGACAAGCTCTTAGAGTTCGACTTCGTTAGCCGCCAGGAACTCACGCCCGAAGGGGTCGCCCTCGTGCGCGCCGCCGGCCGCAAGCGCCGGTTTAAGGATTCCCAGGCGGCGGCCATTGCCGTCGTACGCGCGTCAACGCCAAAATTATAAACCCCTTCGCCCCGCTTTCCCTCTAGTCGGTTGTATAATTATTTCCCTATGCCCACAAGCACACCCATTAAACAACTAGACTACGCCCGGCGGTTCCGGCTTTGGAAGGCAAGCGGCCCGCTCTATAAGTACCGGACAACTTCCGGTATGACGATGGGCGGTTGCGCGAGCGCGCTTGGCGTATCCATCGGCACAGTACAAAACCTTGAGGACGGCAACCGCTCGCCGTTCGGCAAGTTCTATTTCAAGAAGCTCTGTGAGTTATTCCAGACCAGCGCGCGCGAGGTAACCGCCGCCTGGGAACAATGGCTCGCGCGTAAACCGTCGCCACAGTAAAACCCCGGTCAATTCACGAGAGGACGCGAAGCGATGAAACGACCGTTCATAATGTTTGCCGTTAATGACCACCTGGGCGATACAGCCGTCAGAATGTGCCCGGCGTTTGCCCGCGGCGTGTGGTGGGACATGATTTGCCTTATGGCCGCCGGGGAACCGTTCGGGTACCTCCGGCTCGACCCCCCGAAATTGAATCGCGCTGACTTATCGAAACTTAATCGCGATGCCAGTACTAAAACGGATCGCGCTGAGGGGTCAGCGCGATCAGGCAGCGCGATTAAGCCTCAAGGGAATCACCTTGAGGGGTCAGCGCGATTTAATGTTGGGGGAACTGTCCTGCCTCCAAGTGGATCACTCGAAGCGTTATTGCCAGCACTAACTGGGACCCCACCGGAGGTTGTTACTGCCGCCCTTCAAATCCTCGAAGCGAACGGAGTATTCGCCCGTGACGTGGAAGGTGCGCTCGCCGGAATCATCTATTCGCGTCGTATGCGGCGCGAGGATGAGGACCGCCAACGCAAGCAAAAAGCCTACGATAAGTACAAATCGGGTCGGCGGAAAGGCGGCGGGTCGGCCGGTTTAAATCGCGATGAGGGGTCAGAATTAAATCGCGATGCCAGTACTAAAACGGATCGCGCTGACCCCCCAGCGCGAGCGGTAACTAGAACCATAACCAGAACTAGAGATATAACTACTAACCCCCCCGACCCCCCCTTGCCAGGGGGGGCACCGCAAGCCGGAGACTTACCCACACCCGGCGGCAAGAAAACCCGACGCCGGGGAGCGTTCGACGATAATGCGATTCGGCGCCGGGCAGAATTGAACGACAAAACGAGGGGCAAGCCATGACGCGCGACGAAGTAATCGACATCGCGAAGGCCCTTACCGCCCTGCCCGGTTTTCCGCGGGGCGACGCGGGCGACACGACGCTCGGCGACTGTGTTACGATTCTCGAAGATTCATGCCAGGACGCGACCCAGGCACAGGCCCTCGTTTCTCAATTCACGCCGCGCAAGTGGCCCGGCATTCCCGCTTTCCGTTCCCACGTCCAAAACCCGACCGCCGAAGCGCGCCAACTCGCCGCGCTCGGGGCTCAATTTCGGCCGACCGAGCCGGGTAGAGCCGTCGAGCTTTACCCCGGTTTCGAGCTTCCGGCGTGGGTTTACCCGGCCGGAGCCAGCGACGCCACTGTCGGCCGGAACGTTATGAAATACAGCGACCAGCTACACGCGAAGGCGTGGCTTACTATCAATAAGTTAAGCGACCGGCGCCGCCTTGCCTTGCTCGCGCTCGCCGACACGGGCGCCCGAATTAATATTTCACCGGCCGAACCGGCCGACAATCAAACCCGTTTCGATGAGGCAAAGCGGTTCCGAGCGACCCTGTATCTACTTGAGATGATCGGTTGGGCACGTCGCGACGGCGTCGCGTGGAAGCATTTTTTCTGGCACTATCTCGACTGTCAGAAGTGGCTCGCAGAAAGTGGCGACTGGAGTAAACCCGGCCCGTATCCGACGCGGCCGGTCACTGGTACCAAATAACAATTTTCGCCGATTGCGTCATGCGGAATTATTATACTACACTGTTTCATTATGGCCGGGATGAAGGTAACGGGCGTCGAAAACCTAAGTACTGGCGGCGGAACGTATCGGCTTCACTTTGAGGCCGAGCCCGGCTTGTTCGCGACGCTGTTCGCTCAGTTTGAAAACGGCGCCGGTCTATTTATGGCCGACCGCTTGCGCCGCGGCGACCACCGGCTCGCCGGTCGATGGTTCATAGTGAACCCCGACGGCGAAGTCATTGAGCCATCGAAAGCCGTCGCATTCAGACTCGAAGGGAAGAAACAACAATGACACACGCGCTCGCGATACTGACCCATGCCGCGGAAGCCGGGCTCGTCTTCGCCGTGCTCGCCGGGCTCGCGTCGATGCGCCTGAAATGGACAAAGAGCGCCGCTGTTGACCGCACCGTGTTTCGCGTGCTCGGCGTATCGTTCGCGTTTTCTCGATACGACCCCGACCACTTTGTTAGCGTCGGGATGAGCGGCCCGCACGATAATACCCCGCTCGGGTTGGAGTGGCGCCCCGAAGAACTCGCCCGGCCCTTCAGTGGCGCCGCGCTCGGCGTCGCGTGGTCGTTTTGGATCTATACCCGGCGCCGGGCGTACGGCCGCGCTCACGTTCGCGACTGGGCGTTGCCCGCCTACCTGCAAATCATCGTCGCCGACATTCTCGTCGTGACCGAATCCGGCGACGTTATCATTAAGCCCGCGAAGCGGTACGCGCCGGGTGAGTGTATCCGCGTCGCAGTCGCAAACCGAAACCCGTGCCGCGCGGTCGGCGAAGTAACGGCCGACGTGCTCATCGAGCGCGAGACGGCGGGCGACCGCACTATGTACGGCCGCGCGTTCACGGTCGAGCCGAGCGAAACCCGCGTTTTGGAACTCGATATCGTGGCGCCCGGCGAAGACGTAATCATCGAGCGCGTGAAATATAAGACCGTGCCGACCGGCGAGTTCAGGACCGGCCGGTTACACGGGCGGCCGGAGTGGGAAGCCTGAAGCAATGTTCGACGACGAAGATGAGTGGCCGTGGTGGCTCAAGGCGATCATAGCGACGATGGTTGTAACGCTAATTGCCGCCGTCGCGCTCGCAATCGGGCTCGCGTTTAGTTGGTGGGGATCATGAGCGACTTAGTCAGCCCGAGGACCCGCGGCCGGATCGTTCGCGCGATCATGGCGGGGCGACCCGCTCAGGCGACGCGCCGCGGAATCGAGATGCACTTCGAGGTATCCGACCAGCCGACGCTTGAAGGCGACCGTATCGCGTGGCGCGCGCGCATCCGGCGCCACTGGTACGGCGGTAAGGCGAGCACGGTGTTCGCCGCGATAGAAGAAATCGAAAAGCAGGCAGACACGCCAGGATGAAAAAACCGATTCACCCTTGCGACTACGCAAGGAAAAAAGTTAGGACGGCCCGCGATTGCGCTTCAGGGGTTTGTGATCGCACGGCTACGCGGGCAGGGCATGGGTATTCGCCGGATCGCCGAAACCCTACAGACATCACCCTCAACCGTTGAAAGGAGATTACGCGACAATGTCAGCAACCCATCGGGCGAAGTTTAGCCAGCCCAGCCCAACACTCAACCCGCTCGGCGTGAAACTGCCCGGCCCAATCGAGGTCGAAGTATTTTTCGCCGACAAGGGCCACAAGTGGCGCGCGCGCGAGGTCACGAGCGGCCGCGAGATCAAACAGGCCGGGTCGCACGTATCGCCCGGCTCGGCGCGTTACGCGGCCGCGAAGCTATTCGACGAGCAGGTTACCCCGTGGAGCATCGACGGGACCGAGGACCCGAACGCCGACAAGTGGCATATACATATCGACCGCGGCTCGCCGTCGCTTTGTGGGAGCCGGTACCATCAGCGCGACGCGGCCGACGACTGCGTCTTGATTCTGACCGAGCTACGCACCGGCATTCGGCGGCCGCCGGGCGGCGTCACGCTTTGCCCGGTTTGCGTCGATAGCATCGACCGCGGCATTCAACAGGGCGACGCCGTCAGGAACACGGCCGGGCGCGAAGCCCTCGTCGTCGGTACCAGCGGCAACGGCAAGACCGACGAAATTATCGTGCAATGGTCAGACACCGCGGAAACCGGCCGACACCCCCGCGGCGAGTTGACCTTGCTACTCGCGGAGCGGCTGCGATGAGCTATGAGTTCAAGCCGATGTTTCCGGCCGACGAAGAAGAAGCTATGTCGAACATGGATGCGACCGTAAAGCTATTGCACGGCGTCGCCAAGCTCGGGTTTCAATTCTGCGCCCTGAAAACCGCCCTCGATATCGACGCCCTGATTCACAACCTGAAGGGCGAACTCGCCGACAACGCCGCGGCCGAAGCCGAACTCGAACTCGTGTTCCCGAGCGAGCGGTCGCCGGAGCAACAGCGCGGCGCCCGCGGGCTTGCGCGCGTGAAGCGAGCCCTCCGGCTTGCCGAAGCCGCGGCGGCCGCGTGCCGCGTTTACGACAACGTGACCGGCGCTTAAAAACCTTCGTACTACGGTACTTTCTAGGGCTCGATTCCCTACAGTTTACGGGCGTTTCAGCCGTATTCTTTAGTAGGAGGAAACGGCAATGTTTCAAACTGGATTCGTGCTCGGGTTCTTGGCGGCAATCGCCGTCGGGGTTGCTATCGGCGGGTTGCTCGGGTCGGCGCGGCTCGCTCGCGTTTTCGGCTTGCTCGCCGGTTCACGTACTGCAAACCGCAGTACACGGCCAGCGGCCGTCGCGAATGCGCCGGAGCCTACAACCATCGAAGCCGACGTAATAACGGCCCTCGTGACACTCAGGGCGCCCGCGGCCGCCGCACGTCAAGCGACGCTCGCCGCGGCTCGCACGGCGCCCCAGGAGTTCGAGCCGCTATTTCAAGCCGCGCTCGCGCTCATGCCGCGGAACGCCGCAAGAAAGGCGGTAGCGTAATATGTGCCCCTGCAACGGCTATCGACAAATCAGCTTAACCGACCGTAACGTGCCCTGCCCGGCTTGCCGCCCGGCCGCATATCGCATCGCGAGCGAGCCGCTCGTTCACGAGTGCCCCGAGTGCCACGCGGTCGAGTCCATCGCGCCCGGCGTCATTTGTGGCCCGTGCAAGGGCCGCGAGTTCGCGCGCAATCTGACAGCGCTATCGGTACCGCTCGAAGTGATCGTCGCCGACCGCGTCGCGAATGGGGATTACAATTTATGGGAATTATATACATGACTACCTCGACTAGCATTTGTGGCAACGCGCGGCAGCGCGCCTGGCAGTCATTGCTCCGCATTTGCACCGTGGCTGCTTGGAGACTGGTCGCCCCGATCCTGGACGCTTGCCGCCCCATTTGGGTTTGCGTGTCATGCGGACTTACGCCGATCTACAACCGCTTGCGTTATCTGAGTAGGACAATAGCCTCTCTGATCCGGGCTTCCAGCGGACTCGATACGCACCCGCACGGTGCCACCCTGCATTACATTAACCGGGCATCCGGTGATCGAGCATCTATGCTCGGCCCACTTGGTCGCCTCCTTGAGGGAGCGGTATTTGGATGACTCGTAAAAGCTGGTCTCGGTCCCATCCGCATATTCAACGTTCAGCCAAAACACTGGGGCGCTCATACTTGGGCCACGGTGATTTTGCCATCCAGCGTTACGTTGTAGATGTTTTCCAGTTTTCGGCCATCCTTAGTAACGGCATAGCGCAAGTGACGCGTCTCTTGGAAATTCCCTTGGGCTGGACTCGTATGCTCAGATACCAGGAGGGGCTTAAGGGGGTGAGCAGCGGCCTGCTGCTTTATTTTTTCGATGGCGGCAAGTTGTTCGGGAGTTTCCATGACTTGATTATGTCAGAGATTCTTGATTGTGTCAATACTTGATTATGTCAGCGGTGCAACTATATTCGCTTTGTTTTCAGCGTCGAGGTAGTCGTGTATATAATTCCCCAATTTATGACGAAGGGCGAGCGCCGCAAGGCCCGCAAACAAGCGCGCGCCGAAGGGGGCCCCTTGACCGACGAACTCGCGATACTGAAGCCGGAGCAGCGCGAAGGCTCATTGCTTGCGCGCTACCACGCCGCCGGGCAAGAGTTCACGGAAACCCCGCGGGGCGACCGCGCGCGCGAACGGTGGGCTCGCCGGTACGACGAATTAAACGGGGCGCCGGAAGGCGACGGCGACCGATGACGCCGCAACCTCCGGTCGAGCCCTTAAGCGGTCGCCGACTTCGCCGTCTTGTTTTTTGAACCGGGCGGGCGGCCGCGGCGTTTCCCTTCGGCCGCCATCCAAGCCGGGGGGCGCCCCCGCCGACGGCCATGCCCGCGGGCGTAGCGTTCCGCGGCGAGTATCAGTTCTTCGAGCCGCGCTTTTTCGTCGCGAAGCTCGGCCAGCATTTTAGGAATGTCCATACCGACCAGCTTGTAACGCTATTTCACCGCCGCCAATAGACCGAAAGCGGCCGACGTACTAGCCGGGGGATGGTTTATTTCAGGCGGCCGAGCGGGTCGATAAACGGCGCCGCGTCCCAGGTTCCGGCGACTTCATCGGGCCGGAGAATCCCTTCAGGGATCGCTAGGAGGAAAACGGTCCAAGGGGCGCGCGAGATTTGCACAAGTTCCCCACAGAGCGCGCGCCGCTCGGCTTCATATTCGGCTCGGAGTAACACCCGCGTCGGCCGGGTTCCGATGAGGGTTGCCCCATTCGTGGCGTAGAGATCGACGAGACGGTCGAGCCCCGGCCGTTCAGACGACGCCAGGGAGCCCAACACGACCGCGGGCGCCTTGACGGTCGGCGTCGAGATGGAAACCGTATAGAGCCCGCTCCGATGCTTGTACGCGGTAGCCAGAACGACCGCGGCGTCGCCGGGCGTGATATCGAACTTCATAGGTACCCGTCGCGCTTCGCCCGGTAGACTGAAACCGCCACGCCGACCAGGATTAGGACGATAACCACGACACCGGGCTCGATGCCGAAATGCGAAAGTAAGGCGAAACCTTGAAACAGGAGCCACGCGAACCCGCCCGCGGCGAGCACGACCAGGAGCAAGACGCAGAAACAACCCGCGGTCACGACGGCGCCCCGCCGCGGTAATCTTTTTTCGGGTCGCCCGTGATAATCCGGTTCAAGCTCGGAATGTGGCAATCAACTTCGCCGGTCGAGCCGCCGCGCATAAAGATAGCGCCGAGCAAGGAAGAATCGGGCGACTTCACTACGACGCCCGTGTTCGAGTCCGACTTAAGATCGGGCTTCGGCATCACGACGACCGTGTGCTCGTCCCACTGTTCTTCGTGAAACCGGCCGGTCGTCATGAACGCGGGCAACTCGAATTGTTTGCCGCCGACGAACGAATCGCCGGGTTTCACTGTATCGATGACCTTGCCGAACTTGTCGAGTATCGAGCCGTCTTTTCCGGCAAAGCCGATAAATTGGTGGGGTTGGTCGGAGAGTGCCCGGTCGAACGCTTCGGCCGATATTTTGTGGGGCGTGCCCTCTGGTATCAGATTGACCGCCGCGAGCTTGACCGCCGCGTCTTCCGGCCGGAGTACCCGCATGGGCTCGCCGCCCTTGAATACGAACATCCCGGCGCCGCCGTAGCTCGTCGGCTTGTCGGGTTGCTTCGGAGTCTTGCCGAACGCCCCGTTCGCGTGCATCCTGCCAATTCTCGACATGCTAATCGCACTATTCCCGGCCGTACGTCTTCCAATCTATCCAACCGAGGTGAGTCCAGAAGCCCCACTCGCGCCGCTTTCGGAGCCGGAGCACAAGAGTCCATACCGGCCGCTCGATTTCGACCCAGTGTTGCCACTCGGCCGGGCGCCACAGGACGGAGAACCGGCGCCGCCAGAAACGAACCTGAGTGCCCGCCGGAAACATCGGCAGTTCCGGTACGTGTTCCCAGTAGCCGCTTGACAGGAGCCACGTAACGAACGACCACGGATGGTCGTGTACATGCCGGTCGTTATCGCTTCGGTGGAAGTGGTGAACGTAAAGCGCAAACAACGGACATTGGAAAAGATAGAACCGCGTGAACAGCGGGCCGCCCTCCGGGTAACAGGGCTCGGTAATCACCCGGCGCGGGATCAAATGGCCGCCGTCGATCAGGCGAGCCGCGGCGCGGACCCACCACGCAACGAACAAGATTGCGGGTAGCGCGTGAGTCAGCGCCCACCAATGGACCGACCAGGGCATCGCCATTTCGCGCCGGACGATTTCAGGCAGGGCGACCAGGAGCAACACGACCACAGGTACGCCAATCATGCACGCGCCGACTATCGCCCGCGTCGGCGTCTTCATTCTGCCCCCTCGCACGGCTCGAAGCCGTTCGCGGCCAGCCAGCCCGGCCAGCGGTCGGACATAATCCGATTTGTGCCCGGCGCAATCGAGAGCAACATATCCGACGGCGTCGGCATCGGCACGCCGTCGAGCGGCCGCCCGGTATAGTTCGGCTCGCGATGGACCGGCGCCGCGTGGCGCCAGTGGTGAAAGTATCCGCATGACGCCAGGGCCGCCAGGATCGCCGGGCGGTTAGACTGGAACTCGACGTACAAAATCGGCCGACAGCGCAAGAGTGTTTCTTTCGCGCCCATCAGGGCATCGGCTTCGGCGCCCTCCAGGTCGAGCTTCATGAAATCGAGTCGCCGGAGGCCGAGCGAGTCAATCGTTCGCATCGGCACTGAGTCGCCGTGCGACGACAGCTTTGTTAAGCCCCACGGGGAATCGTCATAGGGCGACAGTGGCTCGACGCGCGTACGCCCCTCGAAGGCGCCGAGCGCGGCCCGCTCGCAATCGACGTTGTCGAGCGAGTTGAGTTGGCAGTTCCCGCAGAGTATTTGAAACGGGATGCGTTGCGGCTCGAAGGCTATCACGTGCCCGGCCGGGCAGAGATCGGCGAGCGCGAGCGTGTGTTCGCCGAACAGCGCGCCGCCGTCGATGCAAACGTCTTCCGGCCGGACGAACGCGCGAAACACATCGACTTCGGCTTCCGAGTACTCGCCGTACAGTTCGACCGCGCGGCCGATATAGGAGTCAATCTTCAGGCACAAGAATTGATGGGCGGCGCCGTGCCGAAAGCGCCGAAGCGTCGTGTATTGTGTCATCGCGTTAAAAGCCGAGGGAGTGTTTATTATGCCACGGCTTCGAGCGCGACGGCTACGCCGCGGGCGGGCCGAGCGTGTACACTTCTTTCCACGCGCGCCACGTGAGCGACTTCGCTTTCGCTTCTTTCAAGCGTTCCACGATGTTGAACGCGACCGTATCGGGCACAGTGAAACGAATCGTATTCCCATTCGGATCGACATAACTAATTGTTACCATCGTCGCCGCCCTCCGGCGCGGCAATTTGCTTCGGCCGCAATACGTCACCGCTCGCGCGAACAAGTCTAGCGACGGCGCGAGGTGAACTGTCGGAAGCCGGGGCATACGTTACAGGGCCGCAAACCATTCTCGAATGCGCGACTCGACCGCCGACTCTGGAAAGAAAAACGGCTTGTCGATCAATGAGAGGGTGAGGGTTCCAAGATACCGCGAGCCGGGCTTAAACTCAAATGCGACCCGCACGTCGCTCGAACTCGCTTCGCCGCGGTCGCCGGTCGGCGGGATGTTGACGCCATTTGCCAGGAGTTCCCGGCGCTTTTCTTCAAATCGTGCTCGTGAGATCGTTATAACAATCGGTTCCATTTTAGAAGCCCCTGTCTTCGATTACGGTAGATCCGTTGCGGTACTGGTGAATGCACCAACACTTCAGGCAGAGCCAACCGACTTCGGCACCGCGCGGCGAAAAGAGGATCGGTTCCCACCATGCCCGGCACGGGTAGTCGCTCACTTGGCGCCCCCGAACAGCAAGAGCCGGAGCAACCCGAAGACGTACATAACGCCGAAGCCGAAGCCGACCCACGCGAACCAATCCTCGACGCCAAGCGCGCGAGCAAGGAAAGCGCCGAGCACTCCGAGCGCAAGAGCTTCGCGGTCAGTGGCGGCGCCGACCGGCCGACAAACGAACAAGAAAACCTTAGCGAGCCAGATCATACGGCGCCGCGCGGTGCCGCGCCGTACCTAGAGCCGCGCCTTACCCCGCGTTGCCCCAGCCCGGCCCCGCCATGCTTCAAAAACATATCACCTCGGGCGGCGTTTACGGCCGTCGGCTTGCCGCAACCCCAAAAGGATTTCGCACTCGCGATGAAGGCGAGCGATGAACAGTTCCAGCTTGTCGATACGTCGGGCCAGCTTAAATACTCTTTTCATCCCGCTATCAGTCGCGTTCGCGAGTGCCCGTTCTGCCTTTGTCTTACTCACGGTCGAATCCTCCGTTCCGAAAATATACGTTAGCCTTCTTTTTCGTGCCACTCCAGGCGAACGGTGTACGTCTTGTCGTTATGTACGAACTCGACCGGGATGTCGAGTTGCTTCGATAGCTCGTAACAGGCCGCCGCGGTTTCGTCAATAGCAGTACCCGAGGTCGGATGCGCGACAAGCCGGTAAATCGTTCGCGGGAAATTCATTGAGTCCTCCGTTCCGAAAACATAAGTCAGCCCACCTTAAAGCCCATCAGGGTTACAGAGCACCGGGGCCGACAACGCCCGATACTCTCCGTCAATCTGACCGTGACGTGAATCCTCGAACCGCGCGGGAAGAGATAGGGGCGCGGGAACCGTCGTCCATGCGGGCACTTTAGCGGGTCAGCCGGATAATCCCCGCACACCACGACAGAGCAGCGGGCCGCGAGCAACGGGTCGGCCACCCAAACAGCCGTTAATGCGAAATCGGCATCGGCGTCGAGACAAAGGTCGCCCTCTATAATCCGACGTTTTCGATTTGCGAACCGTTCCGCGGTCGTCAACACGTAATCGAATGCTGATGGGCGTTGCTTCAAAAACATAAGTCAGCGTCCACGCTCCGACAGGCTCGGGACCTGTTGGACCCGAATGTCAAAAGCGTTGAATGGCGCCTTGCTCTTGGCCTCAGTCTCGCTGTCCGCGTAGACCGTCTTCAATTTGAACCCGTAGACCGTCTGTTCTTGATCGGTGTAGGGTACGCGAAAGCGTAGTTCGTAGGTGTTCTTCATGGTATTTTGATTGTGCTCCCCGTTGCCCCCTTTTGGAATCGGGCTTTCACCTTACTAAGTACCAGAAACATAAGATCACCCGGCCCGCCGAATTGCATCGAGCCGCTTCAGGTCGAGCCCGTGCCAACCGTCGGTTTCCCCGTCGAGCGCCGCGTCGATCCACTCATGAACGTATGCCGGTTGGAAAAAATCCTTGAGTGACAGTTCGCACGCCACTTCCCCGCAGTTCATCAGCCAGATACGCACCCCGCGATAGGGCGCAATCTCTTTCGCGACGCCGTGCCCGCAGCTTGGAATACTCATAGGTCCAAAACGTCCGACGGCAGCGTCGCGCGCAAGTAGGAATCGAGCATCTTGTAAATTGCGAAATAGAGCCCGAGTCGTTCGGCGAAGCGCGAGTCGGCCTGTTGATCGGAATAAACTGGTAGTGGCCCGGCGAGCTTCACGAGCCTGCTAAGGTGGCTCGCGTTGTCTTCGGTCGGCAACCTTGCCGCGAACCGTTCGGCGTATTCCAGGATCGCATCGACGGGCACGGAGTCCGATTGCTCGCCGGGCGCCCGCCCGACATGGTCGTCGATATTGTTACTCATGGCCGAATCCTCCGTTCCGAAAACATAAGATCACATCCGGTCGCCGAGTTCGAGTAAGCCCCTCTTGACCGCCGCCCACGTTCTTTCTTCCATGCACAGGTACGAACAGTCGAAACACATCCCGTCTAAAAACTCCGGCGCGCGCGACTGACAACGAAGGCAGGGCCGCCGCCAGAACATCGCCCGCCGGATCAGCTTCAAAAACATATCAGATCGAATAGTTGAGCGGCTTCGGTTTCGGCCCGCCGCCCCTTGCCTTTCGTACGATTCGCTCAATGGTAGCCTTGCTCGTCTTCATTTCGGCGGCGATTCGGCCAAGTGATAGGCCGTCCTGGTGAAGGTCCATTACTTTTACTGTGTTGATGCACATTGGTGGCCGTCCAAACCGTTGACCGGCCGCGCGCGCACGTTCCATTCCCGCGCGAATCCGGCTTCGCAACTGCTCCCGTTCCTGTTTTGCCATCCACGCCGCAACGGCCATGAATAACTCGCCCGCTGGCCCCGAAGTCTGGAAATGTTCTTCGGTTACACTGCGGAACTGGACCCCCGCGGCGGTAAGCCGCTCCACGTGTTCAAAAGCCTTGAGCACGCCCTCCCGAGTAAAACGGTCAAGCGCGAACACAAGCACCACGTCGAACCGTTTTTTATCGGCGTCGCGCATGAGCCGGGCGAGTTCGTCGCGACCTTCCACGCCGCGGCTACCTGTAACTCGGTCGGTGTACTCATCGACAATCAGCCAGCCTTGCCGCTCGGCGTAGCGGCGCATTTCCGTTATCTGGTTCTCCGTGAACTGGCGTCCGTCGGCCGTGCTCACGCGAGCATAGAGCCCGACCGTCAAAACCTTGTCCCTGGGCGTGCTCATATCATTCTCATTATATTGGACGTTTCAGTCATATATCATTGTGACGGGGGCTCCCGGCGACCCTTTTCCACAGGCCGCGGCGTTGATTTCACGCGAGCCGAGCGAAGGGGGTTTTTGGTACGCTTGCCGCCGGGCATGGGCGGTGCGAACCTTTAGTTCGGCTTGCAGCCGGGCAACGGTTGGATGTTTGAGGCTCATAGCGCGCGCTTGACCCCCTCGTCTTCGAGATGCGCGCACGCGGCCGCGTAAGCGTCTTCGTACCCCTCGCCCATGCGTTTGTAGAGAGCTTTCGCGAGCGCCCGCGGCAACAGCCTATAACACCGTCGGCAAAAAGTTTGCCGGAACATCTTGACGCCGCCGCAACGGCAACGCAACCCGGCGAGTTCAGCGGTTAGTTCGTGCCCGGTCATATTCCCCTCAATTGAACAGCGACGACCGCGGCATTCTCGGCGCGGAACGTCCCGACGGCGCGGAAGTCGCCGACGTAGATAATCCCGGCCGTGCCGTCGGCGTTGAACTCAAAATCGACGGAGCGGCTTCGCAACGCGCCCCGTTTCTTGCGAACTTCCCGCTCTAGTGATCGCCACGAGAGCAAAGGAAGGTCGGCCGTCCACGTGAGCCGCCCCCGGCCGACATTCTCAAAGATGACTTTCATTTGTCGCCCTCGACTGACTTCGGCGTCGCCGATCCAGAGCCCGGCAACGGGACGGCCGCGGGCAACGTCGTCGAGAAACCGGCCCACCAATCGGAGACGGCTTGCATTGCCGCGGCGCGCGTCGGGTGAGCTTTCCCGAGGTCGGTATCGCACCATACGTTAGCCATGCCAGCGGCGACCCACGGCGACGCCGGGCGTATCGACCCCTTCGGGATATCTTCAACCGGCGGCGACTGCCACACCTTACCGACGAGCCGGAGCCCCACAAAGCCAAGATCGAGATACCAGCGCATTATGCAACGTCCCTTTCGCCCCCGCTCCATTCGCGGGTTGCCATGAACTCACGAGCCCAGAAGATTTGCCACGCTGGAAGCGGCGGCGTCATGCGGCCGCGCGCGAGCGTCCAGCGTGCGATTTCGACCCAGGACCACGACGGGCCGAAGTGCTCGCGCAATTGGTCGAGCTTCCGTTCCCAGTCGAGCAACTCGGGATGTACGGCGCCGGGCCGGTCCATCATTTCCCCTGTATCACGCGCGCGGCGATCTCCGTTTCGGGGCGCCGCAACGATTGGACGATCAGCGGCCAGCCTTCGCCATTGCTCGCGATGACCGGCGCCCCGTTCAAGAGCCAACCTTTGCACAGCATTTCCGTAACCCGTTCCTCGAAGCCTTCGGGCTCGCAATGCTTGATTTCGGCTATCACGACGACGTAAAGCGGCTTCGTTTTGTACGTGCGTTCGTCGGGCATTTTCCACCACCTATGAAAACCTGTGATATTCCGCAAGCTCGGCAGCGAAGCGCGCGGCCGGGTAGTTTTCCTCAAGAATGCAACAGAGAATTTCACTCGTTTCGGTCGCTCGCGTTTGGATCTCCGCGCGAAGCTCGACCATATCGGCATCGTGAAGCCGTAGGCCGCCAAGGGTCGGCCGGAGCCGGTCAGAGGAACTCAGCCGCCCGCCCATGATCGCGAGCCCGTACGCGCCGCGCTCGCGCGCCTGAAGGGCTTCGCCGGTCAACCCGTCGAGCGCGAGCCAGCCGCCGGGGCCGCATTCATTCTTGAGCGCGAGCGTCGGCCGCAAATGCGGCAATTGCGGCGGCACGGACAGCCGGGCGCGGTACCAACCGAGCGCGATATCGCCAAAGGGGAAGACGGTCGAGCGAAGCGGGTTGCCGTGGAGCGTCGCGAAGGTTTGGTCGGTCATGCCGAAGCATTCGACCGGACCCCAGGTTACGGCGCCGGAGGCCGCCACGATTTCGAGATAGCCAGATACGCGACGATTCACAGGGAGAACCACGCGAACGATTAAAGCCAAACGCCGCGCCATTGAGGCAGAATACAGCGACGGCCGCTAGGCTTTCAATCGGTTATTATACGCTTTCGTACTGTGAGTACGGGGGAGGGGGTCAGTCGGCGTTAAAGTGCCCGATGACCTTCACGTCTACGAACCATTGATTCCCGCGCTTGACGCAGGCCGCCGGGCCGTCGAGGTCGAAGGCGCCCACGGTCAGCTTGTGCGCTCCGGCTTTAGCTTTCGCCTTCGCCGTGGCGTCTTGTTGCGCGAACGATCCGGCGTTCTTAGTGCAGACCAGATTAACGGGAACACCGGGGCACGCTTCACAGGCAAAACTACCCGTACCCGTTTCGGTGAAAGAACACGCGGCCAGGAGCAGCGCAAGGCCGACGACTAAAGCAACACGTGTCATAAAGCCCCTTTCACGGATCAGGGCACCCCCCACCCATCGGAGGGAAAAGCAGGGGGCGCCCCAACTAAGACGCGACAACCCCAGCATACTACCGGCGGCGGCCGTGTCGCTCTAAGCTCTCGCCGACGAGGTACCCGGCGAACGCGCCGAGCAGCGCGGGCAAGGTCACCTGAGTATAGGGATTCTGCCCGCCAACGATGACAGGTTGACCGCAAACCCACGAGTTCGGGTACGCCGTCATGTTGCAATAGGCTTGAACCGCAAAGTAACCGGCGGCCGCGCCGAGCAGTGCTTTCATAGTGCCCCCTTCAAAATGGAACGTCGCCGAACAGTTTGCCGTGCCCCCGGCCGGACTCGCCGTATAGTGCCCGGCGCGTCGGCCACGTTCGCGCCGTGTAGGCCGCTCGCATGGCGGCCGGAGTCGAGCGGATCGTCGCAACCGCGGCGCCGACATCCCCCTCAAAGTCGCCGCGCATGACTTTAATCGCGTTGCCGTAGTCGCGCATCATATCTCGGCGCGATTTGCCGGAGCGCGCGGCGTTGTACTGATTCGTCGGCTTGCCGAGCCCGGCGCCCTTCATCAAGATCGCTATAGCCGTGTTGCAGGACCGGCACGCCCACATGAGGCCCTCGCGCCCGCCGTCGGACTCATCGCCCGTTATGTGGTGAGCATCGATGTTGCGGCGGCGCCCGCAGAATCCGCACTGTTTACGGCCGAGCGGCTTATTCTCCGGCGCGTGCGATCGGTACCGCTTCGCCCGATCGGTGATATCCTCGACCGGCTTGCGGCCGCGGTTGAACACGATAGTCGCGTGCCGGTATTTCAATCGAGCACCGCCAGGACCACGAGCCCGGCCGCGAGCCCGCCGAGCGCGAGCGTCCAGGGGTCAGAAAGTACGGAAGAAAAATCGACGCCCGCGGTTTGATCGGGGCTCGGGACGATGCCCGTATCGGCGAGCGACGGGACGTACCCGGCGGCCGCGGCCGCGGAAAGAGGATCGTTGACCGACAAGCCGGTCGCCGCGGCAATGTTTGCGGCATACGTCACCGGGTCGTTACCCGAAGCGGCCGGGGCATACTTCGCCGTGAATTGTGCAATTGTAAGCCCGCGGCTCGCATCGAGCGAGATTTGATTTAAAAGCGCCTGATAGCCCGCATCGTAGGTCGGGAAGCTCGCCCACGTCGTGCCGCCGACGGTTGCTGGGGTCGCCCCGGTTTGCCCGGCATAGATCAGATTGCCGGGATTGTTTAGCGGCGCAAGGCTTGCGTTATAACCTTCTTGCTGTACCATCGCATTCGCGACGGCCGAGTATGGCGCTGCTGAAGTAGCAAGAGCCCCGAGCCCGCGGCCGCGGTTCCAGCGCACGACAAGGTCGGCGAGCCCGGCATAGCCAAGGCCGCGCGCTTGCCGAGATCCCGACCGAACGTACACGACGCCCCCTTACTTAATTGCCACTGATGAGAGCCACGACAAGGCACGAGCTATTTGCGAGGTTTTGGTCAGCGACGTAAGCAGGGGAGAAGGTGTTCGTTGCTGACACTATATCGTCAGCAATCGACCCAGTTCTCCCCGTGGCAATCACGCCTTGGGACTGCCGAATCGTAAAGCCAGTGGGCGCCGTATAGTTGATCGTGCCAGTCGATAACGGAGTGTTCACAAACGCGAGCAGCAAGTCTCTGGCGTTTACAGTGGTGATTGAACCGCACGAATACGGGCTAGTTGACTGGGAACTCACATCGGCGATTTTTTCAGGGTTGCACGTTGCGCCAGAATACTCTAGCGCAAAAACGGTAGCGAGATCCGCGGCCGAGAATGTTGAAGTGATGGTAAACGTACCACTGGATGTCGTCACGGGGGCACACCACAGAGCGATCCTGATTAGCGTGTTCTTTGGCGAAAAATTCACCCGCGCGTATGCGTTCGATTGATTGTCTGTGATGGAGTCCGAGCCATCTAAGCCCGCGGCGCCATTTGAAGCCACCGCAACAATAACGACATGGGCGACAGCGGGTAGCGACCCAAAACTCAGGGTGAGCGTTGGCCCGGCCCCCGAACTCGTCCCGGCAGTTTGTACAAAGGCGGGTGTCCCAGTGCTCGGTGTTATTGGATGCGAGGTCGGCCCGATAATATAGCTCGCCCGAATCCCATTGACGACCGTGAGCAGCGCCGCCAGCACAAAACAACCGGCGGCAAACAACTGCAAGCAACGGCGGCTAGTGGGCCGACTGTCAGAATAGAGCATAGGTGACCACTCCCCCCGCGGTTACAGAAGCCGAAGAAACTATGCACAGAGCTTGCGAAGCCGGAGTCCGTAGCGTGCCCGCGAAGTCAAGGGCGAGCGTCGTCACGTTGTTATAAGCCCCGGAAAGCGAGTTCGTCCCGGTCCCGCAAGCCGACCCCGTGCCGTACTGAATCGTGAAATTCGTAGCTGCGCTGGATGAAATACTAAGGTGGCAAACCCGTATAATCTGCGAGGACGCGAGCGCGACGATTTGAACTGATCCGCTCGCCGCGCTAAAGGTGATGGGCGCCGAAAGCGTACATACGAAGTCCCGGTCCCATGTCGCCCCATTAAACTTGTACGGGTAGCTCGGGACCGTTTCTGCAACACCCGCGGTCACGGTCGGCACGGCGGGGGTATTAGTTGCGCCATCGGCCTGAGCCGTAGCCGTTCCCGGCGGGACGGTGGTAGCAGTAACGGTGCCAGTCACCGGGAAGCCCTCGACGCCGGGTACGACAATAAGCGCGCCGCGTGCGGAGAATTGCCCATCGACGACTTGGCCGTTGGTGACCGTAGGTTGCGTCGTATTGAACGGGCCGCCGATCTTGAGTGGGTTGCCTGCGTTGGCGACGCCGGAGGCGACGGGGCCTTGCGCGAATGC
>Ga0116223_10002150_pt1 | contig 18931 bp, 16 predicted proteins | sample Sb_taG_3_FD_90092 | JGI IMG/M metagenome (GOLD analysis project Ga0116223, IMG submission 90092) | Peat soil microbial communities from Weissenstadt, Germany - Sb_50d_a_PC metaG | ecosystem: Environmental > Terrestrial > Soil > Wetlands > Peat | place: Germany: Weissenstadt | collected 2010-09-21 | reverse complement strand
TGGATTCTCTTCGGATTGCTCTGGGGCGTAATCGCGTTGACTAACACCGCAGTCGTGAGCATGATGCCATTCTGCCTGCTGTGGCTGCTGTATCGGCTGCCGCGTCGTCCGCAGCAATTCGTGGGAGCTGCTTTGTGCGTTCTTACTGCCGCGCTCGTGGTGAGCCCGTGGCTGGGGCGCAACTACCAGGTGTTCGGCAAGTTCATCCTGGTTCGCGACAATCTTCCGCTGGAAATGTACGAGGCGAACAACGACCAATCCGAGGGCCTGTGGACGCGCGACGAACATCCCGGCAACAATCCGGACGCCATGCGCAGGTTTCAGGAATTAGGCGAACTCGCGTTCATGGATGAGAAGCAGCGCGACGTTCGACAATTCATCCGCGAGCATCCCGGACGATTCATTGGGTTCACCTTCGAGCGCGCTGTTTATTTCTGGATTGCTCCTCCGCAGGCGGCCATCCTCGCCGGCTACGACCTGATGATTTCGCGCCACACCAATTTCTTACTGGGAGCAGTGTTTGCGTTTGCCGGATTGTGGCTGACGATTCGCAATCGAACCCGTGGCGCATTTCTGCTCGCATGCTTCTTGCTCATCTATCCGCTACCGTATTACCTGGTGATGCCCTTCGTCCGCTACAAACATCCGATCGAGCCGGAAATGATCATGCTGATCGTCTATTTGTTCTGGGAGGCGCGAAGAGTCCAAGTGCGTTGGCCCAGCCGCCAAGCATCGGCGTGAAGCCCGGGGTTGGCGAGTTCGCCGTCTTCATTTAAATTAGATCATGCGGTCCATTCTGCAGAAACCGGCGCTGCGCTTCGTCTTCGCTGCCAACGTGATTTCGATGCTGGGCAGCGGCATGAACGCGGCCGCGGTCGCCTGGTACATTCTGCAGGCCACTCATTCTGAAATTGCCCTGGGAACGTTCGCCGTCCTGCAAACCATTCCCGCCATGTTGATGCTGCCCTTCACTGGCGTCATCATCGACCGCGAAGACCGGCGCAGGTTGGTCATGTGGCTCGACGCTTTGCGTGCTCTCATCATTCTCTCCGTTTCGATTCTTGCCTTCATGGGCAAAGCGAAAATCTGGGAACTCTACCTCATGAACACGCTGGTCGCGGCTGGTTTCTGGATGTTCTGGCCGACGATCACCGCTTTGATTCAGGAGTTGACGCCGGGCGAAGAATTCGTCCACGCAAATACTTTTCTGCTCGCCGGAGTTCAGGGAGGCTGGCTGATTGCGGGCTCGATCGTGGGATTCGTTTACAACCGGATCGGGCTGGGCGGAGTTTTGCTCATCGACTTCTCCACGTACCTGGTTTCGTTTCTCTGCTATTTCGCCGTGCGCAAAGGACGGCACGTTGTGCCCCGCCCGGCGGAGTTGCGCGCTGACATCGTTGCCGCGGAGACCGCGCTGGAACGCTTCGTGCGCGAGATGCGTGAAGGCATCCAGTTTCTTCGTGGCCGGCGCAGCCTGGTTTTCCTGGGAATCAGTTGGGCGCTGTTCCTGGCCGCAATGATGACCGGAGTCGTCGTCACGCCTCCGTTGAGTGACAAAGTTTTTCACGCCGGCGCGGTGGGATACGGCTGGTTGAATGCCGGATGGGGCACGGGCGCGTTCGCGAGCGCACTTTATGCACCCTGGTTCATCGCGGGATTGGGCGCCCGGCGTTCAATCGCAATCTCGATGGGCCTGCTGACCATCAGCATGATTCTGGCGCCGCTTTCTCCCATGCTGGCCATCGCTGTATTTATCTACGGCGTGATGGGCTCGGCACGGGGAGTCAGTGGAGTCGCCATCAATACCAGCCTGATGGAACAGGTGCCGCAGCATTTCATGGGACGGGTGCAGAACGCATTCTATTTCGCGGGCACGGCCCTGCAGATTTTGCTGGCGCTGCTGGTCGGCGCCGTCGCGCAGGCTAGTCTGGTCGCCGGATTTTCCATCATTGGACTGGTGTACGCGGTCGCCTTTGTCAGCGCATGTTGGCCGGTTGGTGCGCCCGTGCCTGTCGAAGTCAGCGCGGCGAAGTAAGGCTAGTTCACCGCCGAGACGCCGAGCTACAGAGAGATCTTCGTCACTTGAATTGCAACCCATGAGCTTTCTCCGTGACTCTGTGTCTCTGTGGTGAATGTTCGTTCTGGTATTCTTTTTCTTCAAAAGGAGTCATACATGGCCTCCAGCCTTGAAGGTCGGGTCGCGGTTGTCTTCGGAGTCGCGAATAAACGCAGTATTGCGTGGTCGATCGCGCAGGGACTACACAACGCAGGCGCGAAGCTTGCCATTACCTACCAGAACGAACGCCTCGAGCAGGAGGCGCGGGACCTGATTCTTTCATTGCCCGGAGCTGAGGGATTCATGTGCGATGTTTCCGATGACGCCGAGATTGCGCGGCTCTTCGAAAAACTGAAAGAGCGTTATGGCAAACTGCACGTTTTGGTGCACAGCGTGGCCTTTGCCCCCGCCGACGAACTCAAGGGAGATTTCATCAACACCAGCCGCGAAGGTTTTCGCGTGGCGCTCGACGTCAGCGTCTATTCGCTCATCGCAGTCGCCCGCGCGGCCGCGTCACTCATGGATGAAGGCGGATCAATCATGACCATGACCTACTACGCCTCGGAAAAAGTCGTGCCCCGTTACAACGTGATGGCCGTGGCCAAGGCCGGCCTGGAATGCACGGTGCGTTACTTAGCCTTTGAACTGGGCAAGAAAAATATTCGGGTGAACGCCATTTCCGCTGGGCCGATCAAAACTTTGGCTGCTCGCGGTATCGCCGGCTTCACCGACATGCACAAAGCTCACGCCGAGCGCGCCCCACTCGGACGCAATGTCGATGTGAACGAAGTTGGCGCCACGGGAGTGTTTCTGGCATCAGATGCGAGTTCCGGCATCACCGGCGAAGTTATCTACGTAGATTGCGGCTACAACATTATGGGATTTTGAACGCTATCCACCACAGAGGCACAGAGAGATCTTCTTACTTTTTTTCGTCTCTGTGTCTCTGTGGTGAACGCTCCTAGCAAGTGATTCGCACTCGCCGTTCGTTCTCGTTGATTCGTTCCAGCGCGATCTCCACGTTGCGTTCGCGCTCGAAGCGCGCGAACTTTTCTCCCCACTCGATCAGCAGGACGCTGTTCTCCGCGATGAGGTCGTCGATCCCCAAAGTCTCAAGCTGACGCAGAGTATCTACGCGGTATAAATCGATGTGATAAAGAGTGGCCTCAGGGCCGCGGTATTCATGGATCAGGGTGAAGGTAGGGCTGGTGACGTCTTCCTCCGAGGCCGCGTGGAAGCCTTCCGCAATGCCTTTGACCAGCGTGGTCTTGCCCGCTCCCAGATCGCCGCGAAGCACGACGAGTTTCGGCGGGGCGAGCATCGCGGCCAGCGTGCGCCCGAGAGCGATCGTCTCCTCCGCTGATTGGGTGATGAATTCTCGCGTCTCCATTAGGCCCGGAAAACAGTATAGCGAGAGTTCGCAGCTGATCGAGTGGACCGCAGACGGCGACCAACCACACTCCGGTCATTCCGAGCGAAGTCGAGGAACCTGGTTTCTGGTTGGAGCGGACGGAAAAAGCAGGTTTCTCGACTCCCGCTGCGCTCGAAATGACAGTCGGAAATTGAATGCTGGGGAAATTGAGTAACGTGAGGTGCGACCTACCGCTCACTTCCGCTTTGGTGCGACCCACTGGGTTGAGCGGAGACCTAGAAAGTCTTTGTCCACGCGCGAGTCGAGGGCGTTGCGCAGGGTGCGTTGATCGTCGTCTTCGAGCGCGATGAAGCGGAAGGGCTGCAGAATTCCGTCCTGACTGCTGTCTTTCGACTTGCGCGTCGTCGGCTGCAGGATCTCCGCCATGCCTTTTACCGCGCCCGATTCCGTCTGGATGGTGACCTCGACCAGATTGCCCTGCTCGAGGGCTCCGGCCAATCGCAACATGCCACCGGTCTCGGAAATGGTCTGCAGTTTGGCTCGCGCGCTGCGCCCGTCGGTCAGCTTTATGATCACGGGGATGGTGCTGCCAAATTGAACTCGCTGGGCGCGATGCTGAGGGTGAGTCTGGGGGAAGTGTGTCATAGCCAAGACCACTATGTCATGGCGAGGTAACCCGGGGCAGATTACGGAAGCAGGTGTCCGGATTCCAGGGCGGCTAGCGTGGAAGACCAGCGTAACTATCCAGTCAGCAACCAGATAGCCAACGCCGGCTGCTCAGCCGCACCAGGCAGTTCGAAAGAGAGGTGCAGAAGCATTGGTTCGCTTGCGATAACGCGATTTGACGTCAACGCGGGGACATTGGCCATTCCCCAAGAAACGAGCTACCATCAACCGATGGGCCGAGCGCGAAAAGAAGGGACCTGGATAAAGAGCGTTGATTCATCCCAACGAAACACACTGTTTGCTGACACTCTTAGGAATCGCACTCGATTCTGGCACGGGATCTACCACCAGAAGCTCAACGCCCTTCAATCGGTTGGGCTAGGCATTCTGGTTCTCTTTTATGTGGTTGCTTGGGTCGCGACCTTCCACATGACTTGGCCTGACGGGGAAGCGCCCTTTCTCGAAAAGCTTGTTTACGGCTATGGCACACAGGTGCTGATCTGCCTTCCAGCTTTTCTTTTGCTTTGGTTCTTGCTGCGGAGGATCACTCGCAAATGATAACTGGCAAAGTCAGGCCAGTTACGCTCATCGCCCAGTCCAATGGCGGCACGCGCATCAACCACGAATTTCCACCTTGGGGCTTGTTGCAGATTCCTGCACTCGCCTGAATGCCTCTGGCAAGGCTTCCACCAAGTCCGTTGCGATCAGGGAATGCTGGCCCATGCTTTCGCAGGCGACGTCGCCGGCGAGGCCGTGGAGGTGAACCGCGGCAATGACCGCTTCCACGATGTGCTCGGGATTCTGCGCGATCATACCGGCCACCATGCCGGTGAGGATGTCGCCCGTGCCTCCGGTAGCCATGCCGGGATTTCCGGTGGTGTTCACCCAAACCGTGCCCTCGGGCTGCGCGATCAGCGTGCGATGTCCTTTCAGCACCACGATTAGTTCGTGTTCGCGGGCGAAGGTGCGGGCGACGTTGATGCGGTCTCGTTGTACAGCGGCTATCGTCGACCCGGCGAGACGCGCCATCTCGCCGGGATGCGGCGTGATCACCAAAGTGCGTCCTTTGCCGTTGAGTTCGTCGGCTCGCCCTTCGAATGAGTTGAGACCGTCGGCGTCGAGGACGAGAGGAGCTTTGCATTTCGCGACTAGGCTGCGAACGAACTCCGTTGTCTTCGGATTGCGCGAGATCCCAGGTCCTACCGCGAGAACTGTTTTGCCTTTGATCAGTTCGTCTATTCGTTCGCCAGCGTAAGTCGAGATCGTGCCTGCATCCGTTTCGTCGAGCGGTTCGGTCATGACTTCGGGATGAAATCCAGCGACCGTGGCGAGAACTGACTTCGGCGTGGCCACCGTCGATAATCCGGCGCCGGTTCGCAGCGCAGCCATTCCAGCCATCGCGACGGAGCCGGCTTTTCCCACGGAGCCGCCGATCACCAGCACGTGGCCAAAGTTTCCTTTATTCGATGCGAGCGGCCGCGGGCCAATGAGCGGCGCGATCTCGCGCGCAGTAATCAGATTGAGCTGTAAAGAAGAGGCAACGGCTTCATCCGGCGAGCCGATCGGAGCAATGACTGTCGGCCCGTCGGTCAATCTTCCGAAAATGTGGGCTGGACGCGGCGCAGTGAATGTCACCATCGCGTCGGCCCGCGCGACCGTGCCGGTCTGCTCGCCCATCACGTCGGCATCGGCGCCAGAAGGAATATCGACTGCAACCACCAGCGCCGTACTTGCATTCAGCAGCCGGATTGCCTCGGCATACAAGCCGCTGACGGGAGGCTTGAAGCCTGTGCCCAGAATCGCATCGAGCAGAACCTCAGATTCGAATACTGCTCGCGCAGGTTCCCGCTTCAACTCATCAGCGGAGCGAACAACCACAGGCGCGATAGCAAGCCTGCGAAACATCTCGGCCGCATCGCCACGCAGCTCTGCCGGCTCGGCCAGCAATACAATGCGCACCTCCCGGCCCGCTGCCTTCAGTTTTCGCGCCGCGACGAATCCGTCTCCGCCATTGTTGCCCTTGCCGCAGATCACACCAATGCGCTCTGCGGACGGATGTTGGGAGAGAACAAACTCGGCCACTGCCGTGCCTGCGTTCTCCATGAGCGTGAGTGCAGGCACGCCGAAGCGCTGGCTGGTGGCGCGATCAATCTCACGCATCTCGGCGGCAGTGACGATTTTCATAACGGTCGGTAGTCGTCGGTCGTTGGTGGTTCGTCGAAACTGGCTAACGACGTGCGACCAAAGCTCAACGACCAGAAAACGACTATAAAACAAAAAAGCCTTCCGCGTGTGAGCGGAAGGCTTGGAGAAACAATTTGCTCGTCAGTCAGCGCCCGCCCGGCCGCCGTTGGCGCCTTGCAAACTCTGCACCCGGCTGTGCTTCACGCTGTAGGTGAAGTACACGATCAAGCCGATGGCGAGCCATGCGACCAAGCGAATCCAGTTCCACTTACCCAGCTTGATCATCATGTAACCGTTCGAGATCACGCCCAGGATTGGAATCAAGGGCACCCACGGCGTCCGAAAGGGCCGCGGCTGGGTGGGATTGGTATGGCGCAACACCATCACGGAAATCGAGACGATTACAAACGCCAGCAGGGTTCCGATGTTCACCATCTTGCCGATGTCGGAGATCGGAGTCACGCTGCCGACAATGGCTGCCAGCAGTCCCACGAGAATCGTGTTCTTCCATGGTGTGCGGAATTTGGGATGAATGGCGGCGAAGAATTTCTTGGGCAACAAACCATCATTCGCCATGGAGTAGAGCACGCGCGTCTGCCCGAGCAGCATCACCAGCATCACACTGGTCAGCCCCGCCAGAGCGCCCAGCGTGATGATGTATGACGCAGTGGTTAAGCCCCGGTCCAGAAATGCGCGCGCCACCGGCGCCTCGATGTTAATTTGCTGCCAATGCACCATCCCCGTCAGCACGCCCGCCACGGCGATATACAAGACGGTGCAGATGGCCAGTGAAGCAATCATGCCAATGGGCAGGTCGCGTTGCGGATTCTTGGCTTCCTGGGCCGTGGTCGAAACCGCATCGAAGCCGATGTAGGCGAAGAAAATATACGCAGCCCCAGCCCCAATTCCAGCGAAACCATGGGGGGCAAACGAACTCCAGTCCATACCCCAGTTGCTCCGCTGGATATAGTGGGAGCCGAGCGCGATCACAAAAAGCACCACCGAAACTTTAATTACCACGATGCCGGTGTTGAAGCGGGCGCTCTCTTTGATGCCGACAACCAGAATCGCCGTGATTACCAAGGCAATGATGAAGGCCGGGAGATTGAAACCGATTTCCATGCCAAACAAATGGGGCGCGTTCAGCAGATCGTGAGCCCGTTGCAGCAAATCAGGAGACTGCGCGGCTATGGTCGCCGATACCTTGTCGAGAAAGGCTTGCGTGCCGGGTATAAGTGAGGAGTCGGAAGCCAGCGCCATCTGCCGGGCAATCACCTCTTCGGCGGTCTTCAGCGCCGTCCAGTGATCATAGGCCAGCCAGAGCGGCATCTGGATTTTGAAGATCTTTAGCAACTCGATAAAATGGTTCGACCAGCCCGAAGAAACCGTACTCGCGCCCATGGCGTATTCGAGGGTCAGATCCCAGCCGATGATCCAAGCCAGCAACTCGCCAAGAGTTGCGTAAGCGTAGGTGTATGCGCTGCCCGCCAGCGGAATCATGGCTGCGAACTCGGCGTAGCACAGCCCGGCAAACGCGCATCCAAAACCGGATAGAACAAACGATAAGGTGAGTCCGGGGCCGGCATATTGCGCTCCCAGGCCCACCATGACAAAAATGCCCGCCCCAATAACCGCGCCCACGCCCAGGGCCGTCAGTTGAAAAACGCCGAGGGTTCGCTTCAGGCTGTGCTCGCCGGTTTCGCGGGCTTCCTCCATCAGCAGATTCAGGGGCTTGGTAGCCAGCAGATTCGGCATCCGGTTTGGCTTCTCCTTCGTTGCTAAGCTGACGTCTTTAAGCTGACCCAAGTGTGCCTCCCGCGCGCCGCGACCACGCAAAATAAACTGGAATACCCAATAACACGATAATCAATCCCGGCCACGTGAATTGCGGTTTGTAACGTAACAATACGACATCAATGAATAAGGCCATCACAATATACACCGCGGGCAGTACCGGATAGCCAATTGCGCGATAAGGCCGCTCCGCATCCGGATGGCTGCGGCGCAGCACGAACAATCCGACAATGGTCAGGATGTAGAACACCAGCACGGCGAAAACGATGTAGTCCAGCAATTGCCCGTAGCTCCCGGAGACGCAAAGCACGCAGGTCCAGAGCATCTGCACCATCAGCGAGACCGCCGGCGTCTTATACGTAGGATGCAACCTGGCCACGCCGCGGAAGAATAAGCCGTCCTTGGCCATGGCGTAGTACACGCGGGCGCCCGCTAGAATCAGCCCGTTCACGCATCCGAAGCCGGAAATCATGATGGCTGCGGCCATCAGCAGGCCGCCCACCGAGCCGAACATCTGCGTCATCACGGCGGTGCCCACGCGCTCTTCGGTGGCGTACTTGATTCCGCGTTCCAGGATGGTTGTGCCGTGGGGCATGCCATCGAGCGGCAGCACATTCAGGTAAACAAAATTGCAAATGATGTAAAGAGTAATGACGATGCCCGTGCCCAGAGCAAGAGAAAGAGGCAAATTGCGATTGGGATTCTTGACTTCGCCGGCGGTGAAGGTCACGTTGTTCCAGGCGTCAGCGGAAAACAGGGATCCGGTTTGCGCCACCGCCAAAATGGTCAGCGTACCGACCATGACCCAAGGGCCACCGACTCCGACCTGCACGGCATGCTGCACGCCCACGCCGGCGTTATTCCAGAAGTTTCCGTGGAAGTTTGCGGCCAGTGCCTGGGCGTTGCGTCCAACGAATAGACCCAGAAAGCCAAGTGCCAGCAGCGCCGAGACTTTGGCGAACGTAAAGACATTCTGAATCAGAGCCCCGGTCTTCAACCCGAAAATGTTGATCACCGAAAGCGCAACCACGACCAGAATCGCCACCAGATTCTGGGTATTGAGACCAACATCCATGTTGCCCAGCACCATGGGTCCGACATGGATCGGCGGCACTTTCCAGAAGTGCAGAATCCAGTTCGACGAAGAAATGGAAGGAAGGAAAATGCCCAGAAATTTGCCAAAAGCCACGCCTACCGCGGCGATCGTCCCTGTCTGAATCACCAGGAACAGCGTCCACCCATACAGGAATCCCCACAGCGGGCCGAGCGCCTCGCGCAGGTAAACGTACTGGCCTCCGGCGCGCGGCATCATCGCGGCCAACTCGCCATAGCTCAAGGCCCCGACGATGGTCATGAAGCCGGTCACCAGCCAAGCGATGATGAGCAGCGCCGGGGAATTCACTTCCCGAGATATCTCGGAAGAAACAATAAAGATGCCCGAGCCGATCATCGAGCCCATAACCAGCATGGTTGCGCTGGTCAGGCCAAGGCCTTTGACCAGTTCTTTGTCCTGTTGGCGATGGAGCTCCCAGTCGCTGGTGATCGGCGGCGATGGCTTGGTATCGATACTCAAAGGGCTCCTAAGAACTTGTGTGGCGCGGGCACCCTCGCCCACGATGGTGCCGCTACTTTATCCTAAGATGCGCAAGATTTCCTCTGCTGATTTTCGAGGCTCCCGCATCAGGTCGGATATTACCGCAACCGAGTCCGCCCCCGCCTCGATGACCGAACGGCAGTTGGCACGATTGATGCCCCCAATTGCAACTAACCACTTTTTCGTCAGAGCCCTGGCTTTGCGGACTCCTTCAATACCAACCACCGGATCGGGATTGATTTTGCTCGCGGTCGAGAATACCGGCCCGATGGCAATATAGTCCGCGGAGGTCTTGTCGGCTTGCTTCACCTGTTCGGGGTTGTGTGTGGACACGCCAAGCCACAATCTATCGCGGATCACTTTTCTTGCGCCCTTCGGCGACAAATCCTCCTGACCCACATGGACACCATCAAACCCCGCCGCTACACAGAGGTCTGTCCTATCATTCATGATCAGTTTGACGGAACCGCCGAGCCGCCGTTTCAGTTCTCGCGCTTGCTCAAGCATCTGACGAGCATTGCCGGTTTTATTGCGGTATTGCAACAGGGTGACGCCACCCGCCAAAAGCTCCTCGGCGGTCGAAAACAAGGCTTCTATATCTTGGAATGAAGAAGTGTCGAGGATAGCGTACAGGCGGGGCAGCATGTTCTGAGACCGAGAACTCACAACAGAAAACCGGCTTTTATCAGGACCCCGGCTTCTCTTTCCCATTCTTCGCCAGGAATCGCTCAATAAATGTCGTATCGAATTTGCCCGCACGGAAATCCGGATCGGCCAGAATGCGGCGATGCAAGGGAATGGTCGTAAAAATCCCTTCCACGATAAACATCTCCAAAGCCCGCGCCATGCGAGAAATTGCTTCCGACCGGTCTTTGCCGCGCACGATCAGCTTGGCAATGAGCGAGTCGTAATAAGGGGGGATCACGCCTTCGGCGTAGGCCGCCGTGTCGATTCGTACTCCCGTTCCGCCCGGCGGGTTGAATGCCGTGATTTTTCCCGCCGACGGCGTGAACTTCTCGGGATGCTCGGCGTTGATGCGGCACTCAATGGCATGCCCCCGATGCATGATCGGACCAAGGAGTACCTTTTCCAGTCGCTCGCCCGCAGCGATCAGAATCTGGCTCTTCACCAGGTCAACGTCAGTAACCATCTCCGTCACCGGGTGCTCTACCTGAATGCGCGTGTTCATTTCAATGAAGTACAAGCGCTTGTCTTCGTCCATCAAGAACTCAATCGTGCCAGCGTTGACGTAGCCGATTTCTGAGAGCGTCTTCGACAACACCTTTCCGATCTGATCGCGAAGCTCTGGCGACACCTGCGTAGACGGAGACTCCTCCAGCAGCTTCTGATGGCGCCGCTGGATCGAGCACTCGCGTTCGCCCAGGCTCACCACGTTGCCATACTGGTCGGCTAGAATCTGGAACTCGATGTGGCGCGGGCGCTCGATGAATTTCTCCATGTAAAGATCGCCGTTGCCGAAGGCTGCCGCCGCCTCGGACTGCGCCGCTTTGAACAATCCGGGGAGCTCTTCCTCGCTGCGCACAATGCGCATGCCGCGCCCGCCGCCGCCCGCCGACGCTTTGATAATTACGGGAAATCCAACCTGGCGTGCCCACTCCATGGCTTCGCCATCGCTCGCGAGGATCCCATCCGATCCGGGCAGAATCGGTACACCCGCTTTCTTCATCGCCGCGCGAGCCTTTTCCTTTTCGCCCATAAGCCGCGTGACCGCAGGCGGTGGCCCGATGAACTTGATATTGCTGGTCTCGGTCACTTCGGCGAAATTCGCGTTCTCGGCCAATAGGCCGTATCCCGGGTGGATGGCGTCCACATTTGTGATCTCAGCCGCGCTGATTACCGCGGGAATGTTGAGGTAGCTCTGCGCCAATTGTGGAGGGCCAATGCAGATGGCCTCGTCGGCAAACTTGACATGCAACGAGTGCCGGTCAGCCTCGCTGTAAATCGCCACGGTGCGGATGCCCAACTCTTTGCACGCGCATATCACGCGCAAGGCAATCTCGCCCCGGTTCGCAATCAGAATCTTATTGAACATGCTCTAAAAAATATAGAGCGGACACCCTTGTCCGCTTGTTTGACCTTAATTCCCAAAATGCTAGAAATCAAAAACAAAAACCTAAATTCAAAGGCGGCGGAGTGTCCGCCCCACATCCCCTACCTCAGGTTCGCGGCCGAATCACAAACAAATCTTGCCCATATTCGATGGGCTGGCCGTTGGCCACCAGCTTCTTCACAATCTCGCCAGCCACGTCCGCCTCGATCTCATTCATGAGTTTCATGGCTTCGACGATGCACAGCACCTGCCCGATTTCGACTGTGTCCCCGGGCTTCACAAACGGCGGCGATCCCGGGGAAGGGCATTCATAGAAAGTCCCAACGATAGGGGAATGCACGGTGTGTAAGCCCTGCTCTGCAGCCGGCGCCGCGACCGCGCTCTGGCTGGATGCAGCCGGAACAGGCACAGCGGGCGCAGTTGCCATCTCCGGCGTTGCAGCCGGCGCTGCGTGCACGGCAAAGTGTGGGGCGGCGGGCATGGCAACGACGTGCTCGACGCCACGCTTGATGCGCACCTTCACGTCGCCGCGTTCCAACTCGAACTCGGCAATATCCTTCTCGATTAAGAACTCGATGAGCTCTTTCAGTTCTTTCTGGTTCATGGTTTACGGTGGGACTGCTTCCTGCTTCTCTCGCGCCAACCTGAGAGACCGGGCGGTATCTCCGTTGCCCGGGCAAAGAATCTAAGAATAGCCAGACTTCAAATAATCAAATTGAAACAATCAAATAACGATGAGTTCCTTGTTTGTGGGCGCCAGGACTTCGCACCCGCGCTCCGTAACTACGACCATGTCCTCGATCCGAACCCCTCCGCGGCCCGTGATGTAAACGCCGGGCTCGACCGTAATTACCATCCCGGCGCGCAAAGTCTCGCTGTGTCCCGCCGCGATCCGTGGAGGCTCGTGAATCTCCAAGCCTACACCATGCCCGGTCGAATGCGTAAAATGTCTTGCTAAGCCATGTTTTGTCAATAGTTTACGGGTAGTCCCGTCGACCTCTCCAACGCTCACGCCCGCTCTCACCGACTCAATCGCGGCGGCTTGCGCTTCCCGCACCGCTTCATACATTCGGCGGGTCTCCGCCGTCGGACGGCCCACGTGCACCGTGCGGGTCCGGTCTGAACAGTAGCCCGAGAGTATAACACCGAAATCGCAGACCACGAATCCACGGGACGGAATTGCCGCCCTCGAAGCCCGCCCGTGGGGCAGCGCCGAGCGCTTCCCAGCCGCGACGATCGTAGGGAAAGACATTTCCTCGGCGCCAGCCCGCCGGGCCGCATATTCCATCTCCGCCGCGACCTCGTTCTCTCTCACGCCCGGGCGGATCGTCGCCAGCGCCCGGTCGAATAAGCTTGCCCCCAAGATCACGGCCGCCCGAAGACGTGCAATCTCGTCAGTGTCCTTCACCATCCGCGTCCGTTCCACCAATCCTCGCGTCTCTCGCAGCCCGAAGTCAGACCGCAGGAGACCCGCCAGTTGCGTACGCCCGGCGACGGTCAAATGTTCGCTCTCAATCCCAAGACGGCGCGGCTTCTTGCGGCCAAGTTTGCCCTTGTTCTCTAGCAGCCACTCGGCGGCAGCGGTCAGTGGAGGATTGCTTGCGATCACGATCCGCGGTCCCTGTACCTCGGCCCAAGCCTGTTCCGTGTAGCGCCCGTCGGTAAAAAACACGCTCGTTGTCTCGGTGATCGCAAGAACGCCAGATGTCCCAGTAAACCCGCAAAGGTATCGGATGTTGGGAAGATGGGTTACAAGAAGAGCGTCGAGGGAATTGTAGCCAAAGACGGATTGCAACCTCTTCAGCCGGCCTTTGTGGTCCATCCTGCGAGTTTAGCAAGTGGGAACGAATAAATCGCGTCCCGCCGCGAGCGAGTTCTGCCGGGCAAAACAAAACCGCCGGTTCCTGACAGGTACTTCAGGAAACCGACGGCTGTCTTTACTGCTAACTTGCGACTACGTCTGAATGATCCGCGGAGTTATGAAGAAGATCAGCTCCTGGTTCGAGGTGCTGACGGTGGTGTGTTTGAACAGGTTGCCCAGCCATGGAATGCTGCCCAGCAGGGGAACCTGCGACACGCTAATCGAGTTGTTGGTCTGAATAACGCCACCGATGACCACCGTACCGCCGTCAGTAACCAGAACCTGCGTGGTCGCCTGTTGCGTGATCAGGGTGGGGTTGCCGTTGATTTCTTCTCCGAAGTCAGGCGTTGTGTTCTCGACGTCTACGTTCAGGAAGATGGTGCCTTCTGAGGTAATTTGCGGAATCACGGTCAGCCGCAGGAAGGCATCCACGTAGGTTACGGTCGGTGGGCCGCCCAACTGCGCCTGCGTCACGATCGGTACGCGCACGCCCTGGCGAACCAGAGCCTGAATGTTGTTCTGCGTAACTACGCGCGGACGAGACAGAATTTTCAGCAGTCCGCGAGACTCCGCCATGCTGAGCACGGCGTCGATTCGTACGGAAGTGCTGGCATTCACGAACGAAAAGCCGCTGGTCGGGCCGGCCGGTCCGAGGTTTGAGAACAGCGGTATCTGGACACCCGTGGTGGGCGTCGGTGCCGAAGTTCCGATGATCGGATAGTGCGGGACGATGCCGAAGGTCGAAAGCGGTGAAGTGCCTACAGCGGGCGCGCCGCCAACCGCACTCGGTCCATTGCCCCAGCCAAATCCGAGCTGGGTACCAATGTCGCGTGCGAAGCTGCGGGTCGCAGCCACTACGCGAGCCTCGATTTCCACTTCCTGCGTCTTGCGGTCAAGTTGTGTGAGCAAGCGGTCGATGCTTGGCATCACTGCAGGAATATCCGAGATGATCACTGCGTTGGTTCGCTCATCGGCAACCGCGTCACCGCGCTGCGACAAGAACTTCTTTACGGTAAGGAGAACGTCCTTGGAGTGGGCATAGCTCAGGAAACGCGTGACCGTCTGTTTATCGACTGCCAGAGCTTCGGCTTCCTGCTCGGCCCGGCGCGATTCCGCTTCATGGCGCAGCGTTTCCAGGGTAGCGATGCGGAGCACGTTGCCGTCAAGCTGGCGCGCCAGATCGTTGTTCTTGAGCACGATGTCAAGCGCCTGATCCCACGGTACGTCGTCGAGCACGATGGTCAAGGCACCTTTTACGTTCGGATCAAGCACCACGTTCAGTCCGCTGATCTCGTGAATCAGGCGGAAGAAATCTTTCAGATCCACATCTTTCAGGTTCACGGAAATCGGTTCGCCGGTGTACTTGGCAGCGGTGATCGGCGTAACCAGATGGCTCTCGCCTTTTTGCTCGGCTGCCAGATTCACCGCCGGCTGGATGGGCGCGGTAGTAGCGACCTGCGCCGCCTGGGGCTGCATGGCTGCGCTCGGCGTTGGCAGTAAATTGCCTTCGGGCTTGTCTACGAATTTTGCTGCCGCGCCGGCTGCCCGGTCTGTGGGAGCGGTCTGGTCAGCGGTGGTCTCGCTCGCACTCTTCTGTTTGTAAGAGGGCTCCACGAAGACAAAGTTGGTCGCGGACGCGGTCTGCGTCGAGGACTTGTCGCCAGCGGAAACAGCAGCGGGAGACGCGGCCACGGGAGCTGGTTGGCTCACCGCGACTGCCGTCTTAACCACAGCTGGTGCCGCCGTGTTTTGCAGCTTGGCGGAGGCTGGCGTCGCCGCCTTCGCGTTCGCCTTCACGGCCGCAGGATGCAGCTTCACAATGATGCGGTTGTCGCCACCCGGGAGCAGTTCGTATTGGCACGCCTGCACCAGGTCGATCACGATGCTGGTGGTCGGAGGCACGTGGCCATCGCTGCCGATGCGCACGCCCTTCACCCCGTCACTGCCCACGTTGATGTGGTTCTGAACGGTGGCTGCGACGGTGTTGGGCAAGGTCACCAGCACGCGTGCCGGCGAGTCCAACGCACTAAGCTTGGGCGTCACCTGTCCGCGGGCCGTGATCTCCACGCTGATTCCGTCATCCGCGTGCATCACGTCCACCTTCTGTACGGTGGCACGCATGTCCGCGCCTGTGCTCGTGCTCTGGGTCTCGGCGCCCTGAACCAGGGCCAAGATCAGCAGCGGTAGCAGAACAGCCAGCAATTGCTTTCGCATTTCCCTTCTCCCCACGGGCGCGCGTTTTGCTCGCCTCGTGATCTGTCTCTCAAATTTCGTTGCTACGTCCGCCGGATCGAACCGGCAGCTTCCCTACCGGCGTTACACCGCCGGGGTCGAAATCTTTTTCGTCACTTCCCGCGTGAACGACTTGCCTAACTTGTCCTGCATGGTCTCTTTGAAAACGATCGAGTCTCCCGTGATCTTGACCACATATCCGTTGAAGACGGGATCGTTCTCGCGCAGGAAATATGCTTTGTTCATGGCATTGATCACCACCGCGATCATGCCCGCATCCGACTTCACAATCCCGGTGAGGGCGATCTGGTCGACGGCCAGGCAGCGCTTGCCGGTGCTGCACCCCGAGCCACCCATGCTGTGGTTTACCACCGGGCTCAGGAACGGATCGCGGCGCCCACCTGCCATGCTGATGGTTTTGTGAGCGTCCTTCTTGGGGTCCACCGGATTCTTCTTGTCTTCGACTGCCACCACCGGTTTCGTCGCTTTGGGCTTGTTGACAACTACCGCCGTGGTCTTCTTTCCGGTTTTGGTCTTGGCGGTTTTCGAAGCGGTCGGAGAAACAGTCGCGGCTTGCGCCTTGGCAGGCGGCGCTGCCTGAGCCGCGCTCACCAGCTTGCCGGCAGCCGCTGCGGGTTGCGCATTCGCGCTCTGCCCTTGCGCAGCCGCCAGCGCGGCATTCGAAGCCGCTGTCTGCTGCTGCTGGGCCGCATTCAGCTTGGCCTTGGTGTTATCGACAATGCTGGGGTTTTGCGCTGCGGCAGTACCCAGCCCGATTGCCAGTAATAGAATTCCAGTCGCCAGCTTCATAGGCCTCCCTTACCTTTGACCGGTGCGCCCGCGGGCGGCGCCAAATCGTGACTAAAGAACGTCGTCGCTTCGCAGGTGGCCACAATGGTTTCGTTGGGCGCGTATTGATACGTGTGTTTGGTCTTGGCCGCGCTCCCATTCTTGGTGTTCGCGATCAGCAGGCCGGACATATTCACGATCCGCTCCAGCTTTCCCACCCGGTCGAAAAAGTTCAGCACCGAGTAGTAGGGCCCATCCAGTTCGATTTCAAACGGCATTTCGGTATAGAACTCGCGGCTCGCTACCGGCTTGGCGGTGTAGCGTCGAATCTCGATCCCCGACTTCATGGCTTCGGCATCCAGCATCTTGATGAAGCCGTCCACTTCCTTGTCGTCGGGCACGATGCGGCGCTCGATTTCCAGTTGCTGTTTCAGATTCGCCAATTGCCGCTCCATGTCCTTGAGCTTGGGCGCGTAGGATTCGAGTTCCGCATTCTCGCGCAGCTTCAATTCCAGGGCGGATTGTGCCTGATCGTTGGCCGCCCGCTGGGACTTGAACAACGTGAAATGCAATGCGGCGGTGACCAGCACGGCCCCTAGGACCAGAGCTGCCCACTGCTTGAGACCCGACAATTCGCTGAAATTCCCCATAATCTCCCGCCTTTAGGACTTGCCTTTTTCGCAGGTCAAAATGAATTGAAATGCCTGCATTTCCTTGTACGTGTCGTCCTGGAAGGTCTCTTTGATTTCAATGTTCTTGAAATAACCCGTCTTCTGCAGATTCTCAATCAGCGAGGCCACGGCATCGGCGCTCAGGGCCATGCCTTCGATGTCCACGCTGCCGCCCTGATCTTTCATGGTGTTGAGCCACACTGCTTCCGTGCTGTTGATAGTGTCGCCGATAGTGTTTAGCAGGTTTACCGGCCCGGACTGGCTGGCCCGCAGCTGATCGATCACATCCACCCGGCGTTTGTAGCTCTCCGCCTGACGCTGCCGCTCGAGGTAACGAGCCTTCACGTCGGCCAGTTCGCGGTTTCTCTGCTCCGCCACCGACATCTTGGAGGCAATGCTTTGTTTCTCTTTGTCGAGGCGATACCAGTAGACGCAATTGAGCGCGCCACACAGCACCAGCACCAGCACCACCTTCAGCTTCGGTGAGCCAACCTCGCCCATCTCCATGACGGCCGCGGCCGAAGCGGCGGCGCGTTTGTTCTTCGGTCTGGGTTGTCCCAACAGGTTGATTCGGATCATAAGTTTTCAAAACTCCTTAAGGCCAAACCCACCGCAACTGCCAACTGGCCGGCGTTCTGTTCGATCAATTCCACTCCCGGTCCATCCACTGGCGGCGCGATCTTCTGGAACGGATTGAAAATCTCCACCGGCAGCGAGAACTCCTGGCGCAGCGCCTCAATCAACCCGGGAACTTTTGAGGACCCGCCCGCCAGATAAATCTTCTCGATGTGCTCCCCCGCGGCGCTGGCGCGGAAGAAGTCGAACGTCTTCTGAATTTCCAGAACGATGATCTCGGTCACTTGCTGCAGGATCGGCGTTTTCGCATCCTCGCTCACCGTGCCCACTTTGTTGCCCAGCTTCAGCGACTCGGCGTCGTCGAAGCTCAAATCCAGTTCCTTCTGCAGCGAATCCGTGTATTGGTGCCCGCCCACGCTGACGTCGCGCGGGAACAGCGGCGTGGTGCCCTTCACGATGTTGATGTTCATCACGCTCGCGCCCAGATTCAAGAGCGCCACCACCTGAGCTGGCGCGGGTTCATAGTTGTATTCGTAGCAATTCTGCAAAGCGAGGGCATCGATATCCACAATAGCCGGTGTCTTGCCCGCCATCGAGAGTACGTTGGTGTAGTTCAGGATCTTGTCCTTCTTGACAGCGACCAGCAAAACATCCATCTGCGGATTGCCGGCGTCTTCCGAAAGAATCTGGTAGTCGAGGTTTACATCGGCCAGGTCGAAGGGAATATGCTGCGCGGCTTCTTTCTGAATCGTCTCGGCCAGTTCCTGATCGCTCATCGAGGGCAGCGAGATCTTTTTCACGATCACCGAGTGCCCGCTCACCGCGGTGGCGACGCTCTTCGTCTTGATCTGATTGTCGGCAAAAAGCTTGGAGATCGCGCTCGACACCGTGCCCGAGTCCACAATCATCGAGTCCACGACGATGTCCGGGGCCAGCATTTCGAGCCCGAGGTGCACGACTTCTATCCCGTTGCGCCCCTTCTTAAGCTCAACTGCCTTGATGCTCGAGGACCCCACATCCAGACCAACAATCGTTTTCGCGCCGAATCCAAACATGTGCCCGCCT
>Ga0116223_10002145_pt1 | contig 18949 bp, 15 predicted proteins | sample Sb_taG_3_FD_90092 | JGI IMG/M metagenome (GOLD analysis project Ga0116223, IMG submission 90092) | Peat soil microbial communities from Weissenstadt, Germany - Sb_50d_a_PC metaG | ecosystem: Environmental > Terrestrial > Soil > Wetlands > Peat | place: Germany: Weissenstadt | collected 2010-09-21 | reverse complement strand
CCGCCGCAGCAACAGCCAGCAACGGGAGCCGGTCAACCCGATGCCGGTGCGCCGGCTGCAGGCGATGGTATCGGCCCCACTGGAGGTGCCCCGAACCCGACTTTGGATCAAGGCGCAGCCAAAGCTGCTCCCTTTGGCGGCTACGCTAATCCGACGCCAACAGACTCTCTTCCATCAAACGGTGGCGCAATTCCCTTGAATGAAAATGGTAGGGTTGACAGCTATGTTTATGGAAAAAACTCCACTGGCACCCCACCAGCAGGCCCTCAGGTTACTACTGCCAAGGGTAATCTCACGATCACTGCCACTGACAACGCCAAACCCACGAATTTCGGTGGGGTTTATGGACATACGCTAACGTTCTCAGAACCCGGCAGCAACAATTTGTCAACACTCACCGCTGCCGACCCGACTGGTTTGTTAGTAGCGACCCCGGTTGAAGGTGATCCAAGCGTCCTGAGTGTCAGAGAGTATAAGGGCTACTAGATAACCGGTACGGCGATGGGGCAGGCGTAACGGCGTCGTATCTCTGCCCCTCGCGATGCCAAATACTGGACAGCATTCCGCCATATGCCTGTGTCAGGATGACCAGAAGTTCTAGGCTGTGGACTCATTAGCGCGTAGCCAAATGCGGATTGATGCGAGTTTGACGAATGCCAGATAGTTGGCTGCGAGTTTATCGTATCTGGTCGCAACGCGCGGAACGCCTCGCGGCTTGTTGGGCAGCATCGGCTTGATGGCGGTCCATTCAAAATCGCTGAGTTCGTAGCGCATGATTCGAGGCTTCGTTTTGGAACTTGAATCACGCTTCTGGCAGCGCCATCAAATGGTCCGCAGCGCAGCCTTTAGCGCTACGAATTTTCTTCCGCTTTCGGCGCAATAGCGGACGTGGCCCGAATTTCTGCCGGTCTGAGGATACGGTCCGCATCACAGGGAAAGACATGGAGAGTTCTCATGAAACTTCTAAAGACCGGGATACTCGCGCTTTCGCTAACCGTGACGGCGACCGTTGGGCTGGCTGCGGATTACGAAATTTTCGCTGCCACTGCGACTGTGGAGACTGGGGTAAACCATTATGCTGTCGAGCGCCTCGACCACAAGAACAAGAAGCTCTATCACTGCAACGCAGTCCTCGACGTCGAGACTGAGCAACTGACCGGTCAATGCACCGAGAGGCCCGGCTTTCCGGAGAATCCGACCGGCAAAGGACCGAACGTGCAGGGAGGGATGTCAAACATTTTTGGCGGATTGCCAGTGATGGGCTCTTGGAAAATCGACCAGACTACTGGAAAAACTGAGTTCTGTATTTCAGGCGCTGCTCAGTGCGTGGAGGTAACTCCGCAATAGACATTTTACGAAAAATGCCAAGCCTTGAATACTGAGGATCGGAGTTCTTTCTACTCATAAGGGAGCCGCTAAGCGATATTACTCAAGAATTAGCCGAGCGGGGCCGTCTGCTGATCTAAGTCCGTCAGAGCATGCAGGTGGATTGGCAACCAAGGGGCCTTACTGCTCCAGCACCATCTTGCCGTTGGCGTATTCGAACCGCTTCAATTTCGACAGGAAGGAAAGGCCGAGCAGGTTCTCCGACAGCGCTTCATCCGGCAGCACCATCGCATCGACGTCGCGCACCACCAGCCCGCCGATATCGACCATGGCAAGCCGCGTCGGCGCGGCCTTGACGGTGCCGTTGGCGGTGGAGACGGTCGCCCTGTACTCGCTGCGCGCCGGGCGCAGTCCGAACCGCGCCGCGGAACTTTCGTTCAAGGCGACGACGGAAGCGCCGGTGTCGACCATGAATGCGATCCGCTGGCCCTCGATGCGTCCCTCGGTCTCGAAATGACCACGGGCGTCGCGCGGGATGCTGAGGCTGCGGAATCCGGCTTGCGCCACCGTCTCGACGGGAACCGCCATTCGCGCGGTGGTGGTGGCGGATGCCGGCGCCGGCGCCATCTTGTCGGCCATCTGCGCCATGAAGGTGCCGAGGCCGATCATGATCGCGGCAAAAATCATTATGTTACGCATTGACGCCACACCCGATCGGAGACCCGCCGATTTCACCACGTCGGTGGAGAAACTTCGACCGGGATGCCGGGCGAAGCATGCGATTTCGCCGAAAAGGATGAGCGAAGTGTTAACGGGCCAGACCGTCATACGCGGGCTTGACCCGCGTATCCATCAATCTTCAGAAGCAGAGCCTTCGCTGATGGATTGCCGGGTCATAGGCGAGCGGAAGCGACGCCGTCCTTCGGACGGCTATGCCCGGCAATGACGCGTTATAGGCCTCAGGTTCCCCTGGGCTTGACCCGCCGCGTCGGTGCGGCGTTGGCAGGGTCCTCCGGCCAGGGATGTCGCGGGTAGCGCCCGCGCAGATCGGAGCGGACGGATGCGTAGCTACCACGCCAAAATCCCGGCAGGTCGCGCGTCACCTGCACCGGCCGGTGCGCCGGCGACAGCAATTCCAGCACCAGCGGGATCGAGCCCTTGGCGATCGCGGGGTGGGTGTTGAGCCCGAACAATTCCTGCAGGCGGACCGCAATCGTCGGCCCCTGCTCCGCCTCGTAGTCGATCGCGAGCTGCGTGCCGGTGGGCGCCTCGAAATGGGTCGGCGCTTCCCGCTCCAGCCGCGCACGCAATTCCCGGGGTAGAAGCGTCATCAGGGCATCCGACAGATCGCCGGCCGAAAATTCCTTCAGCGAAGTCTTGTTATAGAGAGCAGGCACCAGCCATGCCTCGCGTTGGGCGGCGAGCGCATCGTCGGACAGATCGGGCCAAACATTCTGTGACGGCTCACCCTCGGCTGCGCGCAAAAACATCACGCGGTCGCGCCATTGCTTGGCGGATTTGGACCACGGCAATTGATCTAGTCCGGCCGCGATCAGGCCATCGGCCAACACCCGCGCGGTTTCCGCCGAAGGCGATAGCGCCAGAGGAGCCTCCGACAGCGTGATCGCGTGCAGCGTCTTCTTGCGCCGCGCCCGCAACGCCATCGCGCCGCGATCGAACGAAATCTCATCCATCGTTTCGATCTGGTCGGCGAAGTGCGCCTCGATCTCGGCTTGCGTGATCGGCGCCGCCAGCAGAATTCGCCCCTGCGCCGCCGTGCCCGTGAGTTCGGCGACCGCGATATAGGGCGAACGCGACAGCGCGGAGGTCTGGTCGAGCGCAGCACCGCGCCCGTTGGCGAGAACAAAGCTGCCATTGCCACGGTTGCGCGCGACGCGGTCGGGAAAGGCCAGCGCCAGCATGACGCCGGTCGTTAGTTCCCCTCTCCCTTGCGGGGTCCGAGGCGAGCGAAGCTCGCTCTCGAGGTTAGAGGTGCGGGTGCCGAGAACTCGGACCGCCGTTGTGGACCCCCCTCCCCGACCCTCCCCCGCAAGGGGGGAGGGAGTTGAAGAAGCCACCTGCGACGTCCAGCGCTGCGCGAGGCTGCGGGCGCTCACGGCGCGCTGCGAGCGGTCGCGGCGAAACGCATCAAGCCTGACATCGAGATCGACATTGTCGCCGCCAAGCCCGCGCTCGCTGAGAATGGCGGCGATTTCAGCCGCGGCAAGGCCCGCTCCGAGGCGGTGCGAGTCCACGATCATGCGCGCCAGCCGCGGCGGCAATGCCAGCGCCCGCAGGCTGTTGCCTTCGGCCGTGATCCGGCCGTCGCCGTCGAGCGCGGCGAGCTCCCGCAACAGCTCCCGCGCCTCCTTCAGCGCCGGCGCCGGCGGGGAATCGAGAAATGCGAGGCTTGCGGGATCGCTGACGCCCCATTGCGCGAGGTCGAGCACCAGCGAGGACAGATCGGCGCTGAGGATTTCGGGCTGGGTATAGGCGGCAAAGGAGGCGGTCTGCGGCTCGTCCCACAGCCGGTAACACACACCGGGCTCGGTGCGCCCCGCGCGCCCGCGGCGCTGATCGACCGCGGCGCGTGAGGCGCGCACGGTTTCCAACCGCGTCAGGCCAATGTCCGGCTCATAGCGCGGCACCCGCGCGAGGCCGCAATCGACGACGATACGCACGCCCTCGATGGTCAGCGAAGTCTCGGCGATCGAGGTCGCCAGCACCACCTTGCGGTGACCCGTCGGAGCCGGCGCAATGGCGCGGTCCTGCACGGACGCATCAAGCGCCCCGAACAGCGGCACGATTTCGATCGCGGCGTCATGGACGCGCTCGGCCAGAAGAGTCTGCGTTCGGCGTATCTCCGCCGCCCCCGGCAGAAATGTGAGCACCGAGCCGGGATCGGCGCGCAGCGCCGTGGCGATGGCGTCCGCCATCTGCCGCTCCAGCGGCACATCGGCCTTCCTCCCAAGATAGCGTGTCTCGACCGGAAAAGCGCGGCCTTCGCTTGCTATCACAGGCGCTTCGCCGAGAAGCTTTGCGACCCGCGCGCCGTCAAGCGTCGCCGACATCACGAGAATACGCAGATCCTCGCGCAAGCCGGTTTGCGCGTCGCGCGCCAGCGCCAGGCCCAAATCCGCATCGAGCGAACGCTCGTGAAACTCGTCGAACAGCACCGCGGCGACATCGTTTAGTTCCGGATCGTCGAGAATCTGCCGCGAGAAAATCCCCTCGGTGACGACCTCGATCCGGGTGGCGCGCGACACTTTCGAACCGAAACGGACGCGGTAGCCGACGGTCTCGCCGACGCGTTCGCCCAACGTATGCGCCATGCGTTCGGCGCTGGCGCGGGCCGCGATCCGCCGCGGCTCCAGCACGATGATCTTCTTGTCTTTCGCCCACGGCGCATCGAGCAGCACGAGCGGCACCCGCGTGGTCTTGCCGGCCCCGGGCGGGGCCACCAGCACGGCGGCATTATGCCGCTCGAGCGTGCGTGACAGATCGTCGAGCACCACGTCGATGGGGAGGGGCGTGTCGAAGCTGCGGGGCAAGAGTCTATCCCGTATTGCTTACCATCTCCCTCGCCCCGCTTGCGGGGAGAGGGTTGGGGTCAGGGGGACTCTCCACAGATTCAGACTCGCGGATAGTCCCCCTCACCCGGAGTGCTGCGCAATCCGACCTCTCCCCGCAAGCGGGGCGAGGTGAGAGAAGCATCACTTCCGCGTCTCGGATGCCCGTCCGACGCTCTCGTAGATAAAGCCGTGCGCGGCCATGTCCTCGGGGCGATAGATGTTGCGGAGATCGACCACCACGGGCTGCGCCATTTCGCTTTTCAGGCGGTCGAGATCGAGCGCGCGGAATTGCACCCATTCCGTCACGATCACCAGCGCGTCGGCGCCGCGCGCGCAAATGTAGGGGTCGTCGCAATATTCGATGTCGGGCAATTCGCGGCGCGCCTGCTCCATGCCCACCGGATCGTGCGCGCGCACCTTCGCGCCCATGTCCAAGAGCCCGGTCACCAGCGGAATCGACGGCGCCTCGCGCATGTCATCGGTGTCGGGCTTGAAGGTGAGGCCGAGCACGGCGACCGTCTTGCCGCGCAGGCTGCCGCCGGCGGCGCTCGATACCTTGCGCGCCATCGCGCGCTTGCGGTTGTCGTTGACGGAAAGCACCGCCTCGACGATCCGAAGCTGGACGTCGTGGTCGAGCGCGATCTTGACCAGCGCGCGCGTATCCTTCGGGAAGCACGAGCCGCCGAAACCGGGACCCGCATGCAGGAATTTCGAACCGATGCGGTTGTCGAGCCCGATGCCGCGGGCGACCTCCTGCACATCGGCGCCGACTTTTTCCGAGAGATCGGCGATTTCGTTGATGAAGGTGATCTTGGTGGCGAGAAACGCGTTCGCAGCGTATTTGATCAGCTCCGCGGTGCGCCGCGCGGTGAACATCAGCGGCGCCTGATTGAGCGACAGCGGCCGGTAGATGTCGCCGAGCACCTTGCGCGCGCGCTCATCCGACGTGCCGATCACGATCCGATCCGGAAACTTGAAGTCGCGGATCGCCGCGCCCTCGCGCAGGAATTCCGGATTGGAGGCGATCACGACGTCGGCGGAGGGGTTGGTTTCACCGATGATCCGCTCCACTTCGTCGCCGGTGCCGACCGGAACGGTGGACTTGGTGACGACCACGGTAAACCCCTTCAGCGCGGCGGCGATCTCGCGTGCGGCGGCATGAACGTAGCTCAGATCGGCGTGGCCGTCGCCGCGCCGCGACGGCGTGCCGACCGCGATGAACACCGCGTCGGCCTCAGTGACGGGAGCGGCAAGGTCGGTCGCAAAATTCAGCCGGCCCGCCTTCACATTGGCCGAAACCAGCGCATCGAGGCCTGGCTCGAAGATTGGAATTTCGCCGCGGCGCAGGCTCGCAATCTTGCCCTCGTCCTTGTCCACGCAGGTGACCTGGTGGCCGAAATCCGCAAAGCAAGCGCCTGACACCAGCCCCACATAGCCCGTGCCGATCATGGCAATTCGCATCTGGCAACCCGTCGATGATGGTTAACGGAAATGATTTGTCGGGCGGGTCTTAAAGCATTTTGGCGCTAAGAGGAAACCGTAAAATGCGCCGAAAACGGCATGTCATTTGTATGAATAAAGGGGAATGAAACGGATACGGCCGATGATGCCGCTCCTTGCGCCAGTATCGCGCCGAAACGGAACACCGATGACACCAAACGGCACATCCGCGCCTGCCGATCATGCCGCGCCCTTGGCCCGGTCCGGGCCATCGGCGCAGGGGCGTATCGACTGGGTGGACTACGCCAAGGGCATCTGCATCGTCATGGTGGTGATGATGCACTCGGTGCTGGGCGTCGAATTGGCGGCCGGCCAGACCGGCTTGATGCATGCTTTGGTCGCCTTCGCAAAACCGTTCCGGATGCCGGATTTCTTCCTGATCTCGGGGCTGTTTCTTCCGGTCGTGATCGACCGCGACTGGCGGACCTTTCTCGACCGCAAGGTGGTGCATTTCGCTTATTTCTACGTGCTGTGGGTGACCATTCAGTTCGGTTTCAAGGCGCCGGCCTTCGCCGCCGAGACGAGCTGGGCGCATGCGGGCTTGCTGTATCTGGAGTCCTTTATCGAGCCGTTCGGCACGCTTTGGTTCATCTATCTGCTGCCGGTCTTCTTTGTGGTGACCAAGGCTGCGCGGCGAACGCCGCCGCTGCTGATCTGGGGCATCGCGGCGCTGTTGGAAATGACGCACATTGCCACCGGCTGGACCGTGATCGACGAATTCGCTGCGCGCTTTGTCTATTTCTATACAGGCTATCTTTTCGCGGATCATGTGTTCGCGCTGTCCGACCGCGCGCGGGCACGCCCGGCGCTGGCGCTCGCCGCGCTCTTGATTTGGGCGCTGCTCGACGGCAGCCTGGTGAAATCCGGCTTGAGCGAATGGCCGCTGATCTCGCTCGCACTCGGACTTGCCGGGGCTTGTGCGATCGTCACCATCGGTACGCTGCTGGCGCGGGCGCAGTGGCTGAAATCCCTGCGCTTCTGCGGCGAGCATTCCATCGTCATCTATCTCGCCTTCTTTCTGCCGATGGCGGCGACGCGAACGCTGTTGCTGCGGACCGGCATCATCCACGATGTCGGGACGATGTCGCTTGTGGTCACGATCGCGGCCCTGTTCGGCGCGCTGGCGATCTGGCGGATCGCGCTGAAAGCCGGAGCCGATTTCCTGTTCGAACGTCCCACAGCCTTCTGGATCGCGCCGAAAAAGCAAGGCGGCGTGTTGCAGGCGGCGGAGTAGGCTTTCCGGTCGTTGGTCGTCCCCGCGAAAGCGGGGACCCATAACCACCGCTGTTCATGGTACATTCAGACGTCGCTCCAGCTCTGCCCAATCCCTCCGCCGGTGGTTATGGGTCCCGGCTCGCGCTTCGCTTGGCCGGGACGACAGTTGTCTCACCCAGCCCCCTCGATCTTCACGCCATCCTTCATCTGCGCGAGCTTCTCGCGAAATCCCTGCGCATCGCCGAAATCCGCAAACCCCTGATAATACGGGTGCGGACCGAGCAGGCGGCGGGCGTGCTTGATCGGACACCAATAAACCTCGCTGCGCGAGGCCACCTCGCGCATGAACGCAACCGCGCCATTGGCGTAGGAGCAAAAGGCGCAGTTGATCTTCTCGATGATATTGAGATAGGCGAGATGGTGACGGTCGAACACGAGGTAGTCGGCCCGGCGCACCTTTGGAATCTTGAAGACCGGAAAGCAGATCGCCTGATACGCCATGACCCAGATGTCGAGCAGAACGATGGGGACGATGAGCGAATAGATCACGGGCGCGGTCAGTATCATCAACGGGTTGGCGTCGATCAGATACCGCGTCGCCCGCGTCCTGAGTTCGTGGTGGATCCGCAGCACATCCTTTTCAAACACGATCCTGCGGTTTTCGATGCGGAAACGCAGTTCTTCGCGTCGTTTCGCCAGCTCCGTCTCGATCTCGGCCTCGACCGATCGCAGCCTTGCCATCAACTCGTCGAGTGCTGCGGTCATGTCCTGTCCTTCTCTGGTCAACCCGTCGCCCGAGGGGGGCATGGAACGGCCGCCGGCGCAACCTATTCCGACACCGTTGGGACCGGACAAAAATCCCGGCACAACATGCGCGTGAGGCTGTCAATCGCTGGAAAAATCCTTAAGTTTCGGCCATGCCCAAAACATCCGAAAAGCCGTCCCAAAAGACCTCGAATGCGGCCGCCAAGCCCGTTGCCGCCAAAGCCCTCAAGAAGGGCGACCACGTTTTTCTGGTCGACGGTTCCTCCTACATTTTCCGCGCCTACCACGCGCTGCCGCCGTTGAACCGCAAATCCGACGGGTTGCAGGTCAATGCCGTGCTCGGCTTCTGCAACATGCTGTGGAAGCTGTTGCGCGACATGCCGCCCGAAAACCGGCCGACGCATCTCGCCATCGTGTTCGACAAGTCGGAAGTCACCTTCCGCAACAAGCTGTATCCCGACTACAAGGCGCACCGGCCGCCGGCGCCGGACGATCTGATTCCGCAATTCGCCTTGATCCGCGAGGCGGTGCGCGCATTCGACCTGCCCTGTCTCGAACAGGCGGGCTTTGAGGCCGACGACCTCATCGCCACTTACGCGCGGCAGGCCGGCGAGCGCGGCGCCACCACGACCATCGTGTCGTCGGACAAGGACCTGATGCAGCTCGTCACCGACAAGGTGACAATGTTCGACACCATGAAGGACCGCCGCATCGGCATTCCCGAAGTAATAGAGAAATTCGGCGTGCCGCCCGAGAAGGTGGTCGAGGTTCAGGCGCTGGCGGGGGATTCCACCGACAACGTGCCCGGCGTGCCCGGGATCGGCGTCAAGACGGCGGCGCAACTGATCGTCGAATATGGCGACCTCGAAACCCTGCTCAAGCGCGCCGGCGAGATCAAGCAGCCGAAACGACGTGAGGCGTTGATCGATAATGCCGAGAAGGCCCGCATTTCGCGGCAATTGGTGCTGCTCGACGACAAGGTCAAGCTCGATGTCCCGCTCGACGAACTTGCGGTGCACGAGCCCGACGCGCGCAAGCTGATCGCGTTTCTCAAGGCGATGGAATTTTCTTCCCTCACCCGGCGGGTCTCGGAATATTCGCACATCGATCCGGCGGACGTGGAAGCCGATGCGAAAAATGTGAGCGGTGGAAGCGGTACATCGGCGGGTTCAGCAAGGCCTTCGAGCGACGGTGGCGACCTCTTCGTTCCCTCCCCCCTTGTGGGGGAGGGACAGGGAGGGGGGTCCCACGGGCACGGTGTATCGGGCTTACCCCTCTCCCCAACCCTCCCCCACAAGGGGGGAGGGAGCGCACCGAGCAAGGCCGACGCTAGCCGCAACGACAAGACCGCAGGCCTCAAAGGCACGCCCCAGGCGCTCGCCGCCGCGCGCGCCGAGGAGGCGCGGAGGACGCCGGTCGATCGCGGCAAGTACCAGACCATCCGGAAGCTCGCCGACCTCAATGCCTGGATCGCGCGGGTGGGCGATGCCGGCCAATTCGCGATCGAGGCCAAGGCGAACTCGATCGATCCGATGCAGGCCGAAACTTGCGGCATCGCGCTGGCGCTCAAGCCCAACGACGCCTGCTACGTCCCGCTTGCCCACAAACAATCCGGCGACGGCGCCGACCTGTTCGCCGCAGGCCTCGCCCCTGACCAGATCAAGAGCGGCGAGGCGCTCGACGCGCTGCGGCCGCTGCTGGAATCGGCCGGCATCCTGAAGATCGGATTCAACATCAAGTTTGCGGCGGTGATGTTGGCGCAGCACGGCATCACCCTCCGCAACCATGACGACGCGCAGTTGATGAGTTATGCGCTCGATGCCGGCCGCAACGCCCATGGGCTGGATGCGCTTGCCGAAACCTGGCTCGGCCACGCCAACATGACGCATGGCGAGATCACAGGCAGCGGCAAGGCAAGACTCAGCTTCGATCAGGTCGCGATCGACAAGGCGACCGCCTACTCGGCCGAGGACGCCGACGTGATCTTGAGGCTGTGGCGGGTGCTCAAGCCGCGCCTGGTCGCCGAGCACATGAATTCGGTCTACGAGACACTTGAGCGGCCGCTGGTGTCCGTGCTGGCGCGGACGGAGCGGCGCGGCATTTCGATCGACCGTCAGGTGCTGTCGCGCCTGTCGGGCGAGTTCGCCCAGACCGCCGCGCGGGTCGAAGCCGAGATACAGGAGATCGCGGGCGAGCCGGTCAATGTCGGCAGCCCCAAACAAATCGGCGACATCCTGTTCGGCAAGATGGGGATTCCGGGCGGCACCAAGACCAAGACCGGGGCGTGGTCGACCTCGGCGCAGATCCTCGATGATCTCGCCGAACAGGGCCATGAATTCCCGAAAAAGATTCTGGAATGGCGGCAGGTCTCCAAACTCAAATCGACCTACACCGACGCGCTGCCGACCTATGTGCATCCGCAAACCCATCGCGTGCACACGACCTATGCGCTGGCGGCAACCACCACCGGGCGGCTGTCGTCGAACGAACCCAATTTGCAGAACATTCCGGTGCGCACCGAGGACGGAAGGAAAATCCGCCGCGCCTTCATCGCCACGCCGGGCCATAAGCTTGTGTCGGCCGATTACTCTCAGATCGAATTGCGGCTGCTCGCCGAGATCGCCGACATTCCCGTGCTCAAGCAGGCTTTCCGCGACGGGCTCGACATTCATGCCATGACCGCGTCGGAAATGTTCGGCGTTCCCGTCAAGGACATGCCGGGCGAGGTGCGCCGGCGCGCGAAGGCGATCAATTTCGGCATCATTTACGGCATCTCCGCATTTGGCCTCGCCAACCAGCTCGGCATCGCCCGCGAGGAAGCTTCCGCCTATATCAAGAAATATTTCGAGCGCTTTCCCGGCATCCGCGCCTATATGGACGCGACGCGGGATTTCTGCCGCGCACACGGCTATGTCGAAACGCTGTTCGGCCGGAAATGTCATTACCCCGACATCAAGGCCTCTAACGCCTCGGTCCGCGCCTTCAACGAGCGCGCCGCGATCAACGCGCGATTGCAGGGCACCGCCGCCGATATCATCCGCCGCGCCATGATCCGGATGGAGGATGCACTGGCCGAAAAAAAACTCTCGGCGCAGATGCTGTTGCAGGTGCATGACGAGCTGATCTTCGAAGTGCCGGAAGAGGAAGTCGCCGCGACGCTGCCGGTGGTGCAGCATGTCATGCAGGACGCGCCATTCCCGGCGGTGCTGCTCTCGGTGCCGCTGCATGTCGATGCCCGCGCCGCAGACAATTGGGACGAGGCGCACTAACCCCCGTTTGCGCCTCGTAACGATCCTCCTTCGATTGGACCATCGATGAAGACTACCGCGATTTCCGGTAGCCTGCGTGCCGCCTCCCTCAACACTTGCGTGCTTCAAGCCGCCTGTCGCCTTGCCCCTCGCGGCGTGGAGATCGAGCTGTTTGAGGGAATAGGCAATCTTCCCTTCTTCAATTCCGATCTCGAGGCCGAGCGCTTGCCCGCGGAGGTCGCCCGGTTTCGAACGATCATCGGCACCGCCGACGGCCTTCTGATTTCGAGCCCCGAATATGCCCGCGGTGTCTCAGGTGTCATGAAGAATGCGCTCGACTGGCTGGTGGGCAGTGAGACATTTCCGGGCAAGCCGGTCGCGCTGATCAATACGTCGCCGCGGGCGACCCATGCGCTGGCCGCGCTGACGATCACCCTTGAGACCATGTCGGCACATCTGGTCAAGGACGCCTCGATCACACTGCCATTGCTTGGCACCGTGAACGACGCCGGCAGCATCGCCGCAAATCCCGATTTGGCCGGCCCGCTCCGCGACGCGCTCCAGAAGTTTGTTGGTGCGATCGAGTCGCAAGGCAATCGGAACGAGACGCGTTAGGGCATTGCTGTCATCGCCCGGCTTGACCGGGCGACGACAGTGGGGATGGGGCGAAGTCTCAATCCAGCTTTGCTTCCATGCCGCGCTTGACGGCGGGCCGGGCCATCAGCGTTTCATACCAGCGCTTGACGTTGGGGAAGTCGGCAAGATCGACCTTGTGGCGCGGATGCCGCCAGGCCCAGCCGAGGATCGCAAAATCGGCGACCGAAAGCTTGCCCGCGACGAATTCGTGATTGCCGAGCCGGCGATCGAGCACGCCATAAAGCCGGCGCGTCTCGGTCATGTAGCGCTTCAAGCCATAGGCGCGGTCCTGCTCGTTCTCCAGCGCAATGAAGTGATGCACTTGCCCCGGCATTGGCCCGAAGCCGCCCATCTGCCACATCAGCCATTCATAGACGGGAATACGCTCGATCAGGGATGCGGGCAGGAATTTGCCGGTCTTCTCACCGAGATAAAGCAGGATCGCTCCCGACTCGAAAACGCTGACGCGTTTTCCCCCGGGCCCGTCGGGATCGACGATCGCGGGAATCTTGTTGTTGGGGCTAAGGCTAAGAAAATCAGGCGCCATCTGCTCGCCCTTGGTGATGTCGACCGGAAAGACCTTGTAAGGCAGGCCCATTTCTTCGAGCGCGACGCTGATCTTGCGACCGTTCGGCGTGTTCCAGGTGTGAAGTTCGATGGTCATGTCAGTCATACCCCGCGAAAGCGGGTATCCAGTAACCCGGAACCTCACGACCGTACAACCACCGTTGCGGAATACTGGATCATCCTCTTTGGCGCTGTCTGCGCTGTTGACGGCCCCGCTTCCGCTCTGGAATGTGCGGCCGTCAGCGAATAGATTGCGCCTCCTTAATACGAGAGAGCACCTTGTCCAAATCAGCTTCCCGCGCTCGCCTCGCCGAGATCATCCGCAAGCGCTCGTTCGGGCGCGGGGAAATCACGCTGGCCTCGGGCCGCAAAAGCAATTTCTACTTCAACCTCAAGCCGACCATGCTCGACCCCGAAGGCGCCGCATTGCTTGCGGAACTGACCTTTGAGGCGCTCAAGGACGACGGTCTTGATTATGTCGGGGGGCTGGAGATGGGAGCGGTGCCGCTTGCGGGCGCGGTGGCGCAGCTCTCCTGGATCAAGGGCCATCCGCTCGCGGCTTTCTTCGTGCGCAAAAAGCCCAAAGAGCACGGCGCACGTCTTGCGGTGGAGGGCCTTGCGAAAAGCGAGAGCCTGCAAGGCAAACGCGTGGCGATTATCGAGGACGTCACCACCACCGGCGAGTCGGCGCTAAAGGCGGTGGAAGCTGCGCGACAATCCGGCGCCGAGGTCGCGCTGGTGTTCACCATGGTCGACCGCGAAGAGGGCGCGAGCGAAACTTTCGCCAAAGCCGGACTTCCATTTCGCTGGCTTTACAAAGCGAGCGAATATTTGAAGGATTGAGCGCTCGGCGCCTTGCCGAAGAAGCTCGTGTCCCGGACGCGGTGCAGCACCTCTTTAGCGATGCACCGCAAAGCCGGGACCCACTCTTATTCAAATAGCATGGGCCCCGGATCAGCAGCGCACCGCATAGCGTGTCGAAGACGCGCGTGAACGCGCTTATCCGCCCTGCGCAGCATCCGGGGAACGGAAGCCCTGAGGAGTGGCTGACAGCCGCTTTTCTTTCCCGCTATCCAGCCCTTGCTCATAGCTCGTTTACCATCCCGCACTAAGGTGGATCGCGCCGGGGCACGGCCTGCCGCGGCGGGTTTGTGGCGTTTGGGGTGGAGTAGGCGTTGCGTACAGAGTTGACCTATCAGCGCATGCGGCGCCGCATGATGCTCGTTGCCACCGCTTGCCTCGCCGGCGCCATTGCGCTTGCGCCGCGCGGGGCGTCCGCCCAAGGCCTGTTTGACCTGCTTTTCGGCGGTCTCCAGAAGCAGCGCCAGATCCCTTCGCAGGCGAATTTCTTCGCCGATCCGTTTGGCCAGAACCAGCCTGCGCCGCCACCTCGGCCGGTCGCCTCCGGCGGCGGGCCCGCCTTTTGCGTGCGCAGTTGCGATGGCAAGTATTTTCCGCTGGCGCGCGGTAACGCCACGCCCGTGCAAATGTGCCAGGCATTTTGCCCGGCGAGCTCCACCAAGGTCTTCTTCGGCAGCCATATCGACAGCGCCATGACCACTGCCGGCGAGCGCTATGCCGACAGCGAGAATGCGTTCGACTTTCTCAAAGCCTAGCGCGCCGACTCCACGTACAACGCCCCCAACGCAGCCGGCCTCGCTTCGGTCGATTTGACGCTCGATACCTCATTGCGTGCTGGCGACGTGGTCGCGACCACCAATGGGCTCGTGGCGTATTCCGGAATCAAGGTCGGCAACAATCAGGCACCGGAATTCACGCCTGTCGCCTCCTATCCGGGCCTCACCGCCGAGGTGCGCGCCCGGCTCGGCGAAATGAAGGTGGCGCCGGTAGCCGCCGAAGCGATCGCCAATGAAGCACCGCCGACGGAGATTGTCCGCGACGTCATGCCTATCACTTCGGTGCCGAAGACGGTTTCGAACAGGGCGAAGCGGGCGGAAGTGAATTAGACCCTCGTCGTCATTGCGAGCGAAGCGAAGCAATCCATAAGGCCCCGAAGGAAGGGTGGATTGCTTCGTCGCTATCGCTCCTCGCAATGACGGACGAAATCACCTTCCGACGATCACCCCGATCACGTTCGGCGCGGAGCGGTACTTCTCCTCGATTCTGGCCCGCGCCGCGGCGCGGTTTTCCGGGGTCAGCAGGCCGCGTTTCTCGGCGAGGATCATCCAGCAATAGCCCCACCAGTCCGTCAGCATGCCCTCGTCGTCGACGAGGTCGTAGCCGGCTTTGGCGGCGAAGATGCGCGCATGCGCCTCATCGAGCGAATCGAGAAAGACGTGGTCGGCGTCGGAAAACAGATCGTCGCTGATGTCGTCGGTGGTGTAGCCCCACACCGACATGCAGACGGCGTTGAATTCCCGGTCGATCGCGTCGTCGTCGACAAGCTGGCGGCGGGAAGCCCGATGCAGCCGCGACAGCGAGCGGGCGAAGTCGGCGATGCGGGTGAGCGCGAATTGATCAAAGGCGATGGTGGACATGTAGTCCTCGAAAGAGCGGATAGACCCTAGATGTTGTGTGGCAGCGCACCGAATCACTATGATATATCAAGTACTTGCTAAAGTGTTCTTAATTTGTTCCGGCCGACGGTCCACCGCCAACGCTAGTTGCAGACGTCGCGCCATTCGTACTGGCGCGTGGTCGGGTTGAGGACTTGCCGCTGCGAACATTGCGAGGTCCCAAGCGGCGGAATCGCGGGCGGCTGGACAGGCTTGATCGAAGGCGGGACAATGGCGCACACCGTGACCGGACAAACCGGCGGCACGTCAACCGAGCTTTCGCAAAGAGACTGCATTTCGCCATCGACGCAACGACAGACACAGGCGGCCCGGGCTTCGGCCATCAGCAACAACGCAAGAACCGCAGCCAGCAAAAGACGCATTGCACCACGATCAAAAATGCGCCGGCTCGAAAAGACCAGGCGCCTCCGGCAGATCGGCCAGCTTCGCGCGAAAGCACGACCCGTGACACGTCCAGACCTGCCATTTGCCAGTCGCTGTTTCGACCGTTACCCGGCAAGGATCGGTAACGGTCTTTTCGATACCGCGACCGCAGAAGCAGCATGGACCAAATTCAATTGTTACGGCCATGTTTCACAAGGCCCCCACCGGCGGGGGCCTCCCTCATGTCGGATCACGTCGCCATCAATATCTTATCACGGCATCTGACGTGAGTTTGAATGACCCTGCGGTAGTCAGTTCCCACTAAAAACCCCACCGATCGCGGCTCATTCCCGAGAAAATCGGCCCGGTCCTTGCATAAAAACAGTGCATGCGTCGCACAATCGAGACCCCCGGCCGGGTTTTGATTGCGGCGCAAGGCGCGTATCATTTCCTGGAATCAGCTGCAGGATTCGACTTTGCCAGACCCATCTTTCCCGGTGAATTTTCCGGCAGCCGACCAGCCCATCGACGAGCTGGCGCTGGCGGAAATCAAGAGCGCGATCCTCGCCAAACTGCGGCTCGCCATCGGCAAGGACGCCGGCATGGCGACCAAGCACGACTGGTACAAGGCCGCCGCGCTCGCGCTGCGCGACCGCATCGTGCACCGCTGGCTGACGGCGGAGAAGCAGAGCTACGACGCCGGCCGCAAGCGGGTCTACTACCTCTCGCTCGAATTCCTGATCGGCCGTCTGTTCACCGACGCACTGAACAATATGGGGCTGCTTGCGGTGTTCGAGGCGGCGCTCGGCGATCTCGGCGTTGGGCTGTCCGAATTGCGCAAGTGCGAGCCGGATGCGGCGCTCGGCAATGGCGGCCTTGGGCGGCTCGCGGCGTGCTTCATGGAAAGCATGGCGACGCTGGCGATCCCCGCGATCGGCTACGGCATCCGCTACGATTTCGGCCTGTTCCGCCAGATCATCAATCACGGCTGGCAGCAGGAATATCCCGACGAATGGCTGAGCTTCGGCAATCCCTGGGAATTCCAGCGGCCGGAGGTGGTCTATCACGTGCATTTCGGCGGCGGCGTCGAACACGTCGAAGCGAAGGGACGCGACCGCGCGATCTGGCATCCGGCGGAAACCGTGCAGGCGGTCGCCTACGACACCCCGATCGTCGGATGGCGCGGCCATCACGTCAACGCGCTGCGGCTGTGGTCGGCGCGCTCGCCCGACCCGCTCAAACTCGACGTCTTCAACACCGGCGACTATCTCGGCGCCAGCGCCGAGGAGGCGCGCGCCGAATCGATCTGCAAATTCCTCTATCCGAATGACGAGAGCCCTGCGGGGCGCGAGCTGCGGCTGCGTCAGGAATATTTCTTTGTCTCGGCCTCGCTGCAGGATCTCGTTAAGCGTCACCTGGCGGCGGACGGGCAAATACGGGGCCTCGCGGCGAAAGTCGCAGTCCAGCTCAACGATACCCATCCCAGTCTCGCGGTCACCGAGTTGATGCGCATTCTGGTCGATCTCAACAACATCCGCTGGGAGGATGCGTGGAAGATCACGGTCGACACGCTGTCCTACACCAATCATACCTTGCTGCCCGAAGCGCTCGAGACCTGGCCGGTCGAACTGTTCGAGCGGCTGTTGCCGCGGCATCTCGAAATCATCTACCGCATCAATGTCGCACACCTGGCACTCGCCGAGGAGCGCTGTCCCGGCGACGTCGATTTCCGCGCCTCGGTCTCGCTGATCGACGAGAAATCCGGAAGACGCGTGCGGATGGGTCAATTGGCGTTCTTGGGCTCTCACCGCATCAACGGCGTCTCGGCGATGCATTCCGACCTGATGAAGGAGACCGTGTTCCACGATCTCAACCACCTTTATCCCGGCCGCATCACCAACAAGACCAACGGCATCACTTTCCGCCGCTGGCTGATGCTGGCCAATCCGAAGCTGACCGACCTGTTGCGCGAAGCCTGCGGCGAGGCCGTGCTCGACGATCCCGCACAGCTTTCGCATCTCGAGGCCCGCGCCGGCGACAACGCGTTCCAGGAAGCGTTCCGCAACGTCAAGCACCACAACAAGGTCGCGCTGTCGCGGCTGATCGGCGAACGCCTCAACATCAACGTAGATCCGGCCGCGCTGTTCGACGTCCAGATCAAGCGAATCCACGAATACAAGCGGCAGCTGCTCAACATCCTGGAAGCGGTCGCGCTCTATCACGCGATCAAGGATGACCCGCAACGCGACTGGGGGCCGCGTGTGAAAATCTTCGCCGGCAAAGCGGCGGCGAGCTATCGCTACGCCAAGCTGATCATCAAGCTGATCAACGACGTCGCCGAAATCGTCAACAACGATCCCGCGATCGCTGGACGCCTGAAGATCGCATTCCTCTCCGATTACAACGTGAGCCTTGCGGAAGTGATCATTCCCGCCGCCGACCTCTCGGAGCAGATTTCGACCGCGGGCATGGAGGCCTCCGGCACCGGCAACATGAAGCTTGCGCTCAACGGCGCGCTCACCATCGGCACGCTCGACGGCGCCAATATCGAAATCCGCGACCATGTGGGCGCCGAAAACATCGCGATCTTCGGCATGGAAGCGATGGATGTGGTGGTGCGGCGCAAGCAGGGGCTGGACACCACCGACGTGATCCGGCGCTCGCCTGGCCTGTCGCGCGCGATCAATGCGATCGGCAGCGGCGAATTCTCGCCCGACGATCCGAGCCGCTTTGAATCGGTCGCATACGCGCTGCGCCATCTCGATCATTACATGGTGAGCGCGGATTTCGATTCCTATTACGAGGCCCAGCGCGGCATCGACGCGCGCTGGCAGGTGGTGCCGGCATGGACGCGCGCCTCGATCCTCAATGTCGCGCGCATGGCGTGGTTCTCATCGGACCGCACTATCCGCGAATATGCGCAGGATATCTGGAACGTGCCGGTGAACGGAAGCCTGCCGCTGGCGCCCGGCGCGCAGCGCGGGGCAACCGGTTGATCCTTCGCCGTGCGTTACCGGTCCCTTGCCTCTCGCGTCACCGAATTCGGATGAGGAACTGCGATGCGCAAGATAAAATCGTCATTGCGAGGAGCGGAGCAACGGGCCTGTCATTTTTTTGGTACTGCGGCGTGATTCATTGCGTGGGTTGATTCGGAGCACGTGATGGACATACGTATTCGGCAAGCGGAACGTCGGCAGGCTGGTTTTGAACTGGTCGATCT
>Ga0116223_10002135_pt1 | contig 18993 bp, 20 predicted proteins | sample Sb_taG_3_FD_90092 | JGI IMG/M metagenome (GOLD analysis project Ga0116223, IMG submission 90092) | Peat soil microbial communities from Weissenstadt, Germany - Sb_50d_a_PC metaG | ecosystem: Environmental > Terrestrial > Soil > Wetlands > Peat | place: Germany: Weissenstadt | collected 2010-09-21 | reverse complement strand
CCGCCCGTACTTCTCGAACCCCGTCTGCGCCGCCAGAGTTTGCTGTCGCATCCGCCTTTTCTCCTCCACTTACACCTTATACGCTCAGCCTGTGGATCGGAGAGTTCTTCAGAGGTTCCCTAACAAGCGCTTAACATGCTTAGGATATACTCCTTCATCCGGGGGGGGTGTTTCACACCCGGGTAAAAGGAGTCGAAACGACGTGGGCCGAGTACCTTTCAGAAAGAGATTCATCCGCAACCTCTGCCGCTGCGTTTTGCTTTTCTGTGCGCCTGTCTATTTGTGGCCTTATTTTTCCAGCGAAACTGGGGCTGAGTATGGGGTAGGCTTTTTCCGCAAAGCGCGCTTGCTCTGGACGATGTACCGGAACCGTTTCCGCATCGTCACGGCTGCAGGGCTTCTTGACCAGGTGGTGATGGTCACCGCGATTCTCCAGGTTCCGAAAGACTTGAAAGGCGTGGTCGTCGAGTGCGGCAGTTACCAGGGTGGGAGCACGAGCAATCTCTCGCTGGTTTGCGCGCTGGTTGGGCGCGAGCTGCACGTGTTCGACTCATTTGCGGGGCTGCCCGAGCCTCCCGAGGCGGACAAACTCCACAAGGTCCCCTCGCTGCGGGAAATCCGGACGTTCGCCAAGGGCGATTGGTGCGGAACGATCGAAATCGTGACGGAGAACATTCGGCGCTACGGTAATTTGTCGGTTTGCCGTTTTCACCAAGGATATTTTGACCAAACCTTGCCTCAGTTCCATGAGCCGGTCGTCTTCGGTTTCTGCGACGTCGACTTGCGGTCGTCCCTGGAACCCTGTGTGGAGAACCTGTGGCCGCTCTTGCAGGATCGCCGCATGCTCTTCACCCATGAGGCCAATCATATGGAGATTGCCGGTTTATTCTTCGAGCCGAACTGGTGGCAACAGCGCGGTCTGGAACAAGTGCCACCCGGACTGGTGGGTGGAGGTTCGGGGATTGGGTTGTACATCTCCGACAAAGGATTCTTCCGAAGCACGCTTGGCTTTGCGGTTAAGAATCTTCAGGTCGCGGACTTGGAAGCCTAGCGCGTCCCGGTGCTCATGCGGCGCGGCTGACAGCCGCGCCCTTTCAAAACAAAAGCAGCCTGCGAAAAGTCAGTGGCGGGAGACTTCGTCGAGCACTTCGCCGGTGGGGCTGAGCAGCTGGACGTGTAGGTCCATCTGACCGGCCGCGTGGGTGGAGCAACTGAGGCAGGGATCGTAGCAGCGGATCACGGCTTCGACGCGGTTGAGCATGCCTGGAGTCAGGCGGTTGCCGTGGACAAAATGTTTGGCTACCTGCAGGACGCTGCGGTTCATGGCGAGATTGTTCTGTCCGGTGGCGATGATGAGGTTCACCCAGCGGATCAGGCCCTGCTCGTCAATCTTGTAGTGGTGGAAGAGAGTGCCTCGCGGGGCTTCGGCCGCGCCTACGCCTTCGAGCGCGTTGGGGTGAGCCACGGCGCGCACGTGCTTCGAGAGAATGTCCGGATCGTTCAGCAGTTGCTCCAGGCGCTCGATGCAGTAGAGGATCTCGATTAAGCGGGCGTGGTGATAATGGAACGAACTTAGGACGGCAGTGCGCTGCAGTTCGTGAAATTCGGCGAGTTCCTGATCGGCGCGCGGCGTGCCGCAGCGGTCGGCGACGTTCAGACGGGCCAACGGTCCGACGCGATAGACGCCGTCGGGGAATCCCTTGGGCTTGTAGTAGGAGGATTTCAGATAGCTCCAGGGTTCGACCTTTTCGCCGATGTATTCGTAGTACTGGTTGGGGTCGAGATCGTCGGCGACCACATGGCCCGAAGCGTCAACGACGCGAAGCTTGCCCCCATAGAAAGTGAGGCCGTTGTCCTTTTTGACGATGCCCATGAACAGTGTGGGAAAGTTGCCGAACGTGGAAATCTCTTCGCGGAAACGCTCCATGATGCTCTTGAACCATTCCAGGGTGCGCTCGGCGATGGCGAGGGCGTCGGGAAGGGCGAACAGGATGGCGTCGCGATTGGCCTCGGTGAGCGGCTCGCTCACACCTCCGGGGACGACCCACGCGGGATGGATGCGTTTGCCGCCCAGGCGCTCGATGATGCGCTGGCCGAACTGGCGCAGGCGGATGCCGTCGAGCGCAAGTTCGGGATTCTTCTCCGACACTCCAAAAATGTTGCTCTTTGCGGGATCGGCGTCCATGCCGAGGAGCAAGTCGGGCGACGAAAGATGGAACAGGCTGAGAGCGTGCGACTGCGTGACCTGGGCGAGTCCGAAGATGCGGCGCAGCTTGTCGGCAGTCGGCGGAATCTTGACCGCGAGCAGGGAATCGCAGGCCTTGGCGGAAGCGATGAGGTGGCTGACGGGGCAGATGCCGCAGATGCGCGCCATCAGCGAAGGCATCTCGTAAAAGGGGCGGCCTTCGCACAGCTTTTCGAAGCCGCGGAACTGAGTGACGTGAAAGCGGGCTTCCTCGACCCGGCCGTCTTCGTTCAAATGGAGCGTGATCTTGGAATGGCCTTCGATTCTTGTAACTGGATCGATAACGATGCTGCTGCCCTGCTTCACGAAGTCTCCCTTGGTAGCTGTTAGCTTCTAGCTCTTAGCTCTGGTCTTGCTTAACGCGGTCAATTTCTATGCGCCATTTTGTTGGACGCAAGCGGTTACGATCCAAACCGAGTTTTCGGACTTACGTCCGGCTGCCGCCCGTCAAGCAACTCGCTGACCACGTAATAAATCGTGTCGGCCGACGGCGGACAGCCCGGGACGAACACATCGACGCTGACAAATTCGTGGATCGGGCGCGAGTTCGGCAACAGCGCAGGCACCACCTGGTTCGGGATACCGGGGTCGAAGGTGACATTCTCGCGGTAGGCGCGGTCCAAGACCGCCTTCGTACCGAAGGGATTGCGCATTCCCGGAACGTTGGCCGTGACGGCGCAGTCGCCGAGCGAAACCAGAATTTTCGTACGCGCGCGCACGATCTTGATTTTGTGCAGATCTTCTTCGCTGCTTACGGCGCCTTCGACCAGGGCCACGTCGACGCCTTCGGGGAATTCCTTGGCGTCGACGAGCGGACTGTAGACCACGTCGGCGAGGCCGGCGATGGTGAGCAGGCGTTCGTCCATGTCGAGAAAAGACATGTGGCAGCCGGAGCAGCCGTCGAGCCATACGGTGGCGATGCGCTTCTTACTCATTGCTGCTCCGCGCTGAAGCGACACGTGATGTCCTCATTGCGCGCTTTGCGCGCAACCCCGGACGAGGCGTCCGGGGCTACATGCTCCTTCATTCGTTCTCCTTCCGCATCATGGTCAGGTAGGGCAGGAACTGCCGGCGTTTGAGCATTTCGGCGACCGAGCGTCCTTTTTCAAACAGGGCGCCCGTCGGACACACGTGCACGCACTTGCCGCAACTGGTGCAGGTTTCTGAAGTGCCCCACGGTTCGCTCAAGTCGGTAATGACCTTGGCGTCGATACCGCGGCCCATGATGTCCCAGGTATGGGCACCCTCAATTTCGTCGCAGACGCGGACACAACGGGTGCACAAGATGCAGCGGTTGTGGTCGATGACGAAACGATCGTGCGAGGCGTCGACTTCTTCCTTGGGATAGCGATAGGGGAAGTGGACGTGAGTAATGCCGAGCCGCTGGGCGAGCATCTGCATTTCGCAGTGTCCGTTGGAGACGCACACGGAACACACATGGTTGCGCTCAGTGAAGAGCAACTCCAGAATCATCCGACGATAGTTCTGCAAGCGCTCGGAGTCGGTGGTGACTTCCATGCCCTCTTCGACTGAGGTGACGCAGGCGGGGAGCAACTTGTTCTGGCCTTTGATCTCGACCAGGCACATGCGGCAGGCGCCCACGTCGGAGAGGCCGTCCATTTCGCAGAGGCGCGGGATGAAGATGCCATTCTGGCGAGCGACGTCGAGGATGGTTTCTTCCTGGCGTCCGCTCAAATCGCGGCCATCGATCTTCAGGGTTTTGACGGGTGCGACGGGTCTCATGCGGTTTCTCTTTCTCCCGCAGGCTGAGCGCCGCACACTCCGGCCGGGCATTTATGTTGCTCGATGTGGGCCCGATACTCCTCGGCGAAGGAACGCAGGGTGCTAACCACCGGATTCGGCGCCGATTGCCCTAGTCCGCAGAGGCTGGTGTGCTTGAGCAGATCGCAGAGTTCCTCGAGCATCTTCATATCCCCGGGCGTTGCGGTCATGTTGCCGATGGCGGTGAGAATGCGGTGCATCTGATAAGTGCCGACGCGGCAAGGGATGCACTTGCCGCAGGACTCGGTCATGCAGAAATCCATGAAGTACTTGGCGACGTCGACCATGCAGGAGCTTTCGTCCATGACGATCATTCCGCCGGAGCCCATGATCGATCCCGCGCGGGCGAGCGATTCGTAGTCGACGGGCATGTCGAGACAGTCAGTGGGGAGGCATCCGCCAGAGGGGCCTCCGGTTTGCACGGCCTTGAACTTGCGGCCCTCGGGAATACCCCCACCAATTTCATAGACCATCTCACGCAGCGAAATTCCCATGGGGACTTCGACGAGGCCGGTATTCTCGACGCGGCCGGCGAGGGCGAAAACTTTCGTGCCTTTACTCTTCTCCGTGCCGATGCTGGCGTACCAGTCGCCACCGTTGCGGATGATGGGAGCGATATTGGCGAACGTCTCTACGTTGTTGATGAGCGTAGGCTCGCCGAACAGGCCTTCCATGGCAGGATATGGCGGGCGCGGGCGCGGAGTGCCGCGCTTCCCTTCGACCGAAGCGATCAGAGCAGTCTCTTCGCCGCAGACGAAGGCTCCGGCGCCCAGGCGCAAATCGACGCGAAAACTGAAGCGAGTGCCGCAGATGTTTGAGCCGAGCAGACCGATGCGTTCGGCCTGGCGAATAGCATTGCGCAGGCGCTTGATGGCAAGCGGGTATTCCGCGCGCACATAGATGTAGCCTTCCGAGGCGCCGACGGCGTAGGCAGCGATGAGCATACCTTCGAGCACGCGGTGAGGATCGCTTTCAAGCACGCTGCGATCCATGAACGCGCCGGGATCGCCTTCGTCGGCGTTGCAGATCACATACTTTTGCGTGCCCACGGATTTTGAGACGGTGCTCCACTTCAGGCCCGTGGGATATCCGGCGCCGCCGCGGCCGCGCAGGCCGCTCTTCGTGACTTGCTCAATGACTTCGCGGGAAGTGATTTCAGTGAGCGCTTTGATCAGCGCGGTGTAGCCGTTGGCGGCCACGTAGTCTTCAACGCGTTCGGGGTCGATGACGCCGGAATTTTCCAGCACGATCTTCTTCTGGCGCTGGAAGAAGGGAACATCAGTGGGGCAGACCAAGCGCGATACGGGCGAGCCGTCGAGACTGTCGAGAATCGCGGCACCATCGGCGGCTTCCACCTTCTTATAGAGGACTCCTGTGCTGGTTGAGACGAGCGGGCCTTCGGAGCACAGCCCCATGCAGCCCACGCCTTTGACCTGACAATGGTCCTTGGTGCCGCGGCGAGTGACTTCCTGGTCGAGCGCGTCTTTCACGCCCTGGCTCTGGCAGGAGAGACATCCGGCGGCAACGCAGACATTCACCCGCTGGGTGAACTTGCTTTGCGCCTCGCGTTCGGTTTCGGCTATCTGATCGAGTTCCTCAGGCGTCATGCGTGTGTCCATTTCTTCAAGTGCTCGCGGATGGCCGAGGTCCCGACCTTACCGGCGACTTCCTGATCGTAGACAACGGCGGGAGCGAGGCCACAGGATCCCAGGCAGCGGGCTGTGAGCAGCGAGACTTTCTTGTCGGCGGTGGTCTCTCCGGGGGCGATGCCGAGGTCGCGCTGAACGGTGTCGAGCAACTGCTGCGATCCCTTGATGTAGCAGGCCGTCCCCATGCAGATGACGCAGGTGTGCTCGCCCGCAGGCTTCAGGGTGAAGAAATGGTAGAAGGTGGCGACGCCGTAGGCGCGGCTCAGGGGCACGCGCAACGACATGGCAACGTAACGCAGGGCTTGCGCGTCCAGGTATCCGAACGCCTCTTGCACAGTGTGTAACGTCTCAATCAGTCCGCGCTGCTGCTGGCCCTGACGCCGGATCGTGGCATCGACCAGCTTCCAACGTTTGTCCTGGTTGGGCGGAGTCGGTTTTGCAGTATATGAGGGCATGTGCCTTCTCGATCGTGAATGAATTCGGTATGAAGTATGAGTGCGACATGGTTTGCGAAAGAACTGGTAATTGTAGTCCTCAACGGGCAGAGTCACAATGATCCTGCGTGTGAAATTTGGTTACGCTGGTTTCATTTTGGTTCTACTCCTGTGACGTCAATCACAGGAGAGGCTCTGGTGTTTGTTTCGGTTTTGAGAATCTGGAGCGCCAAAATTTCGATCAGGGCGTCGTCGTTCGAATTCCGAATCGCAGACTGGGTTATGTTGGCGGGGAACGTTCCGCGCGCTCCTGTGTTGACTAGTTATATGACTAGTCATATAATGTCTAGGAAAAGAGATGGCGACCATGAACTCGTGGCAATTGCAGGAGGCAAAGGCGCGCTTCAGTGAGTTTCTTGATGCGGCGCTGAAAAAAGGTCCGCAGGTGGTGACCCGCCGTGGGGTGGAGGAGGCTGTGCTTGTTCCTGTCGAGGAATGGCGTCGCCTGCAGCGCCAAAGCCGTCCAGACATCAAGGAACTGCTCCTCGGTCCGGGGCCTCGTTTTGAAGACATTGTGCCCAAGCGCGGCGGATGGAAGCGGCGACTGCCGGTCGACTTCAGTGGACCAGACTTCAAATGAATCGGATTTCCAATAAACCAGACTCCGAGTGAAACAGGCCGCCAGTGACTCGATATCTGCTCGACACCAATGTTGTCTCCGAGTTGCGCAAGCCTAAACCGCACGGGGCGGTCGTGGCGTGGGTGAAGACGCTCCGGCCTGAGCAGATTTTCCTCTCGGCGGTGACGATCGGAGAACTCCAGGCAGGCGTGGAACTGACACGCAGAAATGATCCCGCCAAGGCTCTCGAGATTGAAGCCTGGCTCACGATGGTCGAGGTTTCGTTCACGGCGTTGCCCATGGACTCGGCCTGCTTTCGAGAATGGGCAAGGCTCATGGTGCGGAAGTCACCGGAGTTGATTGAAGACGCAATGATTGCCGCGACGGCGCGTGTTCACGGATTGCACGTGGCCACGCGGAACGAGCGGGACTTTCGCGGGTTTCAGGTGGGGGCGTTCAATCCGTTTGAGTTTAGGGCGTAGGTTGGTCGTGATTGAAGTTTCGCAGTCCGCTTAGGCAACCGTCGACGGGTTCTCCTCGATGCTCTCTCTTTAGTGCGGGTCCACACAGAGAGGGCTCCCGTTACGCTTTCCGGACTGGAACCTCCTGACGGCTTGACATTGCTTCCGGCTCTGATAGGGTGGACCGTCCAGGTGATCGGCCCTTACCGTTTCCCGAGGTCGCCATGGCACATCGCAAAGAAGTTCGTGTTGACCCTCCTCCACCTCCCAAGCCTGACAGCCCTGTAACCTTCGAGCAGGTTCTACAAGACGAACTGAACTCCATTGGGGACTCACGTACGACGCGCCACGTGACCGCCGCGGCCGGACGCGACAACCTGATCGGGCTGGTCTTTTCGGGTGGGGGCATTCGCAGCGCCACCTTCAATCTGGGAGTACTCCAAGCCCTGGCCAGAAACAAGCTGCTGCAAAACTTCGATTACCTCTCGACGGTTTCCGGCGGGGGCTACATCGGTTCCTGGCTCGCAACGCTCACCGGCTCGGCAGGATTTGACGAAACCGTAAACGCGCTCGACAACAAGCCGTACAAGGTCAGCAAGCCGGGACAGGTGACGCCGCCGGCAGAACATCCCGCCGTGCGATGGCTGCGAAATTACTCGGACTATCTGACGCCAAAGATCGGTATTTTCACGGGAGACGCCGGAGCCGTGTTAGGAAACTGGTCGAGGAATGTCTTTCTCAATCAGCTGGTATTAGTCCTCTTCCTGTTGGGCCTCATCCTCGTCCCTTCCTGGTTAGTGCTCTTCACTCAGCACGTGATCGAGGAGAGTGAGACGAGTGCCATCGTGGCATTCTTCTTTGGTGTCGCCCTGATCGTGTTCGCGATCATCGCAACGGCAAAATGCATGGTGCCGATGGACGAGTTCAATAGGAGAGGCGGCTGGTTGCGAAACAGCGTGCGGCTGAGCGTGATGCTGCCTCTGTTCGTGGCGGCCTGGTTGATGAACAGCAGCATGTTGGCTTGGAAGGATCTTTCCGACGGTACCTTGCTGTACTGGATGCTAGGTGGCATGGCGTTCTATTTCCTGGTCTGGATGGCCGCCGCCGCGGTCGCGAATAGCAAGAAAAGGGAAAGAGCGGAAAAGACGACAGATTCGTCGGTGGTTTCCTGGCCTGCGCTTTATATCGCCGCCGCGATAGCGGGACTCTTAGGCGGCCTGCTGCTGAACCGGTACGCATTCTTCGTGGGTCAAATCGCGCGAGAATCGGAAGGCTTCCTCTGGACGCTGAATATTCTCGGCACGGTAGCGGTTCTGTTTTTGTTGCAGTTGGTCGCGGTGCTGCAACTAGGCCTGGTGGGACACGACTGTCTCGACCTGGTACGGGAATGGTGGGCGCGAGTTGGCGGCAGCCTGATGTTGATGACAATTGGCTGGCTGGTGGTGTTCGGGATCGTGGTTTTCGGGCCGCTAGGGATTCGTCTGCTCTTCAATACCAGGACTGGCACGGGATTAAACGCCTGGGGTCTGCTGATGTGGCTGGCATCGACGGTAGCAGGGATTGGTGCGGGCAAGAGTCCGCAGACCAGTGGGCAGAACAAGTCCGGGGGCGGAGGCGCCAGCGGCAAGATTATGGACTTGCTGAAATCGCCCAAGGGCAAGGAGATTGTGGCCAAGGTGGCTCCGTATGTATTCATCGCCGGACTGCTGGTGATCCTTTCGACCATCGTCCACTATGTGGCGGGGCTATGTTTTCGGCACGGCGAAACCCAGAATCTCTGGCGGTTATCTGGCGCGCAGCTATCGACGACTGAAATCTGGAAGAGCTATTGGTGCATCCAGGAGGGGGCGCAGTGGCTCCCCGTCGTCTTGGCCGCGGTTGTGTTGATTGTCCTGGCAGGCGTCCTGTCGTGGCGCATAGACGTGAATGACTTTTCCATGCACCACTTCTACCGCAACCGGCTGGTTCGCTGCTACCTGGGGGCCTCACGAAATGTGAACCGCAAGCCGCAGGACTTTACAGGTTTCGATCCGGATGACGAGATCGCGCTGGCGTCGCTGCTGCGGACTTCGAGCGACGGCAAGTCCAAAACGTATCCCGGCCTGTATCCGATTCTGAATGGAACGCTGAACGTGACGCGCGGAGGTGAACTCGGATTCCAGAAGCGCAAGGCGAAGCCGTTTATTTTTACCCCGCTTTATTGTGGTTACGATGTGAATTCTTACCTTCCCACGGAATTCGGGGGGCAAGACAAGCTGGGACACAGCAAAGGCATCACATTAGGGACAGCCATGGCGATATCGGGGGCTGCGGTTTCCCCCAACATGGGCTACCACACTGCGCCCGCGACTGCCTTCTTCCTGACTTTGTTTGACGTCCGCCTGGGCTGGTGGATGGCGAATCCGCGGATTCCGAAACTGTGGAGCAGTCCGGGCCCGAAGCTGGGTCTGGCGTATCTGCTCTCGGAACTGGTGGGCAGTTGCGACGAGACCAGCCGGTACGTCTATCTTTCCGACGGCGCACACTTCGAGAACCTGGGGATCTATGAACTCATCAAGCGACGTTGCCGCTTGATCGTGGCCACCGACGTTGGCGAAGACGGCAGCTACGTTTTTGGGGACTTGATGAGCGCGATTGAAAAGTCGCGTACCGACTTTGGCGTAGATGTGAGAATCGACGTGTCAAAAATCAGGCCGGTCGCGCCCGCGCGCGAGAGCGAAAACAGCTACGCCGTGGGAAAGATCCACTACGGAAAAGACGCCTCGGGGAAGGAAGACTGCGGAATCCTGATCTACGTGAAATCGAGCCTGCCCAAAGACGATCCTAATGCCAGCCCGGAGAATCGCACGCCCTCGGATGTGGTGAGCTATGCCCAGTCGAATCCGACGTTTCCCCATCAGAGCACCGCAGATCAGTGGTTCGATGAAGTACAGTTTGAGAGTTACCGGGCGTTAGGTGAGTACATCGGAAACCTGGTGGTGAAAGGCGCGAACCTGAAAGGCAAGTTGGAGGCGGTGCTGTCCGGCAAAATACGGTCCTGCGAAGACATCGACAAAACTGAAAATCCGCTCCCGCAAACGGCTCCGCACAACCAGCCACCGGCTACCTGTACTACTTGAGGGAGACCAACTTTTCCACCAAAGGGAATGGGGCTCCCGATGACGACCGAGCCACTCCTAGGGCCCGGCGCTCCCCCGTTTGTGCCTAGGTTCTGAGATTCCCACCCTTTCGCAAAGAACGCGAAAGGATCGGGCACCCGGCGGGTGTTGCGATGGTGGAAGGGTAGGCGAACATCCCCGCCGGATGCGGTATCACTACCTGCGCGGTGGTTCGCCGGTGTGACCCTCATCCTTCAAAATATCGGCGCACGAGGGTTTATGCTCGATGAGGTCGTTCGGAACCAGAAGGGCCAGTTTTGAATAAGCGGTTCCGTTCTCCTGCGACCACGTGCCATCTTGCTTCCAAAAACGGTAAAAATAAGAGCTGTCAGCATCAACGGGCCTGTTCTGAGCCGGCTCCCACTTGCCCCAGACGTCGTTGGTTACACGCCGCACCCTTAGCGCTTGGTAGTCCATCCTGATGATGCCGATCAATCTCTTATCCCATTTGTCGGCGGGCTTAGATGTGTCCACGGCCTTAAGATGTGCCTCGCCGAATTCGAATACGGCCTCGCACTTTCTTACCGATGCTCTTTCTTGGGGGCCGGTGATGCCCACACACGACTCGGGCCCCGGAAGTTCGACAAATCCGTAGAAGAGTCTGTCGTTACATTGGGTGAAGTCTTTCTCAACAATTTTTTTCGCCTGCGCGCATAACTCAGCGGGGGCGTTCCCATCGCATTGGAGGGGGATCTCGCCCTTGGGAGCTGCGGCGGTCTGGCCAACAGCGGGCACAGTGGCGACGGCCATCAGGGCAACGATCACTACTCCGCAAGCTAAGGTCAGTCTTGGCTGGCGCATGCGATGACCAAGATATCACAAGAAGGGAAATCCTCGCGTCGGGGTGTCCCGCCTGCACAGCGCTGCCGAGCGTCGCTCGGCCGGACAGCCGGGGGCGGCTGTCCCCACATGTTCTATCAATACGTCCTTCTACGCGGCCCTGAAGGCCGCTCGTTCCACGGCTCCTCAACTACTTCAACGTGACCAGCTTCTCCACCAACTCCGAATAATCCTTCTTCTCGATTCCGTGTACCTGCTTGTTGTACTCATCCACTTTCGACGAATAGTTCATCGAGCAGAATTTGGGGCCGCACATGGAGCAGAAGGCGGCTTCTTTGTAGAAGTCATCGGGGAGAGTCTCATCGTGCATGGAGCGAGCCGTCTCCGGGTCGAGCGACAACGCGAATTGCTTCTCCCAGTCAAACTTATATCTCGCATAGCTGAGGGCGTCGTCGCGGTCGCGGGCGCCGGGGCGTTGGCGGGCGATATCGGCGGCGTGGGCTGAAATCTTGTAAGCGATGATTCCGTCTTTCACGTCCTTTTCGTTGGGTAAACCTAAATGCTCTTTGGGCGTGACGTAGCAGAGCATGGCGGCGCCGTACCATCCGATCATGGCCGCGCCGATGGCGGAGGTGATGTGGTCGTAGCCAGGAGCTATATCGGTGACGAGCGGGCCGAGCGTGTAGAACGGTGCCTCGTAGCAGAGTTCGACTTCTTTTTCGACCTGCTCCTTGATCTTGTCCATGGAAACGTGGCCGGGGCCTTCGATCATCACCTGCACGTCGTGCTCCCAGGCTTTTTTCGTCAACTCGCCCAGCGTCTTTAATTCGGCGAACTGGGCTTCGTCGCTGGCGTCGGCGACGCAGCCGGGGCGGAGTCCGTCGCCCAGCGAGAAGCTGACGTCGTACTTCTTGAAAATCTTGACGATGTCGTCGAAGCGGTCATACAAGAAATTCTGCTTGTGGTTGTAGGCCATCCACTGAGCGAGAATCGCGCCGCCGCGGCTGACGATGCCGGTGATACGCTTGGAAATCAGCGGCAGATACTGGATCAGGACGCCGGCGTGGATGGTCATGTAATCGACGCCCTGCGCGGCTTGCTCTTCGATGACTTCCAGCATGACTTCGGCGTTCAGATCTTCCACGCGCTTCACGCGGGCAATAGCTTCGTAGATCGGTACGGTGCCGATGGGGACGGGCGAGTGGCGGAGGATGGCTTCGCGAATTTCGTGAATGTTGCCGCCGGTGGAAAGGTCCATGACGGTGTCAGCGCCGTAGTGGACGGCGGTGTGCAGCTTTTTTAGTTCTTCATTCACTTCCGACGTGACGGCCGAGTTGCCGATGTTGGCGTTGATCTTGCAGAGTGACGCGACGCCGATCGCCATGGGCTCGAGCTCGGGATGGTTGATGTTGGCGGGGATGATCATGCGTCCGCGGGCAACTTCGTCGCGCACCAGCTCGGGCGTCAGCTTTTCTTTGTGCGCGATGAAGGACATTTCTTCGGTGATCACGCTCTGCCGCGCGTAGTGCATCTGGGAGAAGTTTCCGGAAGTGTTTTCCTGCTTGCGCCGCGCCAGCCACTCCGCGCGCGGCTTGGGGACGCTATAGCCGTTGCCGTTCGTGCCATTCGTGGAAGTCATGGAAACCCCAGCTTGGTAGAAATTCGGTGAGCCTCAATTATAACCGCGTCGACGGGAGGAGTGGCCGCGCCAGCCTCGGGTTCATCCTCGAACTGCCGTTTCAAGGTAGCAACCACTAAGGACGCGGAGGTTCACGGAGGTTCTTGAGGCAAGGGCGTCCCCTTCCTGTCTTCAGATTCCCTGCCCGAACTGAGAAGGCATTTCCATACGCCGGTTCGATGGAGCCGGATACCCAGGCTGTCGGAGATTGTTCCGCAGCAGAACATTTTTGAGATGTTTGTTTGGATTCGGACTCTAGTTGCTCTGGGCTCGGGTTCTTGCTCGCGGCGGCAAGCGGGGCATAGAATCTCCCACGTTGCTCTTCACCCGCTGATCCAAGGAGAGATTTCTCATGCGCGCATTCCGTTACTTCCTGGCTTTTCTGTTGATCGTGACTGCCAGCGGTCTTTCGCAATCTGCGTCGTCCGCCAAGCTCGGCGCCGGATTCAGCATCGATAACATCGACAAGCGCATCGATCCGTGCGTGGACTTCTACCAGTTTGCCTGTGGGAACTGGATAAAGAATTCGGAGATTCCGGCGGACCGGCCATCATGGCAGAGCTTCTCCGAGCTCGATGAAAGAAACCTCGGGATCGAGCGGCGGATTCTGGAGAAGGCGGCGGGCGAGGCCGGGCGCAATGCCATCGATCAGAAGATTGGGGACCTCTTTGGCTCCTGCATGGACGAGAAGGCCGCGGACGCGAAGGGAATCGCTCCGCTCAAGCCGGAACTGGACCGCATCGCGGCGGTGAAGGACAAGGGCGCGCTGATTGATGAGATCGGGCATCTGCGTATGGTCGGGGGAAGTTCGCTCTTCAGTTTTTATGCGGCCTCAGACCTGCACAACGCCGACCAGGTGATCGCCTACATCGATCAGGGCGGTCTCTCGCTGCCGGACCGCGACTACTACATCAAAGACGATGCGGATAAAGTCGAGATGAGGAAGCACCTGGCCGAATATGCCACGCAACTATTTACGCTGGCGGGCCAGACTCCGCAGCAGGCAGGGGCTTCGGCGCAAACTGTGCTGACGGTAGAGACCTTGCTGGCGGCGGACGCGATGGACCGCACCAAGCGGCGCGATCCCAAGAATCGCGATCATAAGGTGACTCGCGACGAAGCCGTCGCGATGGCGCCAGATTTTTACCTCAATCGCTATTTCACGGCGGTGGGCGCACCGAGCTTTACCGCGATGAACGTCACCAACCCAGACTACTTCAAGCAAGTCAACGGGGTGATCGCCTCGCTCCCGCTCGATTCGCTCAAGACTTATGCAAGCTGGCATGTGCTGCGGGCGGCTTCTCCGTGGCTGTCTCAGCCCTTCGTGGACGCCAACTTCAAAATGCGGCAAGCTCTGACCGGGCAGAAGCAGATTCAGGATCGCTGGAAACGTTGCGTCGCACTCGTGGACGACTCTCTGGGCGAAGCACTCGGGCAGCGTTACGTCGAAGCAACCTTCGGGGCGGACGGCAAACAGCGCATGTTGAAAATGGTGGACGCGCTGGAGAAATCGCTGGATGAAGATATTCAGGGTCTCTCGTGGATGAGCGATGACACCAAGAAACAGGCTAAAGTGAAGCTGACTGCGATCCGCAACAAGATCGGTTATCCCGACGAGTACCGCGACTATAGTTCGGTGACGATCAAGCCGAACGATCTGATGGGGAACGTGCAACGGGCCAACGAATTTGAAGCGAAGCGGCAGGTGGCGAAAATCGACAAGGCGCTCGACCGCAAGGAGTGGGGCATGACTCCGCCGGAAGTCAACGCGTACTACAGCGGATCGTTCAACGAGATCGTGTTTCCCGCGGGCATTCTGCAGCCGCCGTTTTTTGATAAGGCCATGGACGATGCAGTGAACTTCGGCGGCATCGGGTTGGTGATTGGGCACGAACTCACGCACGGGTTCGACGACCAGGGACGCAAGTTCGATCCGACCGGCAATCTGCGGGACTGGTGGACAGAGCAAGATGGCAAAGAGTTCGAGAAGCGCGTGAGCTGTGTTGCCGATGAATATTCGAACTTCGTGGCCGTCGACACCATGAAGCTGAACGGACGCCTCACTCTGGGCGAAAACACGGCCGACAACGGCGGGGCGCGCATCGCGCTGATGGCGCTGGAGCACATGATTGCCGACGATAAGACTGGCAAGGAAGGGCAGAGCATCGACGGCTACACGCCGGAACAGCGCTTCTTCTTGGGATTCGGGCGGGTGTGGTGTGAGAAGCAGCGGCCCGAGTTTTTGCGCATGCAGGTCAGCACCAATCCGCACTCGCCGGGCAAGTATCGCGTGAATGGCGTGGTGCAGAATATGCCGGAGTTCCAGAAGGCGTGGGGATGCAAGGCGGGCCAGCCGATGGTGGCGGAGAACGCTTGCCACGTGTGGTGAGAGGAACCATGGAAGGGCGGACGCCGCGTCCGCCCGGCGGCGCAGGCGTATCGGGGCGCTGTTAGCTAGTGGCAGATGAACTTGTGATCAGGCCGTCAGATCGACAAGGCTCTTCTGCATCTGGTCGGCCGTCTTGAGGGTGGCGACGTTTTCGGAGGACAGGTCTTGCGCGGACATCAGCGCTACCATTTCCGCGCTGAGATCGACCACGTCCAGGTTGCTGCCGTCGGGTGAAGTTGTGCCGGCGCCGGCGATCTTGGCTGCGGCCGTTTCTAGTTGAACCTCGGCTTGCTGCAATCCTTGAAGAGCGATGGAGGAAGGATCCATGTACCTGCTATCGGCAACTTGCCGCAAAGACTGTAGTCGCCCACTACATGGGAAACACCGGAGGTAACCATTACCTTTGGGGCGCATCGATTCTGACTGCCGTGTGGGCTGATGCGAAGGCGACGTTTCGCGTGCATTCTGCACAGAGCCGGAAGCGGGAAAGGCAACTTCCACTTCCACTTCCCACGCCAGTATTGCATTTCCAGCAACGATTGCAGCGACACACCGAAACCAACAAAAAAGAACGCGACTGCCCCGGCCAAAAGATAGGGAAGATGCCCCTCGATGGGCGTCCTCGTGAGGGGCATGAAAAGGTACACCGCTCCGAGGAGCAGAACTCCAATCAGAACCGCTCCCAAGCCCGCCCAGACGCATCCCCACAGCACATCCGCAACGCTCTCTGGGTCCCTTGCACGCTTTTGTAGAAGCATCTGCTTTGTCCGAACCCGATCGACTGATTGTAGGCTGAGTGTTCACCGCGGTCGATATTACCTCCGTTCGTCGGGCAGACGACGTTTCGAGCCGACGCTGCTACCCCTACAGTTGGGGCGTCGACAGCATTACCTTGGCTCCGGCCGCGTGGCATAGGTCGATCGCATGGACGACAGCAGTAAATGAGACTGGTCCGTGGGTCTTCACCAGAACTGGCGTATCGCTCCGGTTTTGCAGAACGCGCCTTAGTGTGTCCGGCAGATCGGCCTCGGGAATCTTCTGATCGTTGACCTCAAACGTGGGCGATGGCTCGCCGGAGTCGACTTGCACAACGATGGTGGCTCGGTTTGAATGCGGAGCAATTTGTACTTCCAGGCCTTTTGGAGGCACAACGGTTCCGCGGGCCGCCGATTCCGTCTGGGATGTCAGCAGGACCGCTGCATCGAAGGCCAAGTCATGGGCGGCCGTAAGCACTTTGCGCACATCCGCAAATGGAGCGCGAGCGTCGGCCTTGATATAGAGCTTTTGGTCGCGTCGGCGGGGAATGCTCTTCATCTTGTCGGCCAATTCCGCGGGATTGAGTTTATCGGTTCCAAAAAACACGCTGCCGTCGGGCGTGACAGCGACGACCCAGGCGTCTTCGTCATCGGCTTCAGGCATGGGCGCCGCGCTGGTAGTTGTGGCCATCACGACGCTGATTCCTTTTTGTAGTTGCTGGGTATTGGCGGTCCGAGCGGCGAACAGCACCCCAGCGAGTACCAAGGCGACGCCCAGAACAAAACCTTTCGATCCTTTTTGAGTTTTTGTCGCAAGCGAATTCATACAAGTTTCTCCTCTTGGGACAATGGCCCTCAGGGGCTAAAGCCCAGTTCTTATGCGGGTCTTAGTGGCCCGGCTAAAAGCCGGGCCCTACCCGGTGTTGTTGAGAGCGGAATCTTGTTGAGAGTGGAGCTAGGGTTTGGCTCCGCCGAGGGACGCGGTGGCTAGCGTTCCGCCGAGTCCCATCGTTTCGACTGCTGTGGAGGGCACGATTACCATCGCACCCTTTTCCTTGACGGCTTCGTAGAGCATGTTCATGGCGCGCAAGTGCAGGGCTACAGGGTTTTCGGCGTAAGCGGCCGCGGCCTGCACGAAGCTGTTGGAGATTTCGCTCTCGGCCTGGCCCAGAATGATGCGGGCCTGGCGTTCGCGCTGGGCTTGCGCCTGGCGTGACATGGCATCTTCCAGGCCCGCCGGAATTTTGACGTCGCGGATTTCGACCGATTGCACGGTGATGCCCCAGGGGTTCGTCTTTTCGTCGAGGATGCGCTGCAGTTCGCGGCCCATGGTTTCGCGCTCGGTGATCATCTGTGCGAGCTCGTGGCGGCCGATCGACTCGCGCAGCGCGGTTTGCGCGCTCATGGTGATGGCCTCGATGAAGTTCTCGACTTCGAGAATGGATTTCTCGGCGTTCCAGACCAGCCAGAAGACGATGGCGTCGACGTTGACCGGAACCGTGTCGCGGGTGAGGGTCGATTCCGCCGAGACGCTGGCCACGCGCACGCGCTGGTCCACATAGGGGCTCAGGGTTTCGACGATGGGCACAATGTGGAAGATGCCCGGGCCGCGGAGTCCGACGTAGTGGCCCAGGCGCAGAACGGCGACCTTCTCCCACTGTTGCACTACCTTGATGGCGAACATGAGATAGATGCCCAGCACCGCACCCGCAATGATCCCAGCCGGATGTTTCGTGGCAGCGGTGATGACCGCGCCCGTCAACAGGCAGACGACAAACAACGATCTTCCGACGCCGCTGATTTGACCGATTTCGATTTTCGTCATGGCTACTATCTCCTTTGCGTGGAATGAGGCACTAACTCGCGCAGACGATCCAACAATTCTTCGACGGTGAATCCTGCAGCCCCGGCGCGGGCGGCGAATTCGCCCGCCAGTTGGCCGAGTTGGCGCTCCCGCTCCGCGTCGTTTCTGTTGAACTTCTTTTCGCTGATGAAAGTTCCGGTGCCCTGGTGGGTTTCGAGCGTGCCGCCTAATTCGAGCTCGCGGTATGCCCGCAGAACCGTATTCGGGTTGATGGCCAGGTCGACCGCCAGCTGCCGCACGGTGGGAAGTTGATCGCCGGAGGCCAGCGCTCCCGCCGCTATGCCGCCGCGCACCTGGTCGATGATCTGGCGGTAGACGGGCACTCCGCTGTGCAAGTCCAGTTTGAGCTGGAAACCCTGCGCGTTGCCAGGACTGCTGCGCTTCATGTGTTCCAATGTACTATATGACTAGTACATTATGTCAAGAGAAAAATTCATGCGAGTGCCTGGCGACGTTTCGGAATCAAAATCCCGACGAGACCAACGCCGCGTCGGATTATTTCGGTTTCAGCGTTTTGACGTATTCGTAGCTGACCTGCAGATACTTCTTTGGTTCTTTTGTGTTTTTCAGCAACGGGTCGGGAACGGTCACGTAGTCTTTCTTAACGACGCCGTAGGACTTGAACAAAGAGGTCTTGTATTTCTTCAGGAATGCTTCCACTTCTTCCGCGGGCAGCCGGACGCCCAGAGTGCCGGTCTGATCCAGATACGTAAACATGTGACCATTCAGGGAAGTGTACGGGTGGATGTCGCCCTTGCGTTCATGTTCGGATTGGTTGCGATGAGCTTTTCGTACAATTCCAATTTCGCCGGAGGGATTTTGCTTTTCTTCGCGGTGGCCATGGCGTCCTCAACCGGATCGAGTCGAGTTTGCGACCCGTAAGGTAACACCGCTCCGGGTCAAAAAGAAAAGGCCCAGCTCTCGGGCCGGGCCTCATTCTTTGTGAAAATCAATTTGGCGCTACCGCGGGCAGCTGGCTTCTAGTCGTTGGCAGCCTGGATGATCAGGTGATCGACGATGCGGCGCGCCTCGTCGATGTGTCGGATCGCACGATCACGCAAGCCGCGGACGGATGGATCGTCTTCCTCGCGGGCGATATCGTTGTGCGCCTTGTCCAGCAGTTCCAAAGCGCGATGATAGCGGCCTTTGTGTCCCAGGTGTGCATCCACCGGCGGATGG
>Ga0116223_10002134_pt1 | contig 18996 bp, 13 predicted proteins | sample Sb_taG_3_FD_90092 | JGI IMG/M metagenome (GOLD analysis project Ga0116223, IMG submission 90092) | Peat soil microbial communities from Weissenstadt, Germany - Sb_50d_a_PC metaG | ecosystem: Environmental > Terrestrial > Soil > Wetlands > Peat | place: Germany: Weissenstadt | collected 2010-09-21 | reverse complement strand
TCCTTCACAGGGCAGTTTCACTCGTGGCAGCCGTTGGGTTCCGGCCACCTCGAGGCCAAGCTCAAAGAAAAGAAGGACGATCCCGGCAAGATTGGGCGGCATGGTGTGCCGTGGTATGTCTACGATGCCGTTTCAGGGTGGGTTGTGTATCACTTTCACGATACGAGCCCTGAATCGGGAGTCCGTCGCCAGCGAGCCATCAATGACAATGAGTACCTCCGCCCTGACGCTGGGAACTTGGCGGCTTTTTTATACCGCATTCAGCAGACTAACCCAGATCACTATGAGAAGATCCGCGATGTCGTGAGGCTGGCCGCCCCATTCTTTAGTGATTTCAAGCTCCGACCCGTGGCTGACAAAGCCGAGTTGATTCAACTCGAATGGCTTCAGAAAGACTCGGATTATCCGTTCCGTCCGAGCCAGCTATCCGACGGCACATTGCGTTTCATCTGCCTTGCCACGGCGCTGCTCCAGCCGCAACCGCCCGCAACGATGCTCTTTGACGAGCCTGAGCTCGGGGCGCATCCTTTCGCTTTGACGCTCCTAGCCAATCTCTTCCAGCAGGCGGCGAAACACCCTTCTCAGCAGGTAATTGTATCTACCCAATCCGCGCAACTGGTCAACGAGTTTGAGCCGGAGGATGTTGTCGTTGTCGAGCGGACGCAGGGCGAATCGGTTTTCCGACGCTTGGACTCGGCGAAACTGTCGGGCTGGCTTGAAGATTACACGCTGGGAGAGCTTTGGCAGAAGAATGTGTTCGGAGGCGGGCCGCGAAATGAGTCGATGCCTAGAATGCCGGACGACGATGAACAAGCTACCGCTTCTCCCAAAGCGGAGGGAATGAGCACAGGAGACGGACGCCCGTGATCCGCGTCCACGTGATCGTGGAAGGACGCACTGAGCAATCGTTCGTCCAAGAAGTTCTCGCCCCGAGCTTGTCAGACGCGGGAGTTTACTTGACCCCGACCATTCTTGGCGTTCCTGGCCAAAAGGGCGGAAGAGCGAACTATGCCCGTCTTAAGAAGGACGTGCTGCGGCAATTGAAAGAGGACCGGACGGCTTATTGCTCAACGATGGCGGACCTCTATGGGTTGGGAAAAGGCTTTCCAGGCATGCCTCTGCCGCCTAACCTTTCGAATGTGGACAAGGTCATTCACCTTGAGCGGGCGATGATGGAAGACATCATGGCAGAAGTGCCTGACCTGCGCCCTGATGTTCGATTCATCCCCTACCTCCAATTGCATGAGTATGAGGGGTTGCTGTTCAGCGATCCGGAGAAGTTTGCCAACGGTATCTCCCAGTCGCATCTGGCCCCGACGTTCCAGGCCATCCGCCAAGGTTTTCCCACTCCTGAGGATATCGATGATAGTCCGGAAACTGCCCCTTCGAAACGCGTCTCTCGCCTTTGTCCTTCCTACAATAAAGTTCTGGATGGAACGCGAGCCGCCAGCGCCGTCGGTATCGAGCCCATGCGACGTGAGTGTCCACATTTCCGTGATTGGGTTGAGAGTCTGGAACAGTTAGGCTCCCAATAGCGTACGCGATGCCAGCATCCGAGGCGTGTCCGGCACGTCACGTGACCACGGGCTCGACGCCCGGGGTGGTAAACAAGGCGAGAAGACGGGATGCGCGAACTTCCGTCGCAGCAGGAAGTCCTCAAACTCTTCGAGAAGGATCCGCAGCGGACTTTTCGCTTGCGTGAGCTGGTGCTCGAGTTAGGGCTGCGCTCCAGCCAGGCGCGCGAGTTGAAGAGTGTGTTGAAGGATCTCGCCCGCGGTAAGAAACTCGTTTATTTGAAGAAAAACCATTACGCGTTGGTCTACAAAGGCCGCCACGCCGCGACAGACGCGGATGAACGCCGCATGCCTCCTGTACACATAGAGCCGCTGACCCCAAAACCGGGGGTCCGCGCTACCCGAAACGTGGTGACGGGCCGCCTGATCGGACACCGGGATGGCTACGGCTTCGTTGTGCCCGACTCTCCCCTGGCGGGCACCGATCTCGACATCTTTATTCCACCCGATGGCATGGGTTCAGCCTTGCATGGCGACCGGGTCGAGGTGCACTACCAGCGATCGACGAGGGGGTTTAAGAGCGAAGGCAGGATGGAAGGCCGCCTCATTCAAGTCATCGAGCGCGCGCAAAAGACCGTGGTGGGGCAATTCCACGCGGGCACGCGTTATAGCTACGTCATGCCTTTCGACCAGCGAATTCCATTCGAAATCGTAATTCCCGATGAAGGGGCGGTTCGCGAACCTCCCCGACGGCGCGACCGGCAATTCGGTGGGGAATCCGAAGGAAGGTCCGCTGTGGCGGCGGCCAGTGACCGCCTCAACGCCCGGGAACTCGACGGTCTGATCGTGGACGTGGAAATCACCAATTATCCTCGTCCTGCCGCGCTGCCTCGCGGGCGCGTCATCGAGGTGCTGGGGCGACGCGAGGAGTTCGGCGTGGATGTGGAGATCATGATTCGCAAGTTCCACCTCCCGCGCCGCTTCCCCGGCGATGTGCTGGCGGAGGCAGACGCCGCTCCGCAGTACATTCCCGAACGCGACCGCGAGGGCCGCCGCGATTTCCGCAGCCTGCCCATCGTCACCATCGACGGCGAAACAGCCAAGGATTTTGACGACGCGGTGTATGTCGAGCTGTTAGCTGGGGGCCATTACCTGCTGCAGGTTCACATCGCGGACGTGGCGCACTACGTCCGGCCGGGCTCGGCGCTCGACCGTGAGGCGCGACTGCGCGGCACGAGCGTTTATTTTCCGGACCGCGCCGTGCCCATGCTGCCGCTTGAACTCTCGAACGGCATCTGCAGCCTGAACCCACACGTGGATCGGCTGGTGATGTCCGCGCTCATGGAATTCGATTCCGAGGGACGCCTCGTGGAATACGAACTGCTTCCCGGTATCATCCGCAGCGCCGAACGGATGACTTATACCGCGGTGCGAGACATCCTGGCCGGTGAGCCCGGCGCCTGCCAGCGCTATGCCTCGCTCGCCGCCGAGTTCAAACGCATGGAGGAATTGGCGCGCCTGCTCGCTCGCCGTCGCGAGGAGCGCGGCTCAATCGACTTCGACTTGCCCGAACCCGAAATCGAGTTCGACGAACACGGCCGCATGACCGGCATTACACGCTCCGAGCGCAACTTCGCACACCGGATCATCGAGGAGTTCATGCTGGCGGCGAACGAGGCCGTGGCGTCGTATCTCGAGACGAGAGGCATTCCCTCGCTTTATCGCATCCACGAAAGACCGGACGCAAAAAAAGTGATCGAGTTCGAGGAGATCGCGGCCGGTTTCGGCTATTCGCTGGGCATCGAGTTGCCCGCCGCGCGCCGCACTCGCATGCGCCTGCGAGACGAACGCGACCGCTACCCGCGCTTTCACGAAATGCTCGAGGGCGAGCTGAAGATCAGCTCCTTTAACTACCAGCAGCTCACCAAGCGGATCGAGGGCAAGCCCGAAGAGCGAATTCTTTCTTACCTGATGCTGCGCTCGCTTAAGCAGGCCCGCTACTCGGAGGAGAACGTCGGCCACTTCGCGCTGGCAGCTCCGACCTATACCCATTTCACCTCGCCCATTCGCCGCTATCCGGATTTGATCGTGCATCGCATTCTGAAAGCTGCACTCGCGCAGGAGCGAGGCGGTGCTCGCGTGGCTCCCACCCTCTCCCCCTTGGGGGAGAGGGTGGACCGCGCCGGCGTTTTCTCCAGCCGGGGCGGGCCGAGTGAGGGGGTCGCGAAGTTGGCGCCCGCCAAGCAGGTATTGGATGTTGCCACTCCGCTTTTGCCCGAGCGGAATACTCGCGGGACACACGCGCTACAGCTTCCGGGTGCGGCCTTTGTCGCTCAAGAAGAGCTGCACGCCCTGGGGCTCGAAACTTCCGAATCGGAGCGCCGCGCCGCCGAGGCCGAGCGCGAACTGATCGAATGGAAGAAGGTTTCATTTATGGCGCAGCACGTAGGCGATGAGTTCGAAGCGCTCATCATCAACCTGATCAAACACGGGTTTTTCGTGGAGCTGACCGACCTCTTTGTGGAGGGATTTGTCCCGCTCTCGAGCCTCGAAGACGACTACTACATTTACCGCGAACGCCTGCGCGCCATCGTCGGCGAGCACTCGAAGCGCACCTTCCGCCTGGGGCAACGAATCCGCGTGTGTCTGGTGCGGATCGACAGGGCGGAGAATAAGCTTGAGTTCTCGGTGGCGGAAGAAGTGTAACCGTGCCGCATGGACCAACGGCCGGAGAGACGGCCCGCTCCCGTGGGGAGAGGGTGTCCGACGACGGCGCCTTTTCCAGCCGTCGCCCGAAGGGTGAGGGGTTACTTGCGGTCCACACCAATCACACGCATGCCGGTGGTCCTTTTGAGCGTGCGGAACCTCCACTCACGGCTCCCATAAACTTGCGCCTGCAAAGCCGATTTGCAGAGCACTCTTGATTGGCTCCGCACGAGGCGGCCCATACCCTGCGGACGGAGGATGGCGCAGAAAACTAACCCCTCACCCGTCTCGCTCCGGCTGACGAAACCGCCGGCAGCGGGACACCCTCTCCCGTGGGGAGGGGGCTGTTCATATGAATAGGTGTGGCGGCATCAATTGAAACTTTTCTCCGCAAATCGGCGCGCGACGGGTATTATTCCTCTTTGGACTCTCACTCTCAAATAGGACTCTATTGACGCTGTGACCATCGACGAACAACTTGCTTACCTTACCAAAGGCGCGGAGGAGACGATCCGCGTGGAAGAACTCAAGGCCAAGCTCGAGCGCGCGGCGCGGACCGGAAAGCCGCTGCACATCAAGGTTGGATTCGATCCAACCGCGCCGGACATTCATCTGGGCCACACGGTGGTGATCCGCAAGATGAAACATTTCCAGGATCTCGGCCACACCGTGGTCTTTCTGATCGGCGATTTTACCGGCATGATCGGCGACCCCTCCGGCCAGAACGTGACCCGCCCACCCTTGACGCCTGAGCAGGTGGCGGCCAATGCCGAGACTTACAGAAAGCAGGTCTTTAAGATCCTCAGTCCCGAGAAGACAGTCGTGGACTTCAACAGCCGCTGGCTGGGCGCGCTCAAGGGACGAGACTGGATCACGCTTTGTTCCAAGTACACAGTGGCGCGCATGCTCGAGCGCGACGACTTCTCGAAACGCTTCAAGGAGCAACGCCCAATCGCCATTCACGAGCTTCTTTATCCCTTGGCTCAAGCTTATGACTCCGTGGCGCTTGAAACCGATGTGGAGTTGGGCGGCACCGATCAGAAATTCAATCTCCTGGTGGGGCGCACCATCCAGCAGGAATACGGCCTGGAATCGCAAGTCATCATGACCATGCCGCTGCTCGAGGGGCTCGACGGCGTGCAGAAGATGTCGAAGTCGCTCGGCAATTACGTGGGCATCAACGAGCCGCCCGGCGAGATGTTCGGCAAGCTGATGTCTATTTCCGATGACTTGATGTGGCGGTATTACCTGCTGTTAACGGATATGACGACAGCACAGATCGAGGAGCTTAAACAAGGTGTGGGTTCGGGCAAGGAGCACCCCCTCGACGTAAAGAAGGCCTTGGCACGCCGCATCATCACGGACTTCCACGACGCAGAAGCCGCCGCGCAGGCGCAGCGGGACTTCGAAGCCCGGTTCAGGGACAAAGGGCTTCCGTCAGTGATCGAGGAGATTTCCTATCACGTGCCCGGCAAGCAGAAACTCTTTCGCCTGCTGGTAGGTCTGAAGCTCTTCCCATCAAATGCCGAAGCCCAGCGAAAGATCAAAGAAGGCGCTGTTGCTATGGCGACGGGCGACTCGAAGCAACCGGACTGGAAACGGCTCACCGACCCCACGTGGGAGTTCGATCCGAGTCAATACTCCGAGGTCATTTTTCGGATCGGTACGCGACCGCCGGTGAAAGTCGTGTTTGGTGCTTGATGCAGCGTTTCAAGATCATTGTCGAAAAGCATCGGGACGGCTACGTGGCCTACTCAAGCGGTGTCCGGGGCGTGATAATTGGAGAAGGCGACACGTATGAGGCAGCGCTTGCCGATGTCAAGTCGGCTATTCGGTTTCACGTCGAGAGCTTTGGAGCAGAGGCGCCGCAAAACCAGCCCCCAGCGCCGAAGGCAGGCGTCAAGTAGCGCAGACCTGCTGCTCAAGGCCTGCGGCTTCTATCTTGCTTAACAACCGCAGACCTTGGAACGAGGTCTGCGCCACCCTCTCATGCGCTTTATCATTCTGATCAATCCTAATGCGGGCCGGGGCAAGGCGCGTTTGGTATTGCGAGAGGCGCTCGAGGTGGTGCGGCGCGAGGGCATCGCCGCTGACGTCCAGGAGAGCCGCGACCGGGCGCACCTGCTTGCATTAGCTCGCCGGGCCGCGGCTGAGAAACCCGATGCCGTCGTTTCGGTCGGCGGTGATGGGACTCAGCACTACGTCCTGAACGGAATAATGGGGAGTGAGGTTCCCCTGGGGATTATTCCTTGCGGAAGCGGGAATGATCTCGCCAAGGGCCTGGGAATACCGGTGCGAGCACGCGCTGCGGCGGAAGTGCTGTGCGTGGGCAACACTCGCCGCGTCGATCTGGGGCGAACGGGAAACACGGTTTTCAGTTGCATTGCCGGAGCAGGTTTCGATTCCGTGGTGACCCGGTACGCCAACGAGCGAGTCCGCCGGCTGAAAGGCTCCCTGGCGTATGGCTGGTCAATCCTACGCTCGCTCGAGAACTATCGTCCGGAACCGCTTGAGATCGTTTCCGACGTGCAGAAATTCTCCGGCCAAGTCATCTTTGCGGTGGTAGGCAACAACGTCTCCTACGGTGGAGGAATTCATCTGACTCCGCGCGCCCGGCTTGATGACGGCTTGTTGGATGTTTGCATTGTGCCTTACATGGGGAAATGGGAACTTCTGAGTTGGGTGCCCAGCGCCTATCGCGGGCAACACCTCCGGCATCCGCGTATTATCTACTTTCAAACCTCCAAAGTCTCCTTGAGCAGCCCCTCCCGCCTGGAACTTTTCGGAGACGGCGAATTCATACAGGAGCTCCCGGCGACGATTGAAATTGTTCCGCGTGTGTTATCCGTGATTGTGCCGAAACTTATGAGCGGCGCAACTCCCAGTAGGCCTTAAATTAGCCACGAAACCTGGGCGGCGAATGCCCGAAGGGCATTAAGATGATTAGCCGTAGGTGGAACCTACGGGTCAATAGCCATCAGCTGCAATTACTGTCGACCCTGAAGGGGTCGAACAGGGGTCCCATCAACCCCTTCGGGGTTGGTTAACTCTCGCCACTCCCGTCTTCCGTAGGTCTCACCTACGGCTAATCACATTGGGTCCCTCCGGGACCCAAAACGCGCCTAAGCGCTTTTCAGCTACGTTGAGGGCGTGTGATTGGCTCGGCGACACATTTGCCGGGCTAAGAACTGGGCGGGGGAATCGTCAGGTTGATGACTACTTTCCAGCGCGTGTCGAAGGAAGTGACCTGCCGGGTCTCGGAAGCGACGCCTTTGAACTTCGCTTGAATTTCGAAATCGTGGTGGGGGTCGAGATCGGTGAATTGGTATTGCCCATTCTCATCCGCGTAGATAGCCAATGTCTTGCCCGTCTGAAGATCCTTGAGCGTCACCTCAGCGCCGCCAATAGTTTTCTCAGCCGGGTCCTGCACCTGCCCCGTCACGGTTTTGGTGGTGGGGGCTTTATTCTTCTTCGCAGCCAGACCGGAGGCGGGCAGGAAACAGGCTGCCGCGAGCAAGCAACACAGGACGGAACGGTGCAATGGCTGCGGCACCGCTCGGCTCAACCAAACCGGCAGAGAGCTGCAGGCAGGATCCAACGGTATACGAGCGCTCAAATCACCACGCCTCCTCTTCCTCTTCTTCCTCACTTGAGAGTGCTTCCAACTCGACGGGATCCGTGTTCACCACTTGCAGTTCCACTCCACATTCCGGACAATCCACCGTCTGTCCTTCTTCCACGTCGTCATCGATGTCAATTGCGGTCCGGCATTCGGGACAATTGGCCATAGTTCACCCCCGGCATCGTATCTATCCAGCAAAGAAAAGTCTAGATCATTTACCAAAACGATGTCCAGCGGTTCGCGAATGGCCTTTCGGAAGTTCGAGCAATTGGCTCTTCCCATTCCGCGCACTGAGTATTACGCTGACAGAGTCTGAATTCTTTCCCCGAGCACGTAGCGCTGACCTTTAGAGCCTGCCCTGACCAACGCGAAGGGTCAGCATCCACCAACTGCCGACCTAAAGGTCGGCGCTACGAGCGACATTGAGGTACCGAATGAAGAACCACTACAGATTTGCGACCTTGGCGGTTCACGCCGGGCAATCGCCCTGTCCCGTGACCGGAGCTGTGGATACTCCTATCTATCAGGCCACGACTTTCGCAGCCGCCGACTCCGACGAGATGGCCGCCGTCTATGGCGGAGAGAAGCCCGGCTATATGTACACACGTTACGGCAATCCCACCCTCCACGCGCTCGAAGAAAAGCTGGCGGCGCTCGAGTGCGGCGAAGCCGCCCAGGTTTTTTCCTCCGGGATGGCGGCCGTTACCTCGGCAATCCTGGGATACGTCCGGGCGGGCGACCACGTGGTTGCGGCGCGTTCGCTTTACGGAGCCGCGTATGACTTTCTCAACAAAATGTTCCCGAGCCTGGGCGGGTCCGCGACTTTTGTTCAATCTACGCGGGTCGAGGATTATGAAAAAACGATTCGGCCCAACACCAAGTTGATCTATTTTGAAACCCCCAGCAATCCCGTACTGGAGATTCTCGATATTAAGGCCCTCGCTCAACTGGCGCGCGCGCACGGCATCCCTTCCATGATCGACAACACTTTTGCCTCGCCCGTGCTCCAGCAGCCTCTCAAGCTGGGCGTCACGGTGGCAGTGCACGCCGCCACCAAGTACTTGTGCGGCCACGGCGACGCCATGGCGGGGGCGGTGGTCGGCCCCAAAGATTACATTCGCCGGCTCAACCAGGAAGTGCTTCGCGACTTCGGCGGATGCCTCAGCCCGTTCAATGCCTGGCTGATCCTGCGTGGCACCCACACTCTCCACCTGCGCTTGCCTTTTCAATCCTCGAATGCGCACAAGATTGCGGACTTCCTTTCCCACCACCCCCAGGTGGAACACGTGAACTACCCTGGCTTGCCGGGCCATCCCGGTCACGACATCGCCAAGAAGCAAATGACGGCATTCGGCGCCATGCTGAGCTTTGAAGCGAAAGGGGGCTACGAGGGCGGAAAGAAGGTCATGGATGGCGTTAAGATTTTCACGCGCGCGGCGAGCCTCGGCGACACACGCTCGCTGATCGTTCATTCCGCTTCCACGAGCCATCGGGCAGTCCCCCGCGAACAGCGGCTGGCCATCGGCATTACCGACGGCCTGGTGCGGGTCTCGGTGGGCGTGGAAGCAGTCGAAGATCTGATCGAGGATCTCGATCAGGCGCTGGCTGCGATACAGTGATTGCCGTCCCGCCTTCGCGCCTAGGGCAACTTCAAACGCGACCCGGTCGAGCTTCACGGTTTAAGATTGTGCGTCCAGGTTGACTGCTACCGCCTCCTGCGGCTGGCGGCTCTGCCGCTCTGTCTTGCGGAAAGGCTTAGCCTTTCCGGGGAGGGCCTCAAGTCTTGCTCCGAGGTTGAGGCTGCGCCTGGACCGGCGAGGCGCAGCCTCGCCAAAAACTCGGTGGTGGGATGGGCGCGGGCCCGGAAAGGCAGAGCCTTTCCGCAAGACGGGGCGGCAAAGCCGCACATGGCCAGCCAGCAAAATGTGGAAACTCAAGCGGGCAACCACAAGGATTGCCCCTACGATGGTGCAATGATTTTGCCGACCACAGCCGCCGCAAATTCTTCCGTGGTGCTGGTGCCGCCCAGGTCGGGGGTGCGGAAGCGGCGCTCGCCCGTGACTCTCCTGAGAGCATCCAGCATGCGCGCGCCCGCTTCCGGTTCACCGAGATGCTCCACCATCAGCGCCGCCGCCCATATGGCGGCAATGGGGTTGGCGATGCCGCGTCCTGCGATGTCGGGGGCGCTGCCGTGCACGGGTTCAAACATGGCAGGACCGAGGCGCTCCGCCGGATTCAGGTTGGCGCTGGCCGCGAGGCCGAGGCTGCCTTGCAAGGCGCCGCCCAAGTCCGTAAGGATATCCGCAAACAGGTTTGAGCCCACCACCACGTCCAGACTCTCCGGGTGAGTGATCATGCGAGCGGCGAGCGCATCGACGTGGTAATTTGCGACGTGGACTTCGGGATAATCCCTGGCAAGCTCGCGCAGCACTTCGTCCCATAAGACCATGGTATAGGCCATGGCGTTTGACTTGGTGGCGCTGGCCAAGCGCTTACGGGGACGGAGGCGTGCCTGCTCGAAAGCATAACGAATCACACGCTCCACGCCTTTGCGCGTGAAAATGGACTGCTGCACGGCGATTTCGTCAGGCGTGCCCTGCTTAAACCTGCCTCCCACTCCACAGTACTCGCCTTCGGTGTTTTCACGAACGAAGAGCATCCGAATGTCGTCGGCGCTCTTTCCGCGCAGCGGCGGTTCAAGGCCTGGAAGGATCTCAATGGGACGCAAATTGATATACAGGTCAAACCCGAAGCGAATGCGCAGCAGAAGTTGGCGCAGTGATATGTGATCGGGAACCGTGGGATGGCCGATGGCGCCCAGCAGAATGGCGTCGAAGGGGCGAAGCCGCTCGAGCCCTTCCTCCGGCATCATCCGGCCGGTGCGAAGATAGTACTCGCAGCCCCACTCGAACTCCTCGAAGGACAAGCTGAAACGCCCGGCGGATGCGCCCGCGGCCGCATGCAAGACTTTCACAGCGGCAGGGACTACTTCTTTACCGATCCCGTCACCGGGAATAAGGGCGATGCGGTAGTTCTTGTTAGCCATGGAAGATTCCTTAGCTCGGAGGCCCCGAAGGGGCCGAAGGTCATTAGCCGTGGGTGAAACCCACGGGAAGGGCCGCCCAGTGAAGTTCGACCCCTGCGGGGTCGAACGTCCTTTTCGCTCCCTGTCCGTAGGTTTCACCTACGGCTAATGATCTTGTTCCCCTTTGGGGAACCTCTCGTGTCCTCCGGCGCAGTCTTTGCAACTTCCTCAAAGCAGCGCAAGTCTCAAGCTTAAATAGTGTACAATCTTATGCTCTCGGAGCAGTACATTCTTTGACGACGGGGTGAGGGCAAGCCCGACCCCTAGACGCGCGAATCCAACTGGTAGAGGCGGTTCGCGAACCGCCCTACTTTCCACGGATGTGAGGCTGAGAACATTGAGGTCCGGACTATTCAGAGCGATTCTCACCGATAGTCATTTCTGGTTGCCGGTGGTCGTGTTGATTTTTGGCGTTGTACTTCTCATTTACCTCCACTGAGAGGGTACCAGCCTGCTCACCAAAACTGACGCTTCAATTTCCGCCGGCGCGCGCTCGATGCACGGAGTGGGGGTGATTTCCGGCCTCGCGGCGGGCGTGTGGCTGGGCGGGGCGGAAGCCCCGACCAAGCTCGTGATCGTAGGAGTCTCGCCCTTTGTCATCTCGCTTGCCATGGTCGTCGGTGTGTTCGTTGCGCGCTGGACGCTTCCCACCGTTCTGAAAGGCACGGGATACGTCTTCGACGACCTCAGGGCAAGAATCCACCTGGTAATCTGGGCGATCCTCGCGGGCGCGCTTTGGGCGGTGGCCAATACGCTTACGGTTTTCGCCATCCGTGACGTGGGGTTGTCAGTGGCCTTCCCGTTATGGAACATCAACAGCCTGGTGGGCTTGTTCTGGGGATGGTTCTTGTTCAACGAATTGCGCGGGGCCGGCGTCCGCCAGGGGTCGAAGGTCCTGGGCGGCGCGTCGGCAATCGTGGTTGGAGCTTGTTTGCTGGCTTATGCCACAGCACAGCCTGGCGCGGGAATGCCACATCGCGCCACCGCCGGCGTGCTCGCAGCGCTGGGCGCAGGACTCCTCTGGGGGACGATGTACATCCCTTATCGCAAGGCTTACATCAGCGGCATGAACCCGCTCTCCTTTGTGACGGTTTTCACAGTCGGTGAACTCTTCACCATGTCGGCGCTGGCGCTGATTTTTCGCGGTGGCCTGAGTCCCCTCCTAAAGGAACTTGCCCAGGCGCGCGTAGCGCTGTTCTGGCTCTTCCTGGGAGGATTCTGCTGGGTGGTGGGAGATCTTTTTCAGCAATACGCGGCGAAATATATCGGCATCGGGCGTGGCATTCCACTATCGAATACTAACCAGCTTTGGGGTCTCGCGTGGGGCGCACTGGTTTTCGGAGAACTGAGCGGCAAGAGCGGAGCCGCGCAGGGGCTTATCATTGCCGGCTCGGCCACGATGATCCTAGGAGCAGTGGCCATCGGCCTGGCCGAGGCGCCCGCCTCTGAACAGGAATCGTGGCGGGCCAGTCAAAGGCGCGAAGAGGAGCGCTATCAACTCGTCGCTGAGCCCTCAAAGACTTCGGCGCAAGGAGAGGCAACAGAACGCCGCGCGGGCCGGCGTTGGTGGGACGTTCCTATTGTCGCGATCGCAGCGGGAATCTTCTTCTTGCTGGCAAGGGGAGCGCATCGCCCGCCCATGGCGATAAATCTCTTGTGGACGTCCCTTCTCGCCTTCGCTATGCTGGGTTTCCTTTTCGTCTGTGGTTGGGTGCTTTGGAAGCGCACCAGGTTTTTGTAGCGCCCGGCGCCTAAGTGAGTCGTCCACGCACCGCTGTCATTCCGAGCGCAGCGAGGAATCTCGCTCTGCCTCGGGACAGTCCAGACGGGAAGAACCAGTGCGAGATTCTTCGCTTCGCTCAGAATGACAACGTTGAACGAGGCTTGTATAAAAGAAATAACCGGCAATAAGGAGTGAAAATGACGAAGCAGTATTGGCTCTTGGCAGTTCTGCCCTTGGCGTTGTTCTGCGCTTCGGCGAGTGCGCAAACCGTTGCCCCTAAGCTCATCGACTGCCACGTTCACTATAACGGTGATCCGGAATTCATTCACAAACTGGTCGCCAAGCTGGAATCTGTGGACGGGCTGGCATTCCTCCTGGTACGTCACGACGATCTGGCCACGGCGAAGCCCTTGATGGACCAAGCTCCCAACCGGCTGATCGGATTTGGCAACATCGATCTGGACGATCCGCGCGCCGTGGAGTATGTGGATGAGTTCCACGCGGCAGGATTTCGCGGTCTGGGCGAACTGGAAACTCCGCTCAAGCAGTTCTACGATCCCAGCTATTGGCCAATTTACGAGCGAGCCGAAAAGTACGGGATGATTATCCTGTTCCACACCGGAATCGTGATGCGCACAAATCCCAATATCCCGGTTGATGTGAGCATCGAACGGATGCGCGTAACCACCCTGGACGGAATCGCGCGGCATTTCCCGGGAATCACCCTCATCGGCGCGCACCTGGGCAACCCGGACTACGCCTGGGCTGGAGAGTTGGCCCGCTGGCATCCCAATCTCTTTTTCGACCTTTCGGGCTCAACCCTGATCAAAACCCAGAACTTTTACACCTTCTTCAATTCCATCTTCTGGTGGTCCGGAGTGGAGAGCCCGCACACTCCCAAATCCGGTGGGAATGCCTTCGAAAAGGTCGTGTTCGGGTCCGATGTGTTCGGCGGCGACTTGGAGGAGTTTGACCTGGCGCTGGCTCGCTACCACAAGATGCTCGACGCCTGTGCGGTTCCGAAGTCGGCACAAGACAACATTTTCGCGGGGACGATGTGGCGAATACTGCAGAAGCAGTGACGACTGACAGGTGATGAGCAGGTGAATTCTGCAAAAGCCGTGACGAGCGACAAGTGACGAGCAGAACAGCGCCGACGACTGACAATTGGAAATAGAACAGCGGCGCATCATGCCGCGCCATCACGCCACCGGGGTAAGCATGTCATTCTGAGCGAAGACTTCATGATCCTTCGGCTCACCACTGTGCATGAAAATGGCTCTTTGGAGGTAACTCCTGTATTTTCAACAAAAGCTTCCGCCATTTTCATAGCAGCGAAGAATCCCGATAGTTGTTTTCCAGTCAGGTACGCGACCGACGAACTGCGGAGATTCTTCGCTTCGCTCAGAATAACAGACAGAGAAGGCGAGTCGCAGCCCTTCCGGCTCGTCACTTGTCACTCATTACTGCCCTTAGAATATTTCGAATCTTTCCTGCTGCACGGCGGCGTCACTCTTCACGATGACGTCTTTATGGGTCAGGGACTCGAGTTCCGAAAGCAGCGCGCCATCGCGGGATTTGAGGACCTTGGCCACTTCAGGATTCACCCGCAGGGTCATGACCTTGCCCTCGATCTGGCCGACCATGGTTCGAGCCTCCGCCATAATCTCATAAGCAACCGTCGTAGGGGACTTCACCCACCCTGACCCGGAGCAATAGTTGCAGCGCTCGCACAGCGTTCTTTCCAAGGACTGCTTGACGCGTTTCCTGGTGATGGCCACCAGGCCAAAATCGTGGAAGGCGATGACCTTGGTGGGCGCCCGGTCTTTGCGCAGCGCCTCCTCGAGCACCTGCGTCACCTTAGCGCGGTTCTTGCGCTCGTCCATGTCGATGAAATCGACGACGATAATGCCGCCCAGATCGCGCAAGCGAACCTGCCGGACGATCTCGTTGACGGCCTCGAAGTTGGTTTTCAGAATGGTGTCTTCCAGCCTGTTTGTCTTGCCTACGTATTTGCCGGTATTGACGTCAATGGCCACCAGGGCCTCGGTCTGGTTTATGACGATATACCCACCGGACTTGAGCCACACCTTAGGCTTCAGCGCCTTCTCGATTTCCGGCTGGACTCCGAACTCCTCGAAGATGGGTGTCTCGCGGCTGTAAAGCTTGACCTTGCCGATCAAAGTAGGCTGGCTGTGATTTACAAAATCCAACACCCGCTCGTACTGAAGTTCACTGTCCACGCGCACACTTTTGAAATCGGGAGTGAGCGTATCGCGCAGCACGCGCTGCACCAGGTCAAGATCACGATGGACCAGTGCAGGGGCCTTGGCGCGCTCCGTTTTGCTTTTGATCTCATTCCAGAGAGTGGAGAGGAATTTGAGGTCCCTTTTCAGCTCTTCCTCGTCGCGGCCCTGGCCGGCGGTGCGCACAATGAACCCGCCCGTCAAGGAGCCTTTGTTTTCGAGGATGATATTCCTCAAACGGAAGCGCTCTTCTTCCGATGCGATCTTCCGCGACACGCCGATGTGTTCGACCGTGGGCATGTAGACCAGGTAACGGCCGGGCAGGGCGACGTGAGAAGTAATGCGCGCGCCCTTCGTGCCCAGCGGTTCTTTGGAGATCTGTACAAGGATCTCCTGGCCTTCTTTCAGCAGCTTCGAAATCTGGACCGGCTGATTGTTGCCGGGCCGCGGCTCCCACTTGGACTCGCCACGACCCTGCTGACCCTGATAGCCCGGCCCTCGACGCCCTCTCCTGCCACGCCGGGGTGCGAATCGTGGCCGTTGGTGGGGCTCCCGCAGGGTATATGCTGACTCAGTGGGCGCCCCGGGAGGCTCAACTGCTGCGGGCGGGACCTGCGTTTCCTGGCCGGACACGGGGGGAAGTTCGGCGACAGTTTCGGCGGATTCAGAAGTCTCGGAAACGGATTCAGCCTGAGTTTCTTCCTTGAACTCTGCGGCACTGGCAGGCAGCGCAGACTCTTCCGCGATCTCCTCTCCGTCCGTGCTGCCGGTTTCCGCTCCAGCTTCATCTTCCCCTTCAACAGGCTGAACTTTTGTGTCCAATGAAGGCGCGGAAGGCCCGAGCCCGATTCTCTCTTCGGCATTCCCTGCTGCTCCCTCTTCCACGCTTGCCTCGGATTCCTCGCTTACGGTCGTGGGGACTTCCTCGGCTGTTCGCGAGCCGGCTTCCGCGGCGCCTGCCGTTTCGAGGGAAGGTACTGCGTCCTGCCCGGATTCCAAAACCGCGAGAGCTGGAACGGCAACTTCTGAAGTTGCATCGATAACCTGCCCTGATCCGTCCGGCGCCGGAGGAGGAACGGCCAGCACCGGGCTGACGGCTGCCGATGTGGGTGGTTGGGGAGAAACCTCGGTTTCCAGTTGGTCATCCGGGGCGCCGCTTGCCTCAGGCAGCATCGGCTCCGGGATCGCGAGCTCTTCGCCGGTTATCTCCGCGGTATTCGCGCCTTCAGCTTGGTCGAAAGCCTCGCCCTCTTCCGCCCCAGCAGGGACGGCCTCTTGGGGCTCAGGCGCGACGTGGCCGTACTTCGCCAGAGATTCTCCCGGCAGAAGCTCAAACCTCTGAGGAGCAGGCTCATCCTGCCGCGGGACGAACTTGTGCTCCACGTGGCAATGCTCGCCGAACTTTCGTCCCCGATGCCGCATGCGCCGGCCGCGCGGCTCAAAGCGATTGTACTCGTGCGTTTCGCCCGAGGGTCCGGGTGGGACAGGGGTTGGGGCCACGGGGGTAACGACCGCCGCGTCAGACGTGGTTAATTCGGCGGGTTGACCCTCAGGCTCTTGGGCAGCCGCGGCCGGCACCTGAGTGGCCGCAACCGGGACTTGGGGCGTTGTCTCCTGAGCCCCGGCCTCAGCGGGTGGCGCAGCCGCCGGCGCTGCCTGAGCCTGTCCTGCGTCAAAGCTGACGGCATTCGCTTCCGCCTCTTCGAGAACCTTGTCGTAATCTTCCTGGTCCTCGAAGAAGAAATCCGAAACGTAGAGGAAAGCATCTCTGTCCAACCCGATGTCCACGAATGCGGATTGCATCCCAGGAAGCACCCGGCTGACACGGCCTTTATAGATTCCTCCGACCAAACCGACATCGGTATCTCGCTCAAAATACACTTCCACCAACTGGTCGTCTTCCACGACGGCCAATTTCGTCTCGTGAGGAGACGAAGAGATATACATCTCCTTTGACATGAAAACTCCTTTTCAGGGCCGGCGGGGGATCCATCCGTTGGTTATCACGCTGCTCGAGCGCCATCGAAGCGCGCGGTAGCGCCGACCTTCAGAGCCTGCCCTGAGCACCGCGAAGGGTCGGCATTTGCCGTGCTGACCTAGAGGTCAGCGCTACTCCGTCAGGTCAGCGCTACCGTCAGCGTTCTACGGGGATCAACCCTCAGCTTCCCTGCCCGGTCCCTTCAATGAGCTTTGCAGCTCCTCGGCGGTTGGACCGGGCTCAATCAATCTCGTGGTTCCAATGTCGCGCCTGGAAGCGCGCCGCACTGCGGACCCGCCGTTTCCGCTACCCACTGGCCCGAATGCAGCCAGTTCCAAAATCAATATCGAGCCCCCGATATTCGTCATCCCTGCCGAAGCAGGGATCCGGATTCTTCACGATTCCCAGCGACCCCCGTTTTGCAGGGGCGACGATCACGCGAGCCTCTTGTGTGCTCGGCTGGGGCACTACCCGCGTCATACGGAACGTGCCTAATTCACAAATCGCCTTGCCCGGACGTTCATAGCCACGCCCAGGCCAAGGAAAGTAAACAACAGGGAAGATCCACCCTGGCTCATAAGCGGCAGCGGAATACCCGTCACTGGGAAGAGCCCGATCATCATCCCCGTGTTGATGGCAACCTGGAAAAACAATACCGACGCCAGCCCCACCGGCAGAAACGCCCCGGCACGGTCCGGCGCCATTTGCGCCCCGTCGAGCAGACGGAGCAACATCGCAAAATAGAGTAGCAAAACGATCAGCGTACCGACGAATCCCTGCTCCTCTGCGAAGGCGGCGAAAATAGCATCTGCCTGCGAGACAGGGATGAAGCCCAGATGACTTTGGGTGCCATTTCCAATGCCTTTTCCCCGAAGGCCGCCTGAGCCGATAGCAATCTTGGTTTGGGTGACTTGGTAACTTGTGCCTTGCATGTTTTGAGAAGGGTGAAAGAAGGTCATGAACCTATCGCGCTGATAGGGCCGGAGGAAATGCCATCCCACCGGCAGGCACAGAACCCCTAAGAGCAGAAGCACCCCGACCTGCCGCCATTGAATGCCCGCCAGTAAGATACCGGCGCCGAGAATCGCGAAAAATGTCAAGGCGGTACCGAGGTCGGGTTCTAAGGCCACCAGGACTGCCGGCACTGCCGCCACCAATCCCAGTTTGACCAAGTCGCCCCAGGTAGCGGACTTACCTCGCCTTTCGGCAAAGTAGGCCGCTACACAGAATATTATAACCAATTTGACTATCTCTGACACTTGGAAAGTTAGTCCGGCAAACCGCAGCCACCGCTTGGTCTTGGCGATGGCATGGCCGGCCACCAGCAGTTCTCCCAGGACAAGCACGGACAAGATGTAGAGCCAGGGAGTTTGTTCCAAAAGGAAGTGGTAGTCGAGATGGCTAATGACTAGCGCCAGAACGATGCTGAGGATCAGCCAGTAGATCTGCTTTTTGTATTGGCCTTGGAGGGCACCGTGCTCCGTGGTGCTGTAAATCTCGATGACCCCGATGATGGCGATAGCAACAGCCAGCGCCAGCAACAGCCAATCAACATCGCGAAATCGAAGCTTTTTGGTCATACTTCAGTGAACGGCTGTGCCGACCGCCGCTGGGGGAATCTGTACCTCACCGGCTTTACTCATCATCCGGTCGGGGTTCTGCGCTGGCGCCACCAGGGGTTTCTGCCCATTCTTCTTGTCGAAGTAGGCTTTAATCACCTCGCGCGCCACGGGCACCGCTACGGTCGAGTGTCCGCCATGCAACACCAGAGCCGCCACCACGATCTCAGGTCGGCTGGCCGGGGCAAAACCGACGAACCAGGCGTTGGTCTTGAAGTTTGCGTTCTGCGCCGACTTCATGAGGTCCACGCTGGCCACCTGGGCGGTTCCAGTTTTGCCGCCAATGTCAATGCCAGGGCAGCGCGCCTCGATGCCTGTCCCTCCGTCCTCATTGACGACACCCCACATACCACGATTGACGACGTCGAGCGTACTGTCAGCGAGCGGAAAATTCTGCGCCGATTCGTCCGGCGGATCAACGCCGAGCGCCAGCAGTTGGTCTTTGAAGGCGAGATGCGGCCGGCAAAAGACTCCGCCCGAGGCGACGGTGCCAATCATGCGCG
>Ga0116223_10002132_pt1 | contig 19013 bp, 16 predicted proteins | sample Sb_taG_3_FD_90092 | JGI IMG/M metagenome (GOLD analysis project Ga0116223, IMG submission 90092) | Peat soil microbial communities from Weissenstadt, Germany - Sb_50d_a_PC metaG | ecosystem: Environmental > Terrestrial > Soil > Wetlands > Peat | place: Germany: Weissenstadt | collected 2010-09-21 | reverse complement strand
CCTCAAGGACGGAATACGCAAGCTGGCGGGGACTTTCGACTCTTTCGCTGACGTGAAAGTCACAGACCGCTCGCTGATCTGGAACACGGACCTGCTCGAGACCCTCGAGCTTGAGAATCTGCTGTTGCAGGCCACAGCCACGATCCACTCGGCGGAACATCGCACCGAGAGCCGCGGCGCCCACGCGCGCGAGGACTTCCCGAACCGCGACGACAAGAACTGGATGAAGCACACGCTGGCATGGCTCGACGTCACTGCCCGCAAGGTGACGATCGACTACCGGCCGGTGCACACCTATACGATGACGAACGACGTGCAGTACGTCGAGCCGAAGGCGCGGGTGTATTGAGGCTTCATTCCGGTTGGGTATTTCCGAGGGCACGTAATGGTCGAGTTCACGCTTCCTAAGAACTCCAAGGTCACCCAGGGCAAGGTGTGGCCGGCGCCTCCGCAGGCGCGTGAATTGCGCGAGTACCGCATCTACCGCTGGAATCCCGACGACGGCCACAATCCACGGCTCGACACCTATCACGTCGATCTCGGCGATTGCGGTCCGATGGTTCTCGATGGGCTGATCTGGATTAAGAACAAGATCGATCCGACCCTGACCTTCCGCCGCTCATGCCGCGAAAGCGTCTGCGGTTCCTGTGCCATGAACATCGACGGCACCAACACGCTCGCCTGCACCAAGGACATGAAGGACATCAAGGGCGAGGTGAAGATCTATCCGCTGCCGCACATGCCGGTGGTCAAGGATCTGGTGCCCGACCTCACCAACTTTTATGCCCAGCAGGCCTCCATCCAGCCGTGGCTGCAGACCACGTCGGTGACGCCCGAGAAAGAGTGGAAGCAGAGCCACGACGATCGGGTCAAGCTCGATGGGCTCTACGAGTGCATCATGTGCGCCTGTTGCTCGACGTCGTGCCCGAGCTATTGGTGGAACAGCGACCGCTACCTCGGTCCCGCCGCGCTGCTGCAGTCCTATCGCTGGATCATCGACAGCCGCGACGAGGCGACCGGCGACCGCCTCGACAATCTGGAAGATCCCTTCCGCCTCTACCGCTGCCACACCATCATGAATTGCGCGAAGGCCTGTCCCAAGGGGCTCAATCCCGCGCTCGCCATCGCGGAAATCAAGAAGCTGATGGTCGAACGCAAGGCGTGACCTTACTGCGCAAGTTGGGCTCTGATTTCGACCCGACCGTTGTCGGTGAAATCGATGCGCAACTTTCCGCATTCGTCGAACGCGAAAGGATCGTGATTCTCCTCGCAGTCGAAAGCGGCAGCCGCGCTTGGGGCTTTCCCTCGCCTGACAGCGATTATGATTGTCGCTTCATTTATGCGCGGCATCCTGCGGACTATCTCCAGCTGTTTCCTCCCCGTGACTTTATCGAGGTGCCACCGGGCGCGGTGCTCGACATCAACGGCTGGGATATCCTCAAGGCACTTCGTCTCTTGCTCAAAGGCAATGCCGTCGTCATCGAATGGCTGACGTCGCCTTATGCCTATGGCGGCATTGCGGCGTTCCGCAAGGAGGCACTCGCGCTGGCGCGGCGAGCAGTTCAGCCAGGTGCGGTGGCGCGGCACTATCTTCATCTCGGAGAGCGTCAGCGCCGGACTTATTTTTCGGACCACCGTGCGGTCCCGGTGAAGAAGACGTTCTACGCCTTGCGCCCGGCGGTCGCGCTGCGCTGGTTGCGCCTGCACCCGGGCAAAGCGGTCGCGCCGATGCATTTTCCGACACTGGTCGGTGAGAGCGATCTGCCGGCCAATGTCGTCGCTATCGTGGATGATCTGCTCGCACGTAAGGCGATGACCCGCGAGCTTGGAGCCGAACCGCTGCCGTCCGAGATCGGGGCGCTGATCGACGCAGAGTTTGCGATTGCCGGCGAGATCTGGCCTCGTGAACCCGGGCGTCCGGATCTCACGATCATTGCGGCCGCGAACGATCTGTTGCGGCACTGGGTGGAACCAAACTTCGGCTGAATGCATTGTTTTTAAGCGCCTCTTGGGACAATTCGTCCTTCGGGTGGGCTTTTGATCTCCAATCGGGGGGTGTCTGCCGCAGTTTTGGCGTGTTGTCGTCGTTTGCAGTGACCCCTTCGGGGCGGCAAGTTGCGTGATCCGTGTCGAATCACTGACCCCGCGCCGATAGCCGGTAGGCGCATGACCCGCGTAACCACAACTCCACAATCCGGGGCGAGGAACCGAATGACCCGCACTTCTATGCTCTTTAGCACCGCAATTCTGCTCGCCATCGCGCTTCCCCAGCTGTCGCTTTCGGCGGCGGCCGAGGACGGAATTCGCCTCGCCCAGGCCGCCCCGCCCCCCGCCGCGCCGGCCGACGATAAGGACAAGAACAAGCGCCCCCCCGGCCAGCGTCCGACCCAGGGCACGCCGCCCGGCCAACAGCAACAGCAGCGTCCGCCGGCGGCGCCCCCCAACCGGCCAGCGCCGGGGACCGCACAGCCCGCTCCCCAGCAGCGGCCCGGCGCCCCGCCCGCCGCCCAGATCCCTGGCAATCAGGTTCCCCATACGCCCCCCGCTGCGGCTCAGACCCCGCCCAATCAGGCGCCCCACGTGGCCCCGCCCGTGCAGGCGCAGACACCGCCCAACCAGCCCCCTCATGTGGCGCCGCCTGCAGCCGCCCAGAACCCCGCAAACCAGCTTCCGCACGTCGCGCCACCGGCAACCGCACAGACCCCGCCCGGCCAGCAACCGCTGCGTCCAGGAGCGCCGCCCCAACCGAATGCCGCGCCACCCGCGCTGGCGAACCCCAATCTGGCGCCCCGGCCGCCGCAGGCTCCGGCGCCGGCCGCTCAAGCGCCGTTACACCCGCTTGCGCCCGCCGCCGTCGCCAATGCGCCGGTCGATCCGCGTACCCAGCCGCAGCATCTCGATCAACTGCGCAGCCAGCGGCAACAGACCCAGGAGGGCAACCAGACCGTCATTCGGGAAGCGGATCGCGTCATCATCCGCGAAGGTGGGCATGACATCATCCGCCATGACGAGGCCGGCCGCTTCCGGTTCAACGCCCGTGAGGTCAATACGGAACGACACGGCAACGATACCGTGACGGTGGTGCTGCGGCCGGACGGCTCGCGCATCGTCACCGAGGTCGACGAGACCGGCCGCCTGATCCGGCGGGTGCGGCGCGATCCGGCCGGCCGCGAGGTAATCATCATCGACAACACCTTCGAGCCGCGCGGCCCGGGTGTCGCCGGCTTCTTCGTCGAGCTGCCGCCGCCGGTCGTGCGCATCCCGCGCGAGCTATACATCCGCGAAACCGCGCGGGCCACCGCGGAAGACATCTTCCTCACCTTGGTGGCGCCGCCGGTCGATCGCATCGAGCGCCGCTATGCGCTCGATGAAATCCGCTACAGCGAGCCGCTGCGCGAGCGCATGCCGCGTGTCGACATCGATACGGTGAACTTCGAGCTCGGTTCGTGGGAGATCACCCCGGACCAGGCCGATCGCCTGGCATTCGTCGGCCAGGGCATCACGCGCGCCGTTCAACGCAATCCGCGCGAGGTGTTCATGGTCGAGGGCTACACGGATGCGACCGGCAACGACATCGACAACCTGTCGCTGTCGGATCGCCGCGCCGAGTCGGTGGCCGTGATGCTGACCAACCAGTTCGGCGTGCCGCCGGAAAACCTGACCACGCAGGGCTACGGCAAGCAATTCCTGAAAATCCCGACCGACGCTCCGGAACGTGCCAACCGCCGCGTCGCGGTGCGCCGTATCACGCCGCTGCTGATGGGGCAGAACTGACGCGGTCTGCGTCGTTCGGTGCAAATAGGGCGGGTTAAAACGAACCCGCCCTACGCGACCTGTCAGAACCCCAGCTTCTTCTTCCGCTGCCCCAGCGTGCGCAGCCGCAGTGCATTGAGCCGGATGAAGCCGGCCGCGTCGCGGTGGTCGTAGGCGACCGCGCCTTCCTCGAAAGTGACGAGATCCTGATCGTAGAGCGAGAACCTGCTCTCGCGGCCGACCACGATGACGTTGCCTTTGTAAAGCTTGAGCCGCGCTTCGCCGCTGACGAACTCCTGGCTGCGATCGATCGCGGCCTGGAGCATTTCGCGCTCCGGCGCGAACCAGAAGCCGTTATAGACGAGCTCGGCATATTTCGGCATCAGCTCGTCTTTCAAATGCATGGCGCCGCGGTCGAGCGTGATCGATTCGATGCCGCGATGGGCGGCATGCAGGATGGTGCCGCCCGGCGTCTCGTACATGCCGCGCGACTTCATGCCGACGAAACGGTTCTCGACGAGATCGAGCCGGCCGATGCCGTTCTGGCAGCCGAGTTCGTTCAATCGGGCGAGCAGCGTTGCGGGCGACATCTTGTTGCCGTCGATCGCGACGGCGTCGCCGCATTCGAACGCGACCGTGATGTAGGTCGGCTGATCGGGCGCCTTTTCGGGATCGACGGTGCGCGAATAGACATAGTCCGGCACCTCCTTCGCCGGGTCTTCCAGCACCTTGCCCTCGGAGGAGGCATGCAACAGGTTGGCGTCGACCGAGAACGGAGCCTCGCCGCGTTTGTCCTTGGCGATCGGAATCTGATGCTGCTCGGCGAATTCGATCAGCCGGGTGCGCGAGGTGAGGTCCCATTCGCGCCACGGCGCGATCACCTTCACGTCGGGCTTAAGGGCATAATAGGCGAGCTCGAAGCGCACTTGGTCGTTGCCCTTGCCGGTGGCGCCATGGGCGACCGCATCGGCGCCGACTTTCTCGGCGATCTCGATCTGCTTCTTGGCGATCAGTGGCCGCGCGATGGAGGTGCCGAGCAGGTACTGCCCCTCGTAAAGCGCATTGGCGCGGAACATCGGAAACACATAATCGCGCACGAACTCTTCGCGCAGATCCTCGATGAAGATGTTTTCCGGCTTGATGCCGAGCAGCAGCGCCTTGTCGCGCGCGGGCCCGAGTTCCTCGCCCTGGCCAAGATCGGCCGTGAAGGTGACGACCTCGCACCCATAGGTCGTCTGCAGCCACTTCAGGATGATCGAGGTATCGAGGCCGCCCGAATAGGCCAGCACCACCTTCTTGACGTCGCCCTTGGCCAAACCGGTTCTCCTTAAGCGCACCCCGTGCAGAAATCGGCGCGGACTATAGGGCGAACCGCCGCCGGCGCAAGCGCGGTGCCAGCCGGGTCAGTTGGCGAGGTCGGCATGCACGACGTAACGCAGCGGCCCCGGCAGCGCGGAATCGAGCGGCCAGCAAGTGGCGAGCGTGAGATGCCGGCCGGGCGCGGCAGGATCGATGCCGGAGGAATCCCAGCGCACCACCTGCGTGTGGGTGACGCGAAAGCGCGAAGTGGCGCCGTCGCGCCGCGTCACGACGATCTCGTCGCCGGCCGCGACCTGCCCCAGAAATGCGAAGTGGGTGTCGCGGTGGGCGGCGTAGACGGCGGTGCCGGGCTCCCCGGCATCCGGGGTTCGCTCGACGTGGCCCGGCCCGAAGGCGAGCGCCTGCCCGGTGCCGCCGGCGAGCACGATCGCGTGGGCCGCGAGCCGGGGCACCTCGATCCGGGCCACCGGCCAGGTGTCGGCCCATGACCACGGCTTCACGACGGTGCCGGACGCCACTTCGGCCGCGAACGCGCGTTCGAGAAGGACCTGGGCCAGCGCGGCCTTGGCGTGGATGTAGAGGGCGTCGCCGATCAGCCAGACACCCACCAGGGCAAAAATGGCGGCCGTCGCGGGAGACAATCGCGACGGCCGCCGGCACAATGACGGCGTCGAGGTTGGGGGGGCCGCCGTCATTTTCTCCTCAGTGCGCCGTGTGGTGGCGGGGATGCCGGCTCAGCACGAGGAGAAGGGAAAGCACGAGCAGCAACAGCCCGGCCATGAGCTTGAGTTCAGCGTCGGTCGCGGTCTTCGGCAGCGCCACGCCGGCCGAAGTGTTGCTGGCGACCGCGAACGCTGCCGGCGCTGGCTTGACCGGCACCGGCACGCTCCCGGCATCGGCACGACGCTCCAGCGTCGGCGTCGACGGTTGGTCGTTGATCCGATGATCGTTGGTCTTGCGCTCGCCGAACACCTTGTCGAAGTCCCAGCCTGCCGGCAGGTTGAGCGGCAGCTCGGCACGCGAGAGCCGCGCGCCCTCGGGCCGGCTCGGCGTCGCATCGACCGCCACCAAACTGGTGAGCCGGCTGACGAGATGATGCTCGAGCGCTAACCCGAGGACGCGCTTGTTGGTTTCCTCGGCGGAGGCCTGGCGCAACCGCTTCGCCATCTCGGCATCGGTGATCTTGCGCCGCGCCCACAGCTTGGACAGCCCGGTGCCTTCCGCCGCCTTGGCGACCGGCAAGGTGACGGTCCAAGGCCGCGCACCGATCATGCCCTTGATCTCCAGCGTGCCGTCGAGTGCCCCGAGCTTGGCGGCGATCACCACCGGCTCGCCGCGATAGAGATCGGGGAGGATGCCCGGCGTGGCATCCATGGCGCCGCCCGTGTAGGTCGCCGTAAGGCCGGTCACAGCGGGGCTTTCGAGCTTCTCGACCAGTTCGCGCATGCGCTGCTGCACCTGCTCGACCGAGCCGATATGCGTGAAGGTGCCGCGGCCGATCTCGGCGGCGCGCGTCATCAGGAAGCTGTTGGGGGCCGAGCCGATCCCGACCATGAAGACCCGCGAGCGTCCCCGCATGGCCGCGATGGTGTCGAACAGCTCCTGCTCGTTGCCGATCTCACCGTCGGTGAGGAACACGACCTGTCGCAGATATTGCGAGTCCTGGCCGCGCCGGTCCGACAGTGCGGCCCGCATGGGCGGCACCATCTCGGTGCCGCCGCTCGCCTGCAGGGCGGAGACGAAGCCTTTCGCCCGGGCGATGTTGTCGGCATCGGCCGCGACCGTGTCAGTGAACAGCGCATCCATGGTGTGGTCGAACCGGATCACGTTGAAGCGGTCGTTCGACTTGAGGCGATCGAGCGCGAACAGCAGGCTCGCCTTGGCTTGGGTAATCGAGGTGCCGCCCATCGAGCCCGAATTGTCGATCACGAACACGATCTCGCGGGCCAGCGCCTCTTTCTGGGCATCCGCCAGCAGCGGCGGCGTCACCAGGGCGAGCAGATAGTCGGCATCGCCGACATGCTCGCGGAATAGCCCGACCGACGGCGCTTCGGTCGCGGCCGGCGTCCAGGTCAGCTCGAAGTCGCGATCGGCCGGCACCACGTTGCTGTCGAGCCGGATGACGCGGGTGTCGTCCGCCGGCGCATCGATCTTGACGGCGTGATGATGGCTCTTGACGTCGCCGAGCGGAAAGCCGGCATTGAGATGCACCGTGATGGCGACCGGATTGGTCGGCGGCTCGATTCGCGGATCGAGCACCGGCGGCGTGATGCGGCCACGATCCGGAACCGGGTCGCGATGGGGCTCGCTGGTCCGGCCCCAGCCGCGGCCGCCGAAATCGACGGTCTGGACGACCGGCGCCGGATTGTAGCGCGGCGCCACCACGAGGGGCACGCGCAGCGACGATTCGTTGCCGGTGCGGTGGACCGGTTCCTGGTATTCGATCTGCACCACGACAGTTTCGCCGGGGCCGATGTTGGCGACCGAATTGGTGAAGATGTTGGGCCGCTCCTGCTCGATCAGGGTGGCCTTGCGGCCGGCGCGCTTGGCATCCTCGTAGATCGCCTTGGCCTCGACGCGCTCCTTGATCTCGCCGACCACGATGCGGTCGCCGATCACCATTTTCAGGGTGTCGACGGCGCCGCCATCGGGCAGTGGATTGACGTAGACCGCCTCGACCCAGTTCGCCGTCGGATTGTTGAACATCTGCGTGATGCGGGCGCGCAAGGTCGGGCCCGACAAAGCGATGTCGATGTCGGTGGCGAGGCGCGGCGCCTCCACGTACCGCTCGCCGTCGCGCAGCAGCAGTGAACCGATGCGGGCGTCGGCGAGCGACGAGACGATCGGCAGCCCGGTCGTTGGTCCACCGGCACGGGCACCGCCGAGCGCCGCGAAGATCGCCGCGATCGCCAGCGCCAACGTGATGGCGACGCCGATCGGGAAAGACGGGTGGTGGCGCCGGGAATGAACGTGCGACGGCTCCTCGGACCCGTTCGCCTCGGATCTGCTTGTTTGCAGCGAAGCGTCCATAGTCTGGACGTTCATGACTTGCCCTCCTGCTGACCATCCACCACGCCTGCATCGATTTATGCGGCGGCTTCGCGCGAGGGCGTGAGCGTCATGTTCGATCTTGTTCCGCAACGGCGCGGCGCTACCCGCCTTGCGCTGTCCCGGCATGTGCGGATATGTGAGGAATTGTGCGGACCGTGGCGCGGAACGGCGCAGGGGGTGTGGTGTCAGATTTCAATCTCTCCGACGAGCAAAGCCGCCAGGTCGCGGATCAGATCCGCGAGGAACTGGCCCGCCGTCGCATATCGCGCAAAGGCTTGGCGGACCAGGCCAAGATCAGCATTTCGACGCTCGAGAAGGCACTTTCCGGGCGCCGCCCCTTCACGCTCGCCACCACGATCCGGCTGGAGGAGGCGCTCGGCGTCGGTCTCCGCGCCAAGGCTGTGGCGGTGCCGGCCGTGCCTGTGCAAAACTTGGCGCCCGGCGAGCTCGGCTACTATTCGCGGCCGGCGGTGTCGTGGATCGAGGGGAACTACCTGACGCTCCGGCCGTCCTTCGGCGAACCCAACGCCATCTATGCCTACGGCATCGAAATCGCATGGGACGATCAGTCCTCCCGCCTGGTGTTTCGCGAATCCGAGCGGATCGACGTGGCCTTCACCCAGGCCGGCACCGTCTCGGTGCCCAACCAGTCCGGCCACATCTACCTCGTCACCAATCGCAACGGCCAATATCGGCTCATCATCGTGTCGCGCCCTACCATCTCGGGCGAGATGTACGGCATCCTCACCACCCTGCAGGTCGGGCGCGGTTCGCAATTGATGCCGGTGTCGGCGCCGGTCGTGATGGTGCCGATCAAGGCGGTGAAGGACATGCAATTCGGCCTCATTCAGGCGGCCGACCGCTGCTATGGGCTTTACCGGCAGTACCTGAAGCGGACGGTGGACGACCAGTTTGCGGTGTTCCTGCCGCCGTAATGAAGGGGTTCGCACTATCAATTGATTTCGCTTGGTTTTTCGGACGGAATTCGTTTTGCCGTTTTGCCTAAGATGATTCCTAAAGGCGCATATTTTAGCAGTTTCAATCTGTAGTTGGTTCACTTCACCGCACCACGCGAAAACCAGGACCGCAATATCCGGGCGGTGTCTGAACTTGGCTTCGGCACCGGCTCCGCGATCGGTTCCGGCTCCGGGCCGGGATCATCCGGTGCATGTGCGAGCGTTCCCTCGGGCGATGGAGGAGCGGACGGCGCAGCCGCCGGCGGTGGAGCTTCAGGACTTGCTGCGGCCGGCGCGGGCTCGCGCTCGGGTTTCGCCTCGATAGCGACTTGCGGGCTCGCCGGGGCCGGCTCCGGCTGCTCGATGAGCGGTCCACGCGGCGTGAGATCGGCGACCGGCACCCGCCATTGGAATGCGTCCAGCCGCCCGGTCACCGGCGATACCGGCATCCAGGAGTCCGCGACCACGCCGTCGGCGGTCCACGCCGGATCATGGGCGGTGTGGACCGCGCGGGCCATCCATTCGCGCGCGCGTCCGGTGTCGCCATGCTCGGCTGCCTCGAGCCGCGCCATCAGGGTGGCGACCCGCCTGGTCGGCGCCGCGAGCAGCGGCGCGAGGCTCGCGCGGGCCTCGGCGAACTCGTGGGCCTCGAGCGCGGCGTTGGCGAGCGCGAGGGCGCTCTCCGGGTGCCCCTCTGCAAGCCGTGCGAGCAGGCGCATGCGCATCAGGCGATCGCGCGCGGATGCGCCCGGGACGAGATCCGCATATGCATTGGCGATGTCCGGGTGCGGGCTTTCGCGCCAGCCGGCTTCGAGAACGCGCACGGCCTTGCGCTGCGCACCGGCCTCGGCGAGCAGCCGGCCCGCCAGTGCCGCCGCCGGGACGAGCCCGGGACAGAGCTTGGCGGCTTCCTGTGCGAGCTCGATCGCGGCGGCGCGTCCCTGATCCTTGAGCGACAGGGCCTGTGCGGTGAGCAGCACGGCGCGCTGGCGCCGAAATGTGTCCTTGTCGATGAGCCCGCCCTTGCGGTTGCGCTCGAGGGCGTCGAGCGCGCCCGGCCAGTCGCCGTCGCGGCAGCGGAATTCGAGCGTCGCCTGTCCGGCCCACACGAGCGAAGGCGAAGCCTTCGCGGCATCCTCGGCGAAGCTGCGGGCAGCGGCCGGGTCGTTGCGGCGTTGCGCTTCGATGAACAGGCCATGCAGGCCAAACAGCCTGGTGTCGTCGCGCTCCGCCATGGCACGAAACGCCGTATCGGCTCGCTCGCGCTTTCCGGCCATTTGCGCGGTCTGGGCTTGCAGCATCAGCAGCAGGGGCTGGCCGGGCACCAGCCGGCCCGCCTCGGCCGCAAACCGGCGCGCCGCACCCACGTCCCCGGCGCCGATCGCCACCAGGCCGCTGGTGATGGCGTGCTGGCCCTTCGTGATACGACGACGCGCTATGGCCTTGGCAATTCGATGCGGGGCGCGGACCAGCGCGCTCAACAGCGACCACAGCACCACGGTGGCGCAGGCGATCGTCGCCACCACGGCGATCACAATTCCGATCGGAGGCTCGGCATGGTAGCCGAGCCAAGTGATGGAGACCTCGCCGGGATGGTCGGCAAGCCAGATCGCGACGTAGTTCGCAAACGCGGCCGTCAGCACAAGAAAGACGACGACGCGAATCATCGGGGCGACGGTTCCGGCACCGTCGGCTCACCGAGCTTCACGAATGACGCGGCGGCGATGCGCCGCGCCGCGTCGACCGCGGCCTGTCGCGCCAGCGCCTTCTTGCGCCACGGCTGCGCCAGCTCCTTGGCAGGCGCCGGCAGCTTGTCGAGCTCGGCCACCACGCCGGCGATGTCTTGACGCACCATCTTGAGATCGATGCGGCTGATCACGGTCGCCGGATCGTCGCCCGGCACGTCCCCGACGGGGCGGATGTTCATCATCTTGGTGGCGCTCGCCTGCAGGCGATCGAGATAGCTGCCGTCATGGCCGGCGGGCGCCGACACCCGCAGCAGATCGGGCACCAGCGCCGACAACTCGCGGAACAGCGCGTTCGGGGTCGGGACGCCGGTCGCGGCGAACGGCTCAAGGGCGGCGAGCGCTTTCTCGTCGAGGCCGAGCGCCCGCGCGGCGGCAAGCTCGGCGGTGAAGGGGAAGTCGCGTTCGGCGGCGTTACGCAATGCTGCAGCGATCACGGCAACCCGAACCGGCCGGTCGGGCATCTCGACCGGCGACGCGCTCACCGCGTGATCGAGCTCCTCCTGCTTGGATTTGAGCGCCGCTTCGAGGACCTCGAGAGCCTTGAGGCGGTCGGCGAAGCCTGCAAGCTGCGATTGCTCGTGCTGCGCCAGCGCATTGCGGTCCGCGCCGCTCTTCTTCAATTCATCGAGCAGGCTCGAGACCGCATCGGCACGCTCATTGGCGCCGCGCGCGGCAGCGGTGTTGTCGCGCGCGCGGCGCTCCAGATCAGCCACGCGCTCGGCCAGCGGCGGCACGGATGATTCGAGCGCCGCAATCCGGTTTGTCAGGGCGGTGTCGGGCGCCGGCCGGGCCGCGGCCGCCGCCCCTGAGGCGGTTTCGAGCTTGGCAAACCGCGCCGATATGTCATCCAGCCTGGCGGTCTCGCGGGCGGCCGCATCGAGTTGCTGGCTCTCGAGACGCGAAGCGGTGAGATGGATCCATGCCGCGCCGGCGCCGATCGCCCCGATGACAGCGATCGATCCGATGACGCCCAGCGTGAGCGGGCCGGGGGCCTTCCTGGCGGAGTTCGTCGAGCTGGCGGCCGATGCGGCCGCACTGCCGGACGACACCTCGACCGCCTCCACGTCGATGGTAGGCGGCGGTCGGCGCGGTCGCCCGTCCAGGGGGCCTCCATCCTGCGTTTCTTCCGGGTTCGCCATGGCGAATCTCCAACCCCTCTTTCACGCAGGACGGCATACTGCGGACGCGTTGTGGCGGCAATGTAACTTGCGGCCTAGCTCAGGTCCGGCCGACGCATTCGAAGAGCGCCGCTTCGGTGGGCTCGCTCGCCGCCATGACGGCCTCGGCGCCGGCATCGACGAGCGGCGCCGCGACCTGGGAAGACAGGCACAAGTGCTTGATTCTGATGACTGAATCCTTGATCCCGGCGGTGAGGGCGGCGGCCATGAAAGCGGCGGCCGCGCGCGCCGAATAATGCAGCACCGCATCGATCCGGCCGGCCTCCAAAGCGGCACGGATCTCCGGCCGCAAGTCCGCCACCATGACGGATCGGTAGACGACCGCGGTTTCCGCCTGGAGCCCGCGCGATTGAAGGGAGGCCGCAAGATCGCCGGCACGATCGCTGCCGGCGAGATAGAGCAGCGGCAGGTTCGCGGCCGGCAGCTGCGCCGCCACCAGCGCGATCAAATCGTCCACATCACCGTCGGCCGACAGCACCGGCGCAAATCCGGCCGCCATCGCCGCCGTCCGCGTGCGTGCGCCCACCGTATAGGCCGGCAACCCGATGAGCTCCTTGTGGCGGCGGTGGCTGGCAATTGCCCGTGCCGCATTGGCGCTGGTCAACAGCACGGCCGCCCATGGCCCAGGGCCGAACTGCGCTTGACCCACAGCCTCGATCCGCAGCAGAGGCAGCACCATTACGTCGTGGCCGCGCGCGCGCAGCAGCGCCGCGGTTCGCTCGCTGTCCGGCTCCGGCCTGGTGACGAGGAGGCGCATGTCGCTCATCCGGCAACGAAGAAATCCGGCGCGGCCCGGCTTTTCAATTCCTGTGCCGCATCGGCGCCAAGCTTTGCGGCGTCCGCGGCGGCGCCGGCGCGCGCGGTTTCGTGCGCCTCGCTGCCGTCCGGCCGCAGGATCAGGCCGCGAAACGACACCGTGCCGGCCGCGATCCGGGCGTATCCGGCGATCGGGGTGCGACACGAACCATCGAGCACGGCGAGGAACGCGCGCTCGGCGCCGAGCGCCGTCAGCGTGTCGTGATGATTGATCCGCGCCAGCAGATCGCGGGTGCGGGAATCGGCTTCTCGCACCTCGATACCGATCGCACCTTGGCCGATCGCCGGCAGGAACGCGTCGATCTCCAGCACCGCAGTCGCAGCGGCTTCGCGCCCGAGCCGCTTCAACCCGGCGAGTGCCAGCAGCGTCGCGTCCACCACGCCATCGTCTAGCTTCCGCAGGCGCGTATCGACGTTGCCGCGGAACGTCACCACCGCGATATCCGGGCGCAAGCGCTTGACCATGGCCTGACGGCGCAACGACGCGGTACCGACCACGGCGCCGCGCGGCAGGCCGGCAAGCGTGGCGGATTTGCGGCTGATGAAGGCATCCCGCGCATCTTCGCGCGGCAGGCATGCGGCCAGCATCAGGCCGGCCGGCAGCACGGTCGGCATGTCCTTGCTGGAATGCACCGCGAGATCGATCGCATTGTCGATCAGCGCCTGTTCGATCTCCTTGGTGAACAAGCCCTTTCCGCCGACTTCGGACAGCGGGCGATCCTGAATCGCATCGCCCGTGGTGGTGATCACCTCTATGGTGATCGACTCGGGCTCCACCCCATGGGCGGCCGCGAGGCGCTGGCGCACGTCGCGCGCCTGCCACAGCGCCAGCGGGCTGCCGCGCGTGCCGATGCGCAGGAACGGTGAGGATTGCGCCATGGGACCCCGCAGTGCTACCCGGTTCGCACCGGGTTCAGCGCTAGGTCTTAAGCGGGCTTCGCAAAAATGCAAACCGCTGGCCCGCCGGAACCGTCATGCTTGTGCTCGGCATCGAAACGACTTGTGACGAAACGGCCGCGGCGGTAGTGGAGCGCCAGGATGGCGGCCGCGCCACCATCCTGTCCAACGTGGTGCTGTCGCAGATCGCCGAACACGCGGCGTTCGGCGGCGTGGTGCCGGAAATCGCGGCCCGCGCCCACGTGGAGGCACTCGACCTCATCATCGCGACCGCCATGGCGGATGCCGGCCGCGAGTTCAGCGCCCTCGACGGCGTGGCGGCGGCGGCCGGTCCCGGGCTGATCGGCGGCGTCATCGTCGGCCTGACCACCGCCAAGGCGATCGCGATCGTGCATGAAAAGCCGCTGATCGCCGTCAACCATCTCGAAGCCCACGCCCTGACCGCGCGGCTCACGGACGGCATATCGTTCCCCTACTGCCTGTTTCTCGCCTCCGGAGGTCATACCCAGATCGTGGCGGTGCGCGGCGTCGGCGACTACGTGCGCCTCGGCACCACACGCGACGACGCGATCGGCGAGGCGTTCGACAAGACCGCGAAGCTGCTCGGCCTCGGCTATCCGGGCGGGCCGCGCGTCGAGCAGGAGGCCGCCCATGGCGACCGCGGGCGCTTCCTCCTGCCCCGCCCGATGATCGGCCGGCACGACGCCGATTTCTCGCTGTCCGGCCTCAAGACCGCGCTGCGGCTCGAAGCCGAGCGGATCGCACCGCTGTCGGACCAGGACGTAGCCGACCTGTGCGCGTCGTTCCAGCTTGCAGTGGTCGAGACCGTGGTCGACCGTTTGCGTCAAGGCTTGCGGATTTTCCGTCAGCGCTTCGGTGCGCCGACCGCCCTGGTGGCGGCGGGCGGCGTCGCGTCGAACCAGGCGATCCGCGACGCCATGCTGGACGTTGCCCTGCAGGATCAGGTCGCGCTGGTGATCCCACCGCCATCGCTGTGCACCGACAACGCCGCCATGATCGCCTGGGCCGGCGCGGAGCGGCTCACCCACGGCCTGTGCGATACCCTCGACACCTCGCCGCGCGCCCGCTGGCCGCTGGATCAAGTCATCAAGCCCATCGTGGTGGAGTCGGCGGCACCGATGGAAACGGCGCCGGTTGCGGCCGAGGCGCTCGCCACGGATCCGGCCGGGAACGAAGCTGCGGTGCCCGACTCGTTACCGACTGACCCGTCATCGACCGCGTCGTCGTCCACCGAAACGTCAAAGACCGCGGAGGCGCCGCCGTCGGATGCGGCGCCTTCGGATCCCGCACCGTCGGCCATCGCGTGAGCACCATCGCGGATCGCATCGCCGTGGTGGGCGCCGGCGCCTGGGGCACCGCGCTCGCCAACGTCATCGCCCGTGCCGGCCGCACCGTGACATTGTTCGCCCGCGACGCCGCGTCGGCCAGCGCCATCGCGGCGCGCCGTGAGAGCCCGCACTTGCCGGGCGTGCGCGTCGACGAGCGCATCGCCATCGCGGCGCCGACCGAGCACCGGCCGGACAGCGAAGTCATCCTGATCGTGGTGCCGGCGCAGGCCCTGCGCGACGCCGCCTCCGGCCTTGCCGGGACGATTGCGCCGGGCACGCCGGTGGTGACCTGCGCCAAGGGCATCGAGCGTACCACGCGGCGGTTCATGACCGAGGTCATTGCGGAATGCCTGCCGGGTGCGGTGCCGGCGATCCTGTCCGGTCCGAGCTTTGCGGCCGACGTGGCGCGCGGTCTGCCGACCGCCGTGACGCTTGCGGCTGCCAACGAAGCCGTGGCGCAAATGCTGGCACGCTCGCTCGGCTCAGCGACGTTTCGGCCCTACCATTCGGTCGACGTGCGCGGCGTCGAGATCGGCGGCGCCGCCAAGAACGTCCTCGCTATCGCGGCCGGTATCGTGACGGGGCGCAAGCTCGGGGCGAGCGCGGTGGCCGCCCTGACGACGCGCGGCTTTGCCGAGCTGATGCGGTTCGGTCGCGCCTATGGGGCGCAGCCCGAGACGCTGACCGGGCTGTCGGGGCTAGGCGACCTCATCCTGACTTGCGCGAGCCAGCAGTCGCGGAATTTCTCGCTCGGCGTCGCGCTCGGGCAGGGCCGCGGTCTCGACGAGGCGCGCCGGAGCGGGCATCTTGCGGAAGGCGCGTTCACCGCGGCGGTGCTGGTCGATATGGCGCGTGCGCGCGATGTCGAGATGCCGATCGCATCGGCGGTTGCGGCGGTGCTGGACGGCGAACTCGCCATCGACGCGGCCATCGAGGCGCTGCTGACGCGGCCATTTCGGGCGGAGGGATGAAATGAACTATTGGCTGATCAAATCGGAACCTGAGGTGTGGTCGTGGGACATGCAGGCCAAGCAGGGCGCCAAGGGTGAGGCCTGGACCGGCGTGCGCAATCACACCGCCAAGCAGAACCTGATGAAGATGAAGAAGGGCGATCACGCCTTCTTCTACCATTCCGGTGACGACAAGGCGGTGGTCGGCATCGCCGAGGTCATCCGCGAAAGCTACCCGGACCCGACCGCAGCTGGCGGCGACCCGTGGGTCGTTGTCGACGTCAAGGCCACGGCACCCTTCAAGACCCCGGTGACGCTCGCGGCCATCAAGGCCGAGCCGAAGCTCAAGGACATGGCGCTGGTCAAGCTGTCGCGCTTGTCGGTGCAACCGGTGACGCCGGCCGAATGGAAAATCGTGTGCCAGATGGGCGGGGTGAAGCTGTAGCGCGGCTGCGCGCCTTTCGCTATTCGATCACCTCGTCGGCGAGCCCGATCAGGCTCGGTGGCACCGTCAGGCCGAGGGACTTCGCGGTTGCCTGGCCGATCACGAGCTCCAGCCTGGTGGATTGCATCACCGGCATCCGCGCGGGGGCGGCGCCTTTGAGAATCTTCCCGACAAGGATGCCCGCCTCGCGCCATGCGTCGGCCTGACGGGTGCCGTAGCTCATCAGACCGCCGGCGACGACGTCAGCGCGACGCGGGCAGATGGTCGGGATCTCGTGGCGCGCGGCAAACGCGACAATCTCGTCGGCGTCGTTGGCGAACACGGCGGACGGGTCCACCACCAGAGTGCCGACCCAGCGTTCGACGAATGTCGCGAAGGCCCGCTCGTAGTCGCGGTCGCGGCCGATCTCTGCGACGATGACGGGCCAGGCGAAAAGGCTCGCTGCCGCCAGTATTTCGCTTTTCAGATCCTCGATCGTCGGCGCCATCGCGACGTCGGACACATAGGCTTGCGGGTCTTCGGCCAGGTAACCGACGCTTCTCGCGAGCGGAACCAATTCATGCGCAAGCGCAAGCTTCTTTGCCATCAGCCCGGTCGTGACGAAGATTGCGCCGGTGACGTTGCCGCCGGGCCGATCGAGACTTGCCACGAGGCCGAGCCGGACCGGATCGGTGCCGAGCACAAAGACGATCGGGATGGTCGAGGTCGCGGCCTTCGCCGCGATGGCCGCGCGCGCGTCGCCGCCGGCCATGATCAACGCCACCTCGCGGCGGACGAGATCGGTTGCGAGCGCCGGCAGCTGATCCGGTTGACCGTTCGCGAAACGATATTCGATCGCGAGATTCTGCGCTTCGGCGAAGCCTGCTGCTCTCAGGCCCTCGGCAAATCCGGGCCCGTCCGAAACGTAGCTCTCGACGGTCGCGGCGTGCAGGAACCCGATCACCGGAAGCTCGCTCTGCTGCGCCGGCGCCGCCAAAGGCAACGCCGCCGCGCTGCCGAGCCCCGCGATGAACTCCCGTCGTCCGATCATGCCGGTCGCTATCGGGGCGGCCATCCACCGCGGGCTACGTGCCCTGCGGCAGCGATCCCGGATGCTTGCCTGCCCGTTGCGGGATGAAGAAAATGCAGGCCGCGATGACGACCGCGAGGATCACGGAAGCCAATAGGCGGCTGACCTCGAGGCCGCCTTCCTCCAGCGGCTTGTCGAGCAGATCGCCGAGCGTGGCGCCGAGCGGGCGCGTCAGGATGAAGGCGCACCAGAACAGAAGCGTGTGCGAAACGCTGGTGAAACAATATGCGGCCGTGACCACCGCCAAGCCCGCGGCGAACACGAGGGCGCCACCTTCGAAGCCGAGCCCCGTGTCGGCGACCCAATCGCCGAGCGCGGTGCCGAGGGTCTGCGAGAACAGGATCGCCACCCAATAGAACATCTCGATCTTGGGGGTGGCGACGGTGTTGACCGAGACGGACCCCGCCGCCCAATACCAAACTCCGAGCGAGGCCATCAGCAGCACGAATAGAATAGCGGAGCCCCCGGGATAGCCGACACCCAGGGAACGATCCGCAAAATCAGCCATCGTGGTGCCTGCCGTGGTGGTGGCGACAATGACCAACCAATAGAGGACCGGATGGAATGCCTTCGCGGCGATCTGAGTCGCTACGAGGACGACAAAGATGCCGATGAATATGACGCTGCTGACCGCGTATCCGAGATCGAGCGACATGGAAAGGGTGTCGCCCGCGGTTTCTCCCAATGTGGTTGCAAGAATCTTGATGACCCAGAAGCCGAGCGTGACTGCCGGCACCTTGCTGAGCGTCGCTTCAACGGTTCCGGACATGCTGGCAGCCCCCCTGGTCCACTTTCACGGCACCGCCTGAACGCGCGTCGGCACGGCTCCTTGTGGTAGGCCAGGTCCGCAACGGACCCGGCCCACGCCGTGTTTGTTTCTGCCGTTACTGCGGCAGGACCTCGACGAAGCCCATGCGGCCCGGGATGTTGCCGGCCCAGTAGATGCGGTTCGGGTTGGTCGGATCGATATCGATGCGACGCGTATCGGACTCCGCCTCGGGCAACGGGAACTCGGCCCACTCCTGGGTCTTGGGATCGAACCGGAAGATCATGTCAGCCTGCTGACCGCTAACCCAGACGTAATTGTTCTTTTTGTCCACCACCACCGAATAGCAGCCGGCGACGCTGGTCGGCGGCGAGTAGATGGTCATCTGCTTGGTCTTGTGATCGACCTTCATGAGCTTGCCGGCATTCCAAAGGCCGACCCACAGGTCGCCGTTCGCATCGGCACCCATGCGGCGCGGATAAGCGTGGCCCTCGTAGGGGATCTTGTACTCCTCGACCTTTCCGGTCGCGGGGTCGGCCCGCGCCATCATGTCGGCGTCGTCTTCGGCCCACCACACCGATCCGTCGCCTGCGACCGCTATGCCATAGGCTCCTGGAGTTTTGCTCTTGGCCGACGGGGCCGGGTAGTGCTTGAACTCCTTTGTGGCGGGGTTCAGCTGGCGCGCTTCCTTGTTATCTCCGGTGGCCCAGATGGT
>Ga0116223_10002125_pt1 | contig 19044 bp, 17 predicted proteins | sample Sb_taG_3_FD_90092 | JGI IMG/M metagenome (GOLD analysis project Ga0116223, IMG submission 90092) | Peat soil microbial communities from Weissenstadt, Germany - Sb_50d_a_PC metaG | ecosystem: Environmental > Terrestrial > Soil > Wetlands > Peat | place: Germany: Weissenstadt | collected 2010-09-21 | reverse complement strand
GTCGACGGGTCTGACCTTCGGGTCAATCTCGGCGTTGTTCGGCCTGACCAACCACATCATCGATCAGGATCAATACACAATCCTGCTGACAGCAGTAATCGGCAGTGCAGTTGTGCCCACTCTCATCGCACAGATTTGGTTCCAACCTCGTTTCGAGCCGTTGGAGGAAGACGCCTAAAAATCGGCTGATAACCTGACGCCGGTTGAATCAACGTGGCTGTCTGGTTTGGGTCGATTTGTTGAAAAGAGGGCGGGCACTCCACTGAGGTGTGGCGATGTCGGCCGGACTCAAACATCGGCGGTTCGGTGCTACAGCAGTCGTTTGGGGCAGCCAGCACCACAAGGTCGCCTTTGGGTCAGATCGGGTCACACGATGCTCGCCGTTGCACGACCGCAACGGCTCGTGAGCGGAAATTCAAAACGAGACACTACTCGCGCTGATGAAGGAACGAGCGTCTCAAGGCTCGCGCTCATGAAAGATTCGTGTCACGTGGCCCATTTTGCGGCCGGGACGCGCCTCCACCTTGCCGTAGAGGTGAACGCAGGCGCCTGGCTCAGCCAGGATTTCGGCGAAGCTTTTCACCTCGTCGCCGATCAGATTGCGCATCGTGACCATGACGCCATGCCGCTCAGTGGACCCGAGCGGCCAGCCGGCGATGGCTCTCACATGTTGCTCGAATTGCGAGCAGATGGCGCCATCGAGCGTCCAATGGCCGGAATTATGGACGCGGGGCGCGATTTCATTGACCTTGATCTTTTGCGTCGGGGGGCCGGCCGATCCGGCTTCTTCGGTCACGAAGATTTCGACGCCGAGAACGCCGACGTAATCGAGCGCGTCGGCAATTCTCCGGGTGACGCCGACGGCGGCCTCAGTACAGGCCTGGTCAATGGCCGCAGGCGCCCGGCTCGTGCTCAGAATATGGTTGACATGCACGTTCTCGGTCACGTCATAGGCGGCGAAGCTGCCGTCGACTCCGCGACCCGCAATGACCGAGATTTCTTTGACGAAGGGCACCATCGATTCAAGGATCGACGGGGCGCCGCCGAGGCTGCGGAAGCACGCGGCAAGATCCGATCCTTCGCGGATCGTGATCTGCCCCTTGCCGTCATAGCCGAAACGCCGCGTCTTCAAGATCGCCGGGCGGCCGAGCTTGGCGACGGCGCGGGCCAGCGCGCCGGCATCCTCGACCGGCACATAGGCCGCTGTCTCTATGCCGAGCGAGACCAGGAATTCCTTTTCGGCAAGCCGGTCCTGGCTCGCCGCGAGCGCCGCCGGGCCGGGACGCACCGGACAAAGTTCGGCGAGGACCGCGGCGCTGCGCGCCGGCACATTCTCGAATTCATAAGTGACGACATCCACTTTCCCGGCAAAGCCGGCCAAGGCTTCTGCATCGGCAAAGGCACCGACCGTGCGGTCGGCCGCGACATCGAAAGCCGGGCTATCCGCGTGCGGTGAATAGACGTGTGTCTTGAGGCCGAGCCGCGCCGCGGCCATGGCCAACATCCGGCCGAGCTGACCGCCGCCCAAGATGCCGATCGTGCTGCCCGGCTTAAGGGGAGGCGCCGAACTCGCCATGCCTCATCCCTCGGGATGTTCGGCGACGGCCGCCGTCTGCGCGGCGCGCCAAGCGGCAAGTCTCTTCGCCAAACCCTCGTCATGAAGCGCCAGCACGGCGGCGGCCAGCAGTGCCGCATTGACGGCGCCGGCCTCGCCGATCGCCAGACAGCCGACCGGAACGCCGGCCGGCATCTGCACGATGGAATAGAGCGAGTCCTGACCGGAGAGCGCCTTCGTCTCGATGGGCACGCCGAACACCGGCAGGGCGGTCATGGACGCGGTCATGCCGGGCAGATGCGCGGCGCCGCCAGCGCCGGCGATGATCAGCTTGAACCCGGCCTCTTGCGCGCCTTTGGCGAATTTCGTCAGCCGGTCGGGCGTGCGGTGGGCGGAGACGATCCTCGCCTCGTAGCCGATCTTCAGATGATCCAGCGTTTCCGCCGCGTGCCGCATCGTATTCCAGTCCGATTGGCTGCCCATGAGGATGGCGACAGGCGCGGACATGGATGATCCCCAGGCGAAGCGAAGGCAGCGGCATAGACGAAGGGGCAAAGCCGCGCAAGCGTGCGAAGCACAAACCATCGGACGATATTTTCGCAGCGCGGCACGCGCTCTTTCAATTGGGCGGGCCGCGATTGTGCGCTATCTCTCATTGGCGGCAGCCCATCGACATCTCCAACGAGACCGACCGGTCGCCGGCCTTTGGGAGGCGCGCACCTATCTCTGCTTCAGTCGAACGGATACGCGAATGGCATCACTTCCCTCAGCAGCCGGTTCCGGCCAATTCGAAATCGGCGGCGACATAAAGATCAACCGCCTGGGCTTTGGCGCGATGCGGCTCACCGGAAAAGGCATCTGGGGCGAGCCCGCCGATCCGCAGCAGGCGCGCGAGACGCTGAGACTCGTGCCGGAGCTCGGCATCAACTTCATCGACACGGCGGACAGCTACGGCCCGTTCGTGAGCGAAAGTCTGATCCACGAGGTTCTCTATCCTTACAAGGGTCTGCTCATCGCGACCAAGGGCGGTCTCGTGCGCCCCGGCGCGGAGATCTGGCGGCCGCTCGGCCGACCTGAATATCTGCGTCAATGCGTCGTGATGAGCCTGCGCCGCCTCGGCCTCGAGCGGATCGATCTCTGGCAGCTTCACCGGATCGATCCGGCGGTGGCGCGCGACGAGCAGTTCGGGGTGATCGCCGCGATGCGCAAGGAAGGCCTGATCCGGCACGTCGGATTGAGCGAGGTCGGGGTCGACGACATCGAGGCGGCGCGCAAATATTTCCCGGTCGCCACTGTCCAGAATCGCTACAATCTGGTCAACCGCGCGAGCGAGGACGTTCTCGTCTATTGCGAGAAGTACAATATCGGCTTCATCCCGTGGGCGCCGCTCGCGGCAGGCGCGCTGACGCGGCCGGGCTCGGCGCTCATGGAGACGGCCAAGGCCTTGAAGGCAACGCCCGGCCAAGTGGCGCTCGCCTGGGCGCTCAAGCGTTCGAAGGTCATCCTGCCGATTCCGGGGACGGCGAAGCCCGCTCATCTCATCGAGAACGTCGCCGCCGCCCAACTCGTCCTATCGGACGAAGCCTTCACGGCGCTCGATCGGCAAGGGCGCAGCGTGCTTTAAGGGACAACCGCCTGCGCGCCAAGCCGAGCAATGACGCGCGGGAGAGCGGCCGCCGGTCCTGATCATTCATCCGGTGCGCCGCGCGATGACTTCCATCCCGATCTTATGCCGCTCGCTGACATTATATTCGACCGGCGCGAAGCCGTGTTCGCGGAGCAAGCGATAGAGCCTTTCGCGGCCGAAGATGTGGCAATCCGCAACCTCGCCCCAATAGGGATTGGCCTGATTGGCGTGCAGCAGGTTAAACAGCATCGCGTCCTTGTTGGGCATGGACAGAATCAGCACGCCGTCCTCTCGCAGGAGGCGATGCGCCGCGGCGAGCGCCTGGCCTGGATAGACAAGGCGCTGAAAAACATCGGCGAAGCTGATCACCGTGAAACGGCCGCTCCCTGCGAGGTCTTCGATCGCGCCGCAATGAACCTCAAAACCGAGCTGGCGCAGCGCTACGACATTGGCCTGCCGGTGATCGAGGCCGATCGCACGAAAGCCCCATTCGGCGGCGGCGAACAACAGCGCGCCATTGCCGAAGGCGACGTCGAGCCAGGCAGCCTCTCCGTCCAAGGGGCTGATATGACGCGCGACACGCGCGACGATCGGCGCCGCGGCGCGCCGGCCGTTCTCCATCTCATGGCCGAGCATGTCCGCTAGCCGCGGCGCGAAGACTTCGTCCGCGAAATAGCCTTCGGTGAAAATATGGCCGCAGCTTTTGCAGGCCTGCCATTTCGTCACCGGCGGCAAGTCGGTCCGGTAATCCGGATGCTTGCTGCAATCGGCGGCGATGATCGGTGCATGCTCGGCGCTGCCGCAGAGCGGGCAGGCGGCATAGGGGTGGCGCGAAATCCGCGTCTGCAGCTCGGCGGCGATCGGCGCCGCGATGGGCGCCACCGCGAAAGACTCCGCGCCGCCGCCCGCGGTGAAAATCTCCCACATGCGGGTAAAGGCGGCTTCGAGATGGTGCGTATAGCGGGCGCAGTCGAAGAGCGGATGCGTCAGCCGGTTCGCATTCAGCTTGCGGCGAACACCGGCGAGCAACATCGGCTCGATGGCGAGTCGCAAGGCGAGCGCTTCATATTCGGCGAGCGAATGCGTCACGAGTTCGGCTAGGCCGACGGCGTGGAGAAGGCTTGCCGCGACGCGGCCGGCGAAGGCTTCACCGAGTATTGTCACGACCGGCAGCCCAACCCAGAGCGCATCGCTCGTCGTCGTATGCGCATCGTAGGGCAGCGTGTCGAGAAAGAGATCGGCGAGCCTTTGTCGGGCGAGATGCTCGGCGACGCCGGTGCGCGGCGCGAAGACCAGTCGCCGCGGATCGACCCCGGCCTTCCTCGCCTCGTTTCCGAGATTGCCTCTGACCAATTCGTTGGCGTCGAAGAGCCAGAGCACGCTGCCCGGCACGGCGGCCAGCAGCCGCATCCAGATTGCGAAGAATTTGGGCGTGATCTTGTAGCTGTTGTTGAAACAACAGAAGACGAAGCCGCGCTCGGGCAGGCCGCATTCGGCGCGCGACGGCGTCTTGTCGGCGGTCCGCCGCCGGCTGTCGTTCGGCTGATAGCAATCTGGCAGATGGACGATCCGCTCGTCGTAGAAGGCCTGCTGGTCCATCGGCAAGGTGACCGGATCGGCGATGATATAGTCGATGAAATCAGCCCCCATCGTGCCGGGATAGCCGAGGAAATTCACCTGAATGGGCGCCGGCCTGAAGGCGGCGATCTCGCTGCGTGCGTGTTGGGTATAGCCCTTCAACTCCACAAGAATGTCGATCTGATCGGCGTGAATGCGCTGCGCGGCTTGCATGTCGCCAAGATCGTGGAGGTCGACGAAGCGGTCGAAGGCCTTGCCCAGCCGATAGCGCATTTCGCTGCGGTCGTCCCGGCCGAGCGAATAGGCAATGATCTCGAACCGCGTGCGATCGTGGCGTTCGAACAATTCCGCCATCAGATGCGCGGTCGCATGACGATGGAAATCGCCCGAGAGGTTAGCCGATCTTGAGCTTGTGCTTGGTGCCTGGCGCTGGGCGCCGATGCGCGAACGAGAGCTTGGCGCGCATGCTTGCGGCCCATAGGCGGGCGACGTGCAATTGGATCGCCGGCGGGATCTCCATGCTCAGCAGAGCAAAGGGTGGAATCGGACTTTGGTAGCGCGCGACTCGCTCCGCGAGATCCGTCTCTTCCCCGGCAGGCCCCGTCCAATCGCAGGCGGATCGGCGAAGGTAGCAAAGCTGCGTGCGCACGCCGAGAAGATCGGGTTTGAGCGCTAAGGCCTCGGCATAGGCGTCGATTGCCTCGCTGATGCGGCGTGCGGTCTCGAAGGCCGCGCCGAGATTGCAATGGGCTTCCGCCATGTCGGGCTTGAGCGCGATGGCTTGGCTGTAGGCGGCGATGGCGCCGTCGAGATCGCCGCGATGCTGAAGGATGTTGCCCAGGTTGCAATGGGCATCGGCAAAGCCGGGACGCAGCGCGAGCGCTTGGCCGTACGCGGCGGCTGCCTCATCCGGGCGCAGAAGGTCGCGCAGGAGATTGCCGGCGCAGAAACGGACAATGGCGGCGTCCGGTCGTTTGGCCGAAATCGCTTCGCAGATCTTCAGGCCCGTCTCGCAGCGTCCGAGCTTGCGCATGAGGTCGGCGGCATTGGTATGGGCCTCGACGAAATAGGGGTCGAGCCGGCAGGCCTCGAGATAGGCGGCGAGCGCCGCTTCAAGATCACCCTTGTCTTCGAGGACATTGCCGAGATTGGAATGGGCGGCGGCGAAGCCCGGATCGAGAGCGATCGCCTGCTTGGCGCTTTCGATCGCGTCCTCGAACTACCGTGCAGCCCGGAAGACCGCCGTCAGATTGGCATAGGCCCGCGCATAGTCGGGCTTGCAAGCGATGGCCTTGCGGATCCATTCGGCTGCCTGAGCGTGGCGCCCGCCGAGATGTTCGATCAGTCCGAGGTGATGCAAGGCGACGGCATTCGCCGGGTCTTGTTCGAGCACTTTCACGTAGAGATCGCGCGCCATCTCGTAGCGCTCGGCCAAGTGGAACTCGAGAGCGCTGCGCATCAGCGCGGCGGGGCTTGGCTCGGCATTCTCTGTCGCGGCAAGCGCCGCCTCGTTGCGGGTCATCGACAAGCCTCAGGATCTCCAAGCAAGGAGACTCCTTGCAGATCATCAGCTTATGGGGGCCCTACACGTTTGGGCTTGTGCGAACCCTGCCGGCTTAGGCGATGATATCGGGCGTCAACTGGTCTTCGATGCGGCCGATCTTGTCGCGCAGGATCAATTTGCGTTTTTTCAATCTCTGAATTTGCAGCTGGTCGGAGGCCGAAAGATGCACCAAGGCCTCGATCGCCGAATCGAGATCGCGATGTTCCTGGCGCAGGCGTTCGAGCTCCGCGCGCAAGGCCGCACGTTCCTCGGCGCTCAATTTTTCAGCCATTTGACGCCATTCCGGAACCTGGCGCTGGGAGCCCACGTCGGCGCCGTGCTGATCGCAGGAGGATTAGAGCACTTCCGATGCCGCCTGCAAGTGGCCCCTCGCTGCATGCGCCAACGAGGTCGGCTCGGCCGAGAGGCTACTGCCGCGGCCAGCTGAAATCATCGGCGCGGCCGGGTTTTGCCTCGATGGGCTTGCCGGTCGCAAATGTCTGCTCGATCAGGCTCTGCGCTTCGCCCTTCTGGTCTGCGCTCGAGGTTGCGAGTTCCCCGCCCGGGGCGAGCACAGGTCCGGTCAAGGGCAAGACTGGGCCGATCGGCGGCTTGACAGGGGCGGGCAGAGCGACTGCCGCATTGGCCGGCGCATTGGTGCCCGCCGGCGTCGTCGTCTCGATCTTTGCCAAGGCGGCATCGCCTTGCGGCGTGCCGGCATCGAGGATGCGGCGGATGTCCGGCTCGGCGAAACTCGCGAGCTTGACGGCGCCCGCCTTGGTGAAATGGATGCCGTCGAGAGCGCGCAGCCGGACGATTTGGCCGTCGACATCCGGACCATAGGGGCTGAATTGGCCGCGGTCGTCGCCGAACGCGTCCCAAATGTCGATGAAGATCGCGCCGTTCTTGCTCGCATGTTCGCGGTAAATGTCGTTGAGCGAGGCCATCTCGCTCGACAAACGATCGCTCTTCATGATCGGCAGACCGACCCAGAGGAGGGGAATCTTCGCATCGCGAAACATCGCGCTGATGGCTTCGACACGCGCCGCGTAGATTTCCTGCCATTTCGGCGTGTCGGGATCGTAGCTGCCGCTGGCGTCGCGCAGAGGCTGATGGTCGTTGCTGCCGATCAGCATGACCGCCACATTGATCTTCTGCCCGCTCGCGATGAGATCGTGCGCGGCTTTCGTCCAATCGTAGAAGTCGTCCCGGACGAGGCCGGAATCTTCGCGCGCTTCGCGCAGCACGCCGACCTCCGGCCGGTCGGTCATGGCCTCGGTGAGGCCCTGGGCGAGCAATTGGGCGATGGAGTCGCCCATGACCGCGACGAAGAAGGTCGGCGGCACGGCCGGTTTCGTCTCCACCTTCTCGACCGGTTTGGGCCTTGGCGCCCGATACCGCGGCCATGGCTGGCCGTAGCCGCGCGAGGGCTGCGGCTGGAACATTTGTTGGAACCAGTTGAAGGGACTGTAGCCTTGCGCCTGGGCCGTCATCGCGCCGGCAGCGATGAGGCAAAGCGCGACGACGGAGAGGATCGCAACGGGCCTGCGGGCCCTGCTCCAAAGCGCTCTGCCGGGCCGCGCCGGTCTGGTCGGTGGGGTCGACATGAGCCTATTATCTGCCTTTCGGTGGCGAAGTTAAGGGGGTAGCGCCACTCCAGCTCAGCTCAAGCCCTAATTACGCCGCAGCGAAATGCTCCTTGAGCCGCTCCCGCGCGGCCAGCGCGCTCGCAAGATCGAAGCCGTTGATGATGGCGAGGCGGAAGGCGCCAGGCGGCATGGCGTGGCGCTCCGGCGCGCGATCCTCATAAAAGGTGATCTGGACGCTGGTGACGCCGGGCATGTGATTGATCTCATCGACGAGCGCCAGCGGCGGATGGCGGTATCGCCTCGCCTTCGGTCCGAACAGGACGACGCTGTAGCCCTCGCTGCGATTATCGTCGCCGAAATCCCAGGCGCCATTCTCATAAAGCCGCACCAGCGCGTCGATCCAGCCAGCGCCGTAGAGATCGGGCCACTGGTCGGCGAAGCGCAGATGCGCCTCGATGATCGCGCCGCCTATGGTTTCGAGATTGAGCATGCCGGTATAGCCCACGAGATGGCGGCGCGCCCATGCTCCGCAGCGGGCTTCGAGATCCGCTTCGGGCGCGGCATGCACCGTCCAGTAATCGAACGTGCCCTCGCCCGCCGGCTTGCCGGTGACATGCCGCCACCAGTGTGGCTCGCCGTCAACGATTGCGATGTCGGAGGAGACGTGGCGGCCTTCGAGCAGCGTCATCCAAAAATGGCCGGGCGCGTAATGCTGCTGGTAGTCGGCTTGCGAATGCAGCACGCGGCTGCCGACGCCCATGCCTTTCAAGTTGACGATCGGTTTGGAGAACACCGGAAAGCGCGGCGGCGGCGTGCCATGCGGTCCCGCATCGAGATCTTGGCTCAGCGCCACCGCAAGCTTGTCGTAGACCCAGCGATGCGGCGGATTCCACAGCCAGGCATCGCTGTCCTCAGTCGGGATGTTGGCAGCGGTTTCAACCTGCGTGAAATATTGCAGTCGCCAGGGATCGGCTTCGCAGATAGGCATGGTCAGACGACGGATGACGGACGACAGAGGACAGAAGGAGATAAAAATCTGTCGTCTGTCATCTGTCCTCTGTCATCCGAAACGCCTGCACGCAGAACAGGCCGTCCGTCCAGGCATTGAGCGGCAACCAGCCGGCGCCGCGCGCCAGCGCCTCGAACGAGTCGATCGTGTATTTGTAGCTGTTCTCGGTGTGAATTGTCTCTCCCGCTCGGAACTCGATCGCCGTGCCGTTCACTCTCACCTTCTGCCGCCTGGTGCTGGCAAGGTGCATCTCGATGCGACTTTGCTCGCAATTGTAGAAGGCGTGGTGCTCGAACGCGGCAAGATCGAAATTGGCGCCGAGTTCGCAGTTGATGCGGGCGAGCAGATTGAGATTGAACTCCGCAGTCACGCCGGCCGCGTCGTTGTACGCACGATGAAGAATGTCGGGCGCTTTCACCAGATCGACGCCGATCACGAGCACCGAACCAATGCCAAGCATTTCCCCCGCATTGCGCAGGAATTCTGCTGCTTCGTGCGGCTCGAAATTGCCGATGGTGGATCCCGGAAAGAAGCCGACGCGCGGCAGCGAGGCGACTGCAGGCGGAACATCGAACAGTTTGGTGAAATCCGCGACGAGGGGATGGACCGCAAGGCGCGGGAAATCACGGCGCAGTTGCGCCGTGTCCTGCTGCAAAAAGTCGCCGGAAATATCGACTGGGGCATAGGCCTCAACGCTCGCCGCGGCGGCAAGCAGGATGCGCGCCTTGCGGCTCGATCCGGCGCCGAATTCAATCAGCGCGCAGCCGGGGGGAAACAGCGAAGCGATTGCCGGCGCGTTGTCGCGCAGAATGCCGAGCTCGCAGCGCGTCGGGTAATATTCCGGCAGTCGGATGATGCGGTCGAACAGGGCGGAGCCCGCGGCATCGTAAAAATATTTCGGCAACAGCCGTTTCGGCTTCGCGGTCAGGCCGGCGACGACATCGGCCGCGAAGCAATCGGCCGTCTCGATGAACGGCGCCGCGCGCCGCGCGGTTTGCATACCCATGTGACCGCTCATTCTTCGTATTCCGCCAGGCGCAAGCCGCTGAATTGCCAGCGCGCCGACGGATAAAAGAAATTGCGATAGCTCGGGCTTGAGTGGCCGGCTGGCGTCGCCAGCGAGGAACCGCGCAGCACCATCTGGTTGACCATGAACTTCCCATTGTATTCGCCGAGCGCGCCGGGCGCGGCCCGATAACCAGGATAGGGCGTGTAGGCGCTGCGCGTCCATTGCCACACGATGCCGAAGGCATCACGAAGCGCGCCGTTCTTTGCCGCGACCTCCCACTCTTCTTCCGTCGGCAGGTCCTTGCCTGCCCAGCGTGCGAAGGCATCGGCTTCGTAATAACTCACGTGGCAGACGGGCCGCGCGGGTTCGACCCGCCGCAAGCCGCCGAGCGTCATCGAGAACCAGGCGCCGTCGATCTTGCGCCAGTAACCTGGCGCGCTCCAACCTTGCGCTTCCGCCGTCGCCCAACCATCCGACAGCCACAAAGTCGGCGTCGCGTAACCGCCGTCAGCCATAAATTCCAGCCACTCGCCGTTGGTGACGAGCGAGGGAGTAAGCCGCACCGGCTGCAACAGCACCTGATGTGCCGGCTGCTCGTTGTCGAAGCAGAAGCCGTCGCCGTTGTGCCCGATCATCTGAAGGCCGGCGATGCGAGCGCCCGGGGCGGCGCAGTCGCTCTCGCCCTGGGGCCATTGCCAATCGGCATCATAAGCCGGATGGGTCTCATTGAATGAGAAGGCGTGCAGGATATCGGTGAGAAGCAGTTCCTGGTGCTGTTGCTCGTGATTGAGCCCGATCTCGATGATCTGGATGAGCGTGTCGGGATCGTTCACGGATTCGATCAAAGCCGCCACTGCGGCATCGACATGCGCGCGGTACGCCGTAACCTCGGAAACATTCGGCCGCGTGATGAGACCTCGCTGCGGACGCGCCTGCCGCGGTCCTGCCGAGACGTAATATGAATTGAAGAGATAGGCGAAGCGTTCGTCAAAAACGCGGTAGCCCGGCGCGAAAGGGCGCAGCAGAAATTGCTCGAAGAACCACGTCACATGGGCGCGATGCCATTTGGTGGGGCTCGCATCCGGCATCGACTGGATGACCTGGTCCTCGGGACCAAGCGGGGCGGCGCGCCGCTCGGTCTCGCTGCGCACCGCCCGAAACGCTTCGAGCCAAATTCGGCGTGGATCATTGTCCGGCCCTGCGGCCGCGACGCCGTCATTGGCTGGATCTGGCACCCGAAGCGGGGAAGCGGCAGGGGGCGGCATCATAAGGTCCGAGGGGCGGGCGGCATTAATGGCTGGGCTTCAATGGGTGAGAGGGTAATCAGACCCGGGCTCGATGGTTCCGTTTATGATCTATTCGCCGCCACTACAATGCGCTTCCGCACTCCACTAACGGATCGCCCGGCGGCTCAGCTCAGGCCATCCTGCTCAGTCCCATAAAGCTCGCGAACAGGAGCGCAAGTCCGAAGAGGAGCACGCAGAGCGCCGCCCCGACTTCGATCAGCCGGCCGATGATCTCGGCCCTCGCCGATCCCCTGCCGGAGAACCTGACCGCCATCTTCTTGGCAAACACCGCCATCGTGGCAAGCCCGCCGGTCGTGATGGCGGTGCCGAGCGCCATGGCGAAAACCGCCGCTATGCCGGCCATGAATATGTTCTGCGCGAGCGCGAAGACGAGAATGAGGATGGCCCCGGAACAGGGCCGCGCGCCGGCCGTGCCGATCGTCATGGCCGCCGATTTCCAGGAAAAACTCTCGCCGAGCTGGCGCGGATCCGGGGCGTGGAAATGGCCGCAGCCCGGCCCATGGACATGATCGGCCGAACCATCGTCGGCGAGGAACATCTTTGGGTTCTGCTGGCGGAAGGCAGCCCAGCGCGGCGATGCGCTCGCGAACATGGGCATGACCGGCACCGCCCAGGTTCGGCGCACGGCTGCGGCCAGCGCCGCCCCTTTGGTCGCCAAAAGCACCGCGCCGAGCAGGATTATGCCGCAATAGCTCGCCAATTCGAGGCTACGCGCGGCCGCATTCATATTCTGGGCCGTCGCTCTGAAGAGGCCCGCGGCCGCGCCCACGAGGGCAATGGCGACGAGGCCTTGCAGGATCGCCGCAAGCAGCGAAATGATGAGCCCGCGCCGCAACGCGCGCTCATTCGAGACCATGTAGGAGGTGATCACCGCCTTGCCATGGCCGGGGCCCGCGGCATGGAAGACGCCGTAGGCGAAACTCAATCCGACGAGTCCGAAAAAGGCAATGCCGTTTTGTTTGGCAGCGCGCAAGGCACCGTCGAGCATGCGCGAAAAGGTGCTCTCCTGCTCGATGATCCACGCTGTCAATCCCGAGACGCGGCCGACCGCGCCTTCATCGCCGCCGACCGCGAAAGGATGGTGGAAGCCCTGCGCCATCGCGGCGCTGGAGCAAGCCAGAGCAACAAGAAGGGAGAGGCACAGCACCGCGGCCTTGCGAGAGGGTGATGTGGCTCGGCAATGACGCCAAGGATTGAGCTTAGCTTGAAAGCCGAATCCTTCCCTCACGGGGGCATTTCGGCTGCCGCGCAAACGGGTCGAAGGTGCCATTACGGACAGGCCACGAAGATTCGGCTGGCCAATTTCATGCCGAAATCGGAGCCGGGCGACAAGTTGGCGAAAAAGGCTTCCGACAGCTTTTGGGTCGCGGTGGCATCGAGCGGGTCAGCGCCGAGCACACTGGCCGAGCAGCCTTTCGGCGCGCCGACGAGTTCCACGGGCAGCTTATCGTCGAGGCTGAAGGCGACGAAATAGGTCGGATCGTAGACCTGGAAGGTGAAGGCCTTGCCGGGGTTCGTCGGTTCCTTCAGGGGAAGCGTGAAAGTCAGCACGATGAGCTTGTCCGGCCGTTCTTCGAGCGAATAATCGGTTGGAGCGCCGAACTCAACCTTTGCGCCGGACAGTTTCGCAAAGGTGAAGAAGTCGAATTCGGCGAGCGAATCGACATTCGTCTTGGCGAGCGGCGCAAGATCCTCCTTGGTCGCGAGCTGCCCGTCCTTGCCCAGGCCCTGGGTGGCGAAAGCCGAATACATGTCGTCGAAGACCCAGGCGCCGCGGATCGCCGCAATCCGCCCTTGGCCGTCGAAGATCACGCCTTCGCGCGCCGTCACCCAGACATGCGGATGGGCGAGCGCCGGCCCGGTTGTCAGGACAAGCGCCGCGAGGCCCAGCCCTCCGATCCATGCGCGCATAGCGAACCTATCGTTGCGTCGGCCCTCCCGACAGAATCGCCGAGGCTCAGGTAATTGCCAGCCGAACTCTGGCCAAAGCGAGGCGAAGAGCGGATCTTTGCCGGGGCTCGGATGTCGCAGCCGAGTTCGGGCGAATCGCTCGCGAGAAACCGGCCGAAAGCGCACCTCTGACAATTGCTTGATCGCATGCTAAGATCGGCTCGGCAGGCGCGTGATCCCAGTCGGGAATCGCAGCCTGCTCATGGGCTTTATCGCGAACCGGCAGTTCCGTCCAGCCGATAGCGCGGGGTTGGATGATCGGCGTTGCTGATCTATACCGGGAATTGCCGGGCAAGCAGTCGTGGAGGGCGTGCGGATGGCGGATGCGAGCAAGGCGCATATCCTCGACGTTCCGCGCTCGATTTCTCTCGCCGACAAATACAATCTCGATGCGAGGCGGATCTTCGTTTCCGGTCCGCAGGCGATCGTCCGTCTGCTGCTCATGCAGAAGGAACTCGATCGCCGCGCCGGCCTCTCTACGGCGGGCTTCATTTCCGGCTATCGCGGCTCGCCACTCGGCGGCCTCGACTTGAACTTCCTGCGCGCCAAAGAAGCGCTCGACGCGAACGACATCGTCTTCACGCCGGGCCTCAACGAGGATCTCGCCGCGACCGCGGTCTGGGGCGCGCAGCAGGCGGAAATGCGCGGCGAAGGCCGCTATGACGGCGTCTTCGGGCTTTGGTACGGCAAGGGGCCGGGCGTCGATCGTTCCGGCGACGTGCTGCGCCACGCCAATCTCGCCGGGACCTCGCGGTTCGGCGGCGTGCTCGCCCTGATGGGCGACGATCACACGGCGGAATCGTCGACCACCGCGCATCAGTCCGAATTCACCTTCGTCGACGTGATGATGCCGATCCTCTCGCCGGCCGGCGTGCAGGAGCTCATCGACTACGGGCTCATGGGCTATGCGATGAGCCGCTACACCGGCTGCTGGGTCGGCATCAAATGCGTGAAGGACACGGTCGAATCGACCGCCTCGATCGATGGCTCGTTCGATCGGGTGCGCTCGGTCGTACCGATGGACTTCGAATTGCCGCCGGACGGCCTCAACATCAGGGCCCGCGATCCTGTGCTCGCGCAGGAAAAGCGGTTGCAGAATTTCAAGCACGACGCCGTGCTGGCTTGGCTCAGCGCGAACCAACTCAATAAGATCGTCATGTCGGGCGGCCGCGATGCGAAAATCGGCGTCGTCGCCGCCGGCAAGACCTATCTCGACGTGCGCCAGGCGCTCGATGATCTCGGCATCGACGAGGCGCGCGCGAACGAGATCGGCTTGCGCCTTTACAAGGTCGCCTGCACTTGGCCGCTCGAGCCGCGCGGTTTGCGCGACTTCGCGCGCGGCTTGGCCAAGATCATCGTCGTCGAGGAAAAGCGCTCGCTGATCGAGGTCCAAATTCGCGACGAGCTCTACGGCAGCGACACGCAGCCTGTCTGTATCGGCAAGAAGGACGAGAAGGGCGAATGGCTCTTTCCGGTGACTGGCGCGCTCGACGCCAACGACATCGCGGTCGCGATCGGCCGCCGCCTTCTCGAACAGCATCGCAGCGAAGAGCTGCAGCGCCGGCTCGAGCGCCTCGAGCGGGCGCAGCGCGTGCTGGCCGAGACCTCGGACGCGGCCACCCGCACGCCGTATTTCTGTTCCGGCTGCCCGCACAATATTTCGACCAAAGTGCCGGACGGCATGCGCGCCTATGCGGGGATCGGCTGCCATTACATGGTCCAGCGCATGGATCGGGCGACCGAAGGCTATACACAGATGGGGGGCGAGGGCGCCAATTGGATCGGCGAGGCGCCGTTCTCGACGCGCGGCCATATCATCCAGAACCTCGGCGATGGCACCTATGACCATTCCGGCGTTCTGCCCATTCGCTGGGCCGTTGCGGCCGGCGTCGACATCACCTTCAAGATTCTCTTCAACGATGCCGTGGCGATGACCGGCGGCCAAAGCCTCGAAGGCGATCTCACCGTCGACAAGATCGCCCGCCAGGTCGCGGCCGAAGGAGCGAGCAAAGTCGTCGTCGTCACCGATGAGCCGCTGAAATACGGGTCGGGCGTCAAATGGCCGGACGGCATGGCCATCAAGCCGCGCGCACACCTCGAGGCGGTTCAGCGCGCGCTTGCGGCGACCCCCGGCACGACGGTTCTGATCTACGATCAGACCTGCGCCGCCGAGAAGCGCCGGCGCCGCAAGCGCGGCCTGCTGGCCGAGCCCGACAAGCGCGTCATCATCAACGAACTCCTCTGCGAAGGCTGCGGCGATTGCGGCATCGCGTCGAATTGCATCGCCGTGCAGCCGATCGAGACCGAATTCGGCCGCAAGCGGACGATCGACCAGTCGAGCTGCAACAAGGATTTCTCCTGTCTCGACGGCTTCTGCCCGGCTCTCGTGACGGTGCATGGCGGCAAGCCGAAGGTGATTGCGACCAAGCCGGAGGCCGATGACTTCCCGCCGCTGCCGCAGCCCAACGTCCCGGTTCTCGCCGAGCGGCCCTTCAGCATTCTCATCACCGGGGTCGGCGGCACCGGCGTGGTGACGATCGGCGCCTTTCTCGCCATGGCCGCGCATCTCGAAGGCAAGGGATGCGGCTCGGTCGATATGGCCGGCCTCGCCCAGAAGGGCGGCTCTGTCTATAGCCACATCAAGATCGCGGCCAGCCCCAAGCAGATTCACGCGATCAGCATCGCGGCGGGCGGCGCCGATCTGGTGCTCGGCTGCGATCTCGTCGTCTCGGGCAGCGCGAAGGTGCTCGCCGCGCTGCGCCCGTGCGAGACCGGCGTCGTCGTCAACACGGCGGAAATCTATCCCGGCGATTTCACGCGCGACGCCGATTTCACTTTGCCGGCCGAAGAGATCAAACGCGCGATCACGGAGGCGGCGGGCGAGGATGCCGCCTTCTTCGACGCGACGGGCCTCTCCACGAGCCTGTTCGGCACGTCGATTGCGGCCAATATCATCCTGGTCGGCTTCGCCTGGCAGCGCGGCTTGCTGCCGCTCTCCGAGGCCGCGCTGATGCGCGCCATCGAGCTGAATGACGAATCGGTCGAGCTCAACAAACGCGCCTTTCTCTGGGGCAGGCGGGCGGCCTTCGCGCCGGAAAGAGTGGCTGCGATCGTCGCGCCGGCGCCGGATTCGACCTCGCCGCGCCACCTGTCGCGCAGCTTCGAGGAAGTCGTCGAGAGGCGCAGCGCCTTCCTCGCGGCCTATCAGAACGAAGCCTATGCCGGTTCCTATGTCGCCCTGGTGCGCCGTGTCGGCGAGGTGGAGCGCAAGCGGGTGGCAAAGGAAACGGGCCTTGCAGAGGCGGTGGCGCGCAATCTCTTCAAGCTGATGGCGGTGAAAGACGAATACGAGGTCGCGCGGCTCTATAGCGACGGTTCGTTCGCGCGCCAGCTCGCCGCGACCTTCGAAGGAGACGTGAGGCTCGAATTCCATCTCGCCCCGCCGATCCTCGGCCGCAAGAACGCGAAGGGCGAACTCATCAAGACATCCTTCGGCCCTTGGATGATGCGGCTCTTCAAAGTGCTGCCCCGATTGAAAAGCCTGCGCGGCACGCCTTTCGATGTTTTCGGCTGGAGCCGCGAGCGACGGCTGGAGCGCCAGCTTCTCGCCGACTATCGTGCGCTTCTCGACGAGATCCTCACGAGTCTCACTCCGGAGAACCACGCCTGCGCCGTGGCGCTCGCATCACTGCCGGAAAAGATCCGCGGTTTCGGACACGTGAAGCTGCGCAATGCCGAGGCGGCGAAAGCCGAGGAAGCGGCGCTTCTCGCGCGCTTCCGCGCGCAGCCAGCGCCCGCGCCGCTGAAACTCGCGGCGGAGTGATCCTTCTCCCGTTTACGGGAGAAGGTGGTCGGCGGAGCCGACCGGATGAGGGTTTTTGCAATCGGCACCGCCCCTCACCTGTCATGCTTCGCATGACACCTTCTCCCCGCAAGCGGGAGAAGGGGGTCGTGCCGTCCGCTCAACCCAACGCCAGGATCCAGGCGAATATGCACCATGCACCGAGGCCGATTGCGCTTTGTCCCCATTCGAGCAGGCCCCAATCACGCATCTGCTCGCGAATTGTCGAGGCCGGCGCACCGGGCGGGGTCGTGTACAGCCCAATGTTCACGGGCGCCATTACGAAATAGGCATAGGGCCAGCTCGCCAGGATCAGCGTCCCGCCGATTGTCCAGCGTACATCTGCGCTGTGCGCGTAATCGGCATAGGCCAAGAGTGCGGAGATGACCGCCAACACGGCGAGCATGATGAACCCCCGCCGGTTGCTGGGGATCCACTCCAGAATTTCAGAACGGGCGTCGAGTCTCGATCGGGCGGGCTGCTCGACGATGTTGATATAGAGAGCCGCGCCCAGAAAGGCTGAAGCGGCGGCAAAGGCGAGGAGACCGGGTCGCACGACAATCAAATCCTCAGGTGTGAGTCGACGTGGCTCGCGCTGCCTGGTGTCGTTCGATCTTACGACCAGTCGACGGCGCGCAGGTGCTGAAATTCTACGGACTTCAATAAAATTGGCGCACCCAACAGGATTCGAACCTGTGACCTCTGCCTTCGGAGGACACAGGCCCAAGCCTATGCCATTGTTCTAACGCGATAAAGCGAAAAGAACGGAACGGAAATATCGGCAATTTTGCGCTTTTTGCGCGGACATTCCGCGGACAACTAGAGGTGCTGAGATGAGCGAGATGATTGAGCGCGTGGTGAGAGCAATCGAAACCGAAATGCAGCGGGTCCATGATTCAAGCGGCGGGATTCTCTGTGCAAGCCCGGAGCAACTTGCCCGTGCCGCCATTGCAGCCTTGCGCGAGCCGACAGAGGCGATGCTTGAGGCTGGTCTCGAGGCTCATTATGATCCTGATGATTGGCGTATTCGAGAGCTTGGAACTACTTGGCGCGCCATGATCGACGCCGCTCTTGTCGAGCCCTAAAACGCAAAAAAGGCGCCCGGCCGAAGCCGAGCGCCATCCTGATCCGTATCGCGTTGCCGGACGCCAGCCCCTAATTATGGGCTGCCGCCGTTCCCGCCATGCATTATCCGCCATGGCGCGGCGAGCAGCCACAACATCCCGCCCACGGCGGCACCGATTATGCCCACCGTTGTCCAGACGACAACCATGCCGGCGGCATGCTGCGTTCGAAACAAAAGTTTCAGCTTCGTCGCGGTCTCGGCGGGATCTTTCATGTCGAGGCCGATCGCATGGAGCCGTTCATCGATCAGGTCGTTGCAGGTCGAGCGAATGATGTCACTGAGCTCTGCCCGCGACATCGCTGGCATATTAGCCGAGTGGGCCACCCAATCGCGTACGGCGTCACGAGCGGCTATTCTTGCTGCAAGCTCGGCGACATGCACAAGCTCAGGGGCAACGGGACATTCCATCTTCGGATGCTCCGGGCTACATTCCATCTCATCATTATCAGCCATCTCGCTCACAACCTTTCCAAAATCCTGGTGACCAGGATCGCCGTCGAGCCCGGTGCGGCTCAATTCAGAATGACGAGCAGCAGCTCGACCGCCAGAAATCCCGACGCCGCCACAACGAGGATAAGGCAAGCGGCGACAGATTCGTGCTCTTTCGCCTTGAGAGCGGCGGTCCGCATGTGGGTTTCGGCGCGCATGATCTTCATTTGGCCCTCGACCGTGACCCACCAAATATTTGCCGCGAGCGCGATCACGACAAGGCCGACAGCGGTGGCAGCAAGCCAAAGCCGAAATCCTGTGGCGATCCAGACGCCGGAGATCACGGAGCGGCCGTTTCGGGCGAATGCACAATCGCGCGCTGATCGGCCTGCAGCATGAGCAGCGCGACCACGGGCGTTATGCAATGGTAGCGGACGGCAAGAGGATTCGGCCACCAGCCGCAATGTCTGAGCGCATCGAT
>Ga0116223_10002124_pt1 | contig 19051 bp, 10 predicted proteins | sample Sb_taG_3_FD_90092 | JGI IMG/M metagenome (GOLD analysis project Ga0116223, IMG submission 90092) | Peat soil microbial communities from Weissenstadt, Germany - Sb_50d_a_PC metaG | ecosystem: Environmental > Terrestrial > Soil > Wetlands > Peat | place: Germany: Weissenstadt | collected 2010-09-21 | reverse complement strand
CTTCGAAGGCGTCATCCGGTAAGGAGTCGTCGTGGTAGCCGCAAGCGAGGTCCGGACGCTTCTGAAGCCGCTTGGCCCGATATTCGTCATCCGGCAAGGGCTGGTTGGTAAGCTGGGCTAGGATGTATTCGACGCCGCGACCGCGTCTCCTCAGTCGATGATTTGCCTCACGACAGCACTTGTGAAGCTCACGGCTGATGAAATCTTCCTGTAAGGGCAGCCTTGTCGCTGTCGCGAGGGCATTCAGGCCCTGCGCGACGACTTCCACAACGCGTTGCTCGAAATCTTCCCATACGGGTAGCTCATAGAGGCTGAGCTGGGACATCCGTCACCTCAGTTCGGCGTGTTGCGTGCTGCCGGCGGATCATTTGATGGAGAGTGGCCTCGGCGTCTTCGCGCGCGGCGGAGCGAGTCCACAGGCGGCGTTCATTTCGCTTGATGAGTACGATGTCCGTCTCGGTGACTACTCGGACCATGCCATCGATGAAGACTCGCCGTGCATGATGCGGCTGCAACGACGATTTCCCCAGCAGGCGAAGCACAGAGTGCCACGCCTGCTCGAGAGATTCACTCGATTCAGGGAGCTGGGCCTTCTGCTCCTCAGTCGAGAAGACAACTGCGAGCATCGGTGATGTGTCATCCGGACGGATTGCCCACCAACGGAACTGACCGCCCTTTCGGGCTAGTTCACGCTCCCAGACGTCTAGGAACGCATCGGTGTAATCTCGGAGTTCGTGGGACTCGCCGACCGTCCGCTTGAGGTCTTTTCTCCTGCCGATGAAGCTTCCGGGTTTGGGGACGACGGGGTCCAGGGCAGAGCTTTCCATCCCTCGATAGAAGAGATCAAGACCGACATTGCAGAGGTCAGACACTAGGTCTCTTTCCGCGTCGTCCAGCTCGAACAGGTCGAAGACGGCCGCATTAAGCTCGGCCTCCAAGCGAGCAAGAGTGGCGTCAACCTCTTCCGGAGAATGCCTGTCAGGATGCAACAATCCCGCTGTCGATGGGTCGAGCGAGCGTAACGCTGACACCGCCGCGGTAATTCGGTTGCGGAGGCGGGCATCGCTTGGGATGCGGATGGGAATCCTCTCGATGGCGGACTGGTGTATTTCATGGTGCCACATGCCCCACGAACCCGACGTCATGAAGGCGTGATACCTGGTGACTGACGACCAGATGATACCGAGTAAGATGTCCGCTTGGCTGGCGATGTGGTCAAGGAGCCGGACGCCGTGAATTGAGTTGCGGAAACAGAACGGCTCGGATGCCAGCCTAGCGATTATTCTGCCGTTCGCGTTTGCTTGCTGGGCGATACCGCGTTGGATCAAGAGCCGCATCCCTTCATAGACGCTGCGGACGCCCTTCCGATTGACGCTTTCCGGCACAGAGATAAGGGCCGACGTGTTGAGTTCGCCGTAGCTCGTGAAGCAGTCGGCGGGGAATTCCTCGAACTCTGTCAGCCAGCCGCTTGGCTCTTTGTCCTTCTTGCCCTCTTTGAATCCCTGAGCGATGAGCTTTCGCTCCTTCGTATCGGGTCCGACGATGTCTCGGAGCGTCGGATTGAGGCGAAGAGCTTCGATGAGGGCCTCGTCCCTGTGGCTGCCCCACCAGTAGACTTTCCAGAGTTCGCCATCGGTGAGCATCTTGTCTTGCCGAACGATGTGGACATCCGCTCTGCTCAGGATGACGACTTGGACACGCTCGATGAAAGCGGTTTTCTTCGCCGACCAGTAGGGAAACGGATGGTTCCTCGCGGCCTGCTTCTTCTCGAAGATGACCGAAGCGAAAGGGGCGATGGAGCCCTGTTTGTGGGACGGACCGCTAAAAAAGGTGTCCCGCACGGCCGCGAAGTTGACGACGTGTTCGAGCGCGACGGCTTCGAGCCATTGCTGCCGGAATTCTTGGCTGAAGTTGTGTCGCTTGAAAAAGACACCCGTCGATACCAGAAGCCCGGCCCTGCCTCCGTTCGTTAGAATGTCGAGCGTTCGGTGAATAAACGCTTGTGAAAGTTCCTGATCGCCCACGGATAGCTTCTGCTTTTTGCACCAGGCCATCGCTCCGCGTTTGCCTGCGGTGACAAGAGGGTCCGGGCTTTTTGGATTACCCCAGGGCGGGTTTCCAACCACGACATCCGCCGAAGCCGTGCCGAAACGGCTTCGGACCTCCTCGTGGACAATCGTGTCCTCAATGTGGAACGCGTCGGATGCGATGAGCACATCGAAGTGCTGATTTATGTCCGTTTGCTCCCGGTCCTTGTCGTAGGTGAGATTGGGCAATTTGTGTTGCAAAATGTCCCGTGGCTCGTGATAGTGGAGCAGTGCGAGATAGAGGCTGAAGGCGGCTACACGAACCGCTTCGGGGTTGATGTCGATGCCTGCGATCTGCTCGCGGAGTATTTTCCTAAGCTCGTTCGGTCGGAGTCGTCGGCCGACCTGCGTCATCCGGTGCCGGACGAGCCTGCGATACGTTTCGACGAGAAAGATGCCCGAGCCGCAAGCTGCGTCCATCACGCGAGGTTTGCGGTCTAGCACTTGGTCTTTGAGGGTATGTGAGAGGACGAACTCGACGAGCGAGCTTGGCGTGTAGAAGCTCCCTTGCTTCTCAGGCTTACCCGTCTCGACGCCGTAGAACTCCTCATACATGCTGCTAATTAACTCAATTGGGATTATGTCGAAGCGGTAGGCGAAGAAAAAGAGGACATCGTCCACACGGCCGAGCAAGAACCTCTGGAGCAGCTCAAGATGCTCGTCTGTGACGGCGTTTTTCTCCTTCTGGGAGATCGGGAACATATCGCCGTTGAAGTCATTGGCGAGCCGCTCGAAGAGTGCGTATGTGAACTCCTTGTCCGCGAGGACGCGGGGATAGACTGGTCGTTTATCCTCGGGCAAGAACGCATCCGGCGGGACGCGTGCTAGCAGCTCGGCCCAATCCGTGCGGGCGTTCTCTTCCGCCACTGACTCGAAGTACTTAGGGATGAGAACCTGCCGGTCCTCAAGATAGCGGATAAAAATAGACCGCCCAATTAATGCGTGTGCAAATTCGACCTTAAGTCCGGTGTCGAGTAGACCCTTCCGGACTTTCTTCAAATCTCTGATGAGGGCCCGGTCCGCTCGGTTGTCGTAACCGAACCGCTCATCCTCGAAGAGTTGGCCCGACTCGATTTGATCGCGACGATATTGCTGGAGTTTCTCTTGAACCTGGGCGGCTGCCGTGATGGTTGCGAGGAGACGTTCGTCTCGTGACTCGTCGTCCCGCTCTCTCGCGGGCTTCTTAGTCAGGTTGAAAACTGACAGCTCTCCGGAGCGAGCGAGAAAGAGGAGTTGCGGGCGGCCCATGCACCAGATGCGGTTGAAGTAGCTGAGCCAGTGCTCGGGTCCTTGGTTGGATTCTGCGAAGACGATGACAGGGTTGTTATTGACGAAGAAGATTTTCTCCGCGCCGACTTGCTCCCCGAGAGCGAGCCACTCTCCTTTTTCGACCCAAGCTGACATCGTGGCCGAGGTTGGTCGCTCGGTCGCTTCAACAAGGTCGCCGTCTGCGAGGTCGAGCCCCGCGTAAGCGGCATCGAGAAGCTCTCGTGCTGTCTCAGTCGCTGTGGGCATCGGCTGCTTCCTCTCCCCGAGTCGCCAGTTTCTGCCAGGTCATATTCTCCGTAATAACGTCATCCAGGGCTTTCCGCCGGTGGTTACCGCATAGATCGTGCCATGACGGCACCATTGAACTGTAGCGTCTCGCTTTGCCAAGGCGTCCGTGGCTTCCAGCTCAGTGCGGGCCGGCGTCTTTGCCACGACGTCAGGCCCGTACTCCAGTTCGTCGGGCTTAAGCCACAGGGGCATCGCGCCGTCTCGTCCGTAAATCAGCTTCATGGGCTCTCCCCGTTGCTTGTATCGCCGGCCTGTTGCTCCAGTCCCTCCACCTTCATCAGTAGTTTCTTGAGTTCTTCTTCGGGCAGATTTTGATCGGAGATGCGCCGAAAGAGCATGCCGGCAGTGGGGTGACGCTTCATGTACCGCTCCGCCTTTGCACTTAAGCGTCCGGCCATAGCCATAAGGGTGTCAAAGTCAAGCTGAAGAAGGTTCGCAATGGCGCGGAGGACTTGCTCGGCCGGCACCCGCCGGTCGTTCTCGATGTCGCTTAGATACGAAGGGGTGATGGTGAGCTGCCTGGCCAACTCGCGCAAGCTCGAGCCTTTGGCCACGCGGGCGTCACGAATATGTTCCCCTAGTGTTTTTTCATTCATGATGTTTCGTCCGCAATGTACGCCGATAAGTATACAGCGCGCGGGCGCGCTTGGGCAAGACGAATCTTCTGCGTATCGCGTCAGGAGAGTACGCCGGGCTGCGGAGTGTCCCGTCATTTGATCAAATCCGCTTCGCGGAGCGGCTCCAGCACGCCGAGTCGCAAGGCGGATAAGGGGACAGCGTGATTTTCCAGCGGACATTCACTCCGGGCCCTTATCCGGCTGTCCCCATCCGGCTTATCGGGCCGGCGCCGGGCTTTTCGCCTTGATTCGCTCCGCCGCGGCGCGCGCCTCGGCGCTCAGCTTGCTCTCGCCGCCCTTGGCCAACTCCTCGAGCACCACCAGCGCTTCCCGCGTGCCGATCCGCTCCAGCAGTTCGACCCCCCGCGCCCCCCGCACTTCCTCGAGTTCCGGCCCGAACTTGCCGGCCATCTTGCTCAGGACGAACTCGAGGCGCTGCTTGGCCTCGGCCGACGGCTTGTTGTCCAGCGCCTTCTTGACCGCCTCCTCGGCGGGTTTGCCGGCCCGGATCAGTTCCTCGGTCGCCTTCTCGCGGTCCTGGAACTGCTCGGCGTCGAGCTGACCGATCAACTTCGCGATGCCTTTGTCGTCGAGCGCCGGCCCCGGCTTGAGGTGCTTCTGCACGAACGGCACTGCCTCTTTCGGCGCCGACTCCAGTGCCAGGATCGCCTGCCAGGCCCGGGTGGCGTCCTCGCCGGACAGATCCTTCCACAACTCATCGAATTTATCCGCAGTGACCTCCTTGACCGCGAGTCGTCCGTCGGCGGTCGGGCCCGGCACCTCCCACAGGATCACCTCGGCGCCGGGCCCCGCGCTGGCCAGCGTCTTGCCGTCCGGCGCGAACGTCAGCAGCCGGCAGTTCAACGGCAGGCCGGTGCGTGCCACCAACTCCTTGCCCGAGCCGGTGTCCCAGAAGCGCAGCGTGCCGTCGCCCGAGGCGGTGGCCAGGGTGCGGCCGTCGGGCGACAGGGTGGCCGCGCTGACGGCAACCAACGACCGCACCCCGCCGCCCGGGGCGGCCGGCGGGGCGGGCGGGGCCGGCGGCGCGAACGTCTGCCGCACCTGGCCGCCGCTCAATTCCGCCAGGCTCGCCGTCGTCGCGCTGACCGTGAGCACGCTCTTGCCGTCGGCCGACACCACCGGCTGCATGCCGTAGTTGAACGGGGGCCCTTTCAGCTCCGCCATCTCCTTGCCGGCCACCGCGTCCCAGCGCCGGATCAGGCCGGGAGAGAAGCTCAGCACCGTCCGGTCGTCACCGGCGAACGAGAGGGGAAGGAAGAATAAATTCCTTTGACCCTCCGGGAACTTGACTTCCATCTTGTGCAGCTCCTTGCCCTCGGTCACGTCCCACACGCGCAGCTTGTGGTCCTGGCCGGACACCACGGCCAGCTGGCCGTCGCGGCGGAGCGTAAGCGAGAAGGTCCCCAGCGGCGAGCACGTGAACGAGCGCAACTCTTTGCCCTCCGCCACGTCCCAGACGCGCAGCGCGCGGTCGGCGCCGAAGGACAGCAGCGTCTTGCCGTCGGGGGCGAACTGCACCAGCAGCGTGGCGTGTCCCTCCAGCGCCGTCAGCTGCCGGAGCATCTTGCCGGCGGCGTCCCAGAGAATGATCGAGCGATCCGCCGAGCCGGCCGTCGCCAGCACCTTACCGTCGGGCGACCAGGCCAGCGCCGCGATGCTCCCCGTGTGGCCGGTCGGCGGGGACAACTCCTTGCCGGTGGTCACGTCGTAAGTGCGGACGATCGATTCGCCGGGCATCACCAGGTAGAGCGTTTTGCCGTCCTTCGCCAGGGTGAAGGAGTTGACGACTGGGGCGCCGTGGTCAATCTGCCCGACCTGCTTGGCGGAAGCCACGTCGAAGATGCGGACGGTCCGGTCGGCGGCGCCGACGGCGAGCAGTTTGCTGTCGCCGTCGAACCCCAGGTGGCGGCCGCCCCCGACCGGGAGCGGTAGCTTCGCGACCGTCTTCCCCGTCGCCACGTCCCACACGCGCGCGTGCCGGTCGCCGGCGACCGTTGCCATCAGCTTGCCGTCCGGCGAGAAGCCGAAGGTGGTAATGGGGGCGGTGTGGCCGCCGAACCAGCGCAACTCCTTGCCGTCCGCGGGGTCGAGGACGCGGACCGACCACTCCTCCACGATCGCCAGCGACTTGCCGTCGGGCATGAAGCGAGCGAGGAGGCCGGGCGTGGCGACGTTGGGGTTGGCCACCGGCGGCAGCGCCAGTTGCCGCTCCTCCTTGCCTGTGGCGGCGTCCCAGATGCGGACGACGCGGTCGTGGTGGTAGCTAACGAGATATTTACCATCCTGAGAATATCCTATGTGGTAGAAGGCCTGGTTGAGGGGCAGTTGGGCGAACTGTCGCTCTTCCTTGCCGGTGGCCAGGTCCCAGACGTGAACGGTCCGGTCCAGCGAGTTGACCGTGGCGAACGACTTGCGGTCGGTCGTGAGGGCGCTGTAAACGATGCCGGTCCCCTGGCCCACCGCGAAGTCCAGCTCCTGCCTGGCGCCCGCGACGTCCCAGACGCGCGCCCGATGGTCGCTGGACATCGTCAGCAGGCGCTTGCCGTCGAGCGGCACGGCCCAGCTGACGATGCCGGGGTGCCCGAAGCGGGCCTCGCCGAAGCGAGCCCGGGCTCCCTGGGGCAGGGCGTCGGCGCCGGAGGCCGGCAGCGACGCGCCCCAGAGCAGGGCGGCCAGGGGGAGGAGTGCGAGGGGAAGTACGGGGAGCCGCGTCATGGCCACCTCCAGGCCGAGGGATGGATGGGCTCGATTCACCGCCGACATGATAGCCGGGCGCCCCCGGCGCCGCCAGCAGCCGCCGGCGCGTAGTGGCAAGCGGGCGTGACAAGACTTGCGGGGGTACGGGGTACGGAGTACCGAGTACCAAGTACGTAGCAGCGACGGCTCGGTCCCGGGCTGGCGCTGCGCCGTCCTCGGTACGGAGTACCGAGTACGCAGTACCGAGTACGCAGCATCCACGGCTCGGTGCCGGGCTGGCGCTGCGCCGTACTCGGTACTCGGTACTCCGTACTCCGTACTCGGTACTCCGTGCCCCCCGGAAAACTTGCCGCGCTGCGTCAGGCTGGCAGCTTGCGGCTACGGGCCGACGGCGCAACACCGGCGTGACAGCCTCACTCCCCGGAGGCCTTGTCGAGATAGGCGCTCACCTTTTCGGCCCAGAGCCGGCCGTGGGCGCGCAGCCCTTTGTCGCTGAAGTGAATCCCCTGGCCTCCCTGGTCGCGGTTGTCGCCGCCCAGCGCGTCGGTGTCCGGCCCCTCCAGGGCGACCTTCGTGTCCCAGAGCTTCTTCTGGCCGGCCCGCACCGAGGCCGCCGTCGGCACGGCGAGACTCCGGTACGACGCCTGGGCCACGAACCACGGCACCTCCCACCCCGCCGCCTTGCGCGACGCCTGGATGACGCCGGTCAGCTGCCCCGCGTAGTCGTCCGCCGACAGGCCGCCGTCCGCCTCGCCCTGGTGCCAGAGGACCGCCCGGAAGCCATGCGGCCCAAGGGCGTCCGTCCGTCGCAGCAGCCATTTGAACAGGTCGCCGTCCGCCTTCCAGTCGTTGACGCTGCTGCCACCGTGGCCGGTCGAGGCGATGGCGATGGGCACCTTGTACTTCTCGGCCAGGGCGTCGCCGAACGCCGGCCAGGGGCTGCCGGCGGCGCTGCCGTCGTGGCTGCCCGGCTGCGGGTCGTCGGCCACCTGCCAGCCGTCGCCGCCGAACGAGGACACCAGCCGCGAGGTCGTCTTCAGCCGCTCCTCGCCGCAGTTGGTCGAGTTGGACTGCCCGGCGATGACGAACACCTCGCCGACGCCGACGTGATCGACGGCGGTCTCGGCCAGCACCTTCTTGTCGCACAGGGCACGGACCTGCAGCCTATACCACCCGCCGGCCGTGGTGGGCAGGGTCGCGTCGAAGCCGTGTTTGTCCGCCGTCAGGGCCGCCGGCTGCCAGCGGTCCGAGAGCGGGCCTTCCAGCGACGAGCCACTCAGCCGTGCCTCCACCGCGTCACACCCCGCCGGGGCCGCGCCGCGGACGACCACGTCGCCCTTGAGTCGGCCGCGCCGCTGAAAGACCTGGTAATCGTGCGGCGAGCGCAGGGTCATCCCCGCGGCCCCGTCCGGCGCGTCGAGGACCCGCATTGTCACTTTCCGCGTCTCGTGCGGCGCCAGCAGGGCGTGCCAGACCTGGCTGTTCTCCCTGGGCGACGGCCAGGGCCCCCAGACGGAGTTACTGCCGCTGATTTTCAACCTTCCCCCCTTGCCGAAGTGCCAGATCGTTTCCGTCCACTTCTGATTCGTGGGGGTGTTGACCGTCTCCGCGCCGCCGGTCACTGCGGTGACGGCCGTCGAGAAGACGAGGAAAAAGTTCATGTTCCGGTCGGTGGCGTTGGTCACCGTCCAGGTCATGCCGTCCTCGGCGAATTCGTAGCGCGCCGAGGACCGGTCCCCCTTCGCCGTGACGACGTTGGCGGCCGGCTCCTCGACCGCCGGCATCGGCAGGGCGGCCTCGGTGCCTTCCTGGTGGAAGTAGCTGCCGCGCGAGAAGGAGACGCCGGGCCGCAGCAGCTCGACGCCGCCGATTTTCAGGCTCGTCACGCAGCCGTCGTTGGCGACCAGCGCCTCGTACTTCGGGGCGCGGACGTGGCGGCCGTCCTTGTCCGCCTTGATGGCGACGCCTTCGCGGGCGGGCGCCGGCTCGGTCGCCGTCCCGGTGACGCGCGCCACGTTCGCCAATTCCTGCGGCGTCGCCTCGCCGACGCTGACGGTCACCTCGTGCGTCTCGCCCGGCGGCAGCGTCAGCTGCCACACCTCGTAGTTGTCTTGCAAGCTCGGCCACTGGCCCCAGATGCGCGTGCCGCCCTCCAGCGTCAGTTTCGCCTTGCCGGCGAACCAGGTCGTCGCCGGCCAGTCGTGCGCCACCTGGAAGGTCGGCGGCGCGTTGGCGGGCACCGGCGCCGGCACTTCCGCCCACGCCTCCTTGCCGTCGGTCACCGCCCGCACCGCCTTGTCGAAGACGATGTAAAGGCGCTGCTCGCCGTCCGAATTGTTCGTCACCGACCAAGTCATCGACGAGGCGTTGAAGACGTGTCGTACCGCCGCCCGGTCGCCGGTGGCGGTGATGACGTTGCCGGTGCGCTCGACCTGCGGCAAGGACAGGACGCCCTGGCCCGTTTCCGAGTAGACGTAGGAGCCGCGCGAAGTTTGGGTGCCGAACTTGACCCCGGGCTTGAAGAACTCGACGCCGCCGATCTTGAGACTGGCAAGGTTCCCATCGTCCTCGATGGCGGCCTCGTACTTCGGGGCTTGCACGCGCCAGCCGCCGCCTTCCGCCGTGATGGCCACGGTGTCCGCGGGGGGCGCCGGCACCCCGGCCTTGCCCGTGTCGGCGGGAAGCGTTGGTTCTCGGCCGGGAGGGGGCGGAGCGCGACCGGGGTCCGCGGGGGACGGGAGGTCGGCGACGGGTCGGGGCCGCTCCGACAGCGCCCACCACACGCCGGCGCCTCCGACGGCCAGGAGCAGCAGGGCCGCCCCGCCGGCGAGGCCCGGCACCAGCCACCGGGCCGGCCGGGGCGAGCGCGCGGACTCGGGCTCGGCGGCCTCGGGCTTCGGCGATTTCGCGGTCCGGGCGCCCCGGGGCCCGGGTCGCGTCGTGATGACGGTTGGCTCCATCGCAGCGGCAGGGGCCTTGGTGCTGGGCGAGCGCGACTGGACCGCGGTCGGCGGCGCGGCGCGGCGAGACAGGTTCGGGTCGCTGGACGCCGGCCCCTGCGAGCGCGCGCACAGCCTGGGCATCTCCTCCTCGCTGGGGGGCGGGACCTCCGCCGGGGCCCACGGTCCGAGGGCGTCGTAGACCTCGGCCGGCGTCTGGTAGCGGTCCTCGACCTGCTTCGCCATCATCTTCGCGAGGACCGCCGCAAGCCCCTCCGGCACCTCCGGCCGCAGCTCGCGGATGGGCGTCGGCTCCTTCATCTGATGCCAGATGATCTTCTGGGCGGTCGTCCCCGGGCCGAACGGGGTGCGGCCGGTCAGCAGGAAGTAGAAGGTGGCGCCGAGGCTGTAGATGTCGGCGCGGATATCGACGGCGTGGCTGTTGAGGGCCTGCTCGGGGGCGCAGTAGTCGGCGGTGCCCAGGACGCAGTTCTCGTCGAACTTCTTGGTGATGTCGTCGCCCTCGTCGTGGAAGAAGCGGGCCAGGCCCATGTCGAGGATTTTCACGGTCCCCGAACGGTCCACGAGGACGTTGCCCGGCTTGATATCGCGGTGGACCAGGCCGGCGAGGTGGGCGTGGTCGAGGCCGACGGCCGCCTGGCGGACGTAGTGGGCGGCGCGGGCGACCGACAGCGGGCCGCGCTTGCGGACGACGTCCTGCAGCGCGGCGCCCTCGACGTACTCCATGACCAGGAAGTGCATGTCGCCGTCGTGGTCGATGTCGTGGGCGCGGACGATATTGGGGTGGTCGAGGGTGGCGACGGCGCGGGCCTCGCGGTAGAAGCGCTCGACGGCGCCGGGATCCTTGGCCTGGGCGGGGGGAAGCACCTTGATGGCCACGCGGCGGTGCATCGACACGTGTTCGCACAGAAAGACGGTGGCCATGCCGCCGGCGCCGAGGTGCTCCAGCAGTTTGTATTTGCCGGCGATGAGGAAGCCGCGCCACTTCCCCTTGAGGAACTGCCTGGCCTGGAAGTTCGTCAGCAGGCCGTCGCGGACCATCGCCGCGGCGAGTTCGGCCGGCGTCCCCGCCAGCGACTCGCCGCGGCCGCGCAGGTAGGCGTCGAGGTCTTTTTCGTCGAAGAGGCCGCTGCGGCGCGCGAGGTTGAGGAAGTCGTCGGTCGTGGCAGGGGCAGGCATACGGCTGACCTCACCGGGGTGACGGGGATGCGGTCGCTGGGACAACTCAAAGGGGCCGGGGCGCCGGCGAAGAAGGGAACCTCTTTCGCCCCGGGCCGGTCATGACAACTTTGTCCGGTCAATCCAGGCCAATTGGCGAGTCACCCTTTCTTTGTAACCCAACGCGGCACCGTCGTCAAACCGAGAGCGCTTCGCGGGTGCCAACCCGTCGTTGCGTGGGGGCGACCTGAGCGGGCCGTAGCCGCAAGCTGCCAGCTTGCGGGCTTTGGGGAGGCGAAAAGCCCGCAAGCTGGCAGCTTGCGGCTACGGCATCAGTTGAGCGCTCGGCTGCCTGCCGGAGTTCGGCCATGAGGTCGGAAGGAATGCCACTGCCTGCCATTTCTGCGGTGTCCATAGGGCGATTGTCCCGAGACGGGTGTGCCTGTCAACACCCTGTCGCAATGCTTCACGGGCCAAGGCGTTTACGGGAGCATCAACCACCCACGGCACGCCGGCACCGCCCGGACGAGCCCGGTCACACGTCCAACTCCTCTACCTCGACCAGCGCCGCCTTGTCCATCACGAAGCGGTAGCGCTGTGCCGGGTCCTTGCCGAGCAGGTCCACGAACGTCCGGTCGGCGTCGAGGTTCGAGTCGATCTGCACCTTGAGCAGGGTCCGGTAGCGGGGGTCGAGCGTCGTCTCGGCCAGCTCCTTGGCGTTCATCTCGCCGAGCCCCTTGAAGCGCTGCACCTCGTACTTGGCGTTGGCCCGCAGGCCGGCGATGATCTCCTCCTTGTGGGCGTCGTCGCGCGCCCAGAACTTCTCCTTGCCGACGTCGATGCGGTACAGCGGCGGCTGGGCGATGTAGACGTGCCCCTTGCGGATCAATTCGGTCACGTGCCGGAAGAAGAACGCCAGGAGCAAGGTCGAGATGTGGTAGCCGTCCGCGTCGGCGTCCATCAGCAGGATGATCTTGCCGTAGCGCAGGCCGCCGACGTCGAACTTGTCGCCGGCGCCGGTGCCGACCGCCGACACCAGGTCGGACAGCTCCTGGTTCGACAGCGCCTTCGTCGTGCCCATGCCTTCCGAGTTGAGGATCTTGCCGCGCAAGGGCAGCACCGCCTGCGTCTTGTTGTTGCGGCCCTGCTTGGCCGAGCCGCCGGCGCTGTCGCCCTCGACGATGAACAATTCCGATTCGTCGAGATCGCTACTCTGGCAATCGGCGAGCTTGCCGGGGAGGTTGAGGCGGCGCGAGCCAGCCGACTTGCGCTTGACCTCGCTGGCGGCCTCGCGCGACGCCAGGCGGGCCTTGGCGGACAGGACGATGCGGCCGACGATCTGGTCGGCGGCGCTCATGTTGGCGTTGAGCCAGGCCTCCAGGGCCGGCCGCAGCCAGTTATCGACCGCCGCCTCCAACTCGGCGTTGTGCAATTTCTCCTTGGTCTGCCCCTGGAACTGCGGCTCGCGCACGAACACCGACAGCACCGCCACGACGCCCTCGCGGATGTCCTCGGCGCTGATGTCGAGTCCTTTCGTCTTGATCTCGTGCGTGGCGATGAAGTTGCGCACCGCCTTGACCAGGGCCTTCTTCAGGCCGTTCTCGTGGGTGCCGCCGCCGGCCGTGCGGATGCCGTTGACGTAAGAGCGGATCGACTCGTCGGTGGCCTCGGTCCAGCGCAGGGCGACCTCCATCCGCTCGCCGTTGTCGCGGGCCAGGGTGAACGGGGCCTCGGTAACGGCCGGCTTCTGGGCGTCGGCGACGAGCTTGGTGAGGAACTCGGGGATGCCGCCGGGGTGCGCCAGGTCGATGCTCTCGCCAGTGATCTCGTTCTTGAAGGTGATCTTCAACCCACTGTGGACGTAGCTCATGTCCTCCAGGCGGGTCTTGATGACCTCCGGGTCGAAGTGCGTCGTCTTGAAGATCTCCGGGTCCGGCTCGAAGTAGATGATCGTGCCGTGGCCGCGGAAGGGACCGACCTCTTCCAGGGCGGTCGCCGGCTTGCCGCGTTTGTAGGTCTGCTTCCACTCGAAACCGTCGCGACGGACGGTGGCGATCAGCTTGCGCGACAGGGCGTTGACCACGGAGGCGCCGACGCCGTGCAGGCCGCCGGAGTAGAAGTAGTTGTCGTGGTCGCCGAACTTGCCGCCGGCGTGCAGCACGGTGAGGACGACCTCCAGGCCCGGCTTTTTCAGCTTGGGGTGCATGTCCACGGGGATGCCGCGGCCGTTGTCCTGCACGGTGACGGCGTCGCCGGACTTGTGCAGGATGACGGTGATGGCGTCGGCGTAGCCGTTGAGGTACTCGTCAACGGCGTTATCGACGATCTCCCAAACGAGGTGGTGCAGGCCCTTGCCATCGACGCCGCCGATGTACATCGACGGGCGCTTGCGCACGGGCTCCAGCCCCTCCAGGGCGGTCAGTTCGGCGGCGGTGTATTTGGATGCGGTGGCGGTGGTCATGGTTTGGTCCGTGCTTCTCAAGCCTCGGTTTCGGCAAGCCCTTCGCTCAGAGGGATCCGCCTTCGGGCCAATTGCTCCAATGAGTGTTCGGCGGCTGCGTCGGTCGGTAGAACGAAACGTCACCCGAAGTAAGCACTTCAGCCAGTTGCTGGAAGGTCTCAGACTGGCTGGGGAGTTCGCCGGCACAGAGGTCCGGGTGATGCCACTCCTCCAGCCGCAGGATGCACGGCAAGTCGGTGGGCAATCGCTGGCGTAACTCCCCCTCCGTCGCAAAGAGCAAGTCGCGGTGTTCGGGCAGAAGGCTGCGAGCGAGTTCGTAAACCTTCACCCGCGGCGCCTCTTCGAGCCTGATTCCCTTGGACGCAAGGAATGCGGGATCGGTGTTGACGGGCACTCGTGTCCCGCGGATTCTGACCGACTGCAGGTCGTCGCGGATCAACTCATCCGCATCTTCGGCGAAGATCGGTTCCTCGGGCCGGTCGTTGAGGACTGGGAGAAAATCTTCGTTCGCGGTCCCCGGCTCGCGCTTCAAACAGTTCCCGTAACAATTCAGGCAGTTGGAGACACTGAACGCCCGGGGGCTGTAGCCGACGTCTTCGATGAGCAGCGCCCAGCGGGAGGTATCCCGGTAGGTGTGCAGGCGAACGTCAACGAGGTAAACGTAGCCGTTGTCCAGCATAGGGAACACGAACCTGCGGGCGCAATCGTCGAGTTGTCGGAGGATGTCGCTCGCCGAATACTTGGATTTCCTCATCGGCAGTTGTCCTTACTGCTCCTCGGCTTGTGCAGGCTCGCCCCCTGGTTGCGGGGGTCCGTGGCTTGGGATGCCGTCCTCCAAGGTGTAGACGTCCTCGCGCGGGTCTGCCAACTCATCGCGGAAACAATACGCGATGAAAAGGTGCCACTCCTCCTCTGTCAATTCCTCGGCCGACCATTCGCAATCATCGTCCGGGCTCACGTGACACCTCCGAGAAAGTTATTGGTAATACGTCTTCGACAGGATCGCTCCCGTCGTCGCGTCGATGATGTAGTGCGGTCCGCCGCCCTGCACCCGCGGGTTCTTGAGCCAGTATTCTATGTGCCAACCGTCCGGCTCGACGGTGATCTGGATGCGATAGCGACTCAAGTCCCGGTAGACTTTCTCGGCGTCGAGGCGGGCGATCTCCAGTGCCTTGTCGCAGGTTATCGAGGGAACGTGGCTCACGCCGCTCGTCGTTGCCGTCGTCATTGGTCTAGCTCCTCAGGTTGACTGTGAAACCGCGCTCCCTTTATGGTGGGAAGCCGGGCCCTCCGCCAAGTCCGCCTCTCCGGCTGTCCGGGCCGGAAACGTGAACTCCGTCTTCCGCCCGAATAAGATCAGGGACTCCGTGTGCGGCGTCCATTAGCAAGTCGCTCGGACTCGGCCCGGTATGCCACCCCTCGGCTCTTGGGTTCGGGTGGGTGTGGAACTTCCCGACAACAACTGACACGAAAACAACCGGCGGACTGCTCAAATCGATCTCGTCCAGGATACCGCGCCCCGCTCGGCGAGTCGTCAATTGTCCGGTCGCGACATCCATGTATATCCACCCACCCTCTTCATGCCGGATGTCGGGCGGCGCTCCGGGCTGTGAGTCGAGCCACGCGTGATCGAGCGCGGCTTGCACCAGCGGATCCGCCAGCAGCTCGGCGGCCGTCGGAGATCGTGTCGGCGGATTCATTCCCTATTCTCCAAACGGCAACCCCTGCTGATCCCCGTTCGTCCCCTTGTGTCCGTTGCCGTTCTTCCCCTCCACCTGGTCCCAATCGACCAATTCAATCGGGTGCGGCACCACGCGCACGAAGTTCGCCCGCTTGACCGCCTCGAAGCCCTTGCCGCCGCGCGACGTCACCTCGTACTTCGCCGGACCGAACTCCATCGTCTTGCCCCCCGACGTCTCCAGCACGAACTTGTCGAAGCGCCCACCCATCAGCGCCCCGCCCAGGCAGACGTCGCCCTCCTCCAACTTGATGCCCATCACCCCCTTCCCCACTCCCGACAGGATGTTGATCTCCTCCAGGGCAAAGTGGATGACGTGCCCGTCCTGCGAGGCCAGGTAGAGCGTCTTCTCGTCGCGCGGCACCGTCACCAGCACCACCCGGTCGCCGTCGTTCAGCTTGACGTAGCGCCGACCCACCTTGGTCGATTCGACGCGGAACGGCGCCAGCGGCGCCCGCAGCGTCTGCCCCTGCGCCGTCACCACCAGGAGGTACGGCGGCGGCGGCTCCCCATTCTTCGCTTCCTCCTCCTTCGGCGTGAAGCGCGGGTCGGTCGTCGCGGCGGCGATCACCTTCACCTGGTCGGCCAGTTTGAAGAACTTGGCGATCGGCTCGCCGTAACCCGCGGTGGCCGGCACCTCGTTGGTGCGCATCGTGTAAGCGCTGCCGTCGTCGGCGAAGAAGACGACGTGCTCCAGCGTGCTGCCCGGCACCACGGCGATGACCTCGTCGCCCTCGCGGACGCGCGTCCCCTCCACTGACGCCAGCCGGCCGACGCGCTTGATCCAGCCGTCGCGAGTCAGCACGACGTTGGTGTTCTCGCGGACGATGTATGCCTCCTCGTTGAACTCCGGCGTGTCCTCGCCCGAGGCCATCCTCGTCCGCCGCCGGTCGGGGTGTTTCTCGGCCAACTCGGCCAGTTCGTCCTTGACCACGCCCCACAGCTTCTTGTCCGAGCGCAACAGCGCCTCGATCTTCGCCGCCTGCGCCGTCTTCTCCTTCAGCTCATCGAGGATTTGCTGGATCTCCAATTGTGCGATCTTGTAGAGCTGGGCGTCGAGCACGGCGTTGGCCTGGACCTCGTCCAGCTTGAACGCCTTGATGAGCTTGTCGGCCGCGTCCTTTTTGCCCTCGCTTTCGCGGATCAGTTTCAGTGCCCGGTCGAGGGCGTCGAAAATGATGCGGAAGCCTTCGAGGATGTGAATGCGTTCGCGCAGCTTCTCCAGTTCGTACTCGAAGCGCCGCCGTACCGTCGCGAAGCGGAAGTCGAGGAAGTGGCGCAGGATCGCCTTGAGGCCCACCCGTTCCGGCCGCAGGGTGTCGTCCTCGCCGGGGACGAGGCAGGTCAGGTTGTAGGCGAAGTTCTCCTGCAGCGACGTGTGCTTGTAGAGGTAGGCCATCACCAGGTTTGGGTCGGTGCCGGGCTTGAGTTCCAGGGCGATGCGCAGGCCGGCCTTCTCGCTCGACTCGTTGGTCAGTCCCAGGAGTTGCGGTAGCTTCCGCGATTCGATGTGGCTGCCGATGTCGTTCTCGAGCTTCCCCTTGTCCACGCCGTAGGGGATGGACGTGACAATGATGAATTCTCTCTTGCCGCGCTTCTCCGTCTGCCACTCGGCCTGGATCTTGATGCTGCCCGTGCCTTCCTCGTAGATCTGCCGCAGCATGGCCCGGTCGGTGACGATCTTGCCGCCGAGGGGGAAGTCCGGCCCCTTGACGCGGTCGAGGAGTTGCGCGGTCGTCGCCTCGGGGTTGTCGATGAGGTGGACACACGCCCGGATCACCTCGCCGAGGTTGTGCGGCGGGATGTTCGTCGCCAGGCCGACCGCGATGCCGGCACTGCCGTTGACAAGGACGTTCGGGAATTGAGCCGGCAAGACGGCCGGCTCGGTGCGGGTGTTCTCGTAATTCGGCCGCATCTCCACGGTGCGCTGCCGCAGCTCGGCCATGAGGTTGTCGGCAATCGGCGTCAGCCGGGCTTCGGTGTAGCGCTCGGCGGCGGGCGGGTCACCATCGACCGAGCCGAAGTTGCCCTGCCCATCAACGAGCGGCACACGCAGGACCCAGTTCTGGGCCAGGCGCACCAGGGCGTCGTAGACCGACGCCCCGTCGTGCGGGTGGTAGTTGCCGGTCACGTCGCCGACGATTTTCATGCACTTGCGCGGCTTCTCGCCGGCGTACAGGTGCAGGTCGTGCCACATCGTGTACAGGATGCGGCGCTGCACCGGCTTGAGGCCGTCACGCACGTCGGGCAGGGCACGCGACATGATGACCGACATCGCATACGTCAGGTAACGCCGCTTCGTCTCCTCGGCCAACGAGGTCGGATGGATGGTTTCCGCCATGATCTATCCTTCGTCCGACGGCTGAGTTTGGGCGCGTCTCCAACCGTGAAAAGATCGAACCGAGTGAGCATTGTAGCAGGCGCCGCAGCAGAAACCTAGCTCAGTTCTCGCCAGCGATTACCTGCACAACATCAATAACGACAAGGACTTGCGTTTGAGCAAGCGGACAATTGCCGCCGGGTAACTGTCCGGAAGATCAGTATACATCAGTATCGGAGGACACCCGGGGCCGGGCCTGGGGCAAAACCGGGTCGGAGAAGAAGCCGGACACGAAGTGACGGTCACCCGAAGGGAAAGGGGATAAGGAGTTGTTCTGCGGTTTCGCGCCGCCGAACCTCGGCGGGAAATGGGGACGCGGACACTCGGTGAATCAATGTCCGCGTCCGGTTTTTCGCTCCCTAAACGCCCGTCCTACCAGTCAATCGACGGCTGACGAAACGCTAGTCCACCTGGAGGGTGAGGGCGAAGGGGTCGCCGAAGACGCCGTCGCTGTCCTGGGCCTGGGCGAACAGTGTGTAGCTGCCGGGCGCCAGGTTGACCGTGAAGGTGCGCGTCCAGGCGCCCGGGCTGGTCTGCGTGCCGTAGCCCAGGAGCGTGCTGGTGCCGTTGCTCTGCACGGATAAGGTCACCTGGGTGATCGTGCTGTTCGGGTCGGCGAGGGTGATGTTCGAGGCGGTCAGGGTCACGTTGCCGCCCAGCGTCACCGGGTTGGGACTGGCCGTGAACCAGCCGACCTGCGCGGCCGACGGCAGGTAGCGGACGGGCACGAAGTCATCCTTGCTGTTGACCTGGGCGGATCCCGCGGCCACGTTCATGCCGTCGGTCGGGATCGGGACTGACACCTCGGAAACATCCGCCGGCGGATCAATCTCGAGGACGAAGCCGCTGCCCGCAGTTCTCTGGTAGGCGCCGCTCGTCGTCGGGAAGTTGGACGAAGAGGTCTGCCCCACGACGTAGGCGTTGCCGGCGGAATCCAGGGCCATTCCCATGGCCTGGTCGTCAGCGCTGCCGCCGAGATACGTGGAGAACAGCAGGCCCGAGCCGGAGGGATTCAGCGTCGTCACGAAAGCGTCCTTACCGCCCTGGTTCTTCGCCTGTAGGGGGTTCTTGGTCGGGAAGACAGTCGAATCGGTCCAGCCGGTCACGTCGGCATTCCCGCTGGCGTCCACGGCAATGCCCGCGCCGCCGCTGAACGTGTTGGTGCCGCCGCCGAGGTAGGTCGAGTAGACCAGCGCCGTCCCCGTGGGGTTGAGCTTGGTCACGAAGGCGTCCGAGGGTGGAAAATCACTTTTGCTTTTCTTCCAAGTGAGTTTGCTGCTCACCTGGAAGGCGCCCGGGGTCGTCGGGAAGTTCGTCGAAGTGGTACTCGACGTCACGTAAGCGTTGCCGGCACTGTCCACGGCGATCCCGCCAT
>Ga0116223_10002119_pt1 | contig 19065 bp, 8 predicted proteins | sample Sb_taG_3_FD_90092 | JGI IMG/M metagenome (GOLD analysis project Ga0116223, IMG submission 90092) | Peat soil microbial communities from Weissenstadt, Germany - Sb_50d_a_PC metaG | ecosystem: Environmental > Terrestrial > Soil > Wetlands > Peat | place: Germany: Weissenstadt | collected 2010-09-21 | reverse complement strand
TCGAGGGAGAATCCCCACGCGAGATGAAAACGAAACTCCAGGCATTCCTCGCGCCCAAAGCCCGCGCCAGCGAAGAACGCTCCGCCGCCTAACCTCTGGCACGCACCGGTCGATGAGGTACCTCGTCATGGCTCCTGCGGACCCATCTCCCTGCATGAGGGTCGGCGGTCCCCCACGTCGGAGGCGCAAGCACTTTACGACACTTTTCGGGAATCATTTTGAGAGGGAAATGAAAGTCGGCGGGACTCATTGGCTACCGATGCCGATTTCGGGCGCCTTGATCAATTCCACTTTGCCCGGCCGGGCGACTGCATACTGAAAGCCGGTTCGTTCGGTGCAGGCAGCGCCGACCCTGCCATGTGGATCTAGTGCCAAGAAGGCGACGCTGGCAGGGTGCACGCCACGCTGCGTGGCGACGCGGTTGACCTTGCGGACCGCCAACTCACAGGCCTCCTGCACACTGCGGCCGGCGCGCATAGCTTCGACGATCAGCAGGCTGCCGCAAATGCGGATCACCTCTTCGCCAACACCGGTCGCGCCGGCGGCGCCGGCGGTGTTATCCACGTAAAGACCGTGGCCGATGAGAGGCGAATCACCCACCCGGCCGGGCAATTTCAGGGCCAGACCCGAGGTAGTGCAGACGCCGCCGAGGGAGCCTTTCTGGTCGCGGGCAAGCACGGCAATCGTGTCGTGGTCGGTGGTCCGCGGGTTTGGGTGCTCCAGGGCGGGGGCGTCGGCACGGCGGCCGCGCCGGCGCTCGCGTAGCTTCTCCCACTCCGCCACACTCTCCGAGGTATTCAACGTCTCCAGGGCAAAACCCTGCTGCACCGCGAACAGACGGGCCCCTTCGCCAACCAGCAAAACGTGCGGCGTCTTTTCCATCACGCGCCGGGCAAGCGCTGCGGGATGGCGGACATTCTCGACGCCGGCCACAGCACCGCAGCCAAGCGTGTGCCCATCCATGACGCAGGCATCGAGCTGAACCGTGCCGATCGCGTTGGCCAAGCCCGCGAAACCGACGGAATGAATCTTGGGGTCGTCCTCGACAACCTGTGCTCCGGCAAGTGCTGCATCCAGGGCAGGTTTGCCTTGCTGCAGTAGCTCCGCTGCGGTCTTCACCGCGCTCATTCCGAAAGGCCACGTGGCGACGACTGCATAATCCGGCATCAGTCCGACCTCCAGTAAGTACCCGTGTCGAGCGGTTGATGCCTTATGATAACCAGTGGCTGCGTGGGCGGGGAGAGAAAATGCATCTGTGAAAACAAAACGAACCCGAAGCACCTCTGAAGGGGTTCACCCTTCGTCGGCACTCCAGGTTCGCTTGCCTCCGTCCCGCCCCCTTACGGGATGAAGCCGGTGACGCGGAAGAAGTACTCCTCGCTGCCCTCGAAGGCAACGCGGATGCTCGCGAAGTCTAGCCCCGAGAACACCCAGTCGTTGATTTCGATCTGCGAAGGTACTGTCGGCCGCCGTAGCAGATTCTTGTAATAGCCGACCATGACGTCGGAGCGATTTTCCACTGACATCAGGATTTCCAGAGCGACGCCTTGGCGACCCAAGGTTGGGATTTGCGTCAGCCAGAACTTGACTTCGTTTGCGCCGGGGTTGCGGTTCAGCAACTGACTGTACAAGGCTTCAATGAAGGTCGTGCTGGACGCAGGCGCGCCATTCCCCAGGATTGCAGGCGTGTGGTTGAGGTACTCCGTGGAAGACAGGATCTCACTCAAGACATGCTCTTCCGTGGCGCCTGCCAGGAGCTGGTTTACCCAGACCTGTTCCTCACCGTTGACCGCTGCCCGGCCGAGATAGGTCTGATACCAGCCCTTTACCACATAATCGCGCGCTTCGGGCGAGCGCAGGATATCGTTGGCCGCCACGGTGCGCCCGTTCGTCTGCGAAAGCACCGGCAGCCACAGATTCCATTCGGGTAGCGCACCGGGGCGCCCCAGATCGTCGAAATAGAGCTGGCGGACGAATTTGCGGTCCGGGTCGAGGGACTCCAGGTTGATCGTTACGGTCAACGGGAAGGAGTTGGACACGTGTCCGAACTGGTCGGTTGCTTGCACAACCAGGGTGTGCGTGCCATCGCCCAGGTTTTCGAATCGACTGAAGGAATTGCTGGTCGCTGTAAACGTGTCGATTGGCGAGTTGTCGTCCATGATCGCGATCTGGTCGCCCTTGTCCACCGTGCCGTCGTACAGCGTCGGATCGACTGCGCTGGTGTTGGGGCCGCCGATGACATAGGTCGGATCCAGCGTGATGGTCGGAATACTCGGTCCGGTCGTCTGTACCACGAGCGGCGGCGACAGGGCGGGCGAGAAGCCGCTCAGGTTGCCGGCCACATCTTCCAGGCGCACCGTGATCTGGTACGTGCCGTTGGCCAATGAGCTGGCCTCGACTCGATACGTGCCCTGGCCACTGATGATGTCCGTGCCAACCTCGACGCCGTTGGCAAACAGCTGCACCTCGTCGTTAGCGGGACCGTTCCCCAGGAAGTCAGGCGTCGTGATGTCCGTCACGTTCGGGGCCGTCGAGGTGCCGAGATCGACAGGATCGAGAGTCGGAGTTGCCGGCGTCGGGGGCGGCACCGTTAGGAGCGTGAACTGGAAGTCGGCCGTACCGCTGCTGCCGCCGTGCTCGGCTACGACCTCAATTGTGCGCACCCCGTCCGTTGTGCCGTTCGAGAAGTAAATGCCGGGATTGACCGGGATAGAGAAGGTTCCCGTGGCACTCGTCATGTAGGCGTTCAAGGTGTTGAGCAAGATAGGATTGTTCGGATTGGTCACGTCATACAAATTGACCGGCAGCGGCGCCGCTTGAACCACCTGTCCATCAATGATGGGATTCGTGACATACGTGATCCCATCAGTGAACGACAGGCCAGTGTCGCTGCCGCCCTCGCTTGGAGGCAACGGCCCATTCGGATCGAGATGGATCGAGGAAGCAACGACGACCGGCGCGGTGTCCAGTGTGTACTGGAATGTGTACATGTTGCTGACGACGCCGACGGGATCGACGAGCTGGATGCCGAGGGTGATCACGCCGTCGCTGTCGCCGTTTGCCAAGAAATGCCCATTCTCCACCTGGATCTTGAACTCACCGGTAGAGTCGGTAGCGGAGTAGAAGATTCCAGTCGTGGGGTCTTTGTGCGAGTAGCCGGTTACAATGCTGCCGATCTCCGGGGGTAGACCGTTAACAAGATGGCCTGGCGTGAGATCGTACAGGTGCACTTCCACGAAGTTCCCGAAGGTTGCCGCCTCGCTGATGCCGTCAATTACCGGATTGAGTACGCTGATGACGTCGTGGGTCGGGTCGACACCGCTATCGCTGCCGCCTGGGGGGGGTAAAGTCGGGTCGAGTTGGAGCGAGTTGGGGATGACAATCGGCGCCAGACGGATGGCAAAGGACCCTTGGCCGCCGGTTGTGGCCAAGAGTACGTCGGGGGAGGTGATATTGCCGCTCGAGTCTGCCGGCACCGGGTGACCGGTGGTCGGATCGACGTTGCCCAGCACAAGGGTAAGGTCAGTAATGTCCGTATTGGGCAGGTATCCGCCGTCTTGCGCCGCTCCGTCATCTGCAACGTCCGGGAAAGCCGTCCACGATTGGCCGTCGTTGATGGAACGGTACACGCCGGCGTCGCCGCCCACGTAAAGGACTGGATAGGTGCCGCCGTTGCCGTTGGGAATAGCATAGCGCCAGTCAGCCTGGATCGTCTGGAGACTGTGCAGTTCCTGCTCGACGAGCGTGAGCCCGGGCGTCCCGTTGCTCCCGGTGAACAGGTTGTGTGCGATAGCGAAGAGGTTACCCGTGATGTTCTGCCACTCGCTCGATGAGATGTTGGAGTTGTAGGCCGCCGCGTTGGGCATGTAGTACACACCCTTGAGCGTGACCGCGAAGGCATCTTCCTTGCCGCGAGTCGGGTCGGTAATGATCTCACGGACTGGCGAGCCGTCCAGGCCGCCGGAGATGTTGACCCACTGGTTGCCGTTCGCCCCACCACCCGTGAAGGTGACGTAAATGTGCCCGCCATTCGTGCCGGCGTAGAGGAAATCGTTCAAAGCGCCCGTCGGATCCGATGGAATCGGCGCACCGAACGCGAGGGCGGGTGCGTAGGTGCCGTCGAGCGCCGTCGGATCGCCAATCACCAGCCACGTTCGGGCCTGGTCGCTGGTGCCGAAGATGCGCCCGGCCTGGGAGCTGATGATGATTTCGTTGCCGTCGATCGGATTGACGGCAAAGTTGGAACCGACCGTCGATGGCCATTGCGGGTCGGGCACGTTGCCGTTGCCGCTCTGCTGGACCAAACCGAACGTGCGGCCCGTGGCGATGCCTCCCGCGGTTGTCACCTGGAAGAAATTGGTTCCGTAGTCTACAGGCCACGTGTACTGATAGAGTGTTCCCGTACCGGTCTGATCCGTGGCCACTCCGGTGCCGGAGCCTTGGCCGTTGACGGTCGGGGTCGTCCATTGCAGATTGCCGTCGCTGAGGATGTTGGGATCCGATTGCGGGTAGCCGTTGCTCGTTGACATGCCGTAGAACAAGGCCTGGGCAATGCTGGCGGCCAAATTGCTCGGCTGCGCAGCTCCGTAGAAGAACTGCGTGATTTGCAGATTGCCGTCGCGCGTGCCAATCGGCGCCGAAGCTGTGCCGATCCCGGTGTCGAACGTGCCGTTGTCATCGACGGCGGTATAAATCCCATTGTCATCGCCAATGACCAGCCGAGCCAAACCGGTCAACGGATCGCGGATGACCTCCATGCCATGCTGGTTCGAGCTATCCCCCGGCAGATCGAAGGGTATCCAAGTGGCGCCCGTGCCGTTGTTATCGAACTCCGCAATGTTGCTGACAAAGATCGTGCTGTTTCCGTTGAATGGATCATTTGGATCGCGGATCAAGTTGATGATGGGATTCTCAACAGGATTGATGAAGAATCCCGGTGCATTGGGCCAGTTCAGGAGAGTCACCGGGTCGGTCGTTTTGATCGCAACCCTGCCGCCATCGGCGACATTCTCTCCTATAAGGAATGCGTGTGCGTCGGCCAATTTCGTGGTATCGACGCGAATGAAGCCGGACTGGTTGCCGGCGGTGGTGCCGCCAAGGTAGACGATGTTCGGGTTGGTCGGATCCACGCCAATGCTGACGTCGTAATTGCCCTGGGCAAAGCTGGCGATCCCGGTCACGCTATAGTTTGCCTGACTCGGGTCGTTGGTGGGAATCGTCGTCTCAAGCCCAGCTATGGTCGAATTCACCGTGTTCAGGTCGACCCTGGTCCAGTTTTGACCAAAATCCTTGGTCATGTACAAACCGTCGACCTGGTTATTGGTTCCCACAACTAGCGCGTATAGCCAGCCTTCGTATATCAGGTCTTCGACAGGATTGCCCGTGTAAGTGCCATCAGGCAAATACACGCCGGTGAGAGCCGGCTTGCCAAGGACAATGCGGCCTTTGGCGCCATCGGGCGAAGCGCTGGCCCCGACCGGAATCGGCGTCGGGAATGCCAGGTCGCCATTCTGGATCAGGGGATCGCCGGTGGTGCCCAGCAACTGTTCCCAGACTTGGCCCTGGTTGGGGGAGATGTAGACGCCGCTCCCCTGGAACGCGGCGTAAAGGACTTCTAGGTTGCCCGTGGGATCGCTGATGGCGTCAAGATTGCCGCTGTTGGGGTCGAGCACGATGTCGGTGGCCTGGCCGGCGCGCATGAGCACCCAGGTATTGCCGCTGTCGGTGCTCCGCCAGACGCCGTCGTTCTTGGTGCCGCCCAGGGCAGCATAAATGATGACATTGCCGCTCGGAGTCGGCCGCGGATCGACCAGCACCTTATAGGCGTAAGTGCCGACGAAATCGTGCGTGCGCTGGTTCAAGGGCAACGGATTGCCGCTGGAATCGACATTCGAGATGCTGTCGAGCAGGGTCCAGGTAACCCCGCCGTCCATCGACCTCAGGAAGCCGACGCCGGCGGAGTTGTAATCGCCGCTGCCCGTACTGGCGTTGTCGGCATTGCCGGTGGCGGCGATGATGATCGACTGGTTGGGATCATTATTGCGCCCGAAGATCGCGATCGAGCCGATATTGATGGCAAAGTCCGGGCCAAAGTTGGTGAGAGGTATCCAGGTGGGGCCGGCCGGATTCGTCGTCAAGAAGTCCGTGGTCTTCCAAACGCCGCCGTTGGCGCCGCCGATGTACACCGTGTTTCCAGAGGGGTCCGAGGGATCGACGGCCAGGGCGCTGATCACGCCGGCCTGGCCGTTGCTGTCGATGGAAGCGGGCCCCACCGCGGTCCACGTGTTGCGCGACAGCGGATTGGATGGATCCATCGTGAAGATTCGGAAGCTCACTGTTGCCTGGTCTGCAACCGGCTCGCCCAGCCCGGTGCTCGTCAACGGCTTGAGAAAGGTCAGCGACCAGTTCAGCAGCGTACCGGTCGTGCCGGTGGCGCTGTCCGCTATTTCCAGAGTCCATGTCCCCTGGACTGGAATCGCGCCAAGGCTGTCCAGTGGCGTCTGCGGAGCGAATCGGCCCGTAAACGGGGGAGCGCCCGTGGTAATGGAAGAATTTGCGACGGTAATGCCACCGCTGGTCGTAGAGTCTTGGAGAACGGTGTTCGTGAAGTTCGCTTTGGATCCCGTGTTCCCAACGTTCGCGAAAAGCAGAATCATTGTTGTGCCGTCGGGGGCGATCAGCGTGGCCGTCAAATCAGGGTCGTTCCGATAGGCGATATTGAGCTGGACCGCGATCCCGGATCCAGTCTCGACGTAATTGTCCGCCACCGTAATCGGCGAATCGACCACCGAATTGGCAGTGGTCAAACTTCCGATAGTCACGGGCGTGTTCGTCGAATAGGTAACCGGCGTCGTACCCGCCGTAGGTGTGTCGAACAGGACCGACACGCCCGCGTTTTCATTGGTGTCGAGCATATCGCCGGCTGCCGATGTGATGCTCGAAGCCAGCGTGACTGTGTAGGTCCCACTTAGGGTTAGGGGCAACAACGTCTGGAATTTGATCAGGTACGTGCGCGGATCGCTGGGATTGGGATCGTTCCCATTGGGATTGGGGACGATTTGGAATGAGGCAGGTATCGTGCCGCCCGGACCGATCAGGCCGGTCGGACCCATCACGCGCAGCACGTCGCTGGGGGTGAACGAGGCCGGATTCATGTCGCGGTCGAAAACGACGGTGATGCCGCTGACCGAGTTGTTGAGGACCAGGTTCTCGGCAGTTCCCGTGCTCTTGGCCACGGAGGTACTCACAATATGGGGCCCGGGAACGATGAGCGGCAGCGTCTGCTGATTGTACGGCCCCTGGAACGGGATGCCATTCAAAGGCTGGGGTGCGGCGTAAGCGTCGACGTTCGTTTGGCCCGCGACCCCATTGGCATTCTGGTCCATCTTGTTGCCGGTTTTCACTACCCCGAGGACATCGCTGGGAATCCGGTCCTGAATGTTGGGCCCGACGCTGTAGCTGTAAGTGCCTACGTAGGTGTGGTCCACCGTAAAGGCATTGGTGGGATCGAACTTGATCCGGAACTGCGTCGCGCCCAAGGGACCAGAGTCGAGTGGAGTTACTGAAAGCACCGTCAGGTTAACCCCGGGTGAGCTGGTCGGAGTCGTCGTGTTGCGGAAGACCACCGTTACCTGACTCGTGGTAAAGGTGCTTGGGTCGACGTAGCGATCGAATTGAACATCGAAAGTGTTTGCCAGTTCGGTGCCGTCGGCCGCGTAGGTGTTATTTAGGAGTGGAGTGACGGGGCCCATGGTGCTGCTGATGATCCGCGGCCCCGCCGGGATTTCTGCGATGGCTCCGAAGATATCCAGCTTCTCGGTGCCGTTGGTGCCGCCGTTCAAGTTTCCAGCCCAGACGGCATATACCCTGCCGTTCGATACTGCCAACCCTTCACGGTCGCCGAAGGCGAATTGCGTGTCGGCAACGCCGCTGGCCGAGGACTCGTTGTCCGGGATCGGGCCGATGACGACGTCCGACGCTGTCGCCGCATTGAAGGCAACCTGGGGAGTGTTGAGGAAGGTCTCCGCGCCAAAGGTCTTGCCGCCGTCGATGCTCGTGGCGATGTACTGTGCGACGCGAGCCGAGGAAGGATCGTTGCGCGCGTCGTAGAAAGTGATGACAACGGTGCCCGTGGTGTTGTCGACCGCGATTGCCGGGTCGAACTGGGGCCGACCGCTGATCGGGCTGGCACCGGAGAAGCCGTCGGTCTGCGCGTCGTCGTTATTGACCGTGACAGGTGAACTCCACGACAGGCCGCCGTTATCCGAAGTGATCAGTTCAATGTCGGTGTTAATCGCCGGGTTGACCGGGGAATTGATATGTCCGACGTAAACCAAATAAAGCCGGCCTTGATGTTGGCTGAACGAGCCCAGGGAATTATCGGAAGCAAGTTGAATGTCGGGGCCCACGCCGCGGGTCGGATCCGCAGGAACGCTGAGCGGATAAGGGCTGCTGAGGGCGCCGCGCACCTGGCTCGCTGTCGCGAGCTCCACGCTCGGACTTGGCGAGAGACCCGAATTGATGCTCAAAGTCCAGTTGACGATCTCTTTCGGCTGCGTGCTCGTGTCTGGATCGACATCGGTAACGATGAGATTCCATGTGCCATTGACTTGAGACGCGGTGAGACCGTCAAAAGCGCTGAGCAGGTTTTCGGGAATATAGTGACCGATAAACGGCGCGGACGCGCCGTTGATGGTATCTACGATCGAGCGTGCCGCATCGTCATCGAAGGTAGTGCCGAGCGGCTGCCCCATAGCGTCGACGCCCATGTTCGCGCCGCCGGTGCCAATGAAGGTGCTGATGGTCTGGCCCTTGGCGTTGAGACGGTTGTTGAGCAGCGTCACCACCTGGCCGTTGGGCGCCTCCAGCTGGATCTGAATTTCGCCCAGATTGGGCCAGAGGATGTTGACGGTGACTTGCAGGTCTGAAACGGCGGTGAACCCGGACGCCACATTTACAGACACTGGATCTGTGCCGATCGGGGCAGGTGTCTGCTGGGTGAATGAGCCGCCTGAGAGCCCCTGCATCGGATTGACTTCGATGAAGTCCAACGGCGGATTCAGGCCAGCACCGCTACCAAAATCATCGTAGGCGATGATGACTTGGCCCGGTTTGAGCCTGCCGTCCGCCGTGCCGGCGCTTACCACCAGGGTGGGAGACGTGTCGCGCTCGGCGCCGCCGAAATTGATGGACGGATTCACAGTCTCGACCGCGCCGAAAGACGTTCCGCCGTCGGTCGATCCCATGACCTTAATCGTGTTAGGGTTGAACAGGCTCGCAGGGACGTGGGTGGGAGCGACGTTGTTGGTGCTCCAGGCAACGTAGACGTTGCCCGAATAAGGATCCCCTTGGCTACTCGCTCCATCGACCCCGAGAATGGGTGACCCCGGACGCGGGTTGGCATCGACCGCCAGCATGGGCGTAACGGCCGGATCGGCCGTCGATTCGTAAAGGATATTGAGGTTGGGGTCGGCGCTGTTCGGGAAGAGCTGCTCTATCGGCCGCGAGCCTGAGAAGGAATACTTCTGAAGCACGAGTGCGCTGGAATTGGAGGGCGCTGGTGTTCCAGCATTGTGCTCAGAATACAAAATGTAAACATTGTCGTTCGCGTCAAAGCTGATGCTGGCGTTGGTCGCTTGGAGGAAGGGGACGGGGGCGGTCGTAGGACTCGATGGGTCGATCAGCATGTCGGATTCGAACAGGAAATTCCAGGAAAAGCCGCCGTTCGTGGAGTATTCCCCGTCAACTCTCCAGAGGTTGGGGTTCTCGGGACTGGCCTCCTGAGGAGTATTCACGTCGAAAACCGTGAACTGCTTGTTGGGGTTGTTGGGGTCTACGGCGATCGCCGGCGTGTTGTGGTTATTCGGCCCCTGCGGACCGGGCTGTGGACCGGATATGTCCGTGTGATCGATTACCGTGGGCGTCGGCAGCACGGATAGCAGGCATCGATCTTCCAGCTGTTCCAAAGCCATGTGCCGACTGCGGCCCTTGCGGATCTTCCTCCTTCCGGAGGGGCGCCTGGTCTGAAGGGCACCCTCAAACGGCCAACGATCGCTAAAAAGCCTCACGAGGGACAGGAATTTCATGGTGCGTCCTCGGCTTGCTAAAACGCGTGTTCCGGGGTCTTCGTCGCGGCCGCGTGCGCCCGCCCTGCGACTTCGGGGGCCCCAAATGCGAGAAAACCGTCAAAAACCGCTTGCGTGGCGGCCCTTGCAGGGTCTCCCCACTCTGAACACAAAATAAAGACGAAAGAACCGATACGAACGATTGCTCCAGTAGCGAATAAGTTTGCTCGGAGTATAGTTTCGCCCATTTCCGCGCACCCGGGATCATCCAGTCCCGACCGGCGAGAGCGCGGTTCATACTTGGCAAATGCTGATGGGGGAAACTCGCCTCCGAAGCCTCTGGTTATGCCCCGGCACGAATCCATTCGCGGGGCTGTTCGAATCTCGTGCTCCAACCGAGATTCCCACCAGCCCACCACGCCCAACGGAAAAGGCATTGGCCAGCCCATTCAGTACGCCATTGACTGAGGGGACGGAACTCGGCGCGTAAACTATGTCGCAGGGGGGAGACGTTTTTTCGCCTGATGAAGGCGAAAAAACAGTGTAAGCCAACTTTCCACGCCTGTCAAGACACTCGTAGCCATCCCAACCTAACAAATGGGATTAATTTTCCGTGTTGATGCGTGGAATAGTGCCGGGAAATCCGCGGTTGAGGCTTGCATTTCTCTTTTCTGGAAGATTGTTGAGGCGCGAGTCGCAGACCAAGGCGGCAACGAAAATAGAACGACCCGGCAAGAGATTCACTCCTGTCGGGTCGTTCGAATCGGCTCTGGATGCTTGGTGGCACAAGCTGACAGCTTGTGCTACATGCGCGAAGCGCTACTTGGTAACCGGTGGCGTCGCGCCCTGGTTTCCCGGTGGGGGCTGCTGGACAGGCGCAGGAACTCCCGTTGTACGAGCGCCGCCGCCCATCTGTGACACCGGGGCCTTGGCTGCCGGTGGCTTCTGGTCTGGAGGATATTCCCGGTAATCCAGCCAAAGGAAGAGTATGCCGGTGATCGTCGCCAGCAAGGAGACAATCAGCATCCCCGTGTAGGCATCGCTCCGTGGCGATGCCTGTTCCAGGACATCCCCTTTATCACGGCTCCGCGTAGCAGGCATGGCTTATCCGTTCCTTATTGTTGAAAACAGCTTCTGGATCATGCGCGGTTAGCGACGGCTTACGATGGTGCTCGAAACGCGGTCGCCGATTTGAATCTGGCCGCGCAGTCGCGAAATCGGTTTGCCGACAGCTTCGTTGGTGTGGACCGCGAGTATTTCGATCGATCCCAGATAGGCTGGTTCGGGCTTGAGCCGGTAAACCTCGAGCGTGTTGCCCTTATGGATGCCGGCATCGCTGCCGATGCTGATCGTAATGTAGCCGCTTTGGGAGTCGGTAGACTTCACGACGCCCTCAACATCTTCCGCGGGCGGGTTCTTTCTGGGACCGCTGCTGCCCGCCAACGCCGATCCAACATTCTGTTGTGCCTTTTGCAGTTCCTTGGTGAGCTTCTCGTTTTGATCAAGCAGGCTATTATTGCGCTCGCGTTCGCTGTTGGCGGCGAGCTGCGCTTCGACCGCGGTTGCCCGCATGTCTTCAACTTTTTTTTCCTGGTTCTTGATTTTCTCTTGCAAGCCGGCGTACTGGCCCTTGTAGTAATCCGCCTCGCGTTGCCGGCGGTTGAGCTCTTCGGTAACCGCCGTGGCACTGCCGCCCGAGACCTTGGATTCGGTCGTCACTGCTTCAAGCTGCTTGGTCACATTTTGCACGCGCACGTTACAGGCTTCTTCGTTGGCCTTCATCTTCTCTGCGAGTTCTTTGTTTTGGTTATCCAGGGTCTTGTACCTACCCCTGATTTCGTCGGCTTCCTGGTGGTAAGTCGTTGCGTCCTGTTGTGCTACCTGGACCTGTTTTTCGATTCCCTGGTAGGCTGCGTGCCAGTTGGTCCTGGTCACGTAAGTGACAATGATCAACCAGCCGACAAAGAGGCTAAACACCAAGTTGAGAATGGCGAGAATCTTTCCAAGAACGGTCATGATCGATCCCCCTTCGGGTGCGGCGGCTCACATAACGGCCGCGGGCCCAAAGCACCTCCTCGCTACGCGACGTGAGCCCCACGAAGCGTCCTGATCTCCCCCAAAACATGCGGGGCGGGAGTATGCCGAGGAGAGGAACCGCTGTCAAGCGTAATTCAAGGTTTCTCGGCCACGCGTGAAGCCTGCAACTCCTTGAGCCGCGCTTGCAGCTCCCTACTACGCTTCGCCAGGACCTGCAATTCCACTTGCCGATTATACAGCAGGGGCTTCAAGAATTCTTGTTCGTCCACGGAATTCTTCTCTGCCAGCAGCTCTGCAGCAAGTTGAGCGCGGAGTCCTTTATCTTTGCCGTTGCCGATCAATACGGTCAAAGCCTTTTCCTTGTCCACGGCGGCATCGGTTTCGTGGATCGTGTCGACGATCTGCTGCTGTTTGGCCAAGTAGTCTTGGTGGAGTACATCAAGACTGGCCAGGCCGGGGATCGGCGTTTTGTCATTGGTGAGGACAGGCCCGAGCCTCGGATAGCCATCCTTATCCAGTTGTAATTGTCCCTTGTTGATTACCGGAGCCCGCACAGGGTTCTTCCCCGTGCGCAAGTTCTCCAGTTGCACTTTGTACCAGGCAACATACTTGGGGATCCTATCTTCCTCTGCCTTCACGGACTGCGTTGCCAAGTCCAGGCGTGATTCCCCGCGAGCAATCGCCGTCTTGAGCGAATCCAGCGCTGCCGCGCGCTGGGCATATTCGCCCTGCCGCTCGGGCGACTTGGTGGTCGTCCAATCGATGCGATGGCTGTAAATCGCGAATGCCCAGAACGCGAATCCCAGACTCAGGGCCAGGTTGAGGAATAGTAAAGTTTTCCCAAAGAGCGTCATGATTACTTTCCTCCCTCGGAGCTGAGTTCTTGAGTCTTGACCTCACGCTCGAGTCGTTCGTTCTTTGCCTCTTCCGCGGCCACGGCGGCGTCCGCGGCGAACAGTTGCTTTTCCAGCTCGGACTGTCTTTGCAGGGCAACGCCGTAAGCTACCTTGGCCGCTGCAATCCGCTTGGTCAAATCCGCGGCATCTTGTTGGCGACTGTCCACGAGGTTCCTGTGTTTTTGGAGCAACACCTTGTGCTTCTCCAGCGTATCCTCCGCGTCCCGGACACGATCTGCCAGGGCAATGATCTGCTGAAGCAGGACCTTGTGCTCCGTCTGGAAAGTCGCGCGGTCGCCGGCTACTACAAGCTGCAGTTTCGGCACCATCTCCCCCAACGACACTGACTGGCTCTCCAGCTCGCGGGCGAAATGGGATGCGCCGACGATTACCAGGGCACGCTGATATTCGGCATTGTCCTGGGCCGATCCGACTAGCAAATGCGCGATGCCCTGGCGGCGCTGCTCCCGTTCGAGGTCAGGCGACGGTGCACCTGCTCCGGACTGGACGGCAACCTTGCCTGCTAGCGCCTCTTTGAATGGCGCTTCGAAAGGACCGTCGGGCTCAAGCAAGTCATCGATCTTGTCGGCCTGGATGTGGCGGCGGAGTTCTTCGCGATCGCCCAACGTTGTTGCCAGCGGAACCAGGGTGGCTTCAAGTAGCTTCCGCTTGGCTTCGTCGTTGGGTTCCTGCTGAATCTTGTCCTTGAGGGCATCGTGGCGGTTCTTTACCTCGGCCCGCTGGGTCGGAACCGCAGGACCCTGCACGCCGCTAAATAACTGCTTTTGCATCCTGGTCTTGTCGCCGCAGAGACTGACCAGCGGCTGGCCCTCCACATCCTTCTCGTCCTCGTCGACAGGCAGTCCTTTGAGCACGAAATCTTGCGCCAGCACCTGAAACGACCACGCCTGGCGCTGGCCATAATCCAGTGCGGCCATGCAGACGAAGCCGATTCCGGCCAACACATTTAGAATGGCTAAGGTCTTCCCGGCAGTTCCCATAAAACGCTCTCCGAGGCGGTGGCGCGCAAATGCAGAAGGGAGCCAAAGTGACCCCTTTTTTTGATTGTTACCGATCCATCCGCCAATGCCAAGCAATTTTAAGTTCTGGTGCCTATTTCGCCGGAAAACCGAGCACAAAGCACGCAGTTTGCGCAAGATGACAGAAAAACCACCCGGCACGATAGATGGAGTGAAGCCGATGGCAACGGAAGTGCCGCTACTTCCCTCCATCTCACCAGATTTTGCCAAGCTTTCGGCATCATTTCGTCGTACAATTGCATCGACTACTTTATCCCTTGCCCGCGCTCGCGATACCAGCAGGATCGGCCCGCCCTGAGACGGTTTGGTGGAGACTCGGATGATGGCTGCGGAGACCTCCAGGCCGACCCTTCAGAGCGTCGGCAACTACGACCTTCTCGAAAAGGTCGCTGAGGGAGGGATGGGCACGGTCTACAAAGGCCGGCACCGCGAGACGGGACAAATCGTGGCCGTCAAGGTCGTTGCCCAGCACATGGTCGGCAACCAAGTCATCCTTAAACGCTTCGAGCAAGAATACAACGCTGCCAGTCAGCTCGACCATCCGAACATTGTGCGTGCCCTAGAGTACGGCACCGTTGGTTCTACGCCGTACCTCGTGATGGAGTTCGTCGAGGGGGAATCGCTCGGTCAGAAGCTGCAACGAGAAGGAGCGCTGCCGGAGAAGGAGTCCGTCCGCTTGATCGCGCAGGTGGCACAGGGTCTGCACCGCGCACACAGAGAGAAACTCATCCATCGCGATGTCAAGCCGGACAACATCCTGGTGACGCCGGACGGGACGGCCAAGCTTGCCGATCTGGGGCTGGTCAAGGAAGTGGAAGCCGACCTGAACCTGACGCGTACCGGCCGCGGGTTGGGCACGCCGCATTTCATGGCTCCCGAGCAATTCAAGAATGCCAAGAACGTGGATCCGCGCTGCGACATCTATTCGCTGGGCGCTACCCTGTACATGATGGTCACAGGGCAGATGCCGTTTCACTCTTCAGGCCCGGTCGACGCCTACTTGAAGAAGATCGAAAACAAGATCCAGCCGCCACGGGAGTTGGTGCCTGCTCTCTCCGAGCGGATTGACTGGGCCATTCGCAGAGCAATGAGCGCGGACCCCGATCAGCGGCCCGCCAATTGTCGCGAATTTGTCGAAGATTTGACGGGGCGAAGCACCCGGAAGGTGACGTCGGGCGAGGCTGCCGCCCCGGCCCAGCAAGATGTTTGGTACCTGGCTTACAAGGACGAAGAAGGGACGACACATACGCTGCGGGGAAGCCGGGCCGGAATCTGCCGATCGCTCAAGGAGGGACTCCTGGGAGATGCCAGCAATATCCGCGCGAGCCGCACCAAGGATGGCTCCTTCGAACCCCTGCGATCCTTTCCGGAATTTCGCCAGCATGTCGTCTCACCCTCACCCGCCAGCGCCGCTGTTCCCCGTGTTGCTCCGGTGCGGGTGCCTCCCGCCCGACGTGCCAAGATGCCCAACAATCTCCCTGAGGAGGAGAAATCCGCGCTCAAGGATACGGAACTTTTCCCCAAGGTCACGCGCGCGCCGCATATCGCGATTCAGACGAAAAAGCGTCCATCATCCGTTGGAACCTGGCCGACACGGGTCCAGGTCCTACTCATGGTCGGGGCCCTTCTAGCCAGTCTGGTATTTGGCCTGATCTTCTTCAAACGCTAGGTCCCGGCCGGCGCAGAACGCTGGGAGCCCGGCACCGTCTAATTCTTGACTCCTCGAGCCCAATCCACTATATGTGGAGAGATGAATAGCCCCCATCGTCTAGAGGCCTAGGATGTCTGGTTCTCAGCCAGAAGACCGGGGTTCGAGTCCCCGTGGGGGTAGTCTAGTGCGGCTCTTGTCAGCAGGGCCGGTTTCGGCAATTCGAACGGTTTCCGCCAGATCAGCACAGCGTTCTAGAAGAGAGTCTCTCGGGTCAGATCACAGCGAGCGTCCATCTCGCTCAGATCGATGCGCTCGCCCCAGAGCGTAGTGCCTGGCCGCGACACAGCCCCGAGATAAACATCGAGCCAGTTCATGGCGCCGTCGATCGGCGCGAGCACCGTGAAGTGTTCCAGCTCGACCTTGGCTCCGTCAATGGCCGCCTTGGCAGCCTGCATCCTTTTCGGCTTTTTTGCCTCCTGGCTGTCATTGCACTGATTGCCATCTTCTTGGCCGCCCCTACCTCCGAGTACCAACTTCGTCAGTTCGCCAGGATCTCCGCTGCGGCATCTGCTGTCACCGCTTCGATGCTTCCGCCGACGGTAAGTCATGTCGAACAGCTGGGTTAGGCCCCGTGCAAATACGCGCGGAAAGCAATGATCCAGGCAAAGGTGAAAGGTGTCGTGCACGGGCTGCGTCGTGGCTGGTTTCTGGCCAGATGATTTCCGGCTGCGCTGCAAAGGGTGGATCAGCAAAGGTCGGCGCAGCCTGGTTTTACTCTTGTCGCAACACCGCGTTTCGCCATAATAAATGCTTCTTGGCCGCCAGCCCCGTTAGCTCAATTGGTAGAGCAACTGACTCTTAATCAGTAGGTTCTCGGTTCGAGTCCGAGACGGGGCATTTCCATAAATCACGCCGGAGGCTGGACTTAGCCTACCGCTCTGCGTCGGAGCGTGCTGCCGGGAAAACCCGCTTTTGGGGGAATATTCCCCCACCCGGAGCGCGCATGTCTGACACCACACGTCGCGGAGTTCCAAACTATCGCAAAAAGAAGGTTCGAAGGAAGGACGGCTCGGTGCACGTCCTGGCCATGGTCCGGCTGACCGACGAGCACGGCCGAAAGCGCGACATCATGCTCGGCGAGCACGGCACGGCCGCCAGCCGGCAGGAATACCGGCGCGTCATTGCCGAATGGGAGGCGGCCGGCCGGCGTTTTGTATGCACAAGCCCCACGGTCATCGAACTGGTCGTTCTCTATCTCAAGCACGCCCAGGAGCACTACCCGGCGGCGGAAGGCAAGCCATCCAAGGAGCTGGAGGAGTACAAGCGCTCGTTCAGACCGCTGAAGAATTTCTACGCTCACTCGCCGGCGGCAGAGTTCGGCCCGCTGGCGCTCAAGGCAGTGCGGGACAAGATGATCGAGGCCGGCCTTTGCCGCGGGGTCATCAATCAGCGTATGGGTCGGATCCGCCGCCTGTTCCGTTGGGCAGTTGCCAACCAGCTCGTCAAGCCCGAGGTCCTGCAAGCGCTGCAGGCGCTCCCAGGCCTCCAGCGCGGGCGGTCGCCTGCAAGGGAGACTGAGAAGGTCAAGCCAGTTCCCGAGGCGTTCGTCGAGGCGACGTTGCCGTTTCTCCGCCCGACACTGGCGGCGATGGTCCGGCTGCAGCTCTTGACAGGCATGCGCCCGGGGGAGCTGGTCATCATGCGTACGATTGATCTGGATACCTCCGGCAACGTCTGGCTCTATCGGCCAGGCAGCGATCGCGAGCACGGACAGCACAAGACGGCCTGGAGGGGCCACGATCGTGTCATTGCTATTGGGCCCCGCGGGCAGGAGGTGCTCAGGCCATTTCTGAAGACGGATCTGCACGCGTATCTGTTTTCGCCGGCGGAATGCATGGAGGCATTCCGCGCGGAGCAACGGCGCAAACGCAAGACGCACGTCCAGCCGAGCCAAGCTTGCCGAACACGGATGAAGCCCAAGAAGCGCCCGGGGGATCGGTACACGGTCGCAAGCTACGGGAAGGCCATCACGGCAGCCTGCCTCAAGGCGGGCACTCTGGTCCGGGTAACTTCAGAGGACGGGGCCTCCTCGGTCGAGGGATTTGAAAACACTGTCTGCTGCACGCGGCGCCGGCAAGGCGTCTATCTGGGACGATTCTTCGCAGCCTCCCCGTGCTCGGTGACATTGCTGGTCAACAAGAAACCCTTCGCCTTCTCTCTGAAGCGAGGCTGCGCCATCACGCTGGACGGAAAACCTAGCGGGCTCGAAACCTTCCGGCCGGTCCTCCCCGCTTGGCATCCCAACCAGCTCCGCCACACCAAAGCAACGGAGATCCGCCGGGAGGCCGGCTTGGATGCGGCCCGCGTTGTCCTTGGTCATCGAAGTCCGCAGATCACCGAGGTGTACGCGGAAATCGACGTGGGGAAGGCAACTGCCATCATGGAGAAGCTCGGCTAGAATGCGACCATGGCGGGGGGTGGGACCGATCATCCGAGCCCCGGAAAGCCTTGCCGGGCCCCTCCGCCATTTTGTTTCCGCCAAGGCGCCGTCGAAAGGCAACGGACGTGAAGACTTCATATTTCAACCGCAAAGGAAAGCTGCCCCGCACCTGCTATTTCGAGAGTTCGGACGGGGCGCTCTTCGTTCCCACCCAGCCGATGTACGTCGTTCACGCACAGGCCAAACGGCTCGTAGCAGAGACGCAAGGCAAATGCTCCGTTCGTGAAATAGCTCGCGCCTCTTGGATGGAACTGCAAAGACTCTCAGCCGAACAAAACACCGGCGGGAAGCAGGGTCTGCGCGGTCTAATCACCAGGCAGGTTAACAATTGGGGCCATCTTCCTTGGTTCCACAATTGGCTTCTCAGGGGAGAAATGCCGGGCGATCGAGTGACAATTGTCTCGCAGACTCAGTTAGCCAAAGCGCGTAGAGCATGGGACTTCATCGGTCATCTCCTCGAGGCGAAGCTGCACCCCGACGATCTCAGCCGCTGGATTAAGCACGGCAGCATCCCGAGCGTGCAATGGTTGAAGTGGCTCTATGGTTTCCCTTCTCCGTCCGGAGTGTTCGTCATCACCCCCAAGCTGCGCTCGCTGAGGAGCGAAATGAGCACGTACGGCATCTGCCGCGCCGCCAAAGTCTCGCACCGAATTTTCAGTGAGCGGAAGGAGGATGGCGGCTTTGCAGCAATGATCCGGCCCGAGTTTGATGCCTCGAACCGTCGCGCGGATAGCCTATTGAAGGAGCGTTTGGCCAAGGTCAGAAAGAAGGCCCAGCTCTACGAATGCTGTCAGCGGGCCGGCTTTAAGCGCACCGAGGATTATTGGCATCTCCTCGCCGAGGCGGAGCGACTGGGAGCAAAAGGCGAGCTAACAGC
>Ga0116223_10002117_pt1 | contig 19087 bp, 19 predicted proteins | sample Sb_taG_3_FD_90092 | JGI IMG/M metagenome (GOLD analysis project Ga0116223, IMG submission 90092) | Peat soil microbial communities from Weissenstadt, Germany - Sb_50d_a_PC metaG | ecosystem: Environmental > Terrestrial > Soil > Wetlands > Peat | place: Germany: Weissenstadt | collected 2010-09-21 | reverse complement strand
GCTTTAGATCGCCATGACGCCAGCCTGATCAACTCCTCGCAGACCATAGGCGGCCTACGGGCTGGCAGCCTCGAGAACCTCTGCGAAAATTTTCGCAAAAGTGTGTGCGTCGCCGTCGGCGCACGACGAAGCCCGAGCCCGGCCACAAGATCTATCCGTATCTGCTGCGCGGAATGGAGGTCACGCGGCCGAACCAGGTGTGGGCGATGGACATCACCTACATCCCGATGGCGCGCGGCTTCCTCTATCTGGCCGTTGTGCTCGATTGGTTCAGCCGTCGCGTGCTGTCGTGGCGCGTATCGATCACGATGGAGGCGGCGTTCTGCGTCGAGACCCTTAAGGACGCTCTCGCACGCCACGGCAAGCCGGAGATCTTCAATACAGATCAGGGTTCGCAGTTCACGGGCTCGGCCTTCACCGGTGTGCTCGCCAATAACGGCATTGCGATCAGCATGGACGGCAAAGGGGCTTAGCGGGACAATGTCTTCGTCGAGCAGCTGTGGCGAAGCGTCAAATATGAGGATGTGTTATCTGCGGGCCTACGAAAGCGTCAGCGAGGCCCGCGCTTCGATCGGCCGGTATTTGGACTTTTACAATCGCAAAAGGCCCCATTCAGGTCTTGACCGGCGCACGCCGGACGAGGCCTACTTCGATCCGTCGCCCTACGCGGCGGCGGCATGACAATCGCCGTCCCGCAACGAGAGAAACCCGGCAGAACGCCACTTATCACTTGCGGGAAACTGTTCAGACAAACGGAGCCAGTCTTTAACGTGTCACAGAAAGTGGATCTCTACGATAGTGCGTACGGGAATTATGAGTCGGATATTTACCGACTGGTGCGCATCGAGACCTATGGGGAGGACTTTGGGCAAACAAGCTGGGTCACAACTGAGGAGTCCAAGGAAATCCCCCAACTGCTTGACCTGAGACTCAATTCGTCCGTATTGGAGGTTGGGTGCGGTTCGGGGGGATATGCGTTGCACCTAGCGGAAAAAGTGGGCTGCCGCCTCGTAGGGCTGGACATTAATGCACCCGGAGTTCGCAATGCGAACCGACTTGCGCGGGCAAGAGGTCTCGCTTCACAGGCGCGCTTCGAGCAGTGTGACGTTTCGAAGAATCTCCCTTTCGACGACAAAACCTTCGATGCCGTGTTCTCGAATGACGTTTTGTGCCATCTTCCAGGGCGGCCCGAGGTGTTGGTTGAGATGTTTCGCGTACTGAAGCCAGGCGGGCGGATGCTGTTCAGTGACGCTCTGGTAGTCGGCGGAATGCTTTCCCACGAAGAAATCGCCACGCGCAGCTCGATCGGCTTTTACGTGTACAGTCCGCCTGGAGAGAATGAACGACTCATTGAGCGAGCAGGGTTTTGCCAAATCCGCGTAACCGACACAACTGAGAGCGCCGCCCGGATTGCGAAGCAGTGGCATCATGCACGGGAGAAAAGGAAGGAGGAACTGGTCGCAGCGGAAGGCAACATAAACTTCGAGGGGCTACAACGGTTCCTGTCCTGTGTACATATCTTGACGGGCGAAAAGCGCCTGCTGAGGTATCAGTACTTTGCGAGTAAGGAGCCGTGAGGTGATCTCGCCCAGCGATTGTAGGAGCTGACTGTCGGCGAAGTGCTGAATAACGCGCTAGCGTTAAAGTGCCGTTCACGCGCGAGACATTCCGCCAAATGCAGACGAACGCGGAAGTGAACAGGATTGGTATTCGGTGCCGCGGGTGAAGCGCGACGCCTCCTCGATTGCTTCAGTGAAACGGGCGATCTAGCGCGTCAGCGTCCCGGTGGCCGATAGTCCACGGCCTTCTTGCTCGCCTTGTCCATGTCCTCCAGCGGGATCAGCACAACTGTCTTCACGGTCGCGCCGCCGCCCTGGTTGATAGCGAGCGCAGCTGCCGCGGCGGTTACGCTGTCGGGCACATCGACAATGATGTATGCGTCGACATCGCCGAATGCGTAGTAGAAGGTCTCCAGCTTACCGCCAAGGCCCTCTGTCATCTTCGCGATAGCCGAAAACGACGGCCAGTGCCGCCTTCGCGGGCCAAGCCCTTGGCACCCTCCGCGGTGTAACGTGCTTCGAAGAGATACTTGGCCATGTTGCCCTCCTTTGGTTAGCTCATTTCGCAAGGTTGGCTCGACCGTGCAGCACACGGCCTCGAGCGCGCGTCGAGTAATCGACCACCCCGAGGCCACAGTATCAGTCGATCTTGCTCTTCCGCTCTGGTCTCGGCACAAAGCGAGTGGCAAGGTTGCCGAAGGCTGCGCCGTAATGATCGATTCGTGCCGTCGGATGTTCAGCGTTACCGTCTTTGGTACGGGCTCTCGTCACGGCTTAGGCATCCGGTGAGGAAAACCAAATTACGCTACACCTGCCAACCATTCCAGTCTACCCGTCAAGCGACCGTCGATGCGCTTCGTGCCGGTGAAGACGGCCCAGCAACAATCGGCGCTGCTGATGCACCGCGGGCGAGAGCTTCTGGTTCGACAGCGCACCATGCTGGCCAATGCGCTACGCGGGCACTTGGCTGAGTTCGGTCTCATCGCGGCGCAAGGTCTGCACAAGGTGGCGGGCCTGATCGCGATCGTCAGGGATGACAAAGACGAGCGGGTGCCGAGTATGGCTCGTCAGGTGTCACAGCTGATCGCCCTAGCCCTGCATCAGCGAAGGGCTGATCGGCTCGATCATGCGATTGCGGGTAGTTGACGCTGCCACACAGCATATTCTCACACTGACCTCACATGACGTCATAGGCTCGTGAACATCAATCACTCGGGCCGGAGGGCAAAACATGCCAACAGCGAAAATTTATCTCCCAAAACAATGGACCGATTGGACAACCTGGCTTCTTGGCCTCTGGCTATGCCTGTCTCCATGGACGCTTCTTTTCGAAGCCGAAGCGGCGGCAATGCGAAACGCTGTACTGCTCGGAGTTCTGATCATTTTGGGTCGAGGTTCAATGCTCCTGACTTCACGTCCTATAATGATGTTTTATGCCGACGATGGAGAGAAAAGACGCTAGCCTCCTCATCGTCGTAGCTACCTAATGCTCCCTACCCAAAGCGAAGGCCTCTGCAGCTTGCGCACCTGTTCGCACCTGGCGTAGTCTTGGGTTTGTGCAGCCCTTCGGATCGCCGTTGATATGATCTCATTTCTTACCAGCCAGCCGCTCTGGCTGTCAGGCATCATTGTGGTCGGATTGACGACCGCCGTAGCGATGACGGGTCCCGGTCTCGTTCGCCGTTACCTGAGCCTCGAGAGACTGGCCACGAACAACGAGGTTGCCGGGTTCACGTTCGCGACCGTGGGCGTCCTGTACGCAGTCTTTCTCGCTTTTTCGATAATTATCGTGTGGCAAAAGTTCAGCGACGCGGACTCCAACGTCACTAAGGAAGCGGGTGAGGCGGCGACCATCTATCATCTATCATATGGCATTGGCGAGACGCCCGGAGCCGCGCTTCGTGCCGCGCTGACCAACTATCTCAAAGTCGTCATCTCGGAGGAATGGCCGACAATGGAACGCGGCGGCGCGAGCCAATCCGCGCGGCAGGCGCTTGAAGCAGTCTACGCGGCAGTACTTGCAGCCGAGTCTCCCGAGGAGCGAGATACCGCGCTGATGTCGGAAATTTTCTATCAGCTCGACGTCCTCACGCAGGCGCGTCGCGCCAGGCTTCTCGCTGCGGAAGGCGCTGTTCCCGGAATCATCTGGATGGTTCTTTTCGGCGGCGCCGCTTTAACGATTGCTTTCACCTTATTTTTCGGCACGCGGAACCTGTGGGCGCAAACAATCATGACGGGGCTGCTTTCGGCTCTCATCTTCTCTGAGCTGCTGATCGTTGTCGCCATCGATCGGCCGTTTACGGGAACCGTCAAGATGGGCCCGCAGGCGCTCGCCGAGGTGCTGGCGGAGTTCACGCCTTAGCAAGCCGGAAACGGTGACGCGAAGGTGGTCCATAAAGGAATACACTGCTGGCCAACTGAAATGGACCCGCGCAGCGGGACCGGTTGATGCGGTTTCTTAGTTGGAAAGGCCGACCGCAGAGGCGATGTCCCGCATCTTGATCATCATCGGGCTGGCCATTGCGGTGATGGACCTCCTCACGCGCGGCTTGCGCTTGGCGGCTTCCTGGCGACATTTGGGTCCAGCGCGCCAATTTCAGCTTTTAGTGTGCCGATCACGACGAGCATTATCTTGAGCCTAGCCTAGATATGTACTTTGATAGTATAAGTGACAACAATCTATGTATTGTCGCCAAGTTACGCACAGCTTGACAGCATGATTATCGCATGATAGTCTTAATATGCCGACATGTAACGCAAGGCTAATCCTTGTCGGTACTGTGCGAGCCTGGATAGTCGGCTCAACAATAGCCTGCATTAGCACCACACAACTGACCAAAGGACTTTTCCCGTGGAGGATCATCATGCCTGAATTTCGAAAATCAGCCTCTGGCCGCGGCAACGCGCCGGCTGTGATCATCGTCAACAATCTCGATCACCCAGTGCGTTACGCCGCCTGGTTCGGCAGTAAGCGGGCCAAGGCGGCAATCGAACTCGCTGGAGCATTGGGCTATCACGTGCTCAAGGTCGATAGCCTGCCGGGCTCCTTCGCGCTGGCTGGCGTTCTATGAGACTGGTTCCGCTGCTAATCTCGCGTGGGAAGGCCTACGAGGCTATGCCGACGCCAAAGCGCGTCGTGGCGATCGGCGCCTGTGCCATCTCTGGCGGCGTCTTCGGCCCGAGTTTCGCCGCAGGCGCGAGCGTCGCCGAAATGATTCCGGTCGACGTGGTCGTGCTCGGATGCCCGCCGCCGCCGCTCGCGATTCTTCACGGCCTGCTGGTCGTCGTCGGAAGAAAGCCGCCGACTGAGTTGATCTCGCGTCCGGCCGATGGAGAGGCGAGCCCGACATGAGCAACACAGGCCCGCTCTTCGAGACCTTCTTCGCCCTCTGCGGTGCCGGCGCCATTGGCGCGTTCCTCGTACCATCACGGTGGAACCCAATTCTGCTGGCGGCGATCGCGTCTTTGGCCGCGCTTGTAATTCTCGCAGCTAGCGCCGCTCTGCTCGTCGGCGATGCCTCGTTGCGGATCGAACTCTGGCCAATTCTTTCTTTGGGCACGTTGACCCTTGGCGCGGATCGGCTTTCGGCGATCTTTCTCTTCATCTCGGGCTTGGTTTTCCTGCCAGTGTCGCTGTTTTCGGCCGTCTATCTTCGCAAATACCTCGGGCATTACGGGCTCAAGTACTTCAGCGTTCTTTATCACGCCCTGTTTGCGTCGGTCGTGCTGGTGTTGATTGCCGACGATGCGGTCGCCTTTGTGATCGCATGGGAAGCGATGTCGATCGCGAGCTACCTCCTGGTCACCTACGAGTACGAGCGCGAAGAAAGCTCGCACGCCGGCTTCGTCATGCTGGCGATGAGCGAAGCCGGCACCATCGCGGTGGTGATCGCTTTCCTCCTCGTTGCAGGGCACGCGGGAAGCCTCGAATTCGCCGGACTGCGGGCGATGTCGCCGATGCTCGAAGAGGGGACCAGATGGGCCGTTCTCCTGCTTTCCTTTTTCGGATTCGCGGTTAAGGCGGGGCTCGTGCCCGTCAACAGCTGGCTGCCGCTCGCACATCCCGTTGCCCCGACCAATGTTTCCGCCCTGCTGTCCGCGGTGATCGTCAATCTCGGGATCTACGGGATTATTCGCTTCAACCTCGACCTCGTACCGGTGACCGCGCCCGGTCTTAAACTCGTCGTTCTCGTGGCCGGCAGCATTTCCGCTCTGGTCGGCATTCTGTATGCGACAATCCAGGCCGAGATGAAGCGTCTTCTTGCCCACAGCACCATCGAGAACATGGGCATTGTCGCAGCGGGCATTGGTGCCGCCATGGTGTTCCTCGCGACCGGCCATCAAGTCGTAGCAGGCATTGCGCTCATCGCAGCTCTCTATCACCTCGCGAACCACTCGGTTTATAAGGCGCTCCTCTTCATAGGCAGCGGCGCCGTGGAGGCCGGAACCGGCACACGCGACCTCGACCGGCTCGGCGGAATCGTCCATCGCATGCCATGGACGAGCGGCTTCTTCCTGGTGGGCGTGCTGTCGATCGCGGCCTTGCCGCCGCTCAACGGCTTCGTCAGCGAATGGCTGACGCTGCAGACCATCCTGCGTTCCGCGCTTCTCTCCTCGACGCTGATGAAGATCATCTTCGCCGTCTGCGGTGCTCTGCTCGCATTGACGGCCGGGCTGGCCGTCACATGCTTCGCCAAGGTCTTCGCCATGGGCTTCCTCGGCATGCCCCGTTCGGAGGGTGCGGCTCACGCCGTCGAGGCCCATCCCGCTACGCGGGTGCCGCTGGCGCTGCTTGCTGCGGCATGCATCGGCCTGGGAATCCTGCCGACCTTCGTCATCCCTGTGCTCGACCGCGTCGCGGCGCCACTCGCCCATGCAAGCGCAACAGCGGCGCTCGTGCCGCCATTCTTCAGCCAGACGGCACAAAAGGAAGAGAACGTTCCTCCCGCCTTCCTCGCCGAGTTCCACGACCTCGGCAGCCAAGTCGGCAACGGGGTGCTACCAGGCCGAGGTTTGATCGTCCTGCATCGCGGCGGGGAGCGCAATCCAGTCGTCTTTGCGATGTCGACGTCCTATATGCTTGTCGTCCTCGCGATGATTGTTGCGTCGAGCTTCCTCGCCTTTCGACTGCTGACGCGAGGCCGTGCGCTTCACCGCGGCGTTGTTTGGGACGGCGGTCTGCGTCGGCTCTGGCCCGGGTTCACCTATACGGCGACCGGATTTTCCAATCCCGTTCGGGTCGTCTTTCAGGCTGTGCTCCACCCGGGTGCGGTCGAGGACAGCACAGAGGCTGTGGCCCGGCACTTCCGGACGGCGATTAGGCGTGAATACACCGAAGTCCATATCGTCGACCGCCTGGTGCTTGGGCCGCCAGTGCGTGCTTTGCGTCGGCTCGCGGACGTCGTTCGCAAAATGCATGTCGGGCACGTGAATGCCTATGCCGCCTACGTTCTCCTCACGCTGCTGGTTGTGCTCATTGTGGGCGCCGAATTACTCTAGCCTGAGCCAATCAGAATTAATTGCATGTCACAGACGCTCAGACGGAAGCAAGTCTCCGATGGCGACGTCGGATGCCGCTCTCCACGAGCTCACGACGACGCGGTAGAACTGGAACAGTGAAGGCAATGCGCCCCTCGGAGAATCCTAAGGATGCTCGGGTTTCTTCTCCTCTGGCTTGGGGTGCGAAGCTGGTTTCGGCTCTGGACGCGGTTGCGCCTCCGGCCGCGGCGCGGCAGCGGGTTTTTTCTCCTCAGGCGCCATGCGGCGCTCTTCGGGTTGCGGCTTGGCCATAGGCTTCAGCTCGGTGGGCTTCTGCTCGACGCCCGGCGCCTTCTTCTCGGGAGCGACCGGGTTGTTCTCGCCCGCACTGGGCTTTTCGCTGGGTGTGGCGGCAGGGAGCTCTTCGGGCTTGGGACTCGGACTCGGCCCGCCGGGTCCCGTTTTGCCCTTGGGAATTACCTGACCTGCGGGGCGGGCGCCGGCTGTTTTCGCCGCGACGACGCCTTGTCCCTTGAACTCAGTCGGACGCGACGTCGCCGCGATTGGCGGACGGCCATTGTTCTGCGCCTCGCGAGCGTCGGATCGCGGCTCGCCATCTGTACATGCTCGCGCTGCAGGGCGGTGGGCCCGATGTGCTGTTGGTGCGCGAAAGCCTGCTGTTGCTCCGTTGGAGGCACCGCGAGGCCGCCCTCGCCGCCATTGTAGCTGACGCGATTGACGGTCGTGTTGATGATCACTGTCTTGGAATAAACGTTCGTGATGTTGACGGCGGTAATATTGTTCACGGCGCTGTTATAGAAAAAGTTCCCGCCTTGCCAATAGCCGCCTTCATATCCGAAGCCGGTATAGCCGAAGCCATAGTAGACACCGCCGTAGAAACCGACCTGATCGCCCCAATAGCCGTCGTAGTAGACATAGTTTCCGTTATCGAAGCCCCAATAGCCGGGCGTCCATAGGAGACCCGACCGCGGCGGTTCGATCCAAGTGCCCGGCACCCAATAATATCCAAAGTCGTCGTCATAGGCCCAATAGTAACGCGATCGTGAGCCGAAGAGATATGAGGCGCTGGCATGAGCTAGTGTCATGAAGCTTCGGTGACGCCCATTTATCGAGATCGTCATCGAGGCTTGCGGGGAACCAGCCGTCGCCCGGTCCGTGCCGCAGGCATGATGCGCGCTGCACATCGTCCGCTTGGCCGAGCGTCGCGAAGGGCGCCGAATGCCGACAACGCGCATCTGCAAGAAGGCATGGTTCGCGCACGGCGTGATTGGCGCGCGACCTACTCATTGGCACTGGAAGACCAGCTGGCGAAGGACACGAGCGGCGACTGTTCGAGCACGCTCGCAACCGCGTCGAGCTCGACGGGATCGACGGCGGTGCTGACCAGCGTCGCAACGAGTTCGGTCGCCTCGGGCGAGCGCTCGGCGACCTCGATCTGCCGAATGGGGTAACTCGCCTTGTCGAGAGCGTCGGCCAGAAGGTCTCGGACTTCGCCGACCGTTTCCGGCTGCGTCACCACATGCACTTCATAAATGGCTTCCGATTGCCGCTCGTCCACCGGGGCACGGTTGATCGCGTTGGCGAGCGGACGCAAGAGCGTGTTGCCGGCGAGGATGACGACGGTCAGGACCGTCGCCTCCGCTGCGAGTCCGACGCCGGACAGGGCGCCGACAGCCGCCGAACACCAAAGGGTTGCGGCGGTATTCAAACCCGAGACTTGCGCGCCCTCTTTGAGGATGACGCCCGCGCCGAGAAAGCCGATGCCGGAGACGACATAGGCAGCGATCTGGGTCGCGCCCGCCTGCCCATTAATTCGCATCCCCAGGGAGACGAAGGCGGCGGCGCCCACGGAGACAAGCACGTTGGTCCGCAAGCCCGCGCTCCGCTGCCGCCACTGGCGTTCCGCGCCGATGAGCGTCGCGAGGACGAAGGCGATCAGAATGCCGACGGTGAGATCAAGCAAATGGCCGAGGTCAAAATTCCTGATGATCGACACCGTCCGCCCCGCAAACCGATAGCCCCGCAAAATTCGGGGTTGACAGAAATGACGAGGGGGATCAATAGGCAAATGTCGGCTTCGAATTCATTCCGGTCGGCTCTTCACAACTCGTTAAAGAGACATGGGCAGTAGTAACTCAGGCGACATGACTGCGGCGCCTTTCCGCGATCCGTCGCTAGCAGACATCGTCATCGTCCACGGGTCGGATTCCCGTGTGAGGGGCGTCGAGCGGGCCTAGTCCGGTCGCTGCATCTCACTTTCCGGCTTTGGACCAACAAGACCGGAGGTGAGCCATGGACAGGCTCTCCAATCGTGTGGTTTTCGCGGCGCGTCGCAAGGCGCCCAATTGCTTTCGTGCGCCGGGCGTGATCCGTCCGCGCCGCTCGGCTGGCGCGCTTATATGCCAATGGCGGCGCGCCCCGGTCACTGGCCGGCTGCATTGCGCCTGGTCCCAGCAAATCGAGGCACGCGATTGCGATGCCAAACCGCGATTACGTCTCGCAGGCTGGAGGGCCCGATATGAAAAACCGCCCGAGTAGGCCCGCCGAAGCTCTCCCCGACGCTTCGACGGGCGCCCCCAAAACCCTGACCCATTCCGCAATTGCTGCGCCGGATCGCCGGAGAGAAGCCGCGCAATAAATGGCTTCGCCCCCCTCGCCGGGCCGGCAAGGAGGCTAGCCATGACCCTTCACGTCAACACCGGCAAGACCCGCGGCGCAGTTCTCGACGAGGCCCATGTCGGCCACATCACCGGCGCCTTCGGAACAATCCTTCAACACGACACTGGCCCCCGCAGAAATTGGCGCCATCGCCTCCTGACCCTGTTCGCGATCCTGGGCCCGGGCCTCATCGTCATGGTCGGCGACAATGACGCGGGCGCGTTCGCGACCTATGGCCAGGCCGGCCAGACCTACGGCACGACGCTCTTGTGGACGTTGGCGCTACTGATCCCGGTTCTCTACGTCAATCAGGAGATGGTGCTGCGCCTGGGCGCTGTGACCGGCGTCGGCCATGCGCGTCTCATCTTCGAGCGCTTCGGCAAGTTTTGGGGGGCGTTCAGCATCATCGATCTCTTTCTCCTCAACGCACTGACGATCGTCACCGAATTCATCGGCATTGCGCTCGCTCTCGATTATCTCGGGCTGGACAAGACCATGGGCGTCGTCGTCGCCGCCGGGCTCATCATGGCGGCGGTCAGCACCGGGAACTTCCGGCGCTTCGAGCGGTTCGCGATGGTCCTCATCTTCGCCAGCTTTCTGCCCGTGCCGATCTATTGCATGGTCCATCCGCCGCTCGCTCAGGTGGCGCGCGACTTCGTCATTCCGCAATTGCCGGTTGGCGGCAAGCCGAGCGACATGTGGCTCCTCATCATCGGCATCGTCGGCACGACGGTCGCGCCCTGGCAGCTTTTTTTCCAGCAGAGCTATGTGGTCGACAAGCGCATCACGCCGCGTTTCATCAAATATGAACGCCTCGACCTGTGGATCGGCATCGCGTTTGTCATCATCGGCGGCGTCGCGATCATGGCCTTCACGGCGGCGACCTTTGCAGGCAAGACTGAGTTCGGCAACTTCACCGATGCCGGTGGAATAGCCGCCGGCCTCGGAAAATATGTCGGCAAGGCGGCCGGCGTGATGTTTGCCATCGCGCTGATTGACGCCGCCCTGATCGGCGCGGCCGCGGTGTCGCTCTCGACGGCTTACGCGATCGGCGACGTGTTTTCGGCGCGCCACTCCCTGCACCGCAAAGTCACGGATGCGAAGGGCTTCTATGCCGTATATTTTCTGCTGATCGCGATTTCCGCGGCGGTCGTCCTAACCCCAGGTTCCCCGCTTGGGGCCCTGACCCTGGCCGTGCAGGTGCTTGCCGGCGTCCTGCTGCCGAGCGCGACGGTGTTCCTGTTGCTGCTTAGCAATGACAAACCGGTCCTCGGACCATGGGTGAACCCGCGCTGGCTGAACTATTTCACCGGTGGCGTCATCGCCGTGCTGGTGCTTCTGTCGATTATCCTCACGGCTTCGGTGCTGTTCCCCGACGCCACCAACGAGCAGGTGATCCTCGGCATCCTCGGCGGAGGCGGCGTCGTCGCCCTGATCATCGCGCTGGTGACGATGGCGCTCAGCCAAAACGGCGGCAACCGGGAGCCGGCCGAGAACGCCGCCGCCGCGCGGATCCTGCGCCACACGTGGCGGATGCCGCCGCTGGAGCAGCTGCCGCCGGCGAAACTGTCGCTCGCCGCCAAGATTTGGATGGGCGTCCTGCGCGCCTACCTCGTCCTGGCGGGCGGCTTGGTGCTCGTCAGAATCGTGACGTTGGCGCTGCACGGCTGAACAAGCGAATGGCGGTTCCTCTGCGGGGGACCGCCGCGCCTTCGATCTAGCTATCCGGCGGATCGCGAGGCGCCGGGGCATCGTTGCCAAGCAAAGCGCTATTTCTTCGGGAAAGCTTTCTCCAGCGCAAGATTGAGCTCTAGGACGTCAACGTGCGGCTCGCCAAAGATCCCTAGGCTGCGAAATGTGGTGTGCTGTTCAACGAGAGCCGCAACCTGTTCCGGCGGCACGCCACGGGCTTTGGCCACCCGCGGCACCTGAAGTGATGCATTCGCCGGCGTGATGTCGGGATCGAGGCCCGAGCCCGATGTCGTCAGCACGTCCGAAGGGAGCAGCTTGCCGGCCAGTTCAGGCTGCGCCGTGTCAAGGGCCTTGCGGTCCGCGTCCAAGCGGTCCTGAAGGGCCTTGCTCGTTGGTCCCAGATTGGAGGCTGACGTGTTCGCGGCGTTGTAGGGTGCCGCTTTGGTGGAGTCGATCAGATCCACCGTCGCCGACGGACGCCCGTGGAACCATTGCGGATCGTTCCATTGTTGGCCGATCAGTCGCGAGCCAATGATCTTGCCATCGGCGCTCTTTTCGAGGCTGCCATTGGCCTGGGCGGGCATCAGCGCCTGGCCGACCCCCGTCACGGCGAAGGGATAGGCGAAGCCGCAAAGCACGAATGTCACTAGGGAAGTGCGCACTGCGCCACTGACAAAGCCGAGCATGTCACGTTCCTCTCAAACCAGCGGAGCAATCAGCAGATCGATCAGCTTGATGCCGATGAAGGGCGCTATCAGGCCTCCGGCGCCGTAGATCCACAGGTTGCGGGTGAACAAGCTTGCTGCGGTTTCGACGCGGAAGCGCACGCCGCGCAGCGCCAATGGGATGAGCAGCGGAATGATCAGTGCATTGAAGATCAGCGCCGATAGAACCGCGCTATGCGGTGTTGCCAATCTCATGACGTTCAGCGCCGCCAGACCCGGAAGCGCAACGATGAACATCGCCGGAATGATGGCGAAGTATTTCGCCACGTCATTGGCAATGGAGAATGTGGTCAGCGCGCCGCGCGTGATCAACATCTGCCTGCCGATGGCGACGAGATCGGTGAGCTTGGTCGGATCGGAATCGAGGTCGACAAGATTGGCCGCCTCCTTGGCCGCCGTTGTTCCCGAATGCATGGCAAGACCCACGTCCGCCTGCGCCAATGCCGGTGCGTCATTGGTGCCATCGCCGGTCATCGCGACGAGCCGGCCCGCGCTCTGTTCTCGGCGCACTAGGTTGAGCTTCTCCTCAGGTTCCACTTCGGCGACGAATTCGTCGACGCCCGCCTCGGCCGCGATGGTCTGGGCGGTGATCGGATTGTCACCGGTGACCATGATGGTGCGGATCGCCATCTTGCGCAGTTGCATCATGCGCTGACGAATGCCCGGCTTCAGCGTGTCGGCGAGAACGACAATGCCAAGGTTGTCGCCGTTGACGCTGACGGCGAGCGGTGTTGCTCCGACCTTGGAGACACGGTCAGCGATCGTCTGAAGGTCCGCTGGCACCACAGCGCGGAACGCCTCGACTGCATGCCGAACGACCGCGCTCACTGCGCCTTTGCGAATGATTCTTCCGTCCGCAAGGTCGATTCCGCTCATACGGGTCCGCGCCGAAAACTCCAGACCCTTCGCTTGGTCGAGACCGGACACCGGCTGGGCGCCGCGCGTCAAGGCAGACGAGATGATAGATCGTCCCTCAGGCGTCGCATCGAACTGGGATGCAAGGAACGCAGCCTGAACCAGGTCGTTCTGCCGACGGCCCGCTACCGGGATGAAATCATTCGCCTGGCGATCGCCGGTGGTGATCGTTCCGGTCTTATCGAGGATCAGCGTCTGGACGTCGCCGGCCGCCTCGACCGCCTTGCCCGACATGGCCAATACGTTGAACCGCATCGTGCGGTCGATGGCGGCGATGCCGATAGCGGAGAGCAGCGCGCCGATCGTCGTGGGAATGAGCGCAACGAGCAGTGCGACGAGATCGGCGACGTTGATCTGCGCCTGCAGATATTTTGCTACCGGCGCGATCGACGCGACGACGATAACGAAGATCAACGTCAGAATCGCGAGCAACACGGTGAGCGCGATCTCGTTAGGGGTCTTCTGCCGCTTCGCGGCCTCGACGAGACGGATTATTCGATCGAGGAAGGTGTCTCCGGGGTTGGCGGTGACGCGCACGAGTAGCCAGTCGGAGATGATGGTCGTTCCGGCGGTGACGGACGAGAACGTGTCGGTTCCCGGCTCCTTGAGTACGGGCGCGGATTCACCCGTGATGACGGACTCGTTGACGTAGGCGACGCCATCCATAACCTCGCCGTCGGCCGGGACGATATTGTCCTTCTCCACCCTGATGATGTCGCCCTTGCGCAGGTCCGTCGCCGGGACGGTCTCCTTGCGGTTGTCCTTGAGCACGCGGACGCCGACGAGGTCCGAACGACTCCGCCGCAAGGCCGCGGCCTTCGCCTTGCCGCGGCCCTCGGCGAGCGCCTCGGCAAAGTTGGCGAACCAGACCGTCAGGACGAGGATGATCGTCACGACGCCATTGTAGACGCGAGAGGCGCTCGACGGTCCGAACAGGTTCGGTTGGATCGTCAGCGCGAGAGTCACCAGCGATCCGAGCCAGACAACGAACATCACCGGATTGCGAATCTGGACGCGCGGATCGAACTTGCCAAGCGATTCCCTAAAGGCCTGCCAGAACAGATCTGCAGTGTAGGCGCCGTGCTGCTGCACGCCGCGAAATTCCGGGCCGAGCGGACCGCGCTTCGCGAGGGTTTGTTGTTGCGATGCCATGATCTGTCTCCAGCAACGACCGTGAGTCGAGTGCGACGCTTAGAAGGTGAGCCCGTTCTTCATGGCGAAGAACTCGACGATTGGTCCCAGGACGAGCATAGGGAAGAAAGTCAGCGCGCCCACGATCAGGATCGTCGCGAACCAGAACACGCCGAACGTGACAGTGTCGGTCCGCAGCGTGCTGCTGGTCGGCGGCGTGGTCGGCTTGCGCGCAACCGAACCGGCAACCGCCATCAGGAAGATGATGGGGGGATAGCGGCCAAGGAGGATGACGGCGGCGATCGCCAGGTTGAACCAAGGCGTGTTGGCGTTAAGGCCGGCAAAAGCGGAGCCGTTGTTCGCCGCCGCGGAGCTAAAGGCGTAGAGGACCTCGGAAAATCCGTGGATGCCGTTGTTGCCGAGCGAGGACAAGGCGTAGGGTGCCAGCATCGACCAGCCGGTCGGCGTGAGAATGACCAGCGGATGGATGAGCAGGGCGAGCGAGACGAGGATGATCTCCTGCTTCTCGATCTTCTTGCCCAGGAACTCCGGCGTGCGCCCGACCATCAGCCCCGCCACGAACACGCCGATCAGGCCGTAGATCAACGCGTTGAGGAAGCCGACGCCCTTACCGCCGAACACGCATTGCAGCATCATCTGGCCCAACATCGAGATGCCGGGAAGCGGCGTATAGCTGTCATGGGCGGAGTTGATCGCGCCTGTCGTGAAGGCCGTCGTGATCTCCGCAAACAATGCGCTGCCGGAAATGCCGAAGCGAACCTCCTTGCCCTCCATGTTGCCGCCCGGCTGGTCGACAGTCGCCGCGGTCTCGATGCCGGCATGCTTGAGCATCGGCGTGCCGTGCTGCTCGGGAAGGACGCAGAGCAGCAGGAACAACACCAGCAGCGAGCCCATGACGCCGTAGAGCACCCAGCCCTGGCGACGATTGCCGATCATCTCGCCGAAGGTCACGACGATCGAGGCCGGCAGGAGGGCCATCAACACGATCAGGATGAAGTTGGTGATCGGCGTCGGATTCTGGAAAGGATGCGCGGCATTGACGTTGTAGAAGCCGCCGCCGTTCGTGCCGATGAGCTCGATGGTGCCTTGCGAGGCGACGGGCCCCACGACGATCGTCTGGTCCGGCCCCTGCAGGGTGTGCGCAGTCAGGCTCGCATCCAAGGTCTGAACCGCGCCTTGCGCGATCATCACGAGCGCGATCACGAAGCAGATCGGCATAAGAACGCGCGTGATGAAACGGATAAAATCCCGATAGAAATTGCCGAGATCGGAACCGCCGTTATTGACCGTGAAGGCGCGAATCCACGCCATCGCCACGACGAAGCCCGTCGTCGCCGAGGTGAACATGGGGAAGGTGATGGCACCCATTTGGCTGAAGTTCGACAGCGTCGACTCGCCGCCGTAGCTCTGCCAGTTGGTGTTGGTGATGAAGCTGACTGCGGTATTGAACGCCTGGAAGGCCTCCATGCCGGGGAAGCCCAATTGGTTGAGCGGCAGATGATTCTGAAACGACAGAACCAGAAAGATGATCAGCGCCATGACCAGGTTGGTCGCCAGCATATGGAGGGTATAGACCTTCCACGTCATCGCTTGGCTTGTGACCCTGCGGCCGATGAGGAAATAGATGGCGTTATCGATCGGATCGAAGAACTTGTCGAACCTTGTCTTCTGGCCCATGACCATACGAGCCATGTAGCGGCCCGTCGGAATGCTGAGCAGGAAGATTGCGAGCAGAGTCAGGATGATCTGCAGCCAAGCCGGGGCAGTCATAGGAACTCCTTCGAAGCTTGAGGGCTTCCGCGCTTACGGATCAGAATTTTTCGGGGTTTATGACCGCGTAGAACAGGTAAATCACCAAAAGCACTACGATCAGTGCGAGAACATCTACCGCCAACATGGCGATCTCCATCGTGTTCCGGGCGGCGTGACCGATCCGACCACGCTGATTTTTTAAGCAGATTTGGTGCTATCTGCGGTTTTTGTCGCGGTGCCATTGTCCAGCTGCGCGAGTTGCGGCTTGGCGATGACGTTCTCGGCGAACTTCACCAAGCCAAACATCACGACGTAAGCACCGATCAGCACGAAAAACATGACAATGGTGAACACCATGCGACTTCCCCTCGATTAAGATGGGCGCCATTCGACGAGGCGCGGGTCACGGCATCGCCGGAGGATCCCTTGAATCTGATTCAGAGCGAGAATAGCCAAAACGCCCATAATGAATCGAGACGGAACAGAGGGGCGCGAAATATAAATTCCGTAGGTTCTAGCGTAGCCGAAGAGGTTCACGATAACGAGGCTGTGACTGGCAGCTCCAGCGACGCGCGCCGTTGCTGCAGCTTGCCGATGGCGTCTTCGGGAAGATGGGCCGCGCAGCCGGCTACGACTCGATCGGCCCGATCGAGAAGAGCGCGACGGATCTCCTCGCTTTGCGCGGCGAAGGCAATATCGTTGAAGGCACGCAACAGCCTCAGGCTGACTGCCACGTCGGTCGCGGCATAGTGTCGAATCTGCTCGAACGCGGTGTCGAGGAGACCGTCGAGATTGATCCACGGTATGACAACCCGCAGCACGTGCGGCGGCCCAAAGAAATGCGACGGAGGCGGAGCGCGACTGACCCATCTGATCAAGATCCTACTTAGCTGATCGATGCAGCTGATCGCGGTGCTCGGATCGTTCACTGCGGGCGAAATGGCTCTAAGCGCGATATCGACGATCTGGATCACCCCGAACTCGACATCCTGTTGCATGGTCCGCGTCGGGCCGATGTCAAGGGTTGCAAGAAGGCGGGCCGATCGCTCGGCCGTAACACGCTCGACGCGGGAAACCCTAAGAAGCGGAACCCCTGCAGGAACGAAATGACCGACACGGCGCTCGACGCGAACGCGAATGCGGTAGGTTCTTGCCAAGTGGAGAAGGCGGCCGACATCGACGTAGCGAATGTATCCGGACCGTTGATTTGGCAACGCGATTTCGTCGGCGGCATTATTATTCGCAGACGCTTGAGGTGGCGGGAACGGGCTGCGCGGATTCGGCATGAACGCGTCTATGACCAGTTCGGTCTCGCGCGCAATTCGATCGACAATGTGATTGACGCTGATTGCTTGGGAAATGTGATTGATGAAGAAGATCAGCCATCCCACGCATACCAGCGCAAGCAGCATTGCCCCGCACGTCGTCACCACCGGCACGAACGGGTAGGGAAGCGACCTGGCCGCAGGCAGGGCAGCCATGCAATACGAAAAGGTGCCGAGGAATACCCCGAGCGTCCACTGCGTGGTGCGGTCCCTCACGAAGCTGACCAGGATCCGCGGAGAGAACTGGGTTGAGGCAAGTGTGAGCGTCATCAGCAAGATCGCGAATACGATCGACACTACGGTCATGATCGAGGTCGCAATGCTGCTCAGGATCAACTGTGCGACTTGCGGATCCTGCCGGGATGGGAATAGGGTCACCGGAACCCAAGCGCCGATTGTGGGCACCGCTTCTTCCAGCGACGACAGCACTGCCCCGGCGATGCCGAGGAGTATGGCAATGACGAGGGGGCGAATGAGGAACCCGCCGCGCAAGGCGTACATTGCCGAGCGGAAAAGCAGGGATATGCGCTCCATCTCAATCGCCCGACCCGTGCGGAATGATTTGAGCCAGGGCTTCCCCTAGGCTCCAGCCCTCATTACCAATAGCACAGGGTGGCGGCGAGACATACGGCAGCGAGAAAGAGCGAGGCGGTCGTATCGTGTTACGATCGTGCGGAAGTCCTTGAGGCGCCCGAACAGGCGCTCGATGGCGTTGCGGGCGTCGCCGAAGAGGTTCACGAATAACGGCCGGCAGGAACCCAAAGCGAAATTCGGTCACGTCGTGGAGAGTTCGGCGCAGGACTCGAGCGCAAGCCGCGAGAAGCGCGGATGGCTCCCGAAGTTTGGCTCCGACTCACTTTTGGCCGCAGTTTGTCGGTGGCGCGCTACGAGCAGGATGTGGGTGGCGCGTTCGACAAATCCGGAGCTCGTAGCGTAGGTCTCCTCGAGCCGCTCGAGTTCATCGAAAAACTGATTGTCGACTGCCAAGAAATCAGGGGATTGGGTCAGCCGCGCGCGGCGACCATGCAGCCACGCTCTAGAGATGCACTTGCGACGCGAGCGTGAGGCCCGCACCCGGCCGGCGGCGCCGGCGTGGCTTCGACAACGCCGTCGGGTCGTTGGCGACTGCTTTGGGCAGCCCGCCTATGCTGAAACTCAAGAATACCCGGGACCATGATGACCGCCCGCGGGCGGCCATTCTCTCGCATGGCGAAGCGGAGCGCTTCGGAACGGTTGACAAAAAGACCACCAAATAGCCCGGCCTGATCCCGCACAACCCAGTTGCCGCGGCTGTCCCTGCCGATGAAGAAGAGAGATGATCTCGACAGAAGTCGTAAGGGAGGCTCGCAAGATTCGAGAGACTGAAGAGGTTCGATCTGTGGCATGTCGCTTGCCCTTTCAAGATCGGCAGCCGGGTGCTGTCGACACCTCGGACCCATTGCTTAGGCCCGCGACCGTGCCGACAAGGTGCCCATTTCGGCATATAAATTCGAGACGGAAGGAACACCCGCATTATAAATGGGAGATAAAGGGCCAGTTCGATGCGCGGGGGACCGGGGGCTACAATCGGGCCACGTCGGCAAATTCAATAGAGCTGGTGCGCGGAATAATGCTCTGCGAGCGGACCGAGCGCCAGCGCCGGGAAAAAGGTGAGAGCCCCAAGAATCAGAACAGTGCTGACAATCAGAAAGACGAATTGCATCCCGTCGGTCGGCAGGGTGCCGACCGAGACAGGCACCTTCTTTTTCGCGGCGAGCGAGCCGGCGATGGCGAGCACCGGGATGATGACGAGGAATCTTCCGCACAACAT